>ERZ1066118.531-NODE-531-length-33998-cov-12.663583_pt1 | contig 33998 bp, 35 predicted proteins | sample MGYA00382765_ERZ1066118 | MGnify/ENA primary metagenome ERZ1066118 (study PRJEB33369, sample SAMEA5778348) | biofilm metagenome | biome: Industrial cooling water; feature: Water cooling tower basin; material: Biofilm | place: United Arab Emirates | collected...
CCAGCATGCGGCCCTCCCGGTCCTTGGCATAGACGACCCCCGGCACCGCCTCGACAAAGGTCTCCAGCAGGCGGGTCAGCCGGTCGCGTTCGGCGGCAAGGGTGCGGCGATCCTCGACGTCGAGGAGGACGCCGGGGAAGGTGAGCGGGGTTCCGTCCGGCCCGTGATCGACCCGACCGTTGGCCTCGATCCAGTAATAGCGGCCATCGCGTCGGCGCACCCGATACTGATGCGCATAAGGGCCGCCCCGGGCGATCGACTGGTTGATGGCCTCGATCAGGCCGGGCTTGTCGTCGGGATGAACGGTGGCGATAACCTGTTCGAGGCTCAGCCCTTCCCGGCCCATACCGGGATCGAAGCCGAAGGCCGTCGCAAAGGCATCGTCCACAGTGAAGCGGTCGGACGGCAGGTCCCAGAACCAGGTCCCGATGATCGCGCCGGCGGCGAGCGCCAGCTGCACCCGCTCCGCATTCTGCCGAAGCGCGCGTTCGGCTTCCAGCCGGTCGGTAACGTCGAGCTGGGCCACCACCCCGGCTACGATCTGCCCGCTGGCGTCGCGCACCGGGGCCGCATTGTTCAGGATGAAGCGCCGCTCGCCGGTCTCGAAGCGCTCGATCTCGACCAGCTCGCCATTGACCGTCTCGCCGGTCAGCAGGGCGCGGGTCATTGCCCAATCTTCGGCCTTGAGGCGCTCGCCGGTACCCGGCTTGTAGCCGACCCAGTCGCCATAGGACTGCCAGTCCGGCGTGTCCGGGCGCCCGCCCCACAATTGACGGTTCGCCTCATTGTCACGGACGAGATGCCCGCTTGGCTCGGCGATGATCACACCTGCCGGAAGATTGTCGAGAACCGCGTTGAGCAGCGCTTCCGACTTGCGAAGCTGGTCTTCGGCGGCGCGGCGCTCGGTCACGTCCTCGCCCGACGACAGGGTTCCCACGATGGTGCCGTCATCACCGCGCAGCACCGTGTTGCGCCAGGCGATCAGGCGCTCCTCGCCATCGGCACGGACGACGAGGTTCTCGGCCTCCTCCTTCGCGTCGACGCTGCCGTTCATCAGGCCAGCGAAGATGCCGCGAACTTGAGCGCGCTGGGACGCGGGAATGGCGCAGTCGAACCAGTCCCGGCCGATCAGCTCCGCCGGGTCCGCATAGCCGAGGATCTGCGCGCCCCTGGCATTGATGGTCTCGACCCGGCCCTCGCGGTCGAGCACCAGGAGCATCACTCCGGCGACCTTCAGATAGCCTTCGGCCCGGTCCCGCTGTGCCCGTGCCTGCGCTTCGCTTGCGCGGAGTGCATTGGCGGCGCGCTCCTGCTCGCCCACGTCGCGGTAGAAGATCGCCAGCCCGCCCGGCACCGGACGCGCATCCACCTCGAAGCAGCCCCGCTGGCCGTCCGGCCAGGTATATTCGACCCGGCAGCTGCCAGGTTCGCCACTCGCCATCACCTGCCGATAGAGCTGCCCCTGCTTGCTCTCCTCCGTGCCAGGCCAGACCTCCCAATGGCTCCGCCCGAGGAGCTCGTCGCGGGAACGGGTCTCGAAGCGCAGGGCAGCCGGATTGACGTCGATGATCCGGAAGTCCCGGTCCAGCTGAACAAAGGCATCGCCCATGCCGTCGAGCACGCCCCTCAGCCGGGCCTCGCTCGAACGCAGGCGATCGGCGGCCTCGTGCGCGGTGGTGACGTCCTGGACCACGCCCACCATCCGCACCGGGCGCCGCTCGGGCCCTTGCCCATCGAAGGACACACGGGCGCGGATGTTCAGCCACCTTACCTCTCCGTCCGCACGGACGATCCGGTAGGCGCTGTCGATCTCGCCCGCGCCCTCCGGGCTGAGTGCCGCTGCCACGTCTGCCGCATTCTTGGCCCGGTCGTCGGGGTGGACGGCCCCGGTCACCTTGTCGATGGTCAGCCGCTCGTCGGGCGCAAAGCCGTAGATTGCCCAGACCTCGGGTGACCAGTCGTGCCGATCCGCGACAATGTCCCACTCGAACGCCCCGAAGCGCGCCACCTCGGCCGCCAGCCGCAGCCGCGCCTCGGAGGCACGAAGCCCGTCCTCGATCCGGCGCCGATCGGTGATGTCGATGACATCGGCGATCAGGTGCAGCGGCGCGCCCGCCTGGTCGCGCACCATGGCGGCCGACACGACCGCCCAGCGCAGCTCGCCGTCCGACCGGACGTATCTTTTCTCCCGCGTGAAGGTCGTGACGTCGCCGCGAAGCAGGCGCTCGAACTCCATGGCGTCGGCGCGGCGGTCGTCCGGATGGGTGATCTCGGCAAAACGGCGTCCGGCAAGCTCGGCCTCGCTGAAGCCGGTCAGCTCGGAAAAGGCCCGGTTGGCGCGCACGAACTTGCCATCAAGGGAGATCTGGACCTTGCCGACCGCGCCAAGCTGATAGCTGGCACGAAACTCGTCCCCGGCAATCGCCGATCCGGACCTCGGGCGCCGACCCAACAGTCGCGCGATCCGCTGAACCCACCCGCTCTTCGCCATCCACTCTCACCACGTACAGGCCGGAAAGAAGTCACGCCTTCTCCAGCAAAGACGCAGGTCCTAAACTCCCGGAAAGGGAAACGCCATACCGCCGCCAGATGGCACTAACTGTCGGAAGTTGCTTGTGGATTTTCGGCCAGAGGTATCTTGACCCGGACCTTGGTGCCCCCATCCACCTGCCAGTCGGCAGCACCGCCGAGCTGCGCTGCAAGCGCGCGAACCAGCCTCTGCCCGCTGCTCCCCGGCCGCACGTCCGCACCCAGCCCTACGCCATCGTCCGCAACTTCCAGCTCCAGCGCCTCCGCAGCCTTGCTCAGCCGGATCCGGATTTCGCCCTCCTGACTATCGGGATAGCCATGCTTGAGCGCGTTGGTGACCAGTTCGTTGACGATCAGGCCGATGTTGACCGCCTGGGAGGAGCTGAGGTCGACGGCTGCGGCCTCGACCCGGAGCGTGATGTCCCGATCGTCCGCCAGCGTGGTCTGCAAATCGGAGATCAGGCTCGTCAGGAAGTCGCGGGCGTCGATTGCCGCCACGCCGGCTCCCATGTGCAGCCGATCATAGACCCGGGCCAGCACCACCAGGCGCGAGGTGCCCGTCCGCAACGCCGTGCGGGCCTCCTCGACCGTGCTGCTTCGGCGCGAGGCGAGGTCGAGCATCCCGGCGACGGACTGGAGGTGGTTCTTGATGCGGTGGTTGATATCGTCGAGCAGCAGCCGGCTTTGCGCATCCGCCTTCCGCAGCCGTTCCTCGAGTTCCTTGCGCTCGTGGATGTCGCGGGCCGAACCGATCAGGCCGATGACCTTCCCGTCGGGGTCGAACCACGGCGTCTTGGAAGACAGATAGATCCGCGGCTCTCCGCCCATTCTGGCCACCCGCTCCTCGATGATCCTCGAGCGCTGCTCGGCCATGATCTCGCGGTCGACCTCCTCGATCCGGGAAGCGACGTGCGCCGGAAGGAAGTCGCGGTCGCGCCTTCCCGTCACCACATGCTTGGGGATGCCGAACACACCGGCGGTCGCGATATTGAGGTGAACATAGCGCCCGTCCCGGTCCTTGACGAAGATCGGATCGGGGCTGCTCTCGATGATCCGGTCGAGCAGCGAGAAGCTGTCCGAAAGCTCGTGCCGCGCCGCCTCCAGGGCCGAGTTGGAAGCGGCCAGCCTGTCGTTCGCCACCCCGAGCTCGTCGACGGTGAGGCGCAAGGCTTCGATCATGCTGGCGGAGACGATCCCGACGACGATGAAGACCGTCAGCCGCACGACGTCGCCAAGATTGTAGAGCGTGAACTCTCCTTCGGGCGGGACGAAGAAGTAGATGCCGAGCACTGCCGAAAAAGCGACCGCGAAGAAGCCGGAACCGCGATCGAACAGGAAGGACGAGACGATGACCGCCGGCACGAACATCAGGAAAAGCGGAAGGTTCTCATGATCCTCCTTGCCGTCGAGGGCATAACGGAGGCCGAAGCAAAGCAGGACGAGCAGCGCGGTCAGGAGATAGCGCAGCCAGATCGGCAATCCTCGAATGGGGCGCAGGCTCTGCAGGAGGGAAACGAACATCGGTTAGCGTAACCGGCAAGGGCCGACTCGTTTCGCGGCCTACTCCGCCCCGGTCTGGCCCAAGCCTCGAGACTTCGAACTTCCTGCTTCTCCACTGGGGAACGGCGGCCCGCTGCCAGCCACACACTCGATCGAGGTGCCGGGATCAAGGCGCTTGCAAGGTAGGATGAGAGCTGCTCAACTAACCGGAGCGGTTTAAAGGAGCTGCCCTGGCCAGTCGAGGTCGGCAAGAGGGTAGGGAAGCGCAACAACACCCACTCGCCGTGTCAACTTCGACAACTTCGCGCCCGGCTCAGCCGAGCAGGCGCCACAGGCCCCAGCCGCTGGTGGCGGTGAGGACCAGGCCGACGAGGACCAGCAATTTGTCGGCCTCGATCCGCTTCGCCACCACGGCGCCCAGCGGCGCGGCGATCACTCCGCCGATCAGGAGGCCAATGATGGCGACGCTGAACGCTTCCCAGCCGAGCGTCAGCAGAAAGGCCGCCGAGATGGTGACGGTGAGGAAGAATTCGGCGGTGTTGACGGTGCCGATGGTGAAGCGCGGGTGGCTGCCCTGGACCATCAGGTTGGAGGTGACGATCGGCCCCCAGCCCCCGCCGCCCGCCGCGTCGAGGAAGCCGCCGGCAAGCCCCAGCGGCGCCACCACGCGCGGCACCTTGATGATGTTGCGATGGGTCCAGCCCCGCCAGAAGAGGAAGAAGCCCAGAAGCAGGAGATAGGCCAGCACGAACGGCCGGGCGACCTCGGCATGGATGTTGCTCAGGACATAGGCGCCGGCGACCCCGCCGATCACTCCGGGGATGACGATCCGGCCGAACAGCTTCCAGTCGACATTGCCGTGCGCGACATGGCTGACCGCGCTGATCCCGGTGGTGAAGGTCTCGGCGGTATGGACCCCGGCGCTGGCGACCGCCGGGGGCACGCCCATCCCGACCAGCAGGGTCGAACTGATCGTGCCATAGGCCATGCCGAGCGCGCCATCGACCAGCTGCGCGGCGAAGCCGATCAGGATAAAGGGCAGGAGCACCGACGGGTCGGCGGCAAGCTCGGCAAGAATGGCTTGAAGCTCCCCTGGTTAACGCGGCCGCCGCCATGCACCGGCTGCGCAGGCGAGGGAAGGGGCGGGGCGCGGTGGCGGCTTTGCATCTGCGCCGGGAAGACTTACATTCGTGCCCAATCGGTCACTTGCCAAGGACGACAGGGGCTTGAGTATCGCCCTCCTCGACTATTTCGACAGCGTCAAGGAACGCGATCCGGCGGCGCGCAGCCGCTGGGACGTGATTCTTTATCCCGGCGCCTGGGCGCTGCTCTACCACCGGGTCGCGCACTGGCTGTGGACCGGCCGCCTGTTCTGGCTGGCGCGGCTGGTCAATCACGTCAGCCGCTTCCTGACCAGCATCGACATCCACCCGGGTGCCCGGATCGGCCGGCACTTCTTCATCGACCATGGTTTCACCGTGATCGGCGAGACGGCCGAGATCGGGGACAATGTCACCATCTACCAGAATGTGACGCTCGGCGGGACCAATCCGACCACCGGCATCGGCGGCAAGCGCCACCCGACGCTGGAGGACAATGTCGTGATCGGCTCGGGGGCGCAGGTGCTCGGGCCCATCACGGTAGGCGAGGGCGGCCGGGTCGGGGCCAATGCGGTGGTGACCAAGGACGTGCTTCCGCGGACCACCGTGGTCGGCATCCCGGCGCGGCCGGTGCCGGTCGACCTCGTCCACTACAGCCCGGGCTTCGTTCCCTATGGCACACCTTGCGGCGAGGATGTCGATCCGCTTCGCGCCCGGCTTGCCACGCTCGAAGAGGAGGTGGACGAGCTTCGCACCGAGCTGCGCCGCCTTAAGGCGCGGGGGGCGCCCAAGCCGGAGAGCAAGGCTTCGTGAGCATCGTCACCCCCTTTCCGGTGCGTGCTGGCCGGAAAGAGGTCGCCACCTTCGACCGGACCGAGCTGCAGCGCATCCTCGACCTTTACGGGCGAATGGTCGCGGCCGGGCACTGGCGCGACTATGCGATGCAGTTCGCCCCCGACCTCGCCAGCTTCGCCGCTTTTCGCCGAGCGGCCGAGCGGCCGGAGATCCTGATCGAGAAACGCCCCTCGCTTCGGCAGAAGCAAGGGGCGTGGGCGTTGGTCGGGGAACATGGCGCCGTCCTCAAGCGGGGGCAGGAGCTGCAAGGAGTCCTGGCCCCGCTCGAGCGGCGGCTGATCAAGCTGGTTGGGGACTGACCATCCGGGCTGCGCTGGGCAGGTGCCGGCGCAGGCTTTCCGGCAGCTGCCCGACGATCACCGCTCGCGCCTGGTGCCAGAAGGCCGACAGGAGCAGCAGTGCCGAGCCGATCACCAACGCGGTCAGCGCGATGTTGAGGCTGACGGCTCCGAACTCCCGGAACAGGGCGTTCAGGGCGTAAAGGACATAGGCCAGGGCCGAGACCAGCAGGGCGCGGCGATCGATGGCGAGGGCGGCGATGCCCAGGGCCACGTAGATGGCGATCACGGCGAGGCCCTCGCCGACGGAGGCGTCACCGTCGTTGAGGCCAAGCAGGGTGAAGACCGGATGGACGATCATCGGCGCGGCCAAGAGGTGAAGCCAGAAGGCCACGTCCGAGCGCCGGGTGATGCGGCTCGGATCGCTGGAGTCCCAGCGCATGGCGTAGAGGAACACGCCAACGCCAAGCACCAGCACGGAAGCGAGTACGATCTCATCCATGAGAGGCGTGTCGCCGATGCTGGTGGCGATCAGCGCGACCACGATGCCAGCGACCGAAGCGGCACCCGCGGCGACGGTGATCGGCACCCGGAAGCGCTTCCAGTGGACCCAGGCGGCGATCGCGCCCGAGGCGGCGGCAAGCGCGGCGATCACGCCGGCAAGGACTTCGTTGCTGTTCGGCCCGTCGAAGCGCTCCTCGCCGACCACCAGGATCTGGGTAAAGCCGAGGCAAGCGATCACGCCGCCGACAAAGGCCAGCAGCAGGAGGATGGACGGCAGGGCCATGCGACGGCGCGCGGTGAAGAACAGGGCAAGGCCCCAGGCCGTGGCGGCGACAAAGGCCGGCGCGAAGGGCGACGGACCATTGCCCTCGACCTGCAGGCCGAGGCTGCTGCCGATGCTCTGCCCGATCCAGCCCATGGCGAACAACAGAATGGCCGCGGCGATGGAGACGAAGATGTCGTTGAAGCCGGTGATGAGGCGAAAATGCTCCTCGTCGGCGACCGGCGCGCTCCGCTGGCGTTCGACGAAGGCGCGGAGCGCGCTTGCCGATTCGGGCGTGATCGCCCCGGCCGCAACCGCCTCATCGAGGTCGTTCTGGCTGTACATGAAAACACCTCCCTGTTGCCCGGGAGGCTACAAGGAGGTGTCTTGTTGTGTCAATACACTAGAATGCCGCCCCTAGCGGCAGCGATAGGCCTTGCGGCTCCTCTGCACTTCGCGGCCGAGGAGGGCGCCGGCAGCGGCACCGAGGATGGTGCCGGTAGCCCGCTCGCCGCGGGTGTCGATTGCCCGCCCGACCAGCGCGCCGCCGGCCGCGCCGACGATCAGACCGGTGGTACCGTTGCCGCGCTTGCAGCGCAGGCGGCCCTGGCTGTCGTACCAGGTCTTGCCCTGGTAATAGCCGCGCTGGTGCGCCTCCGCCGGCGTCGCCATCGCGACCGGAACGGTCATGCTTGCAGCGGCCAGCGCCATCATCATCTTCTGCATGGGTTACTCCTGATGCCCGTTGCTATTGGCTGATCCCGTGATGAGGCCGACAACATGAACGGCTTGGCAACGGCACCGATGGTTAAGCGGCCGTAAGCGGGTTATCGGTGAGTGGAGCCCACGCGGCAGTCGAGACGAAGAATCATGTGCAATCTTTATTCCATGACGGCCAGCGTGGACGAGCTTCGCCGCTTGTTCGGCCCCTTCGCTGGCGAGACGTCCAACTTGCCGGCGTTCGACGAGATCTACCCTGGAAAGCCTGCTCCCGTGCTTCGGCGCCATGAAGAGGGGTTGAAGCTTGAGTTGATGGAGTGGGGCTTTCCCGGCCCCGCCGCGGCGCGGGGCCGGCCGGTGACCAACGTGCGCAACCTTGCCAGCCCGTTCTGGCGCAATGCGCTGGGCCGGCCCGACCGGCGCTGCGTGGTGCCCGTCACCCGCTTCTGCGAATGGAAAGGGGAGAAGGGGGCCAAGCGCAAGGTCTGGTTCGGGCTGCACGAGGCCCATGATCCGCTGTTCGCCTTCGCCGGCCTGTGGCGTCCGGGCGAGGGTGGGGTGGCGCACATGGCCTTTCTCACCTGCGAGCCCAACAGTGTGGTGGGGGCCGTCCACCCCAAGGCCATGCCGGTGATGCTTCGGTCCGCCGACGTGCCCCGCTGGCTCGACAGCGATGGTCCAACGGCGTGCGAGCTTGCAGTGCCCTATGCGGACGCCGATATGCGTCTTCTGCCGTAACGAACCATCAACAGGGAGCGGTCATGGCCAAGGACAAGAAGGGCAAGAAGGCGCGCAAGGGCGACGGCGGGGCCGAGAACCCGGGCGAGCCCAAACCGAAAAAGGTCAAGGCCAAGAAGGACAAGGCCGGAAGCCACAAGGCGGGCAAGGGCGTCGAAGCGCCTGCCGAGGTCGCGGCCCGGCCGCACCCCCTGGAAGCGCTGAACCGGCTCGCCGATCACCCGCTGGTGGCCGAACTGCTCGCCGTTGGCGCGCTGGCGGCGGTGGCAGCGGTGGCCGAAGCGGGCGCTAAGGATCCGCACGCGGTGCGCTCGGCCGATGCGGCGAAAAAGGCCGGCAAGGCTGCGGCGGCCGCAATCGGAACCCGTCTGCTCAAGGAGTTCCGGGGGAGCAAGGACGAGACCAAGCCGGCCGCTTGATTGCCGGGATGGGCTGATAGGCTCTGCGGAGGGTCGACGATCAGGCGGGGCGTCTGAGCAGAGTAAGGCGAGCCCGGCCTACGTCGCGTTCGGAGTCGAGTTCGAAACTGGCGGGCTCCACCCTGTCCCCGCGCTCGGTCTCGACCGCGAGCCAGCCGCCGGGCGCAAGCCAGCCCGCTTGTTGAACTGCCGCCACGACCGCGCTGCCCGAGCCGGGAGCGTAAGGCGGGTCGGCGAGGATAAGGTCGAACGGGACGGCGGCCTGCGGCAGGCGAAGCGCCGAGTGCGACAGGAGGCGGATGGTGGCGCCGAGCGCCGCGGCGTTGCGCTGGATCACCTGGCGAGCGGCCGCATCGGTCTCGACCAGGGCGGCCTCCGCGGCTCCGCGGGAAAGGGCCTCGAAGGCGAGCGCGCCGCTGCCGGCGAACAGGTCGGCGACACGCAAGGCCTCGAAGCTGCCCAACCTGCTCGTGAGCATGGAAAAGAGCGTTTCGCGAGTGCGGTCGGCGGTGGGGCGGGTAGCAAGGCCAGCGGGCGCCTCGAGCCTGCGGCCGCGCCAGTGGCCGGCGATGATCCTCATGAGGCGAGCCGGTACAGAAAAGAACTGGGTTCGTCCTGAGCGAAGTCGAAGGAGATGCTTTGACTTCGCTCAGGCGCAAACGGGCGGGGGCATCGCGCCCCCACCCGTGGATGCTTCAATACTTCACGCGAGTAGTCTTGATCCCGTCCTTGGCGAGATAATGCTGGACGCTGTCCTTGCCCGCGAGGTGGCCAGCGCCAACCGCGAGGAAGATGGTGCCCGGGCTCTTCAGCCGGTTCTCGATCCACTCGGCCCAGGTGCGATTGCGGCCGGCAAGCAGCAGTTCGTAGAGCGCCGGGCTCTGGCCCTGCATCTCGTTCATTATGGCCGCGAGGCCCTCCGCATCGCCGCTGTTCCAGGCCTTGGTCATGCGGGCGAACATCGGCTCCAACTCCTTGATGGTGGCCGCCGTATACTCCAGCATCTTGATCTGCTCGGCCTCGGGCAGATCGTTGAAGAGGCGCATCTGGAACTCGAGCGTCTCGATCTGGTCGACCGGCTTGGAGGCCTGCTTGGCCGCGGCAGTGATGATGGCTTCCGCGCCCTGCTCGCCGGTCTTGCCGACCTTCTGGCTGCCGAGGACCGCCAGCATCATCGAGGCGGCAAAGGGGCGGAACTGGTCGAGAGCGGTCGGCGGGGCACCGAGATAGGCGAGGGCGGCCGCTAGGTCCGCGCGACCCTTCTCGCTGAGCCGCGAGGTCAGGGTCTTGCCGTCCTGCGCCATCCAGTAGCGCTGGAGAAGCGGCATCATCTCGGCCTGGTTCTCGGGCTTGACCACCTCGAGATAAACCTTGGACGAACGGTCGAACGCGGCGCGGACCTCGTCGTTGAACCAGTCGGTCTTGCCGTCGAGAACGTGGACGGTGCCGAACAGGTAGATGGTGGTGTCGGCGTCGCGCACCACCCACAAGGCAGGATCGGTGTCGGGGAGCTTTGCCGTAGGTGCAGCCGAAGCGGCCGGTGCGGCCGTCTGGGCGGTGGCGGGCGCCGCGGCGAAGGCGGCGGCAGTGAGAAGCAGTCGGCGCAGAGTCTTGGTCATGGAAGTCTCCTTACGAGGCAGGGTGATCAACGGGAAGTTGCGGGGACAGGCGGACAGCACATGGTCATGGCTGCACCTCATCGATGAAGATCTGCTCGATCGGCATTTCGAACAGCCGCGCGAGCTTGAAGGCAAGGGGCAAGGAAGGGTCGTACTTGCCGGTCTCGATGGCGTTCACCGCCTGGCGTGAGACGTCGAGCCGGTCGGCCAACTCCGCCTGGCTCCAGCCCCGCTCGGCTCGAAGAACACGAAGGCGGTTCATCACGGCCTCAGCTCCGGGGCGAGCAGGAGCACGGGCGCTGTAATGGGGCTCTCCCCAAAGAAAGGATCCGCAGGAGGCAGCGGGAACGGACCGGCCTGCAGGGCAAGGATCAGCAGCAGTGCCCCGAACAGGCCTCCCGCGCCTGACAGAAGCTGCCGCCTCATGACTCGCCGCCTTCCAGCGCCTCGGGGTCGTCGGCAAGGTCCAGCGTCCAGACGAGGATGGTGACGGGCAGCAGGCTGGTCAGGAGCACGGCGCCGAAGGCGAGGTCGTGCAGCGTGTCGCGCGAGGAAGGCAGCGGCCAACCCCAGTCGAGTGCAAGGATGACGTACAGGCCGGCGCCGACGACGAGGGCGCTGAGGATGGCATAGCTCCTGCTCAGCGCTGCGCTCCGTTGCGAGCGCTGATATTCGTCGAGCTTGCGCTCGTGATCCGTCAGCAGCCGCTGCGCCCGCGATGAAAGGGCCATCACCATGGCGAGGGCAGCCGCAAGCCCCGCAAGCAGCCCCAGTCCGACAAGGAAGGTGCCGGGCGCCAGCCGCTCGATCACGCGGCTGACGACGAAGCCGGCGAAAGCGAGGGCGGTCAGCCAGCGCACGGTGCGCAGGGTCAGCGGCGTGACGAAGTCGTCGTTCCAGCTGAACAGGGTGCGGTGGACGCCGTAGCGCGGCTGGAGCCTCATCGGCCGCGCCTCAGCCGCTGGAGGCTCAGGACCAGGAAGAAGGCGAGAAACGGGAGGGTAAGCGGAATGCTGTGAAGCTGGTCCGACTGCTGGCGGGTGGCGTTCCCATGCCCGATGGCGATCAGGCCGACCTGGGTCGCGACCATGCCGATGACCAGCCCGGCAAAGGCGGCCGAAGTGGCGCTGTTCCACAGCGCCTGGACATATTCGTCGCTGCGCCGCGTGAGGAATAGCCCGACCAGGGCAGGCAAGAAGATCAGCCCGGCGATGAAAACGACGACGTTGACGGCGGGCGATCTCATGTCGAGGAAGTAGGCGAGCGCCAGCACGATCAGGCTCGCCAGCCCAAGGTTCGCGAAGAGCAGGAACAGGCTGACGCCCCGGTGCCGCGACCTCTTCGGCCAGCCGAACGGATTGCGCGGCATCAGGCAACCTCCTCGTCGGCGGCGGCTGCATTACGGGCTTCGCCCGGCCAGCGGCTCAGCAACGTCAGGGTCGGGAGAAGCCAGAAGCAGAGGACGAAGAAGAACAGAACGCCGCCCCATTGCTCGGCGGCGGGGAGCCACCAGCCCAGGTCGGGCGCGACATAGGCGTAGGCCGCGGCCAGGAGCAGGAGAAAGCCGAGGCGGCGGTAGGAGGAGGACAGAGCGTCGCTGTTGAGACGGCGCTCATATTCGTCGAGTTCCTCTCCATAGTCTCCTGCCAGGCGGGCGATGCTGCTCGAGGTGACAAGACCGGCAAGGCCAAGCGAGAGGAGGATCAGCAGCGAGCCGGCGGCCCAGTCGAGAGTCTCGCCGGGTCCGAGCGCCAGGGTGAACGCACCCGCGACATAAGCCAGCATGGCGCCGGCGCTCAGGATGCGAAGCACGGCCGGGGAGCGGGGCGTCCCACGGGGCGAGGACGCGTAAGACGGGTCGAACAACATCGGCGCATGTCCACGGTAGCTGACACTTTGTCAGGTTCACTTTACATGCTCGATTCGCTCTACCGTGTCAAGCGTCCCTGACAATATGTCGGGCAAGGCTGACCTTCTTAGTTGACGCGAGCGCTGGGGATCCCGGCTCTGGCGAGCTTCGCCTGGACGCTGTCCTCGCCTACGAGGTGGCCGGTGCCGACGGCAACGAAGACGGTGCCCGGCTGCTCCAGCCGGGTGCCGATCCACTTCGCCCAGGCGGCGTTGCGGTCGGTGAACAGGAGCCGGTAGGCGTGCGGCGACTGATGGCGGACGGCGCCCACCACCGCCTCGATCGGCGCCGGGTCGCCACGATTCCAGCTGTCGACCATGGCCTTGAGGAAGGGCGCAAGCTGCGCATCAAGTGCGCTCACCGCCGCTGGAGCGGCCGCCGGGGCTGCGGGGCGGGCGGGAGAGGGGAGGGAGCGGTACATGTCGAGCTGCTGGGCGAAGCTTTCGAGGCCGATCACCGGCTTGCCGGCGCTGGCCGCGGCACGATGCAGCACAAGGTCGGCGCCGAGGTCGACCCGCATGCCCAGTCCGCTGGCCGCGCGCACCGTGTCGCGGGCTTTCGCAAGACCCGAGCCGGGCACGGGCGTTTCGGGCTTGGGCAAGGCGTCCGGAACGATGGTCTCCAGCACCAGGCTGTCGGACGCGTCAAAGGCGCGCCGCACCGCATGGTCGAACCAATGAGCCTTGCCGTCGTGAGTGTGGATGGTCCCGAACAGGTAGATGATGGTGTCGTGATCGCTCACCACCCACAGCGCCGGTCGGGCGCATTGCTGCGGGTCATGTGCCGCCCGTGTCGCGGCCGCTGCGCCAGCCGCCGGGACCGCCAGCAGCGCCGCTGCGCCAAGCCATGAACGGACGCACCGCGTCCGCATCTTCCTTCCCATCGCGACCCCCCAGCCGCCCTTTGCCGGAGGGAAGTGTTCGTTACCGCGTGCCCGCTGTCAACGTGCTGGAAGTGAATTGGAAGTTACTGGAGCCGAGTGACTTCGAGGCCACGCTTCTGGAGCATGGCCTGGACCGAGTCGGCGCCGGCAAGGTGCCCCGCGCCGACCGCCACCATGATCGAGCCGGGCTCGTTCAGGCGCCCCTCGATCCACCGCGCCCAATTTGTGTTGCGGCGCTTCAGGAGAAGGTCGCGCATCGCCGGATCACCGCCCATTTCGGCCTGGAAGGTGCGGGCGATGGCGGCGACGTCGCCGCGCGACCAGGCGGAAAGCATGGAGTCGAGCTGCTTGCGGGCGGCATCGGGCCGCTCCAGCGCCGCGTCCAGCAGCGAGCGCTGGGTCTGCTCCGGAAGAGCGTCGAAGAAGCCGAGCTGCTCGGCATTGGTCTCGAGCTGGCCGATCGGCTTTCCGGCCTGCCGGAACTGCTGCTTGAGGATGGTCTCGACCCCTTCCTCCTGGCGGAGGTCCATGCCCTTGAACTGGGTGCCGAGCAGGGTGAAGGCCGCCGCCCAGGTCTCCATGCGGTGGAACACAGCAGGAGGAAGGCCGCTGCGGGCGATCGCCGCCGCGAGCGCTGCCCGTCTCGCCGGCGCGACCCGGCTTTCGATCGGCGGAAGACCGTCGCGGACGCCGAGGCGCGTCAGGGCGGACGACAGCTCGGCCATGTTCTTGGGATCAATGATCGTCTCGACCACCAGCCCGTCCGAGCGCTCGGTCGCCGCCTGGATCGCCGGTCCGCGCCAGGCGAAGTTCGCCGGCAGGAGGTGGATGGTCCCGAACAGGTAAACCGTGGTGTCGCGGTCGGCGACCTTCCACAGCGCGGGCTTGGGAGGAGCCGCGGTCCGCGCCTCGCCCGGCCCCGGCCCGAGACCCAGAAGGGCGAGCGCCGTCAGCCCCTTCTTCCACCAGCCTGTCATGCGCTTCTTCTCCGCCTCGCTCGTTGGGCTGCGCATGTAGGGAGCCGCTTGCCCCCGCGCCATGGCCGAGCCTATGGCCCGGCGTCATGACCAGCATCGAAGCCCCCAGCTTCCAGGACCTCATCCTCACGCTTCACCGCTATTGGTCGGAGCGCGGCTGCCTGATCCTCCAGCCCTATGACATGGAGATGGGGGCCGGCACCTTTCATCCGGCCACGGTGCTCCGCGCGCTCGGTCCCGACCCCTGGAAGTGCGCCTATGTCCAGCCCTGCCGGCGCCCGACCGATGGGCGCTATGGCGAGAACCCCAACCGGCTGGGCCACTATTACCAGTATCAGGTGATGCTGAAGCCGAGCCCGCCGGACTTGCAGCAACTCTACCTCGAAAGCCTCAAGGCGATCGGCATCGACTTCCTGAGCCACGACATCCGCTTCGTCGAAGACGATTGGGAGAGCCCGACGCTCGGCGCGTGGGGATTGGGCTGGGAAGTCTGGTGCGACGGGATGGAGGTGACCCAGTTCACCTACTTTCAGCAGGTCGGCGGCTTCGACTGCACGCCGGTGGCGGGCGAACTCACCTACGGGCTCGAGCGGCTGGCGATGTACATCCAGGGCGTCGACAATGTGTTCGACCTTAGGTTCAACAACGAAGGCGTGACCTATGGCGACGTCTTCCTGACCAACGAACGCCAGATGAGCGAATGGCATTTCGAGGTAGCGGGGACGGAGCGACTGTTCGACTCCTTCCGCAAGGCGGTGGACGAATGCCAGAACTGCCTGGAGCGGAAGCTTGCCATCCCGGCTTATGAGCAGGCGATCAAGGCCAGCCACATCTTCAACACCCTGCAGGCGCGGGGGGTGATCTCGGTCGCGGAGCGCCAGGCCTATATCGGGCGGGTGCGGGACCTGGCGAAGGCGGCGTGCGGGGCTTGGTTGGAGACGAGAGATCCCTCGCCCCTTGCGGGAGAGGGACGGCAGCGCGCAGCGCTGCAGGGAGAGGGGGCATGACCATGACGCAGCCCCCTCTCCCCGCTCGCGCTGACGCGCGAGTCGACCCTCTCCCGCAAGGGGAGAGGGTTGCCGACTTCCTCCTCGAGCTGCTGTCGGAGGAGATCCCTGCCCGGATGCAGGCGCGGGCGCGGAATGACCTGGCGCGGATGTTTGCGGAGGAGCTGGCCAAGGCCGGGCTCAAGGCGGAGGCGATCGACACCTTTGCGACGCCGCGGCGGCTGGGGCTGATCGCGCGGGGGCTGCCGCTCGCGACCGCGGCCGTGTCGGAGGAGATCAAGGGGCCGCGTGCCTCGGCGCCGCCGCAAGCGCTCGAGGGCTTCCTGCGCAAGACGGGGCTTGCCCGCGAGCAGCTGGTCGAGCGGGATGGCGTGCTGTTCGCGGTCATGGACAGGCCCGGGCAGCCGGCGGCGGAAGTGCTCGGTCCCGCGATCGAGCGGATCGTCCGCAATTTCCCCTGGCCCAAGTCGATGCGCTGGGGCGCCTCCTCCTCCTCGACCGCGAGCCTGCGTTGGGTGCGGCCGCTTCAGGGGATCGTGGCGCTGCTCGGATCGGAGATCGTGCCGGTCGAGGTGGACGGAATCGGCAGCGGGGCGACCACGGTCGGCCACCGCTTCCACCATCCGGGACCGATCACGCTCGGCGGGGCCCAGGACTATGCCGAGAAGCTCCGCGCCTGCCGGGTGATCGTCGATCCCGACGAGCGCGCCACCATCATCCGCGAAGGAGCGCGGGCCCTTGCTGCGGAGGCCGGGCTGGCGCTGGTCGAGGACGAGGGGCTGGTGGCGGAGAATGCCGGGCTGACCGAATGGCCGGTGCCGTTGCTCGGCCGCTTCGACCCCGACTTCCTCGACGTGCCGCCCGAAGTGATCCAGCTGACGGCGCGGACCAACCAGAAATATTTCGTGCTGAAGGACGAGGCTGGGGCGCTGGTGCCGGCCTTCATCTGCACCGCCAACATCGAGGCGTCGGACGGCGGGGCTGCGATCGTCGGGGGCAACCAGCGGGTGCTTGCGGCTCGCTTGAGCGACGCGCGCTTCTTCTGGGAGCAGGACCTCAAGGTTCCGCTGGAGGAGCAGGCGGCCAAGCTGTCGCAGATCGTGTTCCACGAGAAGCTCGGCACGGTCGCCGACAAGGTGGAACGGGTGGCGAGCCTCGCCGAATGGCTGGCGATCGAGGCCGTCGTTCCCGATTGCGACCCCGACCATGCTCGCCGCGCGGCGGAGCTCAGCAAGGCGGACCTCGTCACCGGCATGGTCGGCGAGTTTCCCGAGCTGCAGGGCCTGATCGGCGGCTACCTTGCGCGGGCGCAAGGCGAGCCCCACGCGGTGGCCGACGCGGTGCGCGACCACTACAAGCCAGTGGGGCAGGGCGACGAGGTGCCGACGGCGCCGGTGACAGTGGCGGTGGCGCTGGCCGACAAGCTGGATACGCTGGTCCAGTTCTTCGGCTCCGGCATGCCTCCAACGGGATCCAAGGACCCGTTCGCTCTTCGCCGAGCCGCCATCGGCATCATCGCACTGATCGTTGAGAACCGGATCAGGTTTCAACTTTCCGACGCATTCGGGAAGGTCGGTGAGGGTCGGTCAGGCGAGCGAGTGGACAGTGGCAAGAAGGAGGAGCTGCTCGCCTTCTTCGCCGACCGCCTCAAGGTCCAGCAGCGCGAGGCGGGCGTTCGCCACGACCTGATCGATGCTGTGTTCGCGCTGGGCGGAGAGGATGATCTCGTCCGGCTACTCGCCCGCGTGGGCGCGCTTCAGTCCTTCATCGAAGGGCCGGAGGGGTCCAACCTCCTCGCCGGCTACAAGCGCGCGGCGAACATCCTCAAGAAGGAGAATTGGGACATTCCCCGGGTCATGGCCGACCGCGGCGAGCAGGGGATGCCGCAGACGGGCGAGGAGGATCCGCTGGTGCTGGTGGACGAGGAGCCGGCGCTAGCCCAGGCCATTGCCGAGCAGGCCAAGGGCTCCGTCCTGCCGGCCGACGCGCCCGAAGCGGAGCGGGCGCTGATCGACGCGCTGGACGTCGCCGAAGTGCGCGCCTCGCTGGCGGTGGGGAAGGAGAAGTTCGGCGACGCAATGGCGGCCCTGGCCGGCCTCCGCGCGCCGATCGACGCCTTCTTCGATACGGTGACGGTGAACGATCCCGATGCCGCTACCCGGCGGCGGCGCCTCAACCTTCTCGCCCGCTTCCGCGATGCGGTGCATCAGGTGGCGGACTTCTCGAAGATCGAGGGGTAGTGTCCTTCGACTCCGCTCGGCACGAACGAGCCCAATCGTTCGTTCGTCCTGAGCGGAGTACGAAGTCGACGGGGTGCCTTACCGGCGTCCGTCCAGCGGCCTGCGATCATATTGGTCGGGGATGCCGTCACGATCCATGTCGCCATGGCCGATCGGCCGGTCGTCCGGATGACGGTCGCGCAGCCGGTCTTCGACGAAGGGCTCGCGGCGGTCGTGCTCGACGATCACCGGACGATCGCGCAGTGCCGCCTCGTGCCGGGTCTCGGCCGCGCGCCATTCCTTTTCCTGCTCGGCGAAGTGGGCCTCGCGCTCCTTCAGCCGGGTCTCCAGCGCCTTCCGCTCCGTGACCTCGTCATTGTAGCGCTTCTTCCACTTGGCGCGCCCGCCGCTGGTCAGCCATGCGCCGACCAGCAGGCCGAGCAGGAAGACGAGGCCGAGGATTACCCACTGGTCCGTCGTGAAGGTCGTCATGATACGCATTCCTTTATCGCGTCAGCGTAACGACAGATACGAGAAGGGCGGCCGATGGTTCCGCCTGGAGCAGTGGGGAGGGCGGCGGGTGCGGGCGCAGCAAAGCAACCCACCGCGGGGGTGGATTGCTTCGCTTACGGCTCAAAAGGGAGGGCTGACGGCCCTAGTTGCCGCCGCCGCCGCCGATCATGCTGTCGCTGATCGAGCAGGCCGCCGGACCAAGGATCACCACGAACAGGACGGGCAGGATGAACAGGATCAGCGGAACCGTCATGATGGCCGGCAGGCGAGCGGCCTTTTCCTCGGCGCGCATCATGCGCTCGTTGCGGAACTCGGCCGACAGCACGCGCAGGGCCGAGGCCAGCGGCGTACCGTACTTCTCGGTCTGGATCATGGTCGTGACCACCCCGCGCACCGCTTCCAGATCGACTCGGCTGGCAAGATTCTCGAAGGCCTGCCGGCGCTCGTTTAGGAAGCCGAGCTCGATCGCGGTCAGGCCGAATTCGTCGCCGAGTTCCGGATAGGCCTTGCCGAGCTCCTTGGCGACGCGTCCGAACGCCGCGTCTACCGTGAGGCCCGCTTCGGCGCAGATGACCAGCAGGTCGAGCGCGTCGGGCAGACCCTTGCGGATCGCATCGCTGCGCTTGCTGATGCGGTTCTTGAGCCACAGGTCCGGCGCCTTGTACGAGCCGATCAGCGTGCCCGCGACCAGCGCATACTTCTTGAAGGCGCCCCAGTCGGGAAAGGCGTCGAACACATAGACCGCGAGAATGGCGGTGCCGCCCAGCGCGATCGGCATGACCAGCCGGCCGAAGATGATGAAGAAGGCAAGGTCCTTGGTGCGGATGCCCGCCTGCAGGAGCTTGGTCTGGATCTCCTTGAGCTGACTGTCCTGGACCATCTTGAAGCTGTCCAGGATCCCGCGGACCTTGTCGGCCGCCTGGTTCTTGTTGGTCAGCTTCTTGCGCTTGTTGGTCGAGGCGACGATGCCGGCCTTCAACTGCTCGCGCCGCTCGTTCAGCGCCTTGACCCGGCGGGCCATGGGATCGCGGACGGTGGTCGCGGCATAGATGGCGACGAGAACCGCCATGGTCGCGACCGCGGTGAGCAGCGTCGCCACCCACATGACGTCGACGCCGAGGAGAGTTGGCCCTGAAGCCACGGGTTCCATGTCAGGCGTCTCCTCAGATCTCGAAATTGACCATCTTGGCCATGATGGCGACCCCGATCGCCATCCACACGAGGGCGCTCAGGCCCGCGACGATCAGCCGCTCCTCGGTGAAGAAGCCGCCCATGTAGTTCGGGTTCATCATGTAGACCAAGACGAAGACGATGAAGGGCAGGGAGCCGACGATCATCGCCGACGCCTTGGACTCCGAGCTCATGGCCTTGATCTTGAGCTTCATCTGCGCGCGCTTGCGAAGCACGTCGGCGAGGTTGCTGAGGGTCTCGGCGAGATTGCCACCCGTCTCGCGCTGGATGGCGAGGGTGATGACGAAGAACTGGAATTCGGGCGTGCCGAGCCGGTCGGCCGTGTCCTGCAGCGCCGCTTCCATGGTGCGGCCGATCTTCATCTTGTCGCTGACCGTCCGGAACTCGATACCGACTGGCCCCGAGATCTCGCCCGCGACGATGCCAAGCGTTTCGGTGATCGGCAGACCGGAGCGCAGGCCGCGCACCATCAGCTCGATCGCATCGGGAAAGTTGGCGTTGAACGCCTTGATCCGCTTGGAGATGAGTTGACCCACCACAAGGTGCGGAAGACCGACGCCCACGAACAGGCCCAGCAGCCCCGAAAGGACCAGCGGCATGCCTTGGAACAGGGCACCAGCCACCACAAGCACGAACAATCCGACGCAGGCCATGGCATATTTGCCAAGGGTGATCGACTTACCGGTCCGATCCAGCCGCTGCCGCATCAGGGCGGGCTTGGGAACAAGGGTCGAGGCCCAACTTTCGATTCCGCCGTTGCGATCGGCGAACAGCTTGCGGATCTGGGCATTGGCCGAAGCCGCAAGGGTGCCCTCGGCGTGACGCTCGCGGATCAGCTCCAGGCGGCGCTTGGTCGCCTTGGCAGCGCTCGGGCCCGAGAAGGCGACGGCGAGCATGCCGAGGGTGCCGAGCAGCCCTAGTCCCATCAACAGGAGCATCATTTGCATGCGCCGTTCCTCATCTCACGGACACAAAGGTGGCAGCCGCTCAGGCTGCCGCCTTCGGGTTCTTGGCCAGCATCGACTTCAGGCTGTCGACCAGGGACTTGCTGCCCGCCGGCGAGGCCTTGGCGAGTTCGCCCTGGCCTTCCTCCGTTGCGTGCGCGAGCACCATGTTGCACAGCTGGGTATAGGGCGCCGCCGCCTTGCCGCTGGCGACTTCGGCGACCGGCTTGCCGAGCTTGGCCGACTGGGCCGCAACCTTGCCGTCCTCGCCGAAGACGATGTCGACCTTGCGTTCGATCGACTGCTCAAAGTCCTTACGGCTGATCTCCAGCGCGCCGCCCGAGGGCACCCGGTTGGCGACCATGATGACCTTGGTCTGCGGCGCGTTGCTCTTGAGCCAGGCAAGGATGCGGATGCTGTCGCGGGTGGACGCAAGCGTAAGCTCGCTGACGACCACCGCGACGTGCGCGTCGTGCACCATGTGCGGATACTGGATCAGCATGTGCCGCGGGAGGTCGAGCACCGTCGATTCGAAGGCGTTGCGCATCTCTTCCTGGAGCTGGAAGAAGGCGGTGCCGTCGGTCATCAGCGGCTGGTTGATCGGCGCTTCGGCCGACAGCACGCTGAGTCGCTCGTTGGCACGGACCATGGCGCGCTCGATGAACAGGCCATCGATACGGCTCGGATTCTCGATCGCGTCGGTAAGGCCGCGGCCGGGCTCGAGATCGAGGGCCAGGGCGCCGGTCCCGAAGTGGATGTCGAGGTCGAGCAGCGCTGTCGAGCGATGCGCCCTCTCGCCCAGCATCCAGGCGAGCGAGGTGGCGATCGTCGACGCGCCCACTCCGCCGCGGACCCCGATGACCGCCGACATGATGTGCGGCTTGTCGGCTTGGGTCTCGCCGCGCGGACCGGACAGGATCATCTGCGCATTGGCGAAGGTGTCGCGCAGCTGGTCCACGCTGAACGGCTTCAGCAGATAATCGTGGATGCCGCTCGACAGGAGGTCGCGATACAGGCGAACGTCGTTGACCTGGCCGGCCGCGATGACGATCGTGCCCGGCTCGCAGACCTCGGCGAGGGCATTGATGTCGTTCAGCGGATCGGCGGCCTCGGACAGGTCCACGAACAGGATGTTCGGGGAGGCGGAGACGGACAGCGACTGTACCGCGTTCCGGAGGCCCCCCTTGTTGACCTTTTCCGGGCTCCAGCCATGTTCGACCGCCACCGGCCGCAGCATGTCGGCGGTCGCATCGTCACAGACGAAAGCGGTAAAGGGATCGCGAAGCCCGGCGCGAGCTTGGAACGGCGCGTTCATCAATTGGCTCCCGACTTGGTGGAGATGTCCTTGAGCCCGCCTTCACCCGTCGGCTTCTGCGAGCGGAGGGACTGGATGGCGCGGGTCCCGGTGTACTGGTCCCCGATGCCCGCCTCGCGGCCGCTGACCAGATCGGCAGGATTGGCGACCATGGCGGCCAGATTGCCGTTCACGGCGCAGCCGTAGTTGCTCATCAGCTCGTTATCGAAGTTCGGGTTGCTGGGCCGCGACCAGTTCGGGCAATTCGGCACGCTCGCGCGGGTGCGGCTAACCACTACCCGGACGGCGCCGGGCGGGATGGCCCCCGCGGTGACCGGCGCGCCCTGGCTGACCAGCATGCCATAGCGGGCGGCGAGCCGGGCGACGTCGGCCCGGACCATGCCCGCGTCGGACCCGTCGAGCGAGATCACGTCTCCGTAGCCAAGATCAAGCCCCCGGAACCAGCCGTCGAGCCGTGCCGCTTCGCTGGGGAGAAGGTTGCCGCCGCTCGACGCGACGTCGAGCACGTAATCGGAGCGGGACACGACCGGCTCGTTGACGGCCAGCAGTCCACGGGCAGGACTGTCGCCTCCGCGATGGCCCTGGCAGCCGGCCAGGGCGGCGGAGGCCAGCAGCAGAAGGGAAAGTTTGTTCGTCATGGCGAAACGATCCTTGTGCGCGGAGGAGGTCACAGCTTGAAGCCGGGTGCGGGCGAGGCGGGCGCTGCCGACGAGGCCGCTCCGGCAGCGGCGGCACCGCCGGCGCCGACGGCGGTTCCGGGACGCGCGGCCCCGGGTGCCGCACGCGGTCCGGACACGCCGTTGAACGTCTGCCCTTCCCAGTAGAGCGTGCCGTCCCGCGGGGTGCGGTAGCCGTCCAGCGGGGTCGCAAGCTGGCCGTTCACCGGACGCACCAGATAAGGCGTGACGATGATCACCAGCTCGGTTTCCGCCTTGCGGAAGCGGGTGGAGCGGAACAGCGCGCCCAGGACCGGCAGATCGCCGAGGAACGGCGCTTTCTCGACCGAATTGCTGCCCGTGTTGCGGAGCAGGCCGCCAAGCATGAAGCTCTGGCCCGAGCCCAGCTCCAGCGTGGTCTCGGCCCGGCGCGTGGTCAGTGCCGGAACCTCGAAACCGCCGACGCGAAGCGAGCCTTCGTTGCTGAGCTCGCTCACTTCGGGGCGGACCCGGAGCGAGATCCGGCCGTCGCTGAGGACCGTCGGCGTGAAAGCAAGGCTCACGCCATATTGCTTGTACTCGATGGTGACGGCACCCTGGCCCTGACCCACCGGGATCGGGAACTCACCGCCGGCAAGGAAGCTTGCCGTTTCGCCCGACAGAGCGGTGAGGTTGGGCTCGGCAAGGGTGGTGACGAGGCCGTCGCTGGCGGCAAGGTCGAGCGCGCCGATCAGATCCACTCCGAACAGCTTGCCCGCCGCGGCCAGCGTGGTGCCGCCCGGCACGTTCTGGATCGACAGCCCCGTGCCGTTCCCGGCCTGGAAGATGTCGCCACGGTTGATGCCGAAGCGGAAGCCGCTGGTCGCGTCGCTGCTGAACAGGTTCAGGCCGATCGACTTCAGGACCGAGCGGTTGACCTCCGCGATCCGGACCTTGAGGTTGACCTGCAGCGGCACGGCGGTGCGCAGCCGGTTGGCGATGCCGGTATTGTCGCCGAGATAGGCCTGTACCAGCCGCTGTGCCTCGGCGGCCTCGTCGGGCGAGGCGACCGTACCAGTCAGCAGCACGATATTGTTCATCGGAGTGACCTGGATCTGCGCATCGGGCATGGCCATGCGCAGCATCTCGTCGACCGAGCTGATGTTGTTGCCGACCCGGACGTTGGCCGCGTAGACCACCCGGCCGTTACTGTCGGTGGCGTAGACGGTGGTCTCGCCGCGCGCCTTGCCGAACACGTACAGCTGGTTATTCGAGCGGACCTGAACGTCGGCGATCGAGTCGTTGGCGACAAAGATGTCGGTCATCGGGCTCGACAAGCGCACCAGCGTTCCGGTGCTGACGGACAGGGTGAGCGTTTCGGAAGGCCGGGCAGCCATCGGCTGGGCGGCGGCAGGCGAGGCGGCCAGGCTCAGGGCCGAAGCCCCGAGGGCCAGGGCAGCGACGGCCGAAGCCAGGTTGCCCTTGCGGAACATGTTCTTGCTCATCTTAACGAGCCCCCACAGGAACGTAAGTGACGTTGTTGCCGCGAGCGACGCGGACCACAGGACCGCTCTGGCCGGAGGCCGCGCCCGAGGCCGTCGGCGAAGCGGCGCTGGCAATGCTGCGACCGGCATCGCGCAGGGCCTCCGCTCCGCGCACGGCGGCGGTGACCTCGGCGCTGGCCTTTTCGCGAGCCGGAACGGTGCGGCGCTGGAAGCGCGACACGTCTCCGCCGGTTGAGAAGGTCGGGGCACCGTCCATCGGCTGGTTGGCGATCGCCAGCAGCATGCGGCGTTCCTCCGCGGGGTTCGCTCCCGAGGGAAGCTTGACCTTGCCGCTTGCCACCATACGCTCGAGTTCGGCGGTATTGTCGGCGAGGCTGCGCAGCGCGAGGCTGAGATCACCGATCTTGTCGGCCACCGCGATCTTTTCGGCAATGCGCGGGGTCACCTCGAAGGTGACGTTGGTGAAGGTCTTGACCAGCGGCTTGCCGTCCTCGCCCTTGCTGTCGACCCGCTGGTCGGTGGCGAGCACGCGCAGGTTGCGGACAATGGTCTCCGAAACGTTGAGGGGCGGACCGTCGCCGCCGCCCTCGACCTCCTGGGTGAGGACCAGATCGACCCGGTCGCCCGGGAAGACGAAGCCGGCGACGCCGGCCGTGTCGCTCACGGGAACGGTGATGGCGCGCATGCCCGGTCCGAGCGCCGCAGCCAGGAAGCCGCGATCCTGCGGACCCACCAGCGTGCCGCGGGTCAGCGGCTGGCCGGCAGTGACGGGGTTACGCACCACCATTCCGACCAGCTTGGACGTATCCGCGTCGGGCGCGCCCTCCGCGTAGTAAGCCTGCTGCATCAGCTCGGCCGGCCAGGGCTGGAAGGTGAAGCTTTCCGCATCGACGATGGTGCCGACCGGAAGGGGCTTGCGCGCCACCAGGATCTTCGGCCCTTGCGGAACCGCGGCCGCCTGGGCCTCGGGCGCGCTCGCACCGGTGAACATATTCTTGGCCATCACGGCCGTCACCGCCGCAACCAGCAACGCTCCGACCAGAAGCGCAATCTTCTTCACATCCATGGCGACACCCGCCCCTTCCTCACTCACGGAGAAACATTCAGATAGGGCAGAGCAATCGGCCAAAATGGTTAAGATATGGTTCGGCGAACTTGCAGCTTTGCGGGTCGCGAGAGGGGGCTGGACGAGGGCGAGGCGCAGCGCCTAACCGGCAGGCCGTGACGAGCGTGGATGTCCTGATCGTCGGGGCGGGGATCGCCGGGGCGAGCCTGGCCGCCGCGCTCGGGCCTCGCCGCAAGGTGCTGCTGGTGGAAGCGGAGGCTCAGCCCGGCTACCACAGCACCGGTCGCTCCGCGGCCTTCTGGCATGAAGGCTATGGCGGACCTCTGGTCGCCCCCTTGTCGCGGGCCAGCCATCCGCTGCTCGAAGCCGGCGGCTATCTTCGGCGGCGCGGCGCGCTTCACCTCGCCAGAGCTGGGGAGCCGATCGCGCTGGTCGAAGGCTGCCGGGCCGATCCCCTCCGCCGCGAGGCGCTCGAGCGCTGGCTGCCCGGGCTCGATCCGCAGTGGCAGCATGGCCTTTACGAAGCGGGCCTGGCCGACATCGACGTCGCCCGCCTGCACGGCGACTTTCTGGCCGCGGCCCGGCGGAGCGGTGTGGAAGTTCGGACCGACGCTGCGTTCAAGGAAGCGCGCCGGACCGCCGGGGGCTGGGCCGTGACCCTGGAGGACGGGGCGATGCTTTCCGCCGCCATGCTGGTCGATGCCGCCGGTGCCTGGGCGGACGAGGTGGCGGATCGCAGCCGGGTGAGGCCGCTCGGGCTCGCACCCAAGCGCCGGACCATGGTTCAACTTCGGGTGGATCGAACGGGCCTCAAGGACTTGCCGCTGGTGATCGGCGGCGACGGCAGCTTCTACTTCAAGGGGGAGGGCGACCAGACGCTCTGGCTCAGCCCGCATGACGAGATCGACTGCGCCCCCTGCGACGCGGCGCCGGAGGAAATCGACGTGGCCGTCGCGCTCGACCGCTTCGCAAAGGTGGTCGATTGGCCGGTGCTCAAGGTCGAGCGGCGCTGGGCCGGCCTTCGCACCTTCACCCCCGACCGGCTCCCGGCCCTTGGCTTCGCAGGCGACGAGCCGGCCTTCTTCTGGTGCGCGGGGCAGGGCGGGTTCGGGATCCAGACGGCTCCGGCCGCAGCGGCGCTGGGAGCGGCGCTGATCCTTGGCGAAGGCGAGGTGCCGGCGGGGGTGGAGGCGAGCGTCTACGATCCTGCGAGGTTTGGCGCTCCCGCGAAGGCGGGGACCTCAGGCGATGGAGCGCCTGCCTGCTGAGGTCCCCGCCTGCGCGGGACGACGTCAGCCCTTGATCGCGTCCGCTGCGGCGCAGGCGAGCTGGTCGACCCGCTCGTTCTCGGCGTGACCGGCGTGCCCCCGTACCCACTTCCAGTCGACCCGGTGCCGCTCGGCCGCCTCGCACAAGGCCTGCCAAAGCTCGGCATTCTTGACGGGCTTCCTGTCAGCGGTGCGCCAGCCGTTGCGGCGCCAGTTGTGGACCCACTTGGTGATCCCGTCGCGGACGTACATGCTGTCGGTCGACAAGGTGACGTGGCAAGGCCGGGTGAGAGCCTCCAGCCCCTTGATCGCGGCCATCAGCTCCATCCGGTTGTTGGTGGTGTGCGGTTCGGCGCCGGCCAGCTCCTTTTCCTTGTCGCCGAAGCTGATCAGCACGCCCCAACCGCCACGGCCTGGATTGCCCCGGCAGGCGCCGTCGGTGAAGATGTGGACTTGCGGGAGATCGGTCATGGGCGCGTCAATGGGAGGAGCACGAAGGAGACGCAATCCACTTGCTGCCCGGATGGTGAATTGCTTCGCTTCGCTCGCAACTACGAACGCTAAGCCACCAGCTCGCGCGGCAGCTTGAAGGTCAGTCCCTCGGGCACATGCTCCTGCTCTTCCATGGTGAGGAGGAAGCGCTCGGACAGGGCCTCGATAACCTCCTCCACCAGCACCTCAGGCGCCGAGGCGCCGGCGGTGAGGCCAAGCGTGCCGGGTTCGCCCAGCCAGTCCCAGTCGATCTCCACCGCGCGCTGGATCAGCCGCGCAGGCACGCCCTCGCGCTCGGCGACCTCCGCCAGGCGCAGCGAGTTGGAACTGTTGGGCGCGCCGATCACCAGCATCTTGGTGACGCGGGGCACGATCGCCTTGACCGCCGCCTGCCGGTTGGAAGTGGCGTAGCAGATGTCCTCGCCGCGGGGCGCACGGATGGAAGGGAAACGCTGCTGCAGCGCCCGGACGATCGCCGCCGTATCGTCGACCGAGAGGGTGGTCTGGGTGAGAAAGGCGAGATTGTCGGGGTCCGCCACTGCAAGCTCGGCGACATCCTCCTCGGTTTCGACCAGCGTCATGGCGCCCGCCGGCACCTGGCCGAAGGTGCCGATCACCTCCGGATGGCCGGCATGGCCGATGAAGATGATATGCCGCCCCGCTTCGATCAGCCGCTGTGCCTGGCGATGAACCTTGCTGACCAGGGGGCAGGTCGCGTCGAGATAGTCGAGGCCGCGGTCCCTGGCTTCCGCCGGCACCGTCTTGGGCACGCCATGGGCGGAGAAGACCACCGGCACGCCATCGGGCACCTCCGCCACTTCCTTGACGAAGACGGCACCCATCGCCTTCAACCGGTCGACCACATATTTGTTGTGGACGATCTCGTGCCGGACATAAACCGGCGGACCATAACGTTCGAGCGCCAGCTCGACGATGCGGATCGCCCGCTCGACGCCGGCGCAGAAACCACGCGGCGCGGCGATAATCAGGTGAAGAGGGGGGCGGTCGATCGACATGCCCGCCATGTAAGCCATGGCTTGCCGCACGAGAAGGGCCTTCCTATGAGCCTATTCCTTATGAAGAAGCTGCTCCCCGCCGCCGTCCTCGCCCTTGCTCTCGCTGCCTGCGCCCGCGAGGGGCAGATCGCCGACGGGGGCGTTTACGTGACCCGCTCGGGCTGTCCGCAGGTGGCGATCCCCGCGGCGACGGGCGACGTTACCCTGTTCGATCCGGCCGGCAGCACCGACAGCCGCGCCATCGACGTGGTCGCCACCATCACCAACGTCCGCGCCAGCTGCTCGGAGGATGCGGAGAATGTCGTCTCCACCGCCACGTTCGACGTGGTGGCCACAAGGCGCGAAGCCGGGGCTGCACGGCAGGTCGTCCTGCCTTTCTTCGCGGTCGCGGTGCAAGGCGGGACCAACATCATCGCCAAGCGAGTCGGGGCGGTCGCCGTCGACTTCCCGGCCGGCTCGCTCCGCGCCCAGGGCAGCAGCCAGGCGACAGTGCGGGTGCTCCGCTCGGCCGTCGCGCTGCCGGAGGACATCCGCCGTGAGCTCACCCGGCAGCGGCGCCCCGGCGAAGCCGACGCAGCGGTCGATCCGCTGACCGAGCCGCGGATCCGTGAAGCCGTGGCCCGCGCAAGCTACGAGCAGCTGGTCGGCTTCCAGCTCACGCCGGAGCAGCTCCGCTACAACGCCACGCGCTGATCCGCGGGCACCCGGCTCGCGGCAAAAGCGGCCGCGAGCAGGGCGAGCGCGATCCCCGCCGCGCTCATCCACAAGGGCGTCGGCACGTTCAGCTGGTTGAGCAGCACGCCCACGGCCACCAGCGCGCCGACGATCCATGGCGCGACCCGCCAGCGGGCGATGGCCGCCGCCACCAATCCGCCCGCCAGCGCGCCAAGGGTCCAGGCGACCACCACCATCACCTTCATGGCCAGGGTCGCTTCCGCGGGGCTGGGCCCAGCGGCCGTGCCGAGCGCCTGATGTGCGCCGAACTGCACGGCGAGGATGGTGAGATTGGCGACAATCGCACCGGCAAGGACGCCGCCTACTCGTCTGAGGATCATGTTCATGCTCCCTTTCGCTTCGCAGCCGAAAGGATCCTAGCAGCCTTCGACAATGGCGGCGTGCGCAAAATCGTCACCCCGCCCAAAGGCGCGTTGACTCACGGGGAGCAGGGCTCCAGAGCCGGGAGCAGCCAGCCCGCCGGTAACGGCGGGACCTGAGCGCGGGAGAGTGTGGCGGTTCGTGCCGTCACCGCCGAAGGAGCAACCGCCCCCGGAATCTCTCAGGCACACGGGACCGCGCCCGGGATGGTCGTCTGGAAAGAGCGCCTCCGGTTCAATCCGGGTCGCCGCCGAAGGGGTAACCCCGCCTGCGCGGGGGAAAGCTCTCAGGTCGCAAGGGACAGACGGGGGTTCGAACGCAAGGTTGCCTTGAAGGCGGCCGAGCAAGGCTCGAACCTGCCGGAGTGCGCGCGAAGTGGCCGACGTCCTCGAACTGGAACTCAAGACCCTGCCGCTCGATGGCTGGCACCGCGCGCGCGGGGGCCGGATGGTGCCGTTCGCCGGCTATCACATGCCCGTCCAGTACGAGGGCATCATCGCCGAGCATCGCTGGACCCGCACCCACGCCGGCCTGTTCGACGTCAGCCACATGGGCCAGCTGCTGGCGCCGCTCGGCGAGGTCGCGGCGCTGGAGCGGCTGCTCCCCGGCGACCTCATGGGCATGAACGAGGCGCGGCCCAAGTACAGCCTGCTCCTGAACGACACCGGCGGGATCCTCGACGACCTGATGATCACCAGGCGGGCGGACGGCTGGTATGTGGTCGTGAACGGCGCGACCAAGCATGCCGACATGGAAGTGCTCCGCTCGGCCGGTGTCGCCTTCGCCTATCTCGAAGATCAGGCGCTGCTCGCGCTGCAGGGTCCGGACGCGGTCGCCGTTGTCGCGGCCCATGCGCCGCGGGTTGCCGAGCTCGGCTTCATGCAGGCGGGCGCCTTCGAGCTTGCCGGCATTGAAGCCTGGATCAGCCGCTCGGGCTATACCGGCGAGGACGGGGTGGAGATCTCCGTGCCCGCCGCGGCTGCTGCTCAGGTCGCCGATCTCCTCCTTTCGGACGAGCGGGTCCGGCCGATTGGCCTCGGCGCCCGCGACTCGCTCCGGCTGGAGGCCGGGCTGCCGCTTTACGGCCATGACCTCGACGAGAGGACCACGCCCGTCATGGCCGACCTCCTCTTCGCGGTGAACAAGCGCCGCCGCGCTGAGGGCGGCTTTGCCGGTGCCGACCGCATCCTCCACGAGCTCGAGCAGGGTTCGGTGCAGAAGCGAGTGGGCTTCACCGTCGAAGGCCGCCAGCCGGTACGCGAAGGCGCGCGCATTCTCGACGGGGAAGGCAATGAGGTCGGGCGCGTGACCAGCGGCGGCTTCTCGCCCAGCCTCGAGAAGCCGATCGGCATGGGCTATGTCGCCACCACTCTGGCGGAACCGGGCAGCGCCCTCACGCTTGAGCAACGGGGCAAGCTGTTCCGCGCTGAGGTGGTGCCCATGCCCTTCGTTCAGCACCGCTATCATCGCAAGGGGACTATCTAAGTGAGCCTGTACTTTACCAAGGAACATGAGTGGATCCGGGTCGAGGGCGACACCGCTACCGTCGGGATCACCGACCACGCCCAGCATCAGCTCGGCGACATCGTCTTTGCCGAGGCGCCAGAGGCAGGCCGCCAGGTCAGCAAGGGCGGCGAGGCGGCGGTGGTCGAGTCGGTCAAGGCCGCGAGCGACGTCTATGCGCCGGCCTCGGGCGAGGTGACCGAAGCCAATCCGGCGATCTCGGACGATCCTTCGATCATCAACAGCGATCCCGAGGGCGAGGGCTGGTTCTTCAAGCTCAGGCTGTCCGACGCCTCGGAGCTGGAGGGGTTGATGGACGAGGCTTCCTATCGCGAGTTTGTGGAGAGCCTGTGATGTTCCCTCTCCAACTCTCGTTCGCCCTGGGCGGAGTCGAAGGGTGCTCGCGCAGGCGTGCTTCGACTTCGCTCAGCACGAACGGGACGAGGGAGCAAAATCTTTGACGAGGGTCGACCAACTCTCGTTCGCCCTGAGCGACGTCGAAGGGCACTCGCGCAGGCGTGCTTCGATTTCGCTCAGCACGAACGGGATGAGGGAGTTAGATCTTTGACGGGGGTCGTCCAACTCTCGTTCGCCCTGAGCGACGTCGAAGGGCGCTCGCGCAGGCGCTCTTCGACTTCGCTCAGCACGAACGAAGGTTGGGAGCGAACACCTTGACCAATATCCTGACCTCCACCTCCCGCTGGAACGCTGCCGACTATGCCCGCGTCGGGGGCTTCGTCCCCCAGCTAGGGCAGGCGGCGCTCGACCTCCTCGATCCGCAGCCTGGCGAGGCGATCCTCGACGTCGGCTGCGGCGACGGCACGCTGACGCTCACGATCAAGGAGCGGGGCGCGGAGGTGGTCGGGATCGACAACGACCTGTCCATGCTCGCCGCGGCCAAGGGCCGGGGTCTCGATGCGCGGCTGATGGACGCCGCCGACCTCCGTTTCTCCGAAGCGTTCGACGCTGCTTTCTCCAATGCCACCCTGCACTGGGTGCTGGACAAGGAACGGGCGGCCCGTGCCATCTGGTTCGCGCTGAAGTCGGGCGGCCGCTTCGTCGGAGAGATGGGCGGCGCCGGCAACCTCGCCGCGCTGCGCCGTCACCTCGACGACGAGCTGGTTGCGCGCGGGTTCGGCCCGCCGACCTATGCCGCCAATTGGTATCCCACTCCCGAAGAGTTCGCGGCCATCTACGAAGCGGCCGGTTTCCGCGGCGTGGAGGCGGAGCTCATCGAGCGCGCGACCGAACTCGACCACGGCGTCGAGGCCTGGGTGCTGACCTTCCGCGCCGGCTGGCTCGACCGGGCCGGCGTTCCGGAAGCCGACCGCCCCGCCATCGCCGAGGGCGTTGCCCGGCGCCACGGCAGCAACATCGCCGACTATGTCCGCCTTCGCTTCACCATGAGGAAGCCGTGAATAACACCGCTTTCTCGTCATCTCCGCGCCGCGTTCGCGGGAGTGACGCAAACAAGGGTTGCTTATGAGATATCTCCCCCTTTCGGATGCAGATCGCGCCGCCATGCTCGACACGATCGGTGCTACCGGCATCGATGACCTCTTCCGCGACGTGCCGGAGGATGCGCGGCTCGACGGTCCCATCCGCGATCTGCCGCTCCACGCCTCCGAGCTGGAGGTGGAGCGCCAGCTTGTCGCTCTTGCGCGCAAGAACGTGCCGGCGGGCGAAGTGCCCTTCTTCCTCGGCTGCGGAGCCTACAAGCACCACGTTCCGGCGAGCGTCGATCACCTCATTCAGCGTGGCGAGTTCCTGACCGCCTACACGCCCTACCAGCCCGAGATCGCGCAGGGCACGCTGCAGGTATTGTTCGAGTTCCAGACCCAGGTCGCTCGCCTGCTCGGCTGCGAAGTCGCCAACGCGTCCATGTACGACGGCTCGACCGCCTGCTGGGAAGCGATCGGCATGGCCCGGCGCATCACCCGCAAGCCCAAGACCCTGATCAGCGCGGGCCTCCACCCCCACTACGTTTCGGTGTGCCGGACGATGGCGAAGTTCACCGGCGACACGCTGGAAACATCGGTACCCACCCTCACCGCGGAAACCGACGTCGAAGCGCTCGCCGCCCGCATCGATGGCGAAACCAGCGCGGTGGTCGTCCAATATCCCGACATCCTCGGCCGGATCGCCGACCTGTCTGCCCTTGCCGAGGCCGCCCACGCCAAGGGCGCCCTCCTCATCGCCGTCGTGACCGAGCCGGTCGCCCTCGGCCTCCTCAAGTCGCCCGGTGAGATGGGGGCGGACATCGTGGTCGGCGAAGGCCAGTCGATCGGCGTCGGCCTCAACTTTGGCGGTCCTTACGTCGGCCTGTTCGCCTGCCGCGAGAAGCACATCCGCCAGATGCCCGGCCGCCTGGCCGGCGAGACCATCGACGCCGACGGCAAGCGCGGCTTCGTCCTCACCCTTTCAACCCGCGAGCAGCATATCCGGCGCGAAAAGGCGACCAGCAACATCTGCACCAACTCGGGGCTGTGCGCGCTGGCCTTCTCCATTCACATGACCCTGCTTGGCGAAAAGGGGCTTCGGCAGCTCGCCGAGCTCAACCATGCCCGGGCGTCCGAGCTTGCCGCCCGGCTGTCGGTCATCCCCGGTGTGCGCCTCGTCAACGACCTTTTCTTCAACGAATTCACCCTTGAACTTCCCGTCGAGGCGCGCCCGGCGGTGCACCGGATGGTGGAGAAAGGGGTGCTCGGAGGCGTCTCGCTCGGCCGGCTCTACCCGGGCGAAGAAGCGCTGGGGAACGGTCTCGTCGTCGCCGTCACCGAAACCGCGACCGATCAGGATTTTGCAGCGCTCGAGTCAGCGCTGACGGAGGCAGTCAAGTGACCATCAACCAGAGCGGCTGGAAGCCCGCAAGCCCCGTCCAGGGCGCAACCGACACCGGCACCATCACCGGCAACCGCGCACTGATGCTGGAAGAGCCGCTGATCTTCGAGATCGGGGATGGCAAGACGACTGGGGTGGATATCAGCTCCCCGGCGAAAGCCGGGGCCCAGTCATCTGTGGAAGGCGCTGAGGCAGCGGCTGGGCCTCGGCTTTCGCCTGGGAACAAGCTCCTCCGCACCACCCCCATCGGCCTCCCCGGCCTGACCGAGCCCGAGACCGTCCGCCACTACACCCGCCTGTCGCGGCAGAACTATGCCATCGACCTCGGCCTCTTCCCGCTCGGCTCGTGCACCATGAAGCACAATCCGCGCCTCAACGAGAAGATGGCGCGGCTGCCAGGCTTTGCCGACATCCACCCGCTCGCCCCGCGCGAGACGGTGTCCGGCGCTCTGGAGCTCATCAACCAGCTCGCCTTCTGGCTGATCGACCTCACCGGCATGCACGGGGTGGCGATGAGCCCCAAGGCCGGCGCTCACGGCGAGCTTTGCGGCCTGCTCTGCATCCGCGCCGCTCTCGAAGCGCGCGGCGATGCCCGCGAGGTGGTGCTGGTGCCCGAAAGCGCTCACGGCACCAACCCCGCCACCGCTGCCTTCTGCGGCTACCGGGTCGAAAACATCCCCGCCACCGACGCCGGCCGGGTCGATCTCGAGGCCCTGAAGGCTCGCCTTGGTCCCGACGTCGCCGCGGTGATGATCACCAATCCCAACACTTGTGGCCTGTTCGAGCCCGACATGAAGGCGATCAGCGACGCCGTTCATGCGGCCGGCGGCTTCGTCTATTGCGACGGCGCCAACTTCAACGCCATCGTCGGCAAGGTGCGGCCCGGCGACCTCGGCGTGGACGCCATGCACATCAACCTGCACAAGACCTTTTCGACGCCCCATGGCGGAGGCGGCCCGGGTTCCGGCCCGGTGGTCCTTTCGGAAGCTTTGTCCCCCTTCGCTCCTCTGCCCTACACGGCACGCACCGCCGACGGCGTGGTCCACCTGGTGGAGGAGGAGCAGGCCGACGCTTTCTCCGCCGAGCATTTCGGTG
>ERZ1066118.532-NODE-532-length-33994-cov-8.310204_pt1 | contig 33994 bp, 33 predicted proteins | sample MGYA00382765_ERZ1066118 | MGnify/ENA primary metagenome ERZ1066118 (study PRJEB33369, sample SAMEA5778348) | biofilm metagenome | biome: Industrial cooling water; feature: Water cooling tower basin; material: Biofilm | place: United Arab Emirates | collected...
GCTGGTCCAGCGGCCGGGCGCGCCCTTCAGGTGCGCGAGACGGCGCTTCCCCTCGCCGCTCGGGCCGTGCTCACGGCCGACAACGAGTGACGCGCCGGCGACCGCGGGGAGGAATGAGCTGCCCCGACACTCCATCGCTTCGCTGTGGGTCACCAGAGCCACCGCACCGACAGCTGGAACTGCCGCGGCGGCGCGGAGCTCGAGTAACTGACGGGGTCGCCGGGGCGGCCGAGCTGCGTCCGCGGGCCTCCACCCGGTATTCCATTCGCGAACCCCGACACCAGCATCGAGTTGAAGGCGTTGAACACCTCGACGCGCGCCTCCAGCGAGCCTGGAGTAGCTGGGATCCGGTAGCTGCCTGAGAGGTTCAGCAGGAAGGAGGAGGGGAGGCGCTCGGCGTTGCGACCGACCCCCCGAAAGCGGTCGTGATTCCCGATGAAGCCGTTGCCGTAGATCTCTCCGGACCCGTCCAGGTCACGGAAGTACGCGATTCGGTTGAAGGGCGTGCCGGTCTGCAAATCAGCAAGCGCGCCGATCTGCAGGCGCTCAACCGGCTGGAAGGTCGAGCGAAGCGTCAGCCGGTGCCGGCGGTCGTTGATCGCATCTGCCCATTCGGCAGCGAAGTCGTTGCCGATCGTCGCGTTGAAGTTGATGTCCTCGGTGTCGTTCTGCGCCCGGGAGAGGACGTACGTCCCCTCTAGCGTCACTTCCCGGCTGAGCTTCCGGCGGCCGTTGAGCTGCAGCGCCAGGTATCGCCCGCGCCCGCCGGTATCCGTCGTCGTCAGTCGACGGAAGGAGTTCGGCGCGGGAAGGATCGGCCGCAGCGGATCGCCGTATGCCGCCGTCCTATTGATCGTATCCGCGGGGGTAAGCTCGCGCTCCAGCGGGTTCAGGTCCCACGATCGAGGCAGGTTCCGGGTCTCCACCCAGATCCCGTCGATCGAGAAGCCCCAGAGGTCGCGCGCTTCCCTCTGATAGCCTAGGGTCGTCTGGATCGAGTGCGGCTGATCGAGCCCTCTCGCAAAGAGCCTACGGATCTCGCGTGGGGGGAAGGCGCGAGTCGCGGGGTCCAGCTCCTCGGGCGTGTCTCCCTCGAAGAGGGCCGGCGCGGGGAAGGCGCCTCCCTCGAAGGTGAGGACAGCGTTGCCCTCTTCTCCGAACTGCACCGCATCCGAATAGACCGCGTATGGCAGCTTCCCGGTGTAGATGCCGCTCCCGCCCCGGAAAACACTGCTCCCGGTCGCGAGCCAGTTGAAGCTTACCCTCGGCTGAAAGTTGTTGAGGTCCGGATCGCTCTCTCCCCGCGAGGTGATGTCGTCGTAATCCCATCGGAGCCCGACGGTCAGCGACAGCGCGGGTGAGATCCTGATGCGATCTTCGATGAAAGCGCCCCAGAGAGTCTGAGTCAGATCGACCTCCTGCGGGCGTGCGTCGATCGTGTAGCGCAGGACACGCACATCCGCAGGTACGTCTGCCAGCGTCGGCAGGCGCCCGGAGGACGGGATGTTACCGTCGTTGATGACTGTGTACGCTCCCAGCGGATTGGTCGAGCCTGCGTCGAGGACGAAGCTCGAGCTGACGACGTCGGTACCGACCCGCAAGGTGTGGATCGAGCCCAATCGCACCTCCAGCGCTTCCCGCAGCTGCAGCTGGACCTCCGCCTCGTCGAAGACGAAGTTGCTGCTGCCGATAACGGCTTCCACTGTGGTTAGATCGGGCGACACGATCGTGACCTGAGGGATGGAGAGTGAGCTCGCGGTCGGGGGGAAGAACCAGCGGAAGGTGCCGAGCTGAGCCGAGAAGATGTTGCTGCCATTGCCGCCGGCCAGGGCAGACGAGTGGGTGAGGTTCAGCAATGAGCCGATCCGCCGCGTCGTGATGTCCGCTTCCGGAACGATCACTCCGCCACCCTGCCCGGCCCGACTCACGTCGCTCAGAGCGAACCTGAGAGTGGAGGTGTGGGCGGTGCTCCAGCCATGATCCAGCCGCCCGAACAGCTTCCACGTCTCACGGATCTCGCTCCCGATAAAGCTGGCGCGGGCAGTCGACCCGATTCGATCCTCGCGCTCATTTGAGTACTCAGCAGTTGCGAAGGCGAACGTCTGTCCGAGGCGGATCGGCCCGCCGAGGGTGCCACCCACCTGCACGCGCTCAAATCCTTCGGGATCCACGCCGGCCGGAGCGAAGCGCGGTGATGCGTCGAGGGGCAGCCCGGGACGGTGGAAGAGGAACGCCTCCCCCGACCAGCGATCAGCGCCGCTCTGACTCTCGGCGACGACCACTCCGTTGGAGCTGCGGCCGAAAGCAGCAGGATAGGAAGCGGCAAGGACCGACACCCGGCTCAACCCGGACAGAGGCAGCTCTACCCGCGGTCCCCCCAGGAAGCCCTCATTGTTGTCGAGGCCATCGAGCGTGTACTGCGTATAGAGAGAATTTCCACCCAGGATGGTCAGCGGCGGAGCGTCGCCGAAAAAGCCGGTCGACTGGGCCACACCGGGAATCTGGAATGCCATTGAAAGCGGATTGCGGGCATCACTGGGAAGCGACTCGAGCTCTGGGCGCTCGACTGAGCCGCCGATCGTGGCGTCCTCCGCATTGAGCAGAGGGCGCTCGCGCGTCGTGGTGACGGTGATGGCATCGAGCGCATAGACCGGCAGAAGGGTAAGCGCGATCTCGCCCACCTCACCCGGACGGAGCGGCGAGAGCGTCACCCTCTCAGCTCTGTAGGAGGCATGCTCAACGAGCAGCACGACCGGCACAGTCGGGCCGATCGGAAGGCTGAAGCGGCCGAACTCATCCGTCGTGTCGGCGCCGCCGGGCGTGGCGGTCACATGCACCCCGGGGAGCGGCTCGCCGGTGTGTCCGCGAACCGTACCCCGAAGCGAAGCCTCTTGTGCAGCCGCTGGTGATCTGGCGATAACGCCTGCCGTGACCACCCAGCACAACGCTCTCCCGGCAGCCACGAGGAACTGCTTCGTAACGGGCCCAGCTCTCATCCGTTCACCTCAGGTGGGAATAGCCCCAGTAGATGCGTTGTGCCGCCGTCGCGAACACCAGACCGGCTATGACAGAAATGATCTCAGGCGCGGCTGCCGGCATGACGATCAGGGCGCAGTACAAAAGCATCGTCTCGGTAGCCTCGATGAGCCCGGAAGGCATCGTGATGCTCGTCGAAAGCGCATTGGCTCGCCCGCGCTTCTCGAGCAGCGCCGCCGGGAACATCCACGAGGCCGAGTTGACGTAGAAGCTCGCCAGCAGCGCGACCAGCGGAAGGTAGGCGCGAGATCGCAGCTCTTCAGGTAAACCGAACACCAACGCGATCGGTATGGCCGCGTAAACGGCGAAATCGAACATGATGTCGAGGTAACCGCCGAAGTCGGTCTGCCGTCCGGACGTTCTCGCCAGCGTCCCGTCCAGGCCATCGGCCGAGCGGTTCAGGATCCAGAGGAGCAAGGCGATCGCGTATCCGCCGTTCAGCAGAGCAGCGGCGCACCCGAGCCCGAAAAGGAATCCTGCCAGGCTGACGGCATGCGGGTGGACCCTCTTCGCGAGGGCTACCGCCAGCGGCTTGTGGAGCCGCTCCAGGAGAGGTCGTACAGCGTGATCGATCATGCGCTTGCCCCTGATGTTGCGAATCGTGGCAAGATCGAGCAGCGATCGGGACGCGGCAAGCTCACCTCTTCCCGAATTCTGTTTGAACGCGCCCCGCGGCGCCCATGAGCGCCCGCTGGACCGAATCATGCTTTCAGCGGCGCGGTTTCGCTTACGCCAGAAGATCGGGATTCTATGCAGATGCGACGAACTTCAGCCCTGCTCACAGCGGCTCTGCTGGTGCTTGGGGGATGCCAGACCGCAGCGGCTCCGGAGCGTCGGGAGCTCCTCGGGTCGTGGCTCAGCAATGATGTGCCGGGCGTCATCATCCGCATGACGGTGTCTGAGACGGCACGCTCAGTGGAGGGCGCCGGATCCTGGACTCAGGCGCAGGCCGCGGATGCGTTCCGGGTCACCGGCGCGCTCGCCCGCGATGAAGTCGCACTGCACCTGGACTTCGACAGCCGCGTCGATCTCAGCTTTCAGGGCTACTTCACGGACGAGGACAACCTCAGCGGGACGCTGTCAGGAGGGCCGTTCAGGCAGACGACGATAACGTTCCAGCGCGAAGATCTGTTCGAGAACTGATACTGCTGCTTTCTGGCAGGAACCAGAAAGGGGCGCCGAATGGGCGCCCCTTCCTATTTCGCCAGGCCGAGTCGGACGATCAGCCATCCATTCCCGCATGGGTTTCGATGATCTGCGCGATCTCGGCGAGCTCGAAGGGCTTCAGTACCACGGGGACTCCCGCTTCCTCGAGAAGCCTGGCTGCATCGGGGCTCTCCGCATCGCCCGTGATGAAGATGAGGCGATCCTCCAACCCTTCATTCCTCTGCCGCAGCCGCGCGTAGAGCTCCTCGGCGGATAGACCGGGCATCCGCAGGTCTGCCAGGATCACGTCGAAGGGATGGGCGAGATGCTCGTCGAGCAGCGCGAGAGCCTGCTCGCCCTCCGCAGCGTCCATGACGGTGTGCCCGCGCCTCTCCATGTAGCGTGCGAGGGTGAAGCGGATCGGCCCCTCGTCGTCCACCACGAGAATCCTAAGCGTTTTCCGCGCAGGCGTCTGCACCTGTGCTTCGCGGCCAGGCCGCGGAGCAGCAGCCGCGGTAGGCAGCTCTACGGTGAACGCGGCGCCGCTCCCCCATCCGCCATCGACTCGGATCGTCCCATGGTGATCGGAGACAATGCCATGCACCAGGCTGAGGCCGAGACCTGTTCCCTCGCCCGTCGGCCGCGTAGTCCAGAACGGATCGAAGATGTTGTCGATGTGATCGGGTGAGATTCCGCCGCCGGTGTCGGCGACGGTGAACTCCACCCCCAGGTCGGAGGTGGCCGTGCGCAGCTTCAGCCTCCTCGGCCCCTCCACCTCGCGCATCGCACGAATCGAGTTGGATAGAAGCTGCCCGACCACCCGCTCCAGCTGTGTCTTCACCCCGAAGCTGGGCGGAAGGCCACGCGCGAGCTCCATCTGGATGGTGATCTCCGCTGCTGTGCACTCGTTCTGGACCTCCTGAAGCGCCTCCCGGATGAGATCGTTCAGGTCGAACACGCTTGCGTTCAGCGACTCTTCCTGCGTCTGCCGCGCGACCATGCGCAGGTCGGTGACGATTCGCGCCGCCCGCGCCGCCTCGCGCTGTATTATCTCGAGCGCTTCCGTATCCTCCGGCTGGCGATCATCCAGGAGCATGAGCTCCGCAAAGCTCTTGATCGACGTCAGCGGATTGTTGAGCTCGTGACAGACGCCGCTGAGCAGCGGCGCGATGCTCGCGAGCCGCTCGGCCCTGCGAAGCTGACTATCCCGCGCCCGCTCCTCGGTGATGTCCCGAGCGGCGAAGTAGACACCCTCGAGGCCATTGTCGCCCAGAATAGCCGACGAGCAAATCTGAACCAGCCGTCGCTCGCCGCAGGGGCGGACGATCTTGATCTCGGTCTCCCGCCGCTTCAGGTCGCCCGCGAGGCGAGTCCCGAACTCCTTCATCGCCTGCTCAAGGCTTTCCGGCGCGATGAAGTCGCGGAAGTCGCGGCCGATCGCTTCCGGCGGCTCCATTCCGATTATCACAGCCGCGAGGTGGTTGATCTCCTGGATCTCGCCCATTGTCGAAACGACCGCGATACCACTGGCTGCGGCCTCAGAGAGCTCTCGATAGCGAGTGCGGCTCTTCCAGAGGTCCTCCTCCAGGGAACGCAGTCGCCCAGCCTCATCGCTGCGCCGGAGCTCGATCAGAATCGATGTGTCGACATCACCGAGAAGCGGCTCGAAAGGGGGGCTCGGCGGAGCCTTGTAAACGAGCGCCGCTTCCACGTTGCCACCGTCGACGACGGGCCGAACGATCCACTTCGCTGCACCCGCGGTGAAGGATCCGACCGCTCCGGTGCGGAGAACTTCGCCCAGCCCCACCTCAGCAGCCCGTATCGGCGGCGAGATCGGAGTTGAACCCAGAAGCTCCCACCCTTTACCGGAGAGGCCGAAGATCGCCATGGCCTCCACCCGCAATGCATTAGCCGATATCCGGGCAAGATGATTGAGCTTTCCACTGGTTGATACGTCGCTGGCGGGCTGAGCCTCCGGAAGCTCGAGCGTCCCCAATTGCGCGAATGCCATTTCATCACCTGCTGTGTCGCTGCTCGCGTGGGCGAGCGGAGCTGTTTCCGAACCAGGGCCGTCGTGGGCAACAGAGAGCATGCGGCCGGTGCCGCGCTCGTCCTTCGAAATGTCGGCAGGTGAGAGGGGAGCGATTAGAAGTTGGCCCCTTTCCGCCTGCGCCGGCGGCTCCGATGAGGAGATGGCTCTCGATGACGCGAGGACCGTTGGGCGATAGAGCAATGGCGTAGTCGCCAGGGTCCGATCCTCCGCCGGTGGCATTGGAGGCACGACAACCCGGCGCCCCCGCCACGGTCAAATCCCTGAAAAGCTTTCCGGCATTGGTAAAATCTTCCCCCTCGACCCACGCATTAACCCAGAAAAAGCAAGGAAACAAGCCACTTTTCCGGAGGGCACCCTTCTTCCCCTTTACTGCCGTCCCTTTGCAGAAGTGCAAAACAGATTCGGGACGGGCTCGATGGCAAAACCGCATTACACCACACGTTGGCCGCACCGGTCGAGGAAGGATACCGCTACGCCTGCGACAGAGACGGCCATGGATGTGGAGGCAGAGCTCACCGCAGCGCTGAGCCTGGCTCTGGAGCGGCGGGAGAGCTCCTCGTACATCGTCGAGCATTCATCGAGGGTGGCGAGGCTTGCGTGCTCGATCGCGGAGCTCGTCGAGCTCCGAAATACCGAGCTGGAAGCGCTGCGGATGGCGTCTCAGCTCCACGAGATCGGCATGATCAGCGTCCCCGCTGACCTGCTGCTTCGCCCCAGCCGGCTGACGCCGACGGAGCTTCAGCGCGTCAGGCTGCAGGCCGCGATAGGCGCGGAAATCGTGAAGCCCACGCATGGCGCGACCGCCGCTCGGCTGATCGAGCGCCAGTACACGGATTATGCGGAGCTGCGTAAAAGCACCGCCGACAGTCGCGAGCTCCTTCTCGCTGGGATCCTGAGGGTGGCGGATGTGTTCGACGCCATGATCGATCCCCGCCCCTACCAGGCGCCTGTACCCGAGGAGCGTTGGCGGCAGGTACTCCGAATCGGCAGCGGATCGCGCTTCCACCCGGCCGCTGTTTACGCGATCCTGCATCTGATCCGGTCGCCGCAGTATCACTAGTGGCCTGTTTACGCGGAATCGACACCTGCGACCGCCGCTTCATCCCGTCTGGCGGCGCGGCGCCGGCTTGCCGTAGAGCCCCGCTATGCCTGCGCCGGCGTCACTTGCCAGCCTGGCGCATCGACGGTCTCGGCACTGCCGATTTCGCGTAAACAGGCCACTAGAGGGGTAGCTATCGGCTATCAGCTATCGGTCGTCAGGCGGGCGTACGGAGCTGGGAGGGGCTGGTGCAGGGGCGTTTGGGGATGCGGGGAATAACGGGTACTACGAGGGGGCGAGATAGGGCGTAGTAAGCTGACGCCGAAGGCTGAACGACCCGGAGACTCTTCAGGATGAGGGGGATCCGGGTTTTTTCGCTGTCCCGCGGTGAACGGTACCCTTGCACCACGCGGAGAGCGCCGCCAACTTTCCCAGCAGAGGCGCTGCATTTCCGGACATGGATCGCAAAGGGGATATCAGCTTGCAATCAGCCCTGGCACCTCGCCTGGCCACTACGCGCAAGTCCAGCTTCGTCGTACATGGGACAGCCTCGACCCCTGTCCAGAAGTGGTTCGTGGATGGCGTCGAGCGGGAGCTCCTTCGCAAGGGGCACCCCCAGCCCCAGGACGGCTCCACTCCGGAGCTCGTCATCAACCTTCTTGATCCGGATCGGGCAAGACCCTTCCGCCGCAACTCGCAGGGCACCTTCGTCGTCAGCATCGTTCGGGTCGATGAGGAGCCGGAGAATGTGCTCCGCGCGGCCTATCCGCTGCTGGTCCGATCGATCTCGCAGCTGCTGGTCTACATCGTCGACACCGTCGACGGAGTGAAGGCCCACTTCATCACTCTGGAGCAGGGCTACTCGACGATCTCGCCGCCCGACGGCGATGCGGGTGCCTTCTTCGCGGAGGTCTACCAGCGGCTCGCCCCCCTCGCGTCGACACGGCTGGTCGTCAACAACATCTTCCAGCCCGACCTCCCGCCGCACCTGTGGGAGGGTACGGAGTCCACGGCCGAGCTGTACGAAGCCGGCCGCTGGCTCGACCGCATGGGCCTGCTGCCCGCCGCCTTTCCGATCACCGAGATCCTCGACGAGCGTGACATGGCGCACGTGCGGCGCCTCTTCGGGATCGGCGGCCTGAGCTATGGCAACCTCAGCGTTCGCCACGATGCCGACACTTTCTGGATGAGCGCACGGGGGGTCAACAAGGGCAATCTTCGCGAGATCGGACGGGACATCCTCCTCATCAAGGATTATCTGCCGGAAGAGGATGCGATGGTCCTCAGCGTCCCCCCGAACGTGGAGCCCCGGGCGGCGTCGGTGGATGCGATCGAGCACTACATGCTCTACAAGGAACACCCCTCCATCGGCGCAATCGTTCACGTTCATGCGTGGATGGACGGGATCGACAGCACGCACATCAACTATCCGTGCGGCACGTACGAGCTCGCGTATGAAGTGGCGCAGCTTGCCAGACGTCAGCCGAACCCGGGCAGGGCGGTGATCGGCCTCAAGAACCACGGCCTCACTGTGACCGGCTCCAGCCTCCAGGACATTATCGAGCGTATCGACGGCCGGCTCCTGCCGACCGTGCCAATGACATAGCATGAAGAACGAAGTAGTTCTGATCACCGGCGGGTCGAGCGGCATCGGGCTCGCCGCCGCCGCCCGGTTTCGAGACCGCGGCGCCCGAGTCTGGATCACCGCGAGAAACGAAGAGAAGCTCAGCCGAGCCGCCGAATCACTCGGCGGCTCGGTCCGCTATATCCCCTCTGATGTAACAGACGCTCCCTCACTGGCGAACCTGGCGCGGGTGCTCGAAAGGGAAGAGGGTAGGATCGATGTCGTCGTGAACAGCGCCGGGCAGCTGGAGCTTGCACCCGCTGCCGACAGCGTCGAGATGGCGGAGCGGCTGATGGCGGTGAACTACCTCGGCGTGCTGAAAACCGTCAGCGCTACTCTTCCCCTGATCCGCAAAGGGTCCAGGAAGTCGATCGTGATCCTGTCCTCATTCAGCGGCCGGTTGGCCCCTCCCTATTTTGCCGCGTACAGCGCGACCAAGTACGCGCTCCAGGCATACGCGAGCTCACTGCGCCAGGAGCTGCGGCGTGAGAAGATCCATATCGGACTCGTCCTTCCGGGGCCTGTAGCATCCCCGATGACCGAGGATCTCCTGGGAGGCGCGATGTTCCCCGTACCCATCGGAGTGCCGGTCATCACGGTAGATCGTGCGGCAGGAGCGATCCTCGAGTGCGTTTCGCGGAGGCGATCTGAGCTTCCGGTGCCCCGCCACTTCCATCCCCTTCTCCGAATCGGCTCGGCTTTTCCGGGCATCGTCGACCTTCTCTATCGGCCATATTTGAGATAGAATCCTTATTTCCGGATACTTACAAATAATTATACAGCAGAGATTTAGTGAGTGCGGCGTCTTCGGAACATAACGGAGGCGCCGTCTTTGTTCAGGCGTTTGATCCGGGCTTCCGACGGGAGTTGATAAACGGCGTTTTTCCTTCATCCACTCAATCCGTCGCGCAGAAGGGCTCTCCCTGTCGATGCAGTTGCACGGATAGAGGGATCGGTTTCACGACTGATCTGCTCAGCGACATGGAGACACCGCCCCGAGTATCCGGTGTGGCGCCAACTCTGATCTCGTTGACGCGTGGCCATTTACCTTATATGCTTTCATCCGCAACGACGGATGTGACACCTCAGCCGCCGCTCCGTATTTGATCGGAACTCCGCCGTCACTGTTTGGCCGTATGGCAGCGCTCACGGACCCGTTTCGTGGCAGGCTGCTGATCGTGCTGGAGCGGCATGAGCTGACGGTGAATGAGCTCTGCTCGGTGTTCCAGCTTCCGCAGTCGTCGATGAGTCGGCACCTCAAGGCGCTGACGGATGAGGGTTGGCTCTCCTACCGCGCGGAGGGCACCAGTCGCCGCTACAGGATGGCTGCCGCTCAGATGGCACCCGAGGTAAGGAGGCTGTGGCGCCTGGTTCGGGATCAGGTGGTGACGATGGCCATCGCCGACCAGGACAATGAACGGGTGCGAAGCGTCCTGGCGCTGCGCCGGACCAAGAGTCAGGAGTTCTTTTCCAGCGCCGCGGGTGAGTGGGACAGGCTGCGCGGCGAGCTCGTCGGGCGGCGGCTGGACCTGATCGCTCTGCTGGGCCTGTTCGACGACCGCTGGGTGGTCGGAGACCTTGGCTGTGGGACCGGCCAGGTGAGCGATGTAGTCGCCCCGTTCGTCAGGAGTGTCATCGCCGTTGATGATTCGGAGGCGATGCTGAGCGCCGCGAAGCAGAGGCTGGAGTCGCACGCCAACGTTGATCTGCGATCGGGCGAGCTGGAGAAGCTGCCGATCCCGGACATGCACCTGGACGTTGTAATCATGTTCCTGGTGCTGCACTACGCCGCGGATCCGGCGGGGGTGCTTCGAGAGGTGTCGCGGGTGCTGCGCCCCGGTGGGCGCTTGCTGCTCGTGGATATGTGCCCGCACGATCGTGACGACTACCGGCACGCGATGGGTCATGCGTGGCTCGGTTTCGGAGAAGAGCAGTTGCGGGGATGGGCGGGCGAGGCGGGGCTGGAAGGCTTCCGCTACGTCACTCTCCCCGCTGACCCTGACGCCAAGGGTCCCAACCTTTTCGCAGGGACGGCCCGGACGCCGCGAGAAGAAGTCTGGATTCCGGGCATGCTGGAGTAGAAGCACGGTGTGAGACGGGCGCGGAGCCGCGTCCCGATTGTCGGCAACTAGAACAGGAGAAGCACGTTGAGCGCTGTACTCGAGACGAACACCCATTCATTTGCGGCTGCGCGCGACGCCGGCCGCGACCCCTATAAGGTCGCCGACCTCTCGCAGGCCGAGTTCGGCCGCAAGGAGATCCGCCTCGCCGAGCAGGAGATGCCCGGCCTCATGGCGATCCGTGAGGAGTATGAGGGTCAGTTCCCCCTGGCTGGCGCGAAGATCATGGGCTCGCTGCACATGACCATCCAGACAGCCGTCCTGATCGAGACGCTGGCTGATCTCGGGGCCGATGTCCGCTGGGTCTCCTGCAACATCTTCTCGACCCAGGATCACGCGGCTGCCGCTGTCGTCGTCGGCAACGGCACTCCCGAGGACCCGCAGGGCATCCCGGTCTTTGCCTGGAAGGGTGAGACGCTCGAGGAATACTGGTGGTGCACCGAGCAGGCGCTCGTGTGGCCGGACGGCTCCGGCCCGAACCTCCTGCTCGACGACGGCGGCGACGCGACGCTGCTCGTCCACAAGGGCGTCGAGTACGAGAAGTCGGGGGTGATTCCGCAGTTCGATCCAGCCAACGACCCGGAGGAGTGGGGGATCATCCTCGACACACTCCGCAAGACGATCGGAGAGAACCCGCAGGGCTGGACCACCGTCGCCGCGAGCCTCCGCGGCGTTTCGGAGGAGACCACCACGGGGGTGCACCGTCTTTATGAGATGGAGAAGGCCGGCACCCTGCTCTTCCCGGCGATCAACGTCAACGACTCGGTCACCAAGTCCAAGTTCGACAACATCTACGGCTGCCGTCACTCTGTTCTCGACGGTCTCAACCGCGCCACCGACGTAATGATCGCGGGTAAGATCGCTGTCGTCGCGGGCTTCGGCGAAGTCGGCAAGGGCTGCGCTCAGGCGCTCCGTGGTCAGGGCGCCCGTGTCGTAGTCACAGAGATCGACCCGATCTGCGCACTGCAGGCGGCGATGGAGGGCTACGAGGTCAACACCCTCGAGGACGTCGTGCACTACGCCGACATCTTCATCACCACGACCGGCAACTTCGACATCATCACCGCCGACCACATGGCGCGGATGAAGGACAAGGCGATCGTGGCGAACATCGGCCACTTCGACAACGAGATCGACATGGCCGGCCTCAAGAAAGTCCCTGGCATCCAGCGGATCAACATCAAGCCGCAGTATGACGAATGGGTCTTCCCTGACGGCCACAGCGTAATGATCCTCGCCGAGGGTCGGCTCATGAACCTCGGCTGCGCCACCGGCCACCCGAGCTTCGTGATGTCCGCCAGCTTCACCAACCAGGTGATGGCGCAGATCGAGCTTCACCAGAAGGCGGAGGAGTACGGCAAGAGGGTTTACGTGCTCCCGAAGCGTCTCGATGAGAAGGTTGCACGCCTCCACCTCGGTAAGCTGGGTGCAAAGCTGACGGTGCTCTCGGAGCGCCAGGCTGCCTACATCGGAGTTCCGGTCGAGGGGCCGTACAAGCCGGATCACTACCGCTACTAGGAAGGCAGGCGGCGCACGGAGTGGCGAATATGAAGGAAAGAAGGCGGCGGCCACATCGGCCGCCGTCTTCTTTCATATCCGCGACAGACGGGCCTTGGCCGGCGGGGGCCAGATAGTATTTCTTCCGGGAGGGGCTAATAGCCGCTGAGGTCCGGCATCCTCGTGCCGCCCATGGAGAGCCCGCACTTTCTCGAGAGAACTCCCACCCCGGCCTTGCATTGTAGCGAACGGCACGCCGCTCACGCCGTCAGGAGGAATGGGTCCGGCAGGCTCCACCTTTCCTTGCAGCCTACCTCCTCCGCCCCTCGTGCAGAGTAACGTACGGCCCTTGTTCCAACGTTTGGAATAATTGTTGAGCGTGCTCGACGGCTACCTTGCTGTCACCAAACGCCCACTCTACCAAGCCGGAGAAAACCATGCGCTTTGCAACAAGCCTCCTCGCCTTCGCAATCGCGCTTATGCCAGCCGTTCTCAAGGCTCAGACGCCCGCTCCGGCCGCGGCTACACCACCCGCTCCCCCGATGGTTCTGAGCACGACCGCTTTTGCGGACGGCGACGACATTCCAGTGCGCTTCAGCCAGGCTGCTCCCGGAGCCGCGCCGGGGGAGGGGACATCGCCCGCCCTGACCTGGACCAACGTGCCCGCAGGTACGAGAAGCTTCGTGCTCCACATGCACGACGTGGACGTAGCGCGGAACAGGGGGACGGAGACTCAGGTTCACTGGCTGGTCTGGAACATCCCTGCAGATGCGACAAGCCTGGGCGAGGGGCTGCCGAGAGGGGCGCAGCTGCCCAATGGCGCCTACCAGGTGAGTGCCACCGGACCAGTCTATCGCGGGCCCGGGGCACAAGCGACGGGTCCGAAACACCACTACGTTTTCGAGCTGTATGCGCTGGATCGGGTGGTCGAGGTGGTGCCGTCAGAGGATGCGTTCGCCACGCGCCGTCGCGTGATGGAGGAGATACAGGGCCACGTTCTGGGTAAGGCGGTGTACACGGGGCTCTTCCGCCGGCCGCAGTAGGCCTTTCTTCCCGGAGCGTGGGTGATGTTCCGGCTGAACCTGAGCCGGAACAGTTCCTATGGCCTTCTGGCCAGAAAGACTTCCAGATCCCGCTCAACCTCGGAGTGATCGAAGGGGACGACCTCCGCCTCAAATCCCACCTCCTTTAGAATGCGGAGCCAAACTTCTCGGGGGAAGACGCCCTCCACATGCCTGTCCTCCTCGATCTGGACGACTCCGTCCGGGCTGCGGAGAAGGTAGGCGTAGTAGACGACGTAGGTAGTGTCGGTCGGGTCTGGATCCCAGCTCCATTCCAGGTACCGGAAGCCGCCCGCCTCCCCGTCCGCGCCGCCGCACTCAGTGCCGGGGTGAAACGTCTCCTTCACGTAATCCGGAGCGAAAAGGGCGACTCCGCCCCTGCGACAATGCACGAACGCGGTTTCCATGGCGCGCTTCAGATCCCGCTGCGTCGTCATGTACATGATCGCGTCGTGCACGAAAACGCGGTCGTACTCACGTCCCGTTCGCAGAGTGCGCATATCGCCCTCGAGGTGCACCGCCTCCGGATTCAGCTTTCGGCTGTGGGCGAGCATCCCCGCCGCAGGATCGACGAGGGTGAGCTGGAAGTGGCGCTTCAGGAATGATGCGTTATTGCCGCCCCCGCTGCCGAGCTCCAGGAGAGTCGGCTCAGATCCCTCAGCGAGGTCCTTCAGCAGGAGCGAAGCATAGAAGGCCGCCTCCTCCTCGTACTCCTCCGGCGGGGACATCAGCGGCCACCACTCAGCGAGATCCTTGTAAAGGCGCCCGGTACCCTGCGGGATTTGATCAGCGGGCATAGTCGTCTCAGTCAATGTTCGAGTAAGTGCAGAGGCGCAGCGGTCTTTGTCCAGCTTCCTCAGCAGCATTGGCTGCGTTAGCTGGTGCGCCCACCATGCAGCTCAGAAAGCCTTGTGCTTGGCTCCAGGCGGGTGCCTGACGCGATGGGCGAGTCAGCTGCAGTGGCTACAGCGTATCAGCGCTTCCCGGTTCGATTCACAAGCCAGGTGAGCACCGGACCCGAGCTGCCTCAACTGTTGGTCAGTTGCCGGAACCTGGCAATGAACCGCTCCATACGGACCCGATTCACCCCCATGTCGCCCTTTCCAACTCTGGAGGCGGAACGGAAGTGCAGCAGAGAATCCGCCGGAGCGATGGCGATTTCAACGTCGTCCACGAAGCGGAAGATTCTGCTGCGCATCTCGAAGTGCAGATAGTTCGCTCGTTGCTCGATAAGTCGCGCGCGTGGCTCTGCAAGCAGCGCCTCCCTGGCCGTCTCTATGGCCGCTTCGGGAGATCCGGAAAAGGTGAGCGGCGGCATCCCATGCACCGTATCCGTAGCTTCCGTCGAGACGCAATTCGGCGTGTTCGGGCAGGGTGCTAGCAACATGCCTGGTATCACCTCGGGAGTTGGTGGCGCTGCACACGCGGCGGTAAGCACGAGAACGGCCACCAATGCACCTGGCAACGGACTCTTCATGATGGGCTGAATCGCGGTAAGCGCCGAAGCTGATCCAAAACTATCACGGATCAGCTTCGGCGGCATCGTCAGCCGTTCAGGAGCAGCACCCGGGGGCGCAACAGCTACTGCTTGCCGTCGCGGTCGCTAGAGGCTTGGTCGCGCGAACGAACGCACCCATGAAGCGCCCTTCGATCTGAGGCGCGATCTCAGAGGCATCGATCCCCGCCCCCGCCAGAAAGCTACGAGCATCTTCGACGTCATAGACCCGCGTAGGCTCGATGTCGGCTTGTTCGAACCCAGCGGCCGCGAGAAGGCGCTTGAACTCGGACTCCTCGAGAGCGCCCGCGACGCAGCCAACCCAGAGCTCCATGCTGCGCTTCACCTCGGCCGGTACTTCCCCGCGCACGACCACGTCAGACACAGCGAAGCGTCCTCCCGGCTTAAGGACCCGAAAGGCTTCCCGAATCACAGATTCCTTATCACCTGCGAGATTGATCACGCAGTTGGAGATGATCACGTCCACGGCGTTGTCCGGGAGCGGAATCTGCTCGATGTCTCCCTTGAGGAACTCGACGTTGGTGATCCCCGCCTTCCGCTGATTCTCGCGAGCCAGTGCGAGCATCTCGTCTGTCATGTCCAAGCCGTACGCCATCCCGGTCGGTCCCACCCGACGAGCCGAGAGGAAGACGTCGATTCCGCCGCCGCTCCCGAGATCGAGGACGATTTCACCCTCCTTCAACTCGGCGAGCGCAGTGGGATTGCCGCAGCCCAGGGAGGCGAGCAGCGCCTCTTCCGGGAGATGCTCAGCATCCACTGAATCGTACAGGTCAGATGTAATCGGATCACATGATCCTGAAAATGCATCGCCACCGCAGCAAGAGTTGCCCTGCCCTGCCACTACCCGAAGAGCAGCCTGGCCATACTTCTCCCGCACCGTTTCCTTGATTGTGTCCGTCATGATGATCTGTCCCTGTTTGGTTATTCACCAACAAAAGTTGATGGATATGCGGAAAAAAAAGTCAGGTACAGCAGTTCTGCCCCGACGACCAGTTTTCACTCGGCTTCACATCCCCAACGAACTCCGCGATTGCATCGAGAACCTCAGCGTTCAGCGAGTAGTAGACCCAGCGCCCCTCCTTGCGGTCCGTCACCAATCCTGCGGTCTTCAGCGTCTTTAGGTGAAACGAAAGCCGGGATTGAGCAGCGTCCAGCGCTGACGTAAGATCGCAGACGCAGCGCTCACCGGTCGCCAGACGGCGCACGATCTCCACCCTGGTCGCGTCCGACAGGGCGTGGAACCACTGAGCGATCTGCGCAGAATCGCGCGGGGCTGAGCTTACCATGAATAAACATATCAATGAAATTAGTTATGTCAACCGCACCGATTCGTTCCGGGTCACGCGATCTGAGCTCCGATATCACGCACCGCCTCCAGAAGGTCGTCCAGTCGCGGCCTGCCCAGGGGCAAAGCCAGCAGAGCGTCGATTCGGGCGTTCAGAACCCGGGCGGCCTCGGCGAAGGCTGCGCGTCTGGTTACGTCATCCCCTGCGACAGCTGCAGGATCGGCTACCCCCCAGTGGGCGGTCAGCGCACCCGGAAGAAAGGGGCAGCTCTCCTTCGCCGAGTCGCAGACAGTGATCACCAGGTCCCAGGTGGTGGGCCCGAGCTGCTCAACCGTCTTCGGCCTTGCGTCAGAGACCTCGATTCCCATCGACTCGAGCAGTGCGACCGCGAGGGGGTGAACCCGATCCGCCGGGTGTGTGCCCGCACTGCCGGCAGTGACGCGAGGATCGCGGCGCGCGTTGAGCAAGGCCTCGCCCAACTGGCTTCGAGCAGAGTTCTGCGTGCAAAGGAATAGAACACGGAGAGGAAGATCAGTCTCGAACATCGTCAATCCTTCATGTGGATCAGGTCAGAGCTCGTGAGCAATACCGCCATTCGCGCCACGGTGCCGCGAGTGACGCCACTTCACACCGCTTAGTGATATCCGATGGCCAGCCGCGCGGCGCACTTCCACCGCCACGGCGCTTCCCGCGACGACAGTCTACTCGGACCAGACAGCGATCTCATTTCCGTTGGGATCGGCGAAGTGGAAGCGGCGGCCGCCGGGGAACGAGAAAGTCTCCCGCAAGACGGTGCCGCCATTCGCCAGCACCCGGCTGAGCGCATCCTCAAGGTCGCTCGCGTAAAGGATGATCAGCGTGGCGCCGTTTGATACCCGGCTGGAGCTCTCTGAACGATAGAACCCGCCATCCAGGGAGCCGTCATTGAAGGCGATGTAATCGGGCCCGTATTCTTCGAAGGTCCACCCGAAGGCGGCTTCGTAGAATCGTCGCGCCGCAGCAGGATCGCGGGCTGGGAGCTCGAGGTAGTTGATCTTCAGGGGAGTGGACATAGAACTCCTTTGCAGTGCGAAGGTTAGAGATGACGCGGCGAGGGTCGGCCTCTGCGCCAGGCCGCGTCCATGGGCACTCGGGTGCGTGTGCCTCCCGCCGCGCGAGCACCAGTGCCGGATCAGCCGCAGCCATCCGATTGTGCACCAATACACAAAGTTTGACGGCGCTCCGCCAGCGCCCCATTCATAGTCGGTCAACCCCATCACCAAAGCAATTCGCCGTCCTCCTGGCACATAACCATGCATCCACGCAGGCCAGAGCTGGCATCGGGAGTACAACTGCCGTCGCACCGAATCCTCCCGATCGTAGCGCTTCTGGGAGTTGCTTCGTGCGCGCCGTCGCAACTCGGCGGAGGCGAGAGCGCGCTTGCGGAACGAGCCCGGGGCATCCACGAGCGTGTGATAACCATGGACACACACGTCGACATCAGCCCGGACGATTTCGTGGCCGGTCAGGCGAACTACATCACCGGTCTCGATACGCAGGTAGACTTGCCGAAGATGGAACAGGGCGGGCTAGACGCGGTCTTCTTCTCGATCTATCAGGGCCAGCAGCAGGACTTCACACCGGCAGGTTACCAGCGGCCTTATGATCTTGCGATGGCCAAGGTTGAGGCAGTCCGGCGGATGACGACCGAGCTCGCCCCCACCCGCATCGGGCTAGCACTTACCGCCAAGGACGTGCGCCGGATCTCCGAGAGCGGGAGGAAAGTCGCGCTGATGGGGATGGAGAACGGCTACGCGCTGGGTGAGGATCTGCGCAACGTCAAGAAGTTCGCGGATCTGGGAGTTCGTTACCTCTCCCTGGCTCACAACGGCAACAATCAGCTGGCCGACTCGAACAATGGGCAGCCGGACGGGGCGAGGCACGGGGGGCTGTCAGCGCTCGGGCGCCAGGCAGTTGCAGAAGCCAACAGATGGGGCGTGATGATGGACATCTCGCATCCGTCCAAGGCTGCAAACCTGGAGACGATGCTCCTGTCGCGCGCGCCTGTCATCGCCTCGCACTCCGCCGTTCGCGCGATGTTCGACCATAGTCGCAACCTGGATGACGAGGAGCTGAGAGCACTCCAGAGGAATGGCGGGGTGGTGCAGGTGGTGGGGTTCGCGAACTACCTCAAGGTTACTCCGCCGTCGCCCGAGCGGGTCGAGGCCCTCGCGGCTCTCCAGCGCGATTTCGGCCTGCCCGCCGAGAGTAGGGGGAACCAGGCGTTGCAGGCGCTCGGCCCCCGTCGAGCCGACTACGACCTGCGGCTCGCCGAAGTCGACATCCGCTTTCCGGCGCCGCCACGGGCAAGCGTGAGGGATCTCGTGGATCACATCGACTACGCGGTCGATCTGATCGGCGTCGACCACGTCGGAATCAGCTCGGACTTCGACGGCGGCGGAGGAATCCTGGGCTGGGATTCGGCGGTGGAGACGTTCAACGTCACGCTCGAGCTGGTTCGGCGCGGCTACAGCGAGGAGGAGATCGGCAAGCTGTGGAGCGGAAACCTGCTCCGGGTTATGTCGGAGGTAGAACGGGTAGCGGCAGAGCTTCAGCGTCAGCCGGCGTAGACGCTCACGGCGTTCACCGGGGACAACGTAGCTCTGAGGTTTGAGTTGCGGTGTCGGCGGACGTAGCCGCACGCAAGCTCGAGAAAAGCCGGGCGGATCAAGGTACCCGGCGAGCGCAGGTTCTTCGCGGCCTCTTATGCGCAGGAGATCGGCGTGTGCCGCTGTTCCGCAACGATAGCATGCGCCACTGCGGGTGAAGCTTGGCCCCGGATCCGGTTAGCGCACGGCTCGCGACCGAACACCTGCACGGCCCGAGAAGCTTCAGGAGCCGTGCGAGCCTCCGGCGGCTTAGTCGGGGCCCCCTAGACATAGACATCCACGGTCGCGGCAACCGCGTCCAGCGCCTCCTCCACACCCCACGGCTGCTCCTCGACGATTCTGCACGGTACCGCCGTTTCCCGGGAAACCTGCAGGAGCGGCCTCCCGAAATGCAGCGAGGACTCCTCCAGCGTCTCGGAGACGAGGCTGCTGAACTGAGCCCGGAAAGCCTCCGGCCGGAAGCGGATGGCGCTCTCCCGACAGGCGGCCGAGTAGATGCGGTATTTCTCCCGCTCGAAGCGCTCCACCGCGTCGACAATCGAGGCGGGGCGGCGGTCCTCGAAGAAGATCCCGCTGGGAGCGTCAGAATCGAGCCGCTGAACGATCTCCAATGCGGCGGCCCGCTCGAGGGTAATGACGGGCAGGCCGCATCCCTGCGCTTCCACCAGCAGGAGGCCGAGCTCGTCAGGCGTGGCGTGTACCAGCGCCTTCGCCTTTCGCATCAGATCACGCAGTACCTCGTCGGACTCAACCTGCCGGAATTCGACATTCGACGCGGCACCTCGCACGCTACGCCCCATGCTCTCGTTGTCGCCAACAACCAGCAGGCGGCGGTGGGGCATGGAGGAGAACGCCTCCACCACCGGATCCATCCGTGCGCCGGTATCCCCGCTCAGCAGCGCGAGGTAGAAGTCTTCCCGCTTCACCCCCTGCTGTGGCGACCAGAAATCGATGTCGACGGGGGGATGGATCACGTGGATTGGGCGCTGGTATGACGCGCCCAGGCGCGTGGCGACCGACCGAGAGGTGGTGACGATTCGGTCGATGCGCGCAGTGCTGGCCTCGTCCGCAACTCGCAGATGATCGAGCAGCAGGGCAGTCATCTGCCCGCCGATTGGGATGGTTCGGGCGCGCGCCTGGAGATGCCGCAGTTGAAGATCCCATCTGAAGCGGCTGGCTGAAGACATGTACCCGATGTGCACCTGTCCCGGTCGCGTTCGTACGAACTTGGCGGCTATCCGTGAGTTGGATATCACAAGGTCGTATGGGGAGAGGTCAAAACGCCCCATAGCGTTGGGCAGAAGCGGCAGCAGCTTCCGCGGATCATTGTTGGAGAGCGGCAGCTTCTGCAGGTATGAGGTGAAAACCCGCGCGCCCAGCAGGATCTGCCGGCGTTTTTCCGGGAGGTGGTCCATTGCCGTGTATAGATCGGCCTCGGGATAGAGCCGGAGAAGCTGCTCGAGCACTCTCTCGGATCCTCCGATGCCTGACAGCCAATCGTGCGTGATGGCTACTCTCATCGGCGAGGGCTTACCTCAACAATCAGCTTGCGGACGGCAAAGGTGGTGTGCATTAGTTGACGGCTGGGCGCGCAAACCTTCCACGTGATCCTGGAAGTATCGGCTAGTTACGCGATTCGTTGTCGATCGAAGGATCCACCAAGCGGTTTTCGACGGCAGACTGTATGGGATCAGCCGCAGCACGGTGGTCTGGCGCGGCGGCGTGCGACGGTGAATGCATCGCCCGCCTTGTGCGCTGCGTGTGGGGGAACTTCTGGTCGCGCCACAGGTTCAAGGACCGGAACAGCCGCCGCTTCTACATTCGGCTGCGGCGATATTCCCTGGGACCCCACTTCGGCTACCTTTGGGAGACGGAGGCGGGACGGCTGCTGTGCTCATCTGCGGTTGCGGACGTCGCAATCGCTTCCAACGAACGATGCCCTGAGGGGAACTGAGGAACTATGTACATCAAGAGCATGATCGCGGGCGCTCTGCTGGTAGCCGCACCAGTTACCGCCCAGACGAATGATCCCTTTCCAGCCCCCATCCCGGCGACGGAGGGTGCCATTCGGGTGAACTTCACCGAGTTCGCCACACTTCCCGATATCGAGGGAGTCGCGGCCCGGGCGATGACGCTTGTGACGGAGCCCGGGACGCGCCGGATGTTCGTCAGCGACATGCGCGGCCCGCTCTACAGCCTCAGCTACGATGGCCGCACAGTGACAGAGTATCTCGACATCAACGACACTCAGTGGGGAGTGCCGGTGCAGTCACAGGGGCGTGAGCGCGGGGTGCAGAACTTCGCCTTCCATCCCCAGTTCAATCAGGCGGGGACGCCGGGATATGGGAAGTTCTACACCTGGCTGGATACATCGAACAAGGAGCCTGCTCCCGACTTCACCGCGGGCGGCGGCAACGACTCGCACGATACTATCCTCCTGGAGTGGACCGCCCGCACTCCGACTGCCGCGACGTTCGATGGAGGCGCACCCCGCGAGCTGATGCGCTTCGAGCAGCCCTTCCCGAACCACAACGCAGGCGGGCTCGGGTTCAACCCGACTGCCGACCAGGGCGACGAGGACTTCGGTCTGCTCTACATCGGAGTTGGGGACGGCGGCAGCGGCGGCGACCCGCTCGACGTCTCGCAGAACATGGCCAACGGCTTCGGGAAGATCTTCAGGATCGATCCGATGGGCCGGAACAGCCCCAATGGGAAGTACGGCATTCCTGCAAGCAACCCCTTCGTTGCTGATAACAACCCGCAGACGCTGGGCGAGATCTACGTCTCCGGAGTCCGCAATCCGCAGCGCTTCAGCTGGGATCCGGAGAACGGCAACATGTATCTGGCGGATATCGGTCAGGGCATCGTCGAGGAGCTCGACCTGGTAACGAAGGGTGCGAACCTCGGGTGGAGGGTGTGGGAGGGCAGCTACCTCTTCGGAAGCCAGACTGTGAGCACCGACAGCGTCCGTGGCGATCGCGCGATGACGTATCCCATTGTGGAGTATGCCCAGGCCGATCCCCTCTTGATGACGCAGTCGGCGATTACCGGCGTCCACGTCTATCGCGGCAGCGCGATCCCGGCGCTTTCCGATAGGATCATCTTCGGGGACATTCCCAGCGGCGAGATCTTCTACATCCCGGCGGACAACCTCCCGAGCGGTGGCCAGGATGCGATTCGCCGAATCGTCTTCAACGACAACGGCACCGCGAAGACCTTGCTCGAGCTGATCCAGGCCAAAAACTCGCAGCAGGGGAAGACCCCCGCGACGCGTGCGGACATGCGCATGGGATCCGGACCGGACGGGCAGCTCCTGATCATCAACAAGGCTGACGGTGTAATCCGCCTGATCGTGCCATAGTCTTAGGTTTCCGATTCACACCGCCGGCAGGGGAAGCTCAGAGGCCGAGTCTCGCGACTCGGCCTCTTTCTTCTCCGGCCAGGACCGTATGCAGAGGGGCGGCGGCCCGCCGAGCCTGGCCGGCCTTCATACGATATGGCGCTCGCCGGTACACTTCTTTTGCACCATAGCGACAGAATGCAGATCGACATGAGGATGATGGCCTGCAATATGGCTATGGTCCCCTCGCCCACCGCTCGCGCTCACGACGCGGCGGCCGTAAACCCCCGGGGCAATACGACGGAACTTATGGATCGTCATAGAGGATCTGATTGTCTCCCGCTCCTCAACCGCAATCGAGATGGTGCGGGGATAAACCTGGCACGGGGCGCTTACCGATCGAAGCTGCTAAAGGGCGGCGGTACCGCCCCGCAGGGGGTCCAGGCTGCTATTTTCGACAAACCTTGCACTGCGCCAAAGCACCGCCTAATTTGGCGGCTGGCCGAATAAACACCGAAAGCGGCGCCGTGCTGAACCACCGGGAGAGAGGACACGACGATGAGTGATCAGGCAACGCAGGGAGGCTTCATCTCGACGCAGAACATTCTCAGCCACTGGCAGGGTCATCGCGACCTCACCCGCCGGATGATCGTCGCGTATCCGGAGGACCAGCTTTTCACCTTCACCCTCGGGGGAATGCGGCCGTTCGGGGAGCTCATTCTGGAGATGCTGACGATGGCTGCCCCGATGGTAAGGGGCGTCCTGAGCGAGGACTGGGTGTACGAGGAGCGGAAATCCTCCGCCTCTAAAGACGAACTTCTTCAGCTGTGGGATGAAAACACTCGACAGATCAACGAGATGTGGCCCAAGATCCCGCAGGGGCGCTTCTACGAGCACACCACGGCCTTTGGACAGTGGCCAGGGATGGTGTCGGATCTTCTTCTTTACGTTATCGACAACGAGATCCATCATCGGGGGCAGGCGTACGTCTATTGCCGCGCACTCGGAATTGAGCCGCCGGCGTTCTACGAGCGTCCCGGATTCGCGTGAGAAGAGGAGGAGGCCGCCGGAGCTTAGCTCCAGCGGCCTCCTTGTTTGCACCTCGAGCCGTAGGGCTCTTCAGCTTTCTCCTGGACCCACCGGCCCCGCAGCTACCATCGGGCTTCCCACCTGCGGCCGAGAAGCGCCAGCGTTCCAAACGTTGGCTGCTCACTATGAGGCCTCCGATGAGTGCCCCCCGGGGGGCAGAGGGGCGTGGTATGGGCGCGGCTCCCTGACAAGCCGGATCCCTGGATCGCCGCTGATCATTGCCGGGTGATCGCGACCCTGAAGCCGATGAACGGCCGCCGCGCGCCCGGATCTGCACCACCTCGCACTGCCGCCCGCGTCAGGTTCGCAGCGTCACTGAATGCACCTCCTCGCATGACCCAGAGCGCATCATCCTGCAGCCGATCCCGGTCGTTGGTCGGATCGAACGGGAGCGGCTGGAAGGGACTGCGGGTCCATTCCCAGACATTTCCGCTCATGTCAGCCAGGCCGTACGCGCACTCAGGGCAAGGGATGCTGCCAACCGGCACGGTTCTGCGGCTGCCGAAGTTCGCCCGATCGTTCCGTGGCGCGTTACCCCACGGGTAGACGCGTCCGTCCGCACCCCTCGCCGCCTTCTCCCACTGCGCTTCGTCCGGCAATGTGATCTGCCAGCCACGCTCCAGTAGCTCCCTGAGCGCCCCTGGGGCTGCAGCGGAAGCGCGCATTTGGCTCTCGAGCCATCCGGCATACGCCAAGGCATCGGTCCACGACACCAAGGCCACCGGATGGTCCGGCTGGCCACGCACCGAAAGTGAGTCAGCCGGGTGGTTGGTTGCTGCAACGAACGCCGCGTACTGCGCGACCGTCACCTCGGTGCGGCCGATATAGAAGGTCGGGAGGTCGAGCTGCCCCTGCGCCGAAACCTCTGACCAGCGCTCGTTGTCGAAAGCCGCCGGATCGACCGATGGGTCGCTGCCCATGAGAAACGGACCCGCCGGGATCTCGACAAATCCGAGCATCTCGTCATCCGGCAGGTACCAGGCGTCTGAGCGGAACCCCGGCACCTCGGTCGGCATGGCAGGTGGTGCCCCGTCAGGGCGGGCAGCTGCCGCCGCAGGACGTTCGTTATACAGAATCACGGCTACCATCAGAATCAGGATGATCAGCGCCGTCGCACCCACCAGCGTCGACGCCCTTGTCGGCACGCCCGCCGGATCAGGAGCCGACACTGGAGCTCCTTCCCGCTGGAGTGGCCGCCGTCTGCGAGCAGGCGAAGCTCCAGCTGTGCTCACAGGCTCGGGCGTAGAGCTCCGGTTCCGGCATCTCGGTCAGGTTGCCCCCGCCTTCTCGCAGGAGCAGCCGGAGATCGAGCGGTTTGGGATTCTCGCGAGCAACTGCGGTAGGATCCAGTACATTGATGCACCCTGCCTGGAAGCGAAGATCGCAAGCTTTGGCGAAGTAGCTCCTAGCGAGCTCCATGTTCTGCGCGGTGATCCGCCCTTCCGCATGCGCCACCCCGACCTCGTTGCATGCCCACGCCGAGTTGTCGGCGCAGTAGGTACTTTCGAGCTGCAACAATCGCTCGCATCCCTGCGGCCGCCCCTCTTCACACGCCTGCTGCCAAAAGGGGAGACTGTCTCCGGTATGGCGCGAGTCGGTCTTGCCTAGGAGCCCCATGCTGATGAAGAAGACAATCCAGACCGCCATGTGGGCGAGGTTCGCGCGTCCTCGCATTCCGCTGAGCCCGAGCCTCGCCATCAGCGGGCGCCCCTGCAGCGGCCTCACGAGAGCGTCTATCCGCTGGACGCTCAGGTTCAGCAGCGGCACGACCATCAGCTTGTCGTAAAAGGTCGGCGCTCCGATCGCCGACAGGAGCGAGTACAGAGCAAACACCCCCGCACCGTAGAGCATGCCGAAGACCAGCCGCCCCGGAGGTGTTCTAGGGGAGGTCGACGGGTCCGTCACCAGGAGGTGCAAGCCGAGGAAGACGGCGGAGGGGATTTCGGTGTCTAGGAAATACGGGACCCCGGCGATTGAGTAGTAGAGCGCACTTAGCCCGAACAGCACTGCGGCTGCCGATGCGGCAACGAGTGTGATCGAGAAGAAGTACATCACCACCAGTCCCACAAGGAACAGGAAGAGATAGATGTTCGGCGCCAGGCTGAGCGTGGAAGCGATCTGCGGTCCCCACGTCAGCGACGTCGTGTCTGTGGCGATGAGGATGATCGAGAAGAGACCGAGAGAGAATGCCGACGGATTGAAGATGTGAGTCGACTTCCCCTCTCTCTGCCAACGGAAGAACTCCTTACCGAGGAAACCGACCGCCAGCATCATGAACTGGAGATAGAACCAATCGTCACGGAACCATAGGAAAAGGTTCGTGCTGAAGATGATGGGGAAGGGTCCGAATCCCGGCAGATAGCTCTCTCTCCTCGACCAGGAGAGGAGCATGTCGAACGCATAGGCGAAAACGAGCTGAGCAGCGAGGAGCCAGAAGTAGTCGTAGACGGGCCTCCAGTAGAATCCCCAGTAGAGGAAGATGGAGGAGTGACACATCGCCTGTATGTAATGCTGCCGGCGAGGCGGTGTCAGGACGAAGAAGCGGAGCGCGTCCGTGCTTTTGAGACGCAGGTAAAGCGCTGCAGCCCACGTCAGCAGTGCCGCCACCGCGCCCAGAAAGGACCAGATCAGAACATCGTTCTGCTGGACCCGCGCGTGGAGCGACATCAGCGCCAGCACCAGGGCAGCGAGCACCGGCGCCCACAACACCTTCAGCGATGGAGTCGTTGTGGTGACTACCGGAGCGGTCGGGGGTGCTGCCGGAGATTGTCGCCCAGGCTTCGCCTGGACGGCAGACTTGGAACGTGAAGAGGCCATGACGGATAACTGCTGGACGCGGTTTCTAGCTGCGGCTGGGTAGTGCGGAGGCCGAAGAGACTAAAGGAATCAGCATCCGTCAACCCGGAGAAGGTACACCCGAATCACTGCTGAGTTTTTCACCCCGAATAACGCGAAGGACCCAGAGAAACAAACACCCAGGCGAACAAAAAAACCCTCGTCCAAAGCCTTTTTCCCGTGCCTTCGCCCTTCCAGTGGAACACTCTTACTGGCCTGTCAGCCGGAAGTATTCCGTGCTTCGGCGTCGAGGCGCTCGAGCTCCTTGGCAAGTTGCTCGGAGCGCTTCCCGAAGGAGAGGGTGTACGCGACGATCACAAGCCACAACAGGACAAAGGCGGCGAAGACTGGCCAGTGAGCGGCCATCGTCTGCGCCACCGGGGCCCGCTGCGGAAGCCCGGAACTCGCGGGTGGTGGGACGGGCGCAGAAATCACGGATGCCGTCTCGGGCGCCTGAACAGCCGGGATCGACGTCACCCCGGCTGATTCTGGTGCCTGGGCAGGAGGCAGTACACTCCCCACCGCCCTAGCGGGTGCCGCGGCGAGCGACGCAGCAAGCAGAAGAGTGCCGATCAGCATCATGAGTAGCTCTCCCCCGGTCGGCCGCCCTGGTGCTCCCCCCGAAGCCTCGCAGCGCTCAGGAACTCGAACACCCTCTGCATCCGTTCGTACTGGTAGCGGTAAAGCAGCAGACCGAAGAAGAAGATCGTGAAGGCGAGCAGGCTGAATAGCAGGGTTGCCACCATCGGGCCATCGGCCGTGGCGCCCTCGGGATTCAGGATGACAGGCTTCGGATGGATGGTTCGGAACCAGTTGACGCTCAGGTGGATGACCGGAAGGTCGATCGAGCCGATAATCGCCAAGACGGCCGCGAAGCGTTTGCCTTGCTCCGGGTCATCAGTCGAGTTGCGCAGGGCGAAGTACCCGAGCCAGATGAACCATAGGAGCAGTGAAAAGGACAATCGGGCGTCCCACTGCCACCACGTTCCCCAGGCGAGCTTCGCCCAAAGCGGCCCTGCCATCAACGTTGCGGTGAGGAAGACGAATCCGATCTCCGCCGAGGAGAGGGCGATCGCATCCAGTCGCTCGTCCCGCAGCCAGAGGTAAAGCAGTGAGCACAATGCCATGATTCCGAACGCCATCATTCCCAGCCACGCGGTCGGAACGTGGATGTAGAAGATGCGCTGCATGACGCCCTGCTCCCGGTCCGTCGGAGCATAGAAGAAGACCATCCAGAGCGCTGCGATTACTGCGATGCCTCCCAGGATCGTGAGCAACTTCGCCCACTTCCGCGTGTCGGCGAGCGCCTCGACGTCGAGCTGGTTCGTTTGGTTCATAGCACCTCTGGGCGCCTGAAGGACCGTCGCGTGATCGAAACGTCCTGCAAAGACCGAGTAAATGTCGCGCAAAGCTACCCCTAGCGCTCGATACACCGCAAGCTTGCCGCGACCGCTCGATCAGTGCCAGGGCGGGGGCGGAATCCCGACATCGGGATTGCAGGCACCCTCGAGGGACTGGGTGGGATCACAGGCTCCGGCAGCGTGTCGCAAAACTTTCGGCGGAGGAGGTCTGAGCGCCTGCCCACTCTGGCCTCGACAGACGCGGATTCCGCCTCAGCATGATATCTTTGCTGCTCGTATCCACTGATACATCTTCGATCGATGATGAGCTCCAACCCTACACCTGCGCCGAGCCCGTACGAGCTGCTTGGAGGCGAGAGCGGAATTCGCCGCATCGTCGACCGTTTTTATGATCTGATGGAGAGCTCGCCAGAAGCGGTAAACGTAAGGGCGCTCCACGCGAATAGCCTGAAGTCCTCGCGGGAAAAGCTCCATCTATTCCTCACCGGCTGGACGGGTGGACCCCAGGTCTATGTCGAGAAGTACGGCCATCCGCGCCTGAGGATGAGACACTTCCCATTCGCCATCGGAGCGCGGGAGCGTGACGAGTGGCTATGGTGCATGGACCACGCGCTGATCGAGCACGAGATGCCGGAGGGGCTCAGGGCGCATCTTCGGGACCGCCTCCACGCCCTCGCCGACCACATGCGGAACCAGGAGGAGAGAGATGTCGGCTGAAGCTGGCTCCCGAGGCCTGACGGGTTCCGAGGACTCCCCGATCACGGACAGGCTCTACATCACCGAGCACCAAGGGAAGAAGATCGTTGTCTCCGATCTCTCCGGTATTCGAGGAACACTCGATCTTCAGCACGCCGTTCGCATAGGCGGTGAGTTCGTCCAGTCGCAGCCGCCGAAGTCCGTACGAATCCTTGTGAACATGACCGGGGTCGCATACAGCCTCGACTTCTTCGCTGTCGTACAGCAGTCGGTGGCGGTGAACCGGCCCTTCGTCAAGGCCAGGGCGGTGATCGGTCTGCCGGAGGAGGCGCTCGCCCCCTTTGCCATCGTGGCGAAGCTCTCCGATAGCCCGATGGCGCGCTTCAATACGGTCGAGGAGGGGATGGACTGGCTGGCGACGATCGATTAGTAAGGGTAGCTCGAACAGCAAAGAAATCGGCCGGAGCGACTGATCGCTCCGGCCGCTTCTTTTCCAGCTGCGACGGTTACCGGCGGGTCATGGTGAGGCCGCTGACGGTCGCGTGCGTGTTGTGCGCGAAGCGGATTCCGTAAACCCCGTCGGTGGAGCGCAGGCGACCGGCGGCTACGACTTCCGACTTCGGGTAGCTCGCAACCACCTGCCCGTTAATGACGCACTCGACGTTCGTCGGCGTCACGTTTATCGCGATCTGCTGGGTCACCGGCGTACCGGGGCTGGCTGCGCGGTTGACTGCCGGGTGAGCGACAGCACGGGGTCCGTTCAGCTGGAAGGCCGTCGGTCCAAAGCCGCGTACGATGAAGTTTCCGTTGCCGTACGCGGCGCAGTACAGGTAGCTCTCGTTGTCGGTGCCAAGCTCATTGCCGCCGACTACGATCCCGTAGGGATGGGGATGGTTGTTGAGGCTCATGTACTGAGGCTCGGTGAAGGTGGCGCTGACTGAATAATTGCCGGTGGCGCGATTCGCCGGGTTCCAGTACGTCACGGCAGGTCCAGTCGTTACGCTGAGGGCGTTCCCCTCCATAGCAAGCCGCGCATCCGACAAGGTTAGTCCCGCAGCGGTCTCCTTGGCATCGATGCGACCCTGCCACCCCGAAACCGAGATACCGCCGCCGGCTACGGTGCGTGACTCTTCCATCGGCGCTGCAGCGGCTGCTGCGGCACCCGTACCCGCTCCAGCAGTCGTCGAGGTGGCCGACGAGCAGCCGGCGATGACGCCAAGCGCCAGAGCCGCGGTCGAAAAGAGGGACGTGCGTCGGAATTGCTGCATGGTGTGCTCTCCTTAGCGTGAGGGTTGATACCAGAATACGGCTGGAGAAGGGGATCAGCCAGCGGGAGCTATCAGCTATCTGCTATCAGAGAGAGACGCCCGCCACAGCGCCTCTTCGATCCTCGGGCTCCCGCAGCTATGCGGCCCAGGCTACCATCCAACAGGAGCCCGAAGGAGAAGATAACGCCCGCTGAGGTCCGGGTGAGTATCGTTGTGTCTCGATTCCGTCCGCCATTAGATTTGCTGATCTAATCTTCTGCCCCCCGAGCATCAGGGCGATGCTCAATTTATCGACTGATCCCCGGGCTGCTGACGGTCACATCCCGTCGTCGGGACCACACGCTTTGGGTTGAGCCACAGCCAACGTCAAAAGCCTGCAGCCAGCGGCTAGGCTCCCCCCGCCAGGAACGCCTCGAGACGATCGATCGTCTGCCTGCCACCCTCGATCGCGTTGTGGTTCTCCACCACATGCCTGCGACCCTCCGCTGTGGGAAAAACCGCCTTCATCGTCAGTCTCGTTCCACCCGCCTCTTCTTCGAAGGTGATCGTGCTGTGGAAGCTATGATCCCCCTTCCCATCGTCGCCGTGGGCGTACGACAGCAGCGACGGCCGCACCACCTCGATGTAGTCGATGCGGTTCGGGTAATCCGTCCCATCCGGACCGTGCATGATGAAGCGCCATGTGCCGCCGGGTCGCACATCCATCTCGGAAGTTGTCGTCCTGAAGCCAAGGGGCCCCCACCACTCACCCACGTGTTCGCGCGACGTGAAGGCGTCGAAAACAAGCTCGCGTGGAGCTTTGATCAGACGGGTGGTGACGATCTCGCGGTCAGCGGTGCTCGCTTCAAGGGTTCTGGTGATCATAGTCTCTGCTCAAGCGGTGAAGGATAGGGCTTTCGACGCCCGGGGTGACGTGCCTTCGTGCCGTGCTATACCGTCGGCTTCTTCCTCTGCAGCGCCTCGAGGTACTCGTCTAGCTTGTCCAGACTCGCGTCCCAGAAGCGGCGGTAGCTGTCCATATACTCGGCCACCTCTTTCAGCGGCTCCGGGGCGATCCTGCACGGGCGCCACTGCGCATCGCGGCCACGGGTGATGAGCTTCGCCCGCTCCAGCACCTTCAGATGCTTGGAGATCGCGGGTAGACTCATCGCGAAGGGCTCCGCCAGCTCGGTCACCGTTGCCTCGCTCTCCGCCAGCCGCGCCAGAATCGCGCGCCGGGTCGGATCGGCCAGTGCACCGAGCGTGACGCTCAGTTGATCCAGTTGCTCACGCATTTTCTCTATTGGTTAAATAACCTGATGGTTAAATACGGCGCAGGCAGCTTTCCGTCAAGGGTTCTGCTACCGACCGAGGAAGGTGCTTCACCACGGTACGACTTCTGAGGAGGCGTGGGAGCGAACCTGGCTACCCTCTTTGAACAGGAGTGTGACAATGGAAAACAGTGGTGGAGCCAAGGCAACGCTCGCCTGTATTTCGTGCGGAAAGCTGAACCGGATCGATCTCTCTCTCGTCTCGCGACTTCCGAAGTGTGGCTCCTGCGGAAGTCCGATCCACCTCGACAAGCCGGCATCAATAGACGATCGCACGATGGAAAAGGTGGTCACGGGCACCGACGTGCCTGTGCTCGTCGACTTCTATGCTGACTGGTGCGGCCCGTGCAAATCGATGGCGCCGCAGATCGAGGAGATGGCGAGGGCGCACAGCGGACGTGCAGTGATCGCCAAGCTGGACACGGATCGCAGCCCCCAGATGGCTGGCCGGTTCGGGATCCGCGGAATTCCCACCCTGATCGTTTTCAGCAGGGGCCGGGAGGTGGGTCGGGAAGTCGGAGCAGTGCCACGGCCGACTCTGGAAGCCCTTCTTCAGAAGGCGCACGGCAATGCAAGCTGACCGGCAGATTCATTGCACGGAGGCTTCTTGACCCGGCAAACCCCGACTGTACCTTGAACCCGAAGTTAGTCCGGCGGTTCACCCCTTCCTCCTTCCGGAGTCTTCGAGATGCCACACGTTCGAGTGCTGGTCGGCACACGCAAAGGTGCATTCATCATCACGTCGGATGAATCGCGGAGGGAGTGGAAGGTAGACGGCCCGTACTTCGGCGGATGGGAGATCATGCACGTCAAGGGTTCGCCCGTGAACCCGGACCGTCTCTACGCCTCGCAGTGGACTGAGTGGCACGGCCAGATCGTTCAGCGTTCCGATGACGGTGGCCAGAGCTGGGAGCCGGTCGGGAACGAGTTCAGCTATGAGGGTGTTCCCGGTACTCACCAGTGGTATGACGGTACTCCGCACCCGTGGGAGTTCAAGCGCGTCTGGCACCTCGAGCCTTCCCCGACCGCCGCCGATACCGTCTTCGCGGGCGTCGAGGATGCAGCCTTATTCAAGTCCACGGACGGCGGAAAGAGCTGGTCTGAGCTCGCGGGACTCCGCACGCACGCGACCGGTCAGTCGTGGCAGCCCGGTGCGGGTGGGATGTGTCTGCACACGATCCTGATCGATCCGGGCAATCCTCAGAGGATGTACGTCGCGATTTCAGCTGCAGGGGCTTTCCGCTCCGATGACGGCGGACGGACGTGGGAGGTTGCAACCGGCGGCCTCAGCTCCGATTTCCTGCCGAGCCCGGAAGCAACCGTCGGCCACTGCGTTCACAACCTTGCGATGCACCCATCCCGACCTGACACCGTCTTCATGCAGAAGCACTGGGATGTGATGCGTACCGATGACGGCGGGCGCAGGTGGACCGAAGTCAGCGGCAACCTCCCCTCCGACTTTGGCTTCCCGATCGTCGTGCACGCACACGAGCCGGAGACGATCTATGTCGTGCCGATTCTGAGCGATTCGCAGCACTACCCGCCCGATGGCAGGCTCCGCGTCTATCGCAGCCGCTCCGGCGGAAATGAGTGGGAGGCGCTCACGAATGGCCTTCCGCAGCGCGACTGCTATGTGAACATCCTGCGTGATGCGATGTCTATCGATCGTCTCGACTCGTGCGGCATCTACTTCGGAACGACGGGGGGGCAGGTCTACGCCTCCCCTGACTCGGGCGACAGCTGGATCGCCATTGCCGAGCACCTCCCCGCCGTCCTCTCGGTCGAGGTTCAGACTCTGCCGTGACATCTGTCCGCGTAGCGCTCCCCACGCACCTGCGCACCCTCAGCAAGGTTCCGGGAGAGGTGGTCGTGAACGTGGGCCATCCGGCGACGATTCGATCCGTCCTGGAGGCGCTCGAGGGGAGCTACCCGATGCTGCGGGGCACCATCCGCGACCATGGCGGCACCAGACGCAGGCCGTTTATCCGCTTTTTTGCCTGCGAGCGGGACATGTCGCACGAGTCGCAGGACACCGAGCTCCCCTCAGAAGTGCAGGATGGGAAGGAGCCGTTCTACGTCGTCGGGGCGATTGCCGGGGGGTGATCGGCCACTGCTTGCCAGTTGCAGCAACCGCCTTCACCGGACGTCACCAGGCCGATCGTTCAGCTGTATTGTTTGCCCGGAAACGAAAGAGGAGCCCGCGGCCTAGTGGACGCGAGCTCCTGTTGTCTTGGTAGAGATCAGGGCGCCGCGGTTGCGGGCGTCGCTGCAGAGTCCGTCGTCACTGCGCCCATCGGCGGGGCAGTGGTTCCAGCCGCGCCACCGGTAGCGCCCATCCCGGCGCCGGTTTGAGTCCCACCCATCCCGGCGCCTGTCGCGCCGGCACCAGCGGCACCCGACCCGCCTGTTTGCGTCCCACCCATTTCGGCGCCCGGCTCCGTGTCGCCGCCTCCGGCCTGCTCCGACTCACCGCTACACGCGCTGAGGCCGAGGATGGCTGCAAGCGCGGCCACAGTCGTGGTTCCAGCTCTCTTCATCGTAACTACTCCGTGCGGAAGGTACTCCGGCTGCCGTACGCCGGTTGGGGGTTGGTGGAACTGGGCGGCTCCGTCCCGGAATCTCGAACCCAGGCGCAGCCGACGAGTCGGCAGTTCCAGTTCCGTGCGCCGGTCGAGGGGGGCAATCCAATCTGCTTCCGTTCGGGGCGAGGACCTGGCGCACCCACCTTCATCAGAGCCTGTGCCCGTCGCCCGCTAGGTTCGTGACAGTGCAAGGCACAAACCCCTGACACAGAACGGAGCAGTTAGGGGAGGGAGGCTACGTTGCGGCGCAGAGCTCGAGCAGTTGGGGGAGGAGGACGGCAACGCTTCGCGCTTCTCACATGGCCCGCCTGCGATTGGTGAGGAGGAGGCGGGGGTTGATCGGCCCCGAAGGCGGGCTCCGAACTCGCGGTTCAGTTGAGGCAGCCGAGCCCCCTTGGCGAGCGGAACCGGAGGCGGCTAGTGGCCTGTTTGCGCGAAATCGGCAGTGCCGATACCGTCGATGCGCCCGGCTGGCAAGTGACGCCGG
>ERZ1066118.533-NODE-533-length-33894-cov-22.899672_pt1 | contig 33894 bp, 35 predicted proteins | sample MGYA00382765_ERZ1066118 | MGnify/ENA primary metagenome ERZ1066118 (study PRJEB33369, sample SAMEA5778348) | biofilm metagenome | biome: Industrial cooling water; feature: Water cooling tower basin; material: Biofilm | place: United Arab Emirates | collected...
CGGCGCCGATGATGGGCAAGGGCGACGCGAACATCGGCCCCGCCGACGAGTTCCGTTTTTTGATCGAGCCGGAGTCCGAAAGCGGCGGCGCCGGCTGGTTCGATGTCCGCAAGCACGACGTCATCTACCTGCTGCTGGGCGCCGGGCCGACGCCACCGATGATCGCCTTCGAGGTGGTCGGCACCGAGACGACGACCAACATCCCGCCGTTCACCACGCGCTACGTCTGCAATCGGCGCGACGACCTGAGCGTGTCGATCCCGCCCTGAGAAACCGGAAAAACCCGCCGGGGCGCCTGTTTCCCGCTGCGCAAACTGAAATCCAGTCGGCACAACGTCGGCGACTTCGATGTTTGACGCATCCAAAGGAACAGACCCATGACCCAGCGTATCCAGCGGGAATACTTCAACGCGAAGACCGCCGAAGTGTCCCAGTTCGTCGACGGCTTCCGCGAGCAGGCCGCCCGCGAAGGCACCTTCGACTCCGCCGCCGCCGCGAGCTTCCGCGCCGACAGCACCGTGAAGGTGCCCGAGAAGCTGCAGGCCGTCCTCGACGAGGCCGGCGACGGCGCCGCCAAGATCGAGAAGGCCATCTTCGACGGCATCGGCATCTACGAGCAGGCCCACGGCGTCAACGCCCCGGCCGACGTGGTCGAGCAGGCGATCCATGCCGCGTTCACCAACACCGCCGACGCGCGCAAGCGCATCGCGATGGACTCCGCGACCTCCCTGCACCACGACCAGCTCTCCCTGCAGCCCAACCGCGCCGTCGTGTCGATCCTGTCGATCTTCGCCGAGGCGATCCCGTTCGCGCACTACCTGCCGGCGGACATCGGCTCGAACGAGGCCAAGCTGGCGATCATGTCGCACCGGGCCGGCAGCACGTTCGGCGCCTACACGCAGAACGCGCTCATGGACGGCATCAACAGCGGCGGCAGCTACCTCAGCTCCGCGCGCACCGACACCGCGACCTTCGACGGCACCGCGACCCCCGGCACCGGCAAGATCACCGCCATCCAGCTCAACGACGACGACTGCGACCCGGCGGCCGGCGACCTCAAGCTCCTGCGCGGCCGCACCGTGGTCTACATCAACGGCCGCGTCGCGGCGCGCGAGGCCCAGAACACCGCCGGCTCCGGCAACTCGGCCATCTCCGGCTCGGTGACGCTGGGCTCGACGACCTACGCCATCTCCGGAACCGTCAACACCGACACCGGCGCGTACAGCCTGACCTCCACGCCGAACTTCCCGAACGGCACCAAGGCGGCCGTCACCGGCTTCATCGACTTCGAGGTGGCGCCCAACCTGACCCCGACGCTCATCTCGGCGGTCGACACCTACTCCCTGTTCGCCAACTCGTGGCGTGCGAAGTCCCGCCACAGCATCGACAGCCGTCACCAGATGGCCAACGAGCTGGGTCTGGACCCCTACGGCGAGGCGATCATCGCCATCCAAGGCCAGTTCGCCAACGAGCGCCACTACGACGCGCTGGTCAAGGGTCGCCGCATCGCGGCCTCCAACAGCGTGTCGTTCGACCTCGGCTACGCGGCCCGCAGCGACCAGCTCGTCCGTGCGCAGATGTGGCAGGACTTCAGCTACCCGGTGACGCTGGTGTCGCAGCGCATGGCCATCAGCACGCTCTCCTACGGCGTGTCGCACCTGTACGTGCGCGAGAAGGTCGCCGCGCAGCTCATGGGCCTGCCGAGCACCATCTTCCAGCCGTCGGGCATCGCGCCGCGCGCCGGCATCTACCGGCTGGGCCGCCTGTTCAACCAGTACGAGGTGTACTTCACGCCCAAGGGCCTGAACAGCACGGCGACCACCGAGCAGGTCCTGTGCGTGGGCCGTGCCGCCGACGTGGCGCGCAACCCCATCGTGCTGGGCGACGCGGTTCCGCCGACGGTCCTGCCGCTCGCCATCGGCGACGACATGTCCAACGGTGCGGCGTTCTACGCCCGCAACTTCACCGAGGTGAACCCGCACGATGCGTCGTCGACGGGCTTCGCCATGATCGAAGTCACCGGCCTGTAATCGAGGGAGGGGCGCCATGAACCTGAAGCTCGCAATCGGCGCCCCTTCCCTCACCGGGAAGGGCGTCCACGACGAAACGGTCGCCACCGCTGCCGGCATGGAGTTCCCGTGCCGGCTGTTCGTGGTCAACCACATGCCGCGCGCGGCGGTCTTCCCGGAAAGCGGCATCGAGCTGGCGAGCACGCTCGCCGACTCGGGCAGCGTCGCGGAGGCGACGTTCGCTTCCGCTGCGGTGCTGCAGCGCCTGATTCGCACCGCGTCGGAGGTGGCCGAACTCAACGGCTACGCGCTGGCGCTGACGATCAGCGATGCGCCCCCGGAGCCGGCCGTCGTCGATGACGCGGCCGCCACCGACGCGCAGACGCCGGCCGTCGACACCAACACCACGTCCGACGGCGAAGGCGCCGGCGGCGAGGGGTCCGACGCTGGCGATCCGCCCGCGACCGACGCCGCGCCCGCCACGGCCCCGAACGCCGGCGGCACCCCCAAGAAGAAGAAGTAAGGGATCGCCACGATGACCAACAGCGTCGCCTTCACCCGCCAGCTCGGCGCCGAGTCGGGCGTGCAGCTCAACCCGCTGCGCGATGGCTCCAGCGTCCCCGCCGTCGGCAATTCCGACCAGTCCTTCGGCATCATCATGCGCGCCACGCGCGGCCGCATCGACAAGCCGTTTCTCGTGGATCGCGGCAACGTCGCGCGCAAGCTCGGCAAGGTCGAGTCGATGCGCGTGAGCGCGCTCAACGAGGCCCACGTGCAGGTGGTCGAGGCCCTGAACAACGGCGCGTATCAGGCCGTCGTGCAGCGCCTGTCCACCGCTTCGTCCATCGTGTCGTGGCTGGGCATCACCACCTCGACCAACACGTTCACCTACGCCGTCACGCCGGCCGAGCCGGTCGCGCCGTACCTGCTGGCGATCCGCCACCTCGAATGCTTCAACGACGGCATCGTCGTCGAGTTCCGCGCCGAGGAGAAGAAGGTCGGCGGCGTCGCGGGCGACAACGACTACATCACGCTGCGCATCAAGGATGCCGCCGGCGTGCTGCTGCACGAGTTCACCGGCTCGCTGAAGGCCGACGCGGTCAACGAGTTCGGCGCCTCCGCGTACCTCCCCGACGTGGTGGCCAGCCTGACCGACGCGGTCGAGGTCAAGGTCGGCGTCACCGGCGCGCAGGCCGTCATCGCGGCCACGTCCAACGCCTACGGATACGACGCCGGCGGCAAGCAGAAGTGGGCCAGCTCCGGCGTGCGTGTCTGCTTCGTCGAGGGCGCGCTGGCTTTCGACGCGGCCGCGTACACCGCCGCCCGCCAGCGCCTGCAGGCCAGCCAGTTCGAGTTCGACTACCTCGCGTCGGGCGGCACGCAGGCCCCTGCGCTGCTGGGCCAGCTCGCGCAGCTCGCGCACGACACGAATCGGCAGCTCCGATTCGACGTGCCGGGCTCGCTGGCTGCGGATGCGGCCGTCACCTTCGTCGAGCAGCTCAACCTCGCCGCCGGCGCCAGCCCGCACCTGCTGCACGCCTACTGGGCGCCGCTGCGCTCGGACGATCCGACCGGCGTCAACCCCAAGGGCTTCATCGGCACGTCGGCGCTGAACATCGCCTACGGCTGCGCCCGCAACGCGCAGCGCAACGCCAAGGGCTTCGCGCCGAAGAACTACCCCATCGCGGGCCGCGAGTTCCCGGTCAACCGCACCGGCATCGCGCAGGTCTACACGCCAAGCGATCAGGAGCTGAACGCGCTGGCGCGCGCGCGGATCAACCCGGTGGTCTACGAGACCTACACCGGCGGCGGCCGCTACGTGTTCCGTGACTCGCTGACGCAGGCGCCGGTCGAGAACAGCCTGCGCAAGCTCATTTCGGTGGTCGAGATGTCCACGGCCATCGACGAGGCCGTGACCCGCGCCGCGAAGGATGCGCTGCAGCTCCCGATGGCCATTTCCACCAAGCGCACCCGCGACTTCCTGACCTCGCTGTTCGAGGCCGCCGAAGCGTCGGGCTGGCTGGTGCCGTCGGGCGCCCCGGAAATGGGCGGCCGCGCGTGGGCCTTCGACGTGGCGCCGAGCGCGGCCCGTCCGTATGACGCGCTCGACGTGTCGTACTGGCTGCACTACGACGGCACGAACCGCCAGACGTTCGTGACCCAGACCATCACCCGCTGACGCGCCCGCCGAAGCAGCGAGCCACAAGGAACCGAACATGGATACCAAGCAGATGTTGCGGGACGCGATGCGCAAGCCCGCTCCCGCAGGCGCGGCGAAGCCGGCGGTCACGCTGGACGACGCGACCGCGCCGACCGGCAGCGCCGGCGGCTACGCGGTGAAGGACGTGGAGCTGCGCGGGGTCACCGCGCTGCACCAGTGGGTCGAAACCGACGACCTCGACGATGGCGAGGGCTACGCGGATCGCCTCATGGCCCTGTTCGTCGGCATCGCCGACGAGAACCTCGACGGCGAAATCGGCGAGGACGAGCAGGCCGTGCTGGAAGTCGCGCTGACGGCCGCGTGGGACTACCTCGCCGCCTCCGGCGTGACCGAGGCCGACGCCGATGCGTTGCTCAACGACTGGGACGAGGAGGCCGCCGAGCGCGTGCGCGACTTCCTCGCCGGCGTGCTGCCCGAGGGCGAGGACACTGCGTCCGCCGAGGTCGACGCCTTCGTGTTCACCGACGCCGAGCAGGAGCCCGCGCTGGACGCGGCCTACCGCAAGGTGTTCGCGGTGCGCAAGGGCCGCAAGGTGCGGATCAACAAGCGGATCAGCGGCCGCGTGCGCCTGTCGGCCAAGCAGAAGGTCGCCATCCGCAAGGCGCGCATGAAGTCCCACTCGGCCAAGGCCGTGGTGCGCCGCATGAAGTCGATGACGGTGCGCAAGCGGTACGGCCTGTAATCGCACGCCGTTGTCAAGCAAATCGGAACGGCCCCGCGCAAGTGGGGCCGTTTTGCCAAGGAGCCCTGAGTGAACGCCCCCAGCAACCAATCGCAGACGCTGCAATCGGAGTGGAAGGGGCTGTCCGATCACCTGCTGGCCAAGTTCTACGAGGTCGAGAAGCAGGAGAGCACGGGCGCGTGGACCGCCGCCGCCAGCGGCATCACCGTGGCCGCGCCGCTGACCGAGGCGAGCCTCGACGCGACGCTGAACTGGCAGAGCCCGTTCGAGAACTCCGGCCCGGAGTCGAGCATGCCCGCGCTCATGGCGATGCTGCAGTCCGGCGCGATCCAGCCCGTCATGGACAGCTTCATCGGGCTGGGCGCGGACACTGCTGAAAAGGCGGGCGTCAAGGGTGCGCAGGAGGCCGGCGCGCGCATGTCCGCGCGTGCCGTGGAGGCCGCCAAGAAGCTCGAAGGCCGCACCGGCATCACGCGCCTGAACTCCACGCAGGTCTTCGCCGGCATGCCGCCGATCAAGATGCAGGTGGTCGCGCTGTTCCGCGCATGGAGCGACCCCGTCAAGGAAGTCGAGACGCCGTTTAACCAGCTCATGGCATGGGCGCTGCCCGTGGAGCTGAGTGAGATGGGGCCGATGCTGGCGCGCGCCGCCGAGTTCGCCGCCGGCGATGTCGGTTCGATGGTGGACGTGCTGGCGCCCTCGAAGGCGCCGACGCGCATCGCGATGACCTACAAGGGCAAGACCTACGCACCGCTGGTCATCGAGTCCATCGGCCAGCCGATCAATTCACCTATCGACAGCAGCGGCCGATTCGTCGAGCTGCTGGTGCCGCTGACCCTTTGCACGCTGACCGCGTTCGATCGCGCCGACTGGGCGCGCGTCGCGGGCAAGTGACCCCGCCCCGTTGAGGACTCCATGACGATCTACTTCCCGGCGCTGAGGACCAAGCGCCTGACGGTCCAGCTCCGCGAGCTGACCATCGGCGAGTCGCTGCAGCTCGCCGCCATGCCCCCGCACAAGCCGGAGGCCGTCTGTACCGCGTTCCTGCGCAGCGCCGTCGCCGAAGTGAAAGGCATCGCCGATCCGGTCGAGTGGACCGTCGGCGAGCGCCTGCTGGTCATCGCGCAGTACATGGCCGCCACGCTTGAGGACGGCCCGGACTTCGCGCTCGGCGATGGCCGCTACTCGGACTACCTCGACGGTGCCCGCGACATCGACGACGTACTGGAGGAGGTCGGCGAGGTCGGCGGGGATGTCTGGCGTGCGCGCCACCTTACCGGCGGCATGGCCGAAGCAATCGAACGGCTCGATGGCGAGGTCGAGCACGTGTCGGGGCGCCTGCACTGGCTCTACGGCGCGATGGCCGCGCAACTGGTGCGCGTCAACGAGGAGGCCCCGGCGCCGGGCGATGGCGAGGGCGCATTCGACGAGTGGCTGGTCGCGCGCATGCGCACGCTGCTGGCGTTCCCCGACAGCGATGCGGAGCTGCTGATGGGTCTCTACCTGCACGCGCGCGAGCGCATGCAGCACCTGTTCCGGGTCGAGTTCGTGCAGGACGGCATCGTCGCGATGCCCAAGGGAGGAGCGGCGGCTGACCTGCCGCCCGCGCGATTTCCTGCCTATTCCTGCCTCTCGAAGTTCGCGCGTCAAATGGGCGGAAAACCTGACTGAGCTGGCCTCCAGCATCACCCTATATTCATCCACGTCGCTTCCTGCGGCGTTGGCCATGACCGGCAGCGACGCGAAGCGTTTTTGCGACAGCAAGGCATTCGCCGACTGGCGCGGAGCGCGTGAAGCGGAGTCGAAGGTGCAGGCCGCGGTGGTGGATCGCCTCAACGGCGTCATCCGTGCGGTCGGTGCCCTAGCCAAGTCCATGCGCCGGCAGTAGTCGGCGATGCAGCACACCAGCGAGGCGCGGATGCAAGGCAATTTCGATCATATGGGCGCGGCGGCTGGCAAGTACGCCACCTACGGCGGCGGTGCCACGGCAGCGTGGTTCGGGCTCTCCGCCAGCGAGATTGCCGCCGTCATCGGCGCCATCGTCGCCATCGCCGGCTGGCTGACGCAGGTCTACTTCAGCCGCAAGCGGGAACGCCGCGAGGCGGAGGAGCACGCCGCACGCATGGCCCGCATGCTGCGCGTCGGGGACCCTGCCGATGCAATCGACTAACCCGCGCGGAGGCGGCGCGCGCATCGCCGTCGCGGCCCTTTCGCTGAGTGCCATCGGACTGGTCGGCATCGTGTCGCACGAGGGCTACACCGAAACCGCCGTCATCCCGACCAAGGGCGATGTCCCGACCGTGGGGTTCGGCTCGACCGTCCACGAGGACGGCACGCGGGTCCGCATGGGGGATCGCACCACGCCGGTCCGCGCGCTGCACACCGCGCAGGCGCATATCAGCCGGGACGAGGCGCAGTTCCGCGCGTCCATGCCCGGCGTCGCGCTGACGCAGGGCGAGTACGACGTGTACATCGACTTCGCCTACCACTACGGCATGACGAACTGGCGCGGGTCCGGCATGCGCCGGCACCTCATGGCCGGCCAGTACCGGCAGGCGTGTGACGCACTGCTGCGCTACCGCTTCGCGGCCGGCTACGACTGTTCGACGCGGGTCAACGGCCAGCCCAACAAGCGGTGCTGGGGCGTCTGGAAACGTCAACTGGAGCGCCACCAGAAATGCTTGGCCGAGCAGTGAATCGTCTTTCGCTTGACGCGCGCATCCTGCGCGCAAGGAGTGCGCCCGTGTTCGAGAAGTTCGCAGCCAAGGCCGGCGCCCTCGCCGTGATCGTGCTGATCGCGCTCGCCGTCGGCGGGGTGATCGGCGACAAGGTGTCGGACGTGCAGAACGGCGAGCGCATCGCGACGCTGGAGACGCAGCTCGGCGCCGCGCGCAACGCCGAAACGCTGAGCACCGAGCTGGCCAAGAGGTTCAGCGATTACTGCGGCGCCATCGACGCGGCCACGCAGAAGCAGGACGCGGCCATCGACGCGCTCGGCAAGCTGGCCGAAGCGCACGAGGCGGCGGCCGCCGAAGCCGTCGCGAGGGCGCGCAGCGACTCCGCCGCATTCCAGCGCGATGCCGCCGTGATCCTTGGCAAGCCGGCGCCGGCCGGCGTGGATGCCTGCGCGGCCGCAAGCGCCGAGTTCGACAAAGAGCTGCGCGCCGAGCGCAGGGGAGCCAAGCCGCGATGAAGTTCACCCACGTCCTGCTGCTGGTGGCGCTGGCCGCCGCGCTGACCGCCTGCGGCCGCAACACCCGCCCCAACGCGCCGCCGCCGGTGCGCGAGGTCCGCATCCCGGTGCCGGTGCCGTGCGACGAGGTGATGCCGACCAAGCCGGCCTACGCGGTCGATGCGCTGCCGGTGGGTTCGGACATTTGGAAGCAGACCGCCGCGCTGCGTGCCGAGCGCAAGCAGCGGCAGGGCTACGAGCTGGAACTGGAAACCTCGCTGCGCGCCTGCATCACCGCGCCGAAGCTGGAAAAACAGCCGTAGCGCGCCGATCCGGCGCAGCACACTAGCGCCTTCAACGCCCATCCTTTGCAGGACGCCACCATGACCGTTTCCACCCAGCAAATCCTAAAGGGTCACTACGACGCCACCCGCGCCGCAGGCGACAAGGCGATCAACTCCGACTTCGCCTTCGAGATCGAGGGCTTCGAGCAGAACTGGCTGCTGTGCAAGCAAGCGCCGTGGCCGGAGCTGACCACGCAGGGCGAAATCGAGGTGCCGTCGCCGCTGGGCGGGACCTTGTGGCAGCAGCAGCAGCTCAAGGTCGCGATGCAGGGTCCGATCTCGATGTTCGAGACGACCGCCGGCACCGTCGACAAGATGATGCTCGACCTGATCCGTCGCGGCGGCTTCTTCAACGCGAAGGTCTACGAGGGCACGCCGCTGAAGTACCTGCGCGCCAAGCGCATCGTCGACTGCTTCATCCAGCTCGACACGCCTGACCGCGACTGGGAGAACCGTTCGCAGCCGCTGACGTTCAGCGGCACGCTGTTCTACCACTTCTTCGGCGAGGTCATCGACGGGAACTCGGCCGACTACCGCTGATGCCCAAGCTGTCCGACCTCGCAAGCGAGTTTGCCGGCACCGAAAGGCCCGCCGGCAACTTGCTTGATGGCCCCCAGATCACCGCGCAGGCGGTGGCGGCGGCGCGCATGTACGCCGGCTACGGCCGGCTGCGTGCGCACGTGGAACTGACGACGCTGCCGACCATCGACGGCGACACGCAGGTCACGGTGTCGGAGTGGGCGGTGATCCGCCCGCTGTTCATCCTCTACGTCGAGCGCGAGAACGCGCTGCAACTGGAAGCCTCGCGCGGGCTCGGCGTCGACGTGTTCGGGCGCGATTCGTCCACCGTGGCCGCCGACATCATGCAGGCGGAGATGACCCTGCCGGCGCGCGCATTCTGCCGCCCCGTCCTGACGGTGTAGCCCGTGATCCTGTTCCTCGTCGACGGGAGCCAGATTCGCGGCGACCTGATCGTCACGGCGACGCTGCGCAGCGACCTCGCGCCGATCCCGATGTCGCTGGAGCTGGACGTGCGCGCCGGCGAGGAAAGCATCGAGCGCCTGCTGGCGCAGGACGAGCTGCTGTCCACGGCCGCCGGCGACAAGTTCCGCATCGTCAAGTCGTGCAAGGCGCAGAGCAAGGACGTGCAGGGCGAGAACCTGATGGCCGTGATGCGCGTGACCGCGCTGCTGGACGCCTGCCACGGCATCGCCTTCGTGCGCAGCCGCGCCATCGTCAAGGAGCGGGCGTCGCTCGCGGCGATCTACCGCGCCGGCGGCGCCACGGTGCGCGGAATCGACGCCGACTTCCCCGTCCCGCGCTTCTGCTGTCTGGTCGGCGAGACGCCCACGTTCCACATTGCCCGCGTGCTGCAGGAGGAGGGCGGCGTGGTGCGCTGGAAGGACGGCAAGCTCGCCTTCGCGCGCCTGCAGGACCTGTTCAAGCAGGCGCCGGTGGCCAAGCTGCCGCATAGCGCGGCCGACGACGTGGAGAGTGGCTTTCTGGAGCGCCACGAGGTCCCGTGGTTCTTCTCGGCAGACGCCTCGGCGAGCTTCGTGTTCGGCAACCGCGACAAGCCGCGCACGGTGCTGTTCGCCCCGTTCAAGGACGAGCAGCGCCTGCGCAACATGACCCGCTGCCTTATCCGCCGCAAGGTGGTGAAAATCCCGCTGAACATGGTGGTCGGCGCCGGCGAGCTGGTCGAGTTCGCCGACGGCACGAAGCTGGCAGTGATGACGGCCGCGCACGTCTGGGAGAGCACCGGCGGCAACGGCGGGGTCGGCCAGAACTACACCCGCCTGTGGCTGGGGGAGCTGGAGGGATGAGCGCCTACGGGATGATGGCCGGCCGCTACCCGGCGGTGGTGAAGGAGTACCTCGCTGCGCGGCGCACCTGCCGCGTCGAGATTGCGGGCCTGACCGACGGCGCCGACGTGCTGCCGGAGGCGGAAATCGAGTATCCCATCGGCGAGAAGTCCAAGGCCGGCGCGCATTGCACGGAAATCGAAATCGTGCCCGGCGACACCGTCTGGGTCGCCTTCATCGGCGGCGACCCGCGCTATCCGATCATCACCGGCTGGCGCAACCCGCAGGCCGGCAACGGGGTCGACTGGCGCCGCTGGCACCACGCCAACATCGAGTTGCTGGCCGACGACGTGCTGCGCATGATCGCCGGCGGGGACGTGCTGCTGCAGTCCGGCTCCGTGGTGACCGTCGTGGCGCCGCAGGTGCTGGTCGAGTGCGACACCGCGACGGTGGACTCGCCCGAGACGACGATCACCGGCAACCTCACGGTGCAGGGCAATGCGTCGTTCACCGGCAGCAGCGTGACGCATGGCGGCGTCAACATCGGCAAGACGCATCGCCACCTCGGCGTGACCACGGGCGGCGGCACCTCCGGCGTGCCGCAGCCATAGGCGGAAATCGCAGGCGGCAGCGGCGCGCACGCGCGCCACAATGGCGCATGGAATTGAGGATGCCCCGATGAAAAACCTGCTTTTCAGCTTCGCGGACCTGAGTCAGAAGGACGCGAAGGTCCAGAAGGTCACGCAGCGTTTCCAGCGCGCCGGCGCGAACGTCGTGCAGGTCGACGTGACCGCGAACATCCGCCGCACCTCGGGCATCTCCTACCGCGAGCTGCACCTGACGTTCGCCGACTCCCAGCGCGTGGTCATGCGCGTCAAGCAGACCGGCGACATCTACCAAGTCGTGCTCAACGGCGCGCTGGTGCCGATCCGCGATCAAGACGACCACGCCGCCGCCATCGCCGAAATCGCCAAGGCGATGGACGCCAGCCGCACGAAGTTCCAGAAGCGCCTCGCGGCGGCCAAGGTCAAGCCGCCGGCCGGCATCCGCACGGCGGCGCCCAAGATGGAGCAGGTGCTCACCGAGAAGCGCGACGCGCTCAAGGGCGCCATCGCGGAGGTGCGCGAGGAAATCGAGCGGGTCCGCGCTGCGGCGTAGGCCGGCCGCGAGCGACCGGATTGACACGGCGCAGGTATAGCTAGATATACTCCGGACACTCACGCCACCGAGCCATCCGCATGACCACCGCCCGCCAGCCCATCGACTACGTCGCCCGCGCCCTCGCCGCGTTCGAGGCCGGCTTCAAGACCCAGACCGCGAAGAAGGACGCGCTGGCGGACCTGTCGAGCGCCTACGCAGGACACCGGAACGCGATCCAGCGCCTGTGCTTGGATGCAGGCGGCCCGGACACCCGGATGACCCCCGAGCAGAGCGACCTGTACTACGGGCTGCCTTACGACCTGCACCACTACCGCCCCAAGCACACCGCGCAGGCCGTCAAGGTCTTCCCCGAAGCCGCTGCCGCCTGCGCGGAAATCGAGGCGCTAGTGGCGCTGCGCACCAAGATCAATGCCGCCGAGGTCGCCCCGAAGGCGCCGAGCAAGGCGCAGCGCGAGCAGTCGATCCGCCTGTCGGCCACCGGCAAGGTCTACGCCGACGAGTTCGGCAAGATGAAGCCGGAGCTGGCGCGCGACTACGTGGGCCACATCGAGGGCCTGTTCAAGCGGCTTGCGGCGAAGTACCAGCTCCAGATGGTGGCGCTGCTGGGCGCGGACTACTGGCGCCGCAAGCTGCCCGAGGGCGTCGAGGCCGCCGATGTCGAGACGTTCCAGAAGAAGGTGCGCGGCTACCTGACCACCGCATCGCTCAAGGGCGGCGCGCCGAACCTCGACCGCGCCCGTTTGCAGAAGCATGCCGACGACTACGCCGAAGGGCAGGTCCAGCAGTTCGTCGTCAAGCTCACGCAGAAGCTCGGCGACCTGACCGACGTCCGCATTAGCTGGGCGGACGTGCATGGCTTCCAGTGCGGCATCACGGGCAAGCTGCGCGGCCACGACGTGCGCGTCGAGCAGAGCCGCAAGTTCGTCGTGAACCAGCAGGGCACCGCGTTCCACCAGTGGCCGGCCCTGATCTACGTGGACGGCAAGTTCACGACCGAGGCCGCATTCAAGCGGCTGGCGTCGGGCGCCTGACCTGACGAACGGCAACCCGGAGGGTGTTGACCTCCGGGTATAGCTAGATATACATTCCTCTCAACGGCGGGCACCCGGCCCGTCCCGAACGAGGATCACGCCGATGGCCGCAATCGAATCGCCCGACCCCTTCGCCGAGTACGAGCGCGAGCTGGAGACCGTCGCCAACACGCCGGAGCGCATCAAGGCCGATTCCGAGGCAATTCGCGGCGTTGTGGCCAAGGGTGACGCCGAGCTTGCAAGGCTGAGAGCGCAGGGTGCCATCGACGAAGGCGACGCCGAGGACGAGGACGAGGACGAGGACGAGGACGAGGACGAGGGTGAACCCCTGCGCACCATCCAAGTCCGCCTGAGCAAGTTCATTCGCGAGGAGCTGCGCTTCCGCGTCGACCTCATGGGCGAGTGCTTCGATGAGGACGGCGCCATCGACGCCGACGATGGCGGCGTCGCGGCGGACTACGGCTTCACCCAGCAGGCCGAGCTGGACGCGCTGCATGCCAAGCTGCCGCATGAAGGCGCGAGCTGCGTCGTCGAGCTGGACGAGCGCGAGGCGCGTGCCGCGTGGGGCGAGCTGGACAACCTCGCCGACATCGCCCATTCCAACGCGAATCACGACAACCCGAAATGCGCGTACCGGAGCGAATTCAGGCGCCTGCAGGAGGCGCTGGGCCGGATCGAGGAAGCGGCCCGCGCCGCAGGCTTCGACGCGACGGAGCTGGGCGCATGAACGCCGCCCAAGCCAACGCATGGCTCGCCGCGCAGGGCTTCCCCTGCTTGGAAGTGTCCAAGGCCGACGGCGTCTGGTACGTCGTCGGCGGCCACGAGGACGAGCGCATCGCGCGGAGCGTCGAGCGATGCCTGCACGTCGTCCGAATCGAAGACCTGACCGAAGACCTGTTGGGCCAGAAGCTCAACGAGCTGACCGAGGAACACCGCATGGAAAGTGCCAAAGCTGCCGCCGTCGCGCTCCCGAATGTGCTGGCTACGATCCGCCAGCACGCCGAGTCGCACCGCGCGAGCGCCGGCTGTGACGCCTACAGCGCGCAGGAGGCGCCGCGCCTCGAAGCCGCGCTGGCTGCTGTCGAGGAGCTGGTCAAGCGCGGGCGCGCCCTGCAGCTTCGCGCCGGCCGGCACGAGTGGGGGCGATTCGCCGAGGCGCTGGATCGCGTCGATGGCAGGGGAGCATCGGCATGAGCGCGCAGATCATTCGCGGCACCGACTACTGGGACGGCAATCGCGGGATGGACTTCGTGATGAGCGACGGCGGACGGGAGCAGGCGGGCTTCAAGGGCCGCGCTGGCGACTGCGTGTGCCGGTCCATCGCTATCGCGGCCAAGCTGCCCTACGCCGAGGTCTACGCCGCGCTCGCAAAGGGCGCCGGCGCGCAGCGTGCTTCGCGCGGCCGCAAGGCGGCAGCCTCCGCGCGCAACGGGATCAACACCCGGCGCAAGTGGTTCCGCGACTACATGGCCTCGCTCGGTTTCGTCTGGACGGCGACCATGCGCGTAGGGCAGGGCTGCACAACGCGGCTGCTAGCAGGCGAGCTTCCGCAGGGTCGGCTGGTGGTCGCCCTCAGCAAGCACTATGCGGCGGTGATCGACGGCGTCATCCACGACACCAGCGATCCGCAGTGGAGCATGATCCACACCGACGAGACTGGTGCGCAGCGCATGTCGCACCGCTGCGTCTACGGGTACTGGGCGCTCGCGGAGGGCCGGTCGCCATGAAGCAGCCGCCACCGACCAAGCAGGCCGCCGCGCGCCGCCGCAACGCCGCCGAGCGCCGCGAGAAGATCCTCGCCAGCGGCGGCCGCGCCCTGTACGTCCTGCTGCAACCGGGCGCCGCCGAGGCGCTGGCCAGCATCGAATCGGCCGGCCATAGCGCGACGGCGACGATCAACGAAATGCTGACGCAGGCCGGCGCTGCCGGCTGGATGCCGGAAAAACCGACCGGGTAGCAAAGCGCCGTTCCAGCACGATGCTGGAATGAGCGAAACCGCGTTTACCGCCGTCGAAACCGCCGCGCACGAAGGTGCGTTCGGCGATAACGACCTGCCTGCGCCGACCGAGGCGCAGCGCGAGGCGGGCAACTACCGCGTCGGCCGCGTGTCGATCCACGGACTGCGCATCGCCATCGAGCAGCCGCGCGGGTCGACGCGCTCCGGGCGCGACGCCGACGGCACGCGCTGGTCCTGCCGGCTCGCCGCGCACTACGGCTACTTCATCGGCACGCGAGGCGCCGATGGCGACGCCGTGGACGTGTTCGTTGGGCCGAACCCGGACGCCGACACCGCTTTCGTCATCAACCAGAACGTCGGTGGCCGATTCGACGAGCACAAGGTGGTGCTGGGCGCCGTGGACGAGGAGCACGCCCGCGCGCTCTACCGCGCCAGCTACGCGCGCGACTGGCGCGGGCTCGCGAGCGTCGTGCCGGCAACGATCCCGCAACTCAAGCACTGGCTCCGGCACGGCAACAAGCGCCGCGCCGTGACGCCTGACCATCTACACCAGCAAGGAACCCCGATGAATCGAGTCTTCTGGAACCGCGACGCGCAGCCCGAGGGCCTGAGCCTCGACCAAGTCCTGTACCACGTGCGCATCGCCGACGGCGGCGACAACCTGCTGCTGGACTCGGTGAGCATGGCCGACATCCTCGACGACTCCGAGGGTGTCATTGCGCTGGACGCGATGGTGCTGCCGGTCAACCTGCTGGCGCGCAAGATGGACGTGCTCAAGGCGATCATGGAGCGCACCGGCGCGACCGTGAAGCCACTGGGCGTGCAGATCAGCGACCCGTTCAAGGTGCGCGGCGTGACCAACGTCGCGGCACTGTTCGAGCTGTCGGACGGCCAAACGGTGAGCATCTACTTCCACAACCCCGACACGACGCCGAACAAGCTGGCGCCGACGGATGACCTGATTTCGTGGAAGTGGCTGCTGAACAAGAAGGACATCACCATCGTCGTCGCGCCGGAGCGCGGCGCGGACCTGAATGCCCGCGAGGTCGCGCGCCGCATCATGCGGCTGGCCGAGAAGAACAGCCCGGCGTTCCAGCGCGTCAACGCCAAGCGCGCCGAGCGCATGGGCGCGATCCAGACGCTGAAGGCGGAAGTCGCTGGGCTCGAAGTGGAGCTGGTGCGTGCGCAGCGCGAGCTGGAAGCCGAACACATTCTCGCTGAGGAGCGTCTGGCGCAACCGAAGGCGCCGGCGGCTGCCGTCATCGACCCCGCGTCGCCAGAGGGCTATGCGGCGATCATGGCCGACGATTCGCTGAAGCTGAAGCATCAGGACGCGCTCGATGCGCTGTTCCACGACCGCATCTTCAGCACCCGCAACGCGCTGCGTGAGTTGGGTTGGGAGGGCGAGGGCTACGGCGCACTGAGCAAGAGCGGCGTGGTGCTGGAAATGAGCACTGAGCAGATCAGTGCTGGCAAGAATGTGGTGGCGGTCAGCTACACCGTCGGCGGCGCCGTCATCGCCGATGACCTGAGCCAGTCGCCGGCCGAACTTGCAGCGGTCATCGACGCCGCGCGCGAAGATGCAGCCTCAGCGGCCATCCCGGCAAAGGCAGCGCCGACCAGCAAGTTGCGTTTCACCACCCTGCACGACTTTTCTGCGCACGTCGAATCGCTCGGGGCCGAGGCATTCAAGGCGGGGCAGGCCCACGTCTTCAATCGCGATGTTTTCAACTCGATCTACGAATCTCTCGAATCCCCGGTCATGTATCTCGGAAACGATGGGTTCGCCGACTTCCAAGCCAAGAAGGCCGGTGAATCATGGCTTCGTGGCTGGGCGGCTGCGCGCGCGGCGTCCACCGCTCTGCCAAAGCTCGCGAACACGACCAGCGACTTCGCCACGTGGATCGCGGCGAGCGCCGTTGCTGCCGGCATGGCCGAGGCAATCGAAGCGGCCGCCACCTCGCAGGGCGGCTCCGTGGCGTGGGGCGCCGACCTGAGCGCCACGATGGACTCCATCGGCGCCAAGGAAGTCGCGCCCGAGCGCGTCCTGCGCGACGACCCGGCGGCCGTGCTGGCAGGCATGGCCACGGTGCGGGCTGTCGCCGCAGGCGCGACGCTCGACGACGCCACGCACGCCATCGCGACGCTGCAGAACGCGCTGTGGACTGTGGTCAACAACGAGCCGATCAACCGCGCCGAGGGCAACATCGCGCAGGCCGACTTGGAAGCGGAGGCCGCTGCGAGCTTCCGCGACGCGCTGGCAAAGCTGGGCGCCGCGCCAGAACTGGATTCGGCCGACGACGAGGACTTCGACGAAGACGCGGAGTGGGAGGCAACGCCGGAAGAAGACGATGAAGCGGTGGCGCTGGACGGCGACTTCACCGGGCACCCGTTCCGAGGCAACCAGCACCGCAAGGGCAGCCGGACCTCCGGCACCGCCGTCGCTGCGTCCATCCATGCCAAGAAGGTCTCCCGCGCCGGCGGCGCGCGCGAGGTGCGCACCGTGCACCGCATCGCGCACCACTCGCACCTCGCCGCGTCGCTCGCGGTGACCACGCGCGCGGCGCGCCACTACCACCGCAAGATGGCGCGTCTGCACGCCAAGCACGCCGGCGTCGAGTTCTCGCTGGACTCCGCGATCGACGGGCTGGAGCGTGCCGTCACGCCGCGCGAGGCCAAGGCGCTGATTCGCGAATGGGAAAAGGCGACCGGGGACAGGTGGGATGGCGGCAACTTCTACGAGCAGTCGGCGAAGGAGCTGCACGCCATGCTGGTCGACATCGAGTTGACCGGTAAACACGGCCGGGGCGAATCGGCACGCGCTGAAGCTGCCGCGACCAAGCGGATGAAGGGCATGGGCCTTACGCTCGATGGCGTCCACAACACGCATGCCACCGCAGTCATCCGAAACGCCGATGGCGCCGAGGCCGGCATGGTGCTGCTGTATCAGGACGGCTCCGCTGGTGTCCGCGATGTCGCTGGCAACCGCGTCACGCCGGTCACCGAGAGCGTGGCGGAGGCGGAGGCGGGTGTCGTCGCGCTGCTGCAGGGCCGCAAAGTCGCGGGACGCAAGGAGTTCGTGGACGCGATGACCTTCCTCGCGCCCTTCCTGTCCAAGCAGCAGTTCAGCGCGATGAAGCATGGCGCGGTGGGCGAGGAATCGCAGTTCTTCACCGACAAGGCCGTCGAGCTGGCCGACACGATCCGCACCATGCCGGAGACGTACGGGCAGGACGGCAAGGGCGACGTGGCCGTCGCGTACCTCCACTACTTCAAGGGCGGCGCGGACTGGTACATCACGGAGAAGGACAAGGACGGCGGTGTGCTGCAGGCATTCGGTCTGGCCGACCTGTTTGGTGACGGCGGCGAGCTGGGCTACATCAGCATCGAAGAGCTGACGCGCAACGGCGCCGAGCTGGACTTCCACTGGACGCCGAAGACGCTGAGCCAGATTCGCGGAAAGGCCGAGCCCGATGAGGTGACGCCGCCGGTAGTCACCCCGAACAACGAGGGTCCGGGCCTGCGCTGGCGCGACTTCTCGGTTGACGTGCTGCGCGCGGCGGCCACGCAGGACGGCGACGAAATCGCAATGGTCAGCGGCGAGGGCAGCGCAGCCGAAACGACCATGACCCACAACGGCGCGCTCCTGCGCACCCGCGCGGACATGACCGGGTACATCGACTTCCTCAGCGGCGACGACATCATCGGCCAGATGAAGGTGGACCGCGAGAAGTCCATCGAAGAGAACGTCGAAGTGCTCCGCGCCACGATGGCGATTGCGGCGGCAAAGCTGCCGCAGGCCGCCCCGGAAAAGCCGACCGAAACGCAAGCCGCTGGCGTCGATGATGGCGCCGATCATGAGCTGATCGCGGCGACCGCCGCTGCCGTTGCCGCCGCGTCCAGCAGGTCGGACAGCAACCAGCTCGGCGCGGACAAGGCGCTTTTCCAGTCGGTGATCGACGGCACCGTCGCCGACATCCTCTCGCCGGCACTCGCCGACGACATGGAGGCGGCTTTCCTGCGCCACGAAAGCAACCCCGAAATCGCGGGTTTGTTCGAGCAGGCGGTGAACGCCTATCAGGCCGCGATGCTCACCGCGACCGCCGCCCTCTGAGGACTTGCCGATGACCTTGCTGAGCAACGCGACGCTGGATGACGGGGCTGTGGTCCCGTCGCTTCCCGTCCTGACCCGCTTGAAGCTGTCGCGCGAGCTGGCGACGATCAAGACCGACATCTCGGCGGTCGCCGCCGGCCCGATGGCGGCACTGACGCGCCTGAAGCTGATCGCACGTGCCAACCAGATTCGCGTCCAGCTCGGTGGCGTCATATCGCCGCCGGTGGCGCCAGCAGTGGCCGATCCCGCGCCGCAGCCGGAGCCCATCGCCGAGCGCGAGCCGCCGCAGGTCGCCGAACTGCGCGACGTGATCGCCGGGCGGCATGACGGTCTCGGGCTCGATGCGCTGCTGTCCAAGATCGAAAGCGCGGCACGCGCGCTGTTCGACGCCGATTCGCTCGCGGGCGACGTCGAATCGCTCGCCCATGAAGCCGTGAGCCACTGGGCGCGGCTGGAACTGCAGATCAACGGCTGAGGCTCGACATGGCGGATGGTAGTGGCCGGCTGAAGCTGGATTTTTCGGACTCGGCCGTCGGGCGCCGGCTGGCGTTGTGCGCGGAGCTGGCCCACATGAAGCGCGAGTCGAGTTCGCTGCCAGCCGAAAGGGCCAAGCAGCGCCAGCGTGCGCATGCGCTCCTGCGCCTACTGCTGCCGGGCGAGGTGGGCGGTGCGCGCAGGACCGACGTGCTCTATTCCCGGACAGCCGCGCCGCGCATGTTCGCGGAGGCGATTGAGTCCGCGCGTGGCGGTAGCGACGCCGCGAAGGTGCGCGCCGGCCTCCTGCTGCTTGACCTGAAGGGTATGTCGGGGCGGGCGCAGGAAAAGGGCTCGCGTCCCGGCGCGCCATTCGTCGCCTTCCCCACGATTCCCGATGACTTCTTCAAGCGCGATAGCGCGACGCCGGGCGATGACCCGCATGCGCTACCGGTCGTGAACGAGGCGAAGGCGCTCGGCGCGCTACCAGAGGGTCTGCAGGCAGCAACGGCGAAGGCGGTCTCAGACCACAATCCGCACGGCCGAATCAGCAACGACGAGCTGCGCGCACTCTTTCCCGAGAAGTACGAGGAGTTCGAGGCCGCGAGCGCGGAGCGGCAGGCTGCATACGAACGGTTTCTAGCGTCCAGCGACACTGACGAGCAGCTTGCGCGCGCGGAGTGGGATGCAGCCACGGGTACCTTCATCAGGTTGCACGACGAGCTGACCGAGCTGGGCTATTCGGAGGTGCGCCGGCGTAAGGACGCGGTGGCTGCCACCGTGACCGAGTTCGCCGACGCTTTCGCCAGCGCAAGTGACGTGGATGCGGAAGCGGCGACGGAGTGGTCCGGTCGCAACGTCGTCATCACCAAGACGGCGGAAGCTCGCCTGAAGAAGCTGGGGTACGCGCCGGCGCAGGTGGTCAAGGATGCTGCCGAGTTTTACCGCCTCGTGCGCGGCCGCATCGAGAAGGTGGTGATTGACTCGCAGGGTGGCCGCCGGGCGAATGCGACCGACATCACCGCTCACGGCACGGCGGGCCGAATCAACTTGGGCGCCGGTTTCGACAAGCGCGTCCTATGGCACGAACTGGGCCATCACGTCGAAGCCGATCCCGTGGCAGCAGCGGCTGCGCGCCTATTCATCCGGCTGCGCTCGAAAGACGACGGCAAGCTGCATCGACTCAGCAAGCTGACCGGCGTCAAGTCCTATCAGGCGAACGAGGTCGCATACGCCAACGGATTCTTCCACCCCTACGTCGGCAAGGTCTATCCACACGGCACGACGGAAGTATTTTCGATGGGGCTCGAATCGTTCAGCGATCCGTTCCTGCTGGCGCAGCGAATCGCCGTGGACCCGGAGACGTTCGAGTTCGTCACCGGCTACCTGCGCAGCCCGAAGACTGCTCTGCAGAGCCTGCATCTCGCGATGCGCCAGTCCATGCGTGAGGGGCAGGAGGCGGCGACGGACGAGGCCGACACCAGCATCAAGGCGGTAATCGCGCGCGAGGTGGCGAAGATCACGGACTTCGTTAAGGCGGACAAGCTGCCGGAGGAAACCGACAGTTGGTGGTCGGCGCAGATGGTCGTCGCCTACGGCGACAAGGTGGTTGGCTACCTCGGCAACTTAGCGGACGGGGTGCTGTACGTCATCGCGAAGGGGCGCCGCAGGAACCGTCAGACCCGCCGCTTCGGGCAAGCGTTCCGCTTTTACAAGATCGAGCGCGGCGCCAGCCGACTGCCCCTGTGCGATGAAGGATTCCCGGTGACCGAACCGGAAATTGCAAGGCTGGCGCTCGCCGCGTGGCGCCAAACTGGCATCGAACCGCGCTACCAGTACATCGCGTCGGGGCAATTCACTTTGGGGGAATGATGACGGACGCACCGCATGCCGACGTGGACGCCGAAAGCGAGAGCTACGAGGTCGACACGCCGGCGGGGCGAGCAACGGTCGCGTTCCCTTTCGATGACGAGCTGCCGCCCGTCTACAGCGGCGAGCCAGCCGCCGTCATCGCGCTGCATGAAGCCATCCTCGCCAGCATCGGCCCGACGGGCGCCGCGCTGTCGCCGGACACCCTGACCCCCCTCGCGCTTGTCGAAATCATCCCGGTGGAAAACGCCGGGATCGAAGTCGTTGCGCCCTCCGATTTCAGCGAGCCCGAACCCGCCATGTCGATCCTCGATTCCGCGCGCCGCGCCATCCAGTTCCCGGCCGCCCTGCTGGACACCGCCGCTGCCGCAAAGTCCGTCGCCGACCTGCGCCGCGAGCTGGCCGCCACCGGCGCCGGCGTGATGGCGCGTCTGGGACTCGCGCGCGCGCTGCTGACGCGCTTCACCGCGCCCAACCCGGACGCCGGCAACGACGACGAGGGTGCGGAGCTGGCGCCGCGCCGCGCCACCGCGCAGCTCTACGACTTCGACGACAACCGCAAGCCGGCGCAGCGCAAGCGCGAGAACCGCGCCGCCGAGGAGCTGCTGCGCCAGATCGACACCGGCGAGGTGGATGCCGCCTCGCTGACCGACGCGCAGAAGTCGGTGCTGGCCAAGTATTCGGGTCTGGGCGGCGCGCTGGTGAGCGCGGACGGCAAGAAGGGCAGCGCCTACGAGTATTACACCCCCAAGCCCATCGCCGAGGGCGTGTGGAACCTGCTGGCGGAGCTGGGCTTCACCGGCGGCAAGGTGCTGGACCCGTCGGCCGGCACCGGCATCTTCGGCGCGACGGCGCCGCTGTCGGCCGCAGTCGACGCGGTGGAGTTGAGCCGCGTGTCGGGACGCATCAACGGGCTGGTCAACGGCGGGCCGGGCTACACCGCCACCATCGCGCCCTACGAAAAGGTCGCGGCCGCCACCCCGGACGAAATCTACGATGCGGTGGTGACCAACGTGCCGTTCGGCGGCGTCGCGGATCGCGGCGGCAACAACCTGCTGGACCCGCGCTACCAGAACGAGCCGCTGCAAAACTACTTCGTGCTGCGCGCGCTGGAAAAGCTGCGCCCCGGCGGGCTGGCCGTGTTCATCACCCCGCCGCGCTGCGTGTCCGGCAAGGGCGGCAAGGAAGAAGACCTGCGCATCCGCGCCAGCTACATGGCCGAGTTTCTGGGCGCCTACCGCCTGCCGAACTCGGTCTTTGGCACGGCCGCCGCCGACACCGTGACGGACGTGATCGCGTTCCGCAAGTACAGCCGCGACGTGCTGGAAAAGATCGAGGAGCTGCGCGAGCAGTCGCCGGAGACGCTGGTCGAGGCCAACGTGCAGTGGCAGACCTTCATCAGCGGCCGCTACTTCCTTGAAGACGGCAAGCGTTTCATTCTGGGCGAGGTGCAGGTCGGCAAGGGCCAGTGGGGCGATGTCGAGCGCGTCGTGACGACGCAGCCGGTGGGCGAGGTTGCCAAGATGCTGCGCCGCTTCCCGGACTCGCGCGTCAACTGGGAACTGCTGGACGCCACCCCGACCGACCCGATCCTGTACCGCGACGGCGACACCATCACGCAGGCCGGCCAGACGCTGGAAATGCGCGGCGGCCAGTGGCACCCGCTGGCGCCCAACACCGGCGGCGCGACCGCGCCCAACGTCGCGAGCTTCCTGACGCCCTACGCGGCGTTCGAGGCCGATGCCACGTTCGCGCAGGCGACCGACTACTTCACCTACATGGTCCGCGCCTCCCAGTCGCTGGACATCCCCGACTGGGTGCGCGGCACGCTGCGCCAGCTCGAACGGCTCGCCTCCGACGCGGAGCGCGCGAAGTTCTGGAAGGCCGGCGTCATCGGCATGGCCGCGCAGCAGGTCCTGCAGGAGCGCATGTCCGAGGAAGTGGGCGTCAACTACCGCGACGAGTACCCCGCGCTGTCGGAGGCGATGCGCGTGTTCGCCAAGGTGGCCAAGAACCGCCCCGGCGGCCTGACCGGCCTGCTGCGCGACGGCCTCGCCACGATCACGGCGCACGTCCGTAAGGACGGCTTCAGCGATGTCTGGGTGGGCAACGTGGCCGCCGAGGTCGAGGCCATCGACGCCGGGCACGAGTTCGCCTACGAGGGCATCCGCTACCGCCGCAAGTCGGCGTGGGTGCCGCTGGAGGAGGCCAAGGGCGTCTACGGCGAGGACTTCGACCCCATCGCGAGCGAGCAGTGGTGCATCTCGGCCGACGGCCTGAGCGTGGCGCGCGCCGATGACTTCTTCGTCGGCAACGTGAAGGACGTGCTCGAACAGCTCGACCGCGACATCGCCAACGCCGCCAGCGACGCCATCCGCGCAAAGCTGCTGTGGCAAAAGAGCTTCGCCGCCACGCGCTACGAAAAGATCGACGTGCGCCGCCTGAACTACGGCTGGGGCTCGCCGTTCGTGGGCCTGTCCGAGAAGCTGGAGTTCGCGCGCCGCTACATCCACGACTCGGCCTACATCGACACCAACGACAAGGGCCAGCAGGCGATCAAGCTCGACCTGCCGGGCTCGATGAAGGACACCGACAAGGGCAAGCTGCTCATGCGCCTGAGCGACTACCTCGCGCGCGGCACGGTGAGCCTGTCGACGGCCAAGTTCACGATGAAGCCCGGCGAAGCTATGGCCGAGCTGCGCCGGCAGGTGGCCACCGTCAACCAGCAGTTCAACGGCTGGGTGCGCGGCAACAACCGCATCATGGACCGCATGCAGGCCACCGCGAACGACGAGGGCAAGCTGCGGTTCCGCCAGACCGACGACGAGACGCCGCTGCAGATTCCCGGCTTCAAGCAGGCGCTGCATGGCTACCAGACCGCGTTCGTGCGCAAGATGGGCCGCGAGTTCGGCGGCATCAACGGCTTCGACGTGGGGCTCGGCAAGACCTTCACGGCGCTGGCAGCCACGCAGTTCGCGCAGGCCATCGGCGTCAAGAGCAAGACCGCGTTCGTCGTGCCCAACTCGGTGCTCTCGAACTGGCGCAAGGAGGCCAACAAAGCCTTCGAGGACACGAGCGACTGCCTGTTCATCGGCCTGCGCGAGAAGAACGGCAAGGCCGTGGTCAACTCGAAGTTCTACGACGAGGACCTGCAGGCGGTGCTGACCAACAAGCATCGCAAGGTGTTTATGACGATGGAGGCGTTCGAGCGCATCAAGTTGCGCGCCGAAACCGTGGATGCCTTCCAAGCGTACATGGCGAAGGTCGACAGGAACTTCGCCGAGACGGACGACAACAAGGACGAGGAAATCCGCAAGTCCAAGGTCGCGGCCGCGTTCACCGCGCTGCGCGAGAAGGCCGGGGCGGCGCCGTACCTCGAAGACATGGGAATCGACTCGGTCGTCATCGACGAGGGCCACGGCTACAAGAACTCGGTCAACACCGTGGACTTCAAGCAGGCGAAGTTCCTCTCGCTGCCGGACCCGGCCAAGCGCGGCATCGACATGCAGGCCAAGGCGTGGTTCATTCGTGGCGCCTCGCCGCTGCGTGACGGCGTGCTGCCGCTGACCGCGACGCCGATCACCAACAGCCCGCTCGAAATCTACTCGATGCTCGCGCTCGCGGCCGGCCATGACCGCGTGAACGATATGTGCCTCGGCGTGCAGGGCGCCGACGACTTCATGGAGGTGATGACGCAGCGCGACAACATCGACGACGTGACCATCGACGGCGAGGATCGCCAGACCGACGTGTTCACGGGCCTGAACAACGTCGAGGTCCTGCGCAACGCCATCTCGTCGGTCGCCACGATCAAGGGCGCCGCCGATGTCGGCGCGCAAATCCAGCTCCCGGACGGCGAGGAGCTGCCGACGCAGGTCGCGCTGCCGCCCGCCACGTTCGACCGCCTGCGCGAGTACAAGGATGCGTTCCGGTTCGCCGTGCAGAGCATGATCGGAGCCGGTGCGCCGGACTACTCCAAGCAGGCCGCATTCGACTCGGTCAGTGCCCACTTCGGCGAGAAGATGGGCACGATGGCCAACGCCTTCAACCTCATCAACAAGATGGAGCTGCTGATCCTCGACCCGGAGATGGACCAGCGGGCCACGTACTACAGCTTCAGCAAGGCCGACGAGGCGAAGGTCGCGCGCGCGGTCGACCAGTTCAACCAGAAGAAGCGCATCGAGGAGCGCCCGCGCCTGAACCCGCACACCCGCGAGGAGGCCGTGGTCAGTCGCAAGATCGTGAAGGACCGCGAGTCGGGCAAGGAGGTCGAAATCCTGCGCTGCCACGTGCTGGCGCGCATGATCGACGGCGAGAACCGCGTGCTGATCGACTCCGTGCAGCCCGACGCGCAGACCGCGTTCGAGGACATGGTCGAAAAGCTCGGCGTCGAGCTGGACGTGTCGATCCCGCCCAAGCTGGCCGCGCTGCTGGAAAACGTGCGCAAGGAGCAGGCGAGCCCGCGCGGGATCGACGACGAGGGCAACTACTCGCCCATCGTCAAGCAGATCATTTTCTGCGACCGGCTCGGCATGATGAACAAGATCAAGCGCGTGCTGGTGAAGCACGCCGGGATCGCGGCCGGGAAAATCGCCATCGTCACCGGCCAGTCCAACAACGAGCCCGACGAAATCCTCGCGGTGCAGGACGGCTTCAACGCGCACGGCGCCGACAACAAGTACCAGATCATCCTCGCCAACGAAAAGGCGGAGGTCGGCATCAACCTGCAGAAGGGCACGCAGGCGATCCACCACCTCACCATCGGCTGGACCCCGGACAGCCTGACCCAGCGCAACGGGCGCGGTGTCCGGCAGGGCAACAAGACCGGTGTGGTCAACGTCTACTACTACGATGCCGAGGGCACCTTCGACACCTACCGGCGCGGCATGGTGAACAAGAAGGCCGACTGGATCGAGTCGGTGCTCGACAGCGCCGGCGGCAACAGCGTGACCGTGGCCGGCGGTCTGAGCGACAAGCAGTACGAGGCGCTGGTGAACTCGCTCGGCGACAACGACGCGATGTCCAAAATCCAGCGCGAAATCGACGCGGCAGAAGCCGCCGAGCGCGTGCGCCGGACCCGCAGCAACCAACTCATCAACGCCGAGACGATCATCAAGAACCGGGCGCTGGCGGCCAAGCTCGCCGACCCCGCCGGCTACATCAAGGATCGAATCGTCGTCGCGTTCGGCATGCGCGAGGACATCGACAAGCTGCGGGACCGCATCGCGGCCAAGGGTGCCAGCGAGACGGCGCGCGCCAAGAACCGCGAGCGCGTCGCCGACCTTGTAGCCAGCGCCGACGGACTGGAACGCGACATCGAGGCGGCTTGCACCATCACGGGCGGCTGGCCGGTCGCGAAGGTGTCGGTCAAGACGCTGTTCGAGCGCGTCAACGGCGGCTACCGCAAGCGCGGCCAGTCCAACACCGAGCGCCTGATTGAAGCCTTCAGGAGCTACGAGTTCGCCGTCGTCGAGGGCTCCACGCTGCATCAGGAGTGGCAGTCCGAGCTGGACATGGCCACCGGAATGGCGCGCGAGGCGGCGGAAAACTTCGCGCGGCAGTCCGACGAGACGGGCGGGTACGCGCGCGAGGTGGCGACCGCGCTCGCGTCCGGCGGCGGCTGGGTCGATGGCGGCAAGCTGTTCACCGTCGGCAGCTTCGTGCGCGACTATCGCGGCGACGGCAACCTGCTGGTGTTCACCGCGCCGGACAATGCCGTCAACATGAATCCCGCCGGCGGCTACATGCCGACCACGCGGAGCGAGTTCGGCGACCTGACCCCGATCCTGCCCGGCACCGAGGACTTCGACGCCTGCGTGACGCTGGCGGCCGCCATCGAGGACGCCAACGCCACGAATGGCGGCACCGACACCCCCTTTAGCGAGGTGGTGCCCGAGGTGTCCCAGCGCCGCAAGGTCGCGGCCAACGCGCGGTACGCGCGGGACCAGTACCGCCTGCCGGCGCCGCACTTCCCGTTCGTCATCGAGCCCGGCGAGCGTCGCGGTTCCCGCCTGAAGGCCCGCATTCTCGACGAGCAGCAGTCGGTGGTGCGCGGCGTCACCTACGGCTACCCGATGACGTTCGTCGTGCCCGGCGACCTGCAGGTGGTCCAGCGCGCTTGGCAGCGTCGCGACCTCTCCAGCGCGCTGGTCGACTACGCGCTCGCGCACGGCCTACAGGTCGAGCCGGAGGACTTCGGCAACTTCTACTGGGCCGACGACCTGCGCCAGCAGATCGAGGCGCGCGTGCCGATGGCCGACTTCCAAGCGGCCCTTGCCGGCGGCGACGAGCCCGCGATCCGCGCGAAGGCGGCCGACTTCATCCGTGCTCGCCTGTCGTGGTTCGCGTTCCCCTCCGATCCGCTGGACGTGGCGCCCACCGCCATGAAGGACGCGGTGGTCGCGGCGGTGCGTGCCGTGGCCAGCACCAGCCTGCCGACCAGCCCCACGGCGATGCCAGCCAGCGACAACGAAATCGTCGCCATCACCGGCAACACGATGAAGTGGAAGGACCGGATCAAGGCGGTCGCCGTGTCGCACGGCAACGGCCGGTTCAAGTGGGATGGCCGCGCGTCGGTGTGGAACGTGTACCGCAGCACGTGGACCCGCCTGCTGGCAAACTACCCCGAGGCCGGCGGTGACCTGACGCTCACCAAGCCCACCATCACCAAGTTCTGAGGTCGCAATGGCGTTCACCGAACATCGCTTCAGTCGCGACCAGATGCAGGCAGCCGCCGGGCAGCTCGCCGCGAACCTGCTGACCAAGCACGGGCGCGAGGACTTCCTCGCGTTCGCCGCCGGCGTCATCGCGGGCCGGCTCGAAAAGGACCGCGCCGCGTACCGCTGGTACGGCCCGTGGTGGTGGTCGCTCAAGGAGGTGCTGCGCCGCGCCGGCTACGACTACGGCCAGCAGTCCGATCCGATGGTGCGTCGCGCCTACGGCTTCGCCGGGGACGTGGAGACGCTGGTGGCGGCCGACACGTTCCGCAACTGGTACATGGCCACGCAGTTCATCGGCAACAACCGCTTCCTGCTGGACCCCGCGACGGCGGAGCACTACGACCTCTGGGACGCGGACATGGAAACGCGCATCGCCGCATCCTGACGACCTGACGGAAAACCGGTCACGGCCGGTTTCGCCACGCGCCCGACAATGGGCGCATGGCCAAAATCACGCCCACCGACATCCAAGCGATGAGCCGCCACTGGCTCAATACGCCGGCGGGCGGCTATCTCGGGTCGGACTACGGGCAGGACGCCAAGTCGCTGCTCCAGCGCCCGCACATGGACACCGCTGCCGATGCGTTCCTCGCGAAGTTGCGCGAGGACGTGCCGGTGCTGCAGGTGCTGCCGGCCGGGGCGCTGAACCTCTACGGCGTGCCGTCGGGCGTCGACCGCTTGGAGCTGGTGCTGGACATCGCCGGCCAGTCACTGGAAGTGGGGGGCTGACGTGCTGACCAAGGCCGACTTCCAGCAAGCGATCCGCGACAGCGTCGCCAACTTCCCGGCCATCGCGCCGCTGTATCAGGCCGGCGATCCGCGCGTGCTGCAGCACATGGACGCGATGGCGACGATGCTCGCCATGCTCTCGGCGCAGATCGAAGCCGCGCAGGCGGAGCCCTTCGAGAAAGTGCGCGACGCCACGGTGCTGGCCGACGCCGCGATGCGCGGCATCATCCGCAAGGGCGCCCCGGCGCGCGTGCGCCTGCGTGCCGACAACAAGGGCGCGGCGCCGTATTCGCTGCAGTCCGGCCGCACGCTGCTGGACTCCAGCGGCCGCGCCTACCGCGTGGAGACGTTCGTGGTGGTCCCGGCCAACGGCACCGCCACCTTCGAGGCGCTCCAGCTCACCACGACCGCGATCACGCACACCGTCGCCGACAGCGAGCCGTTCTACGCCATCGAGGTCCCGGCGGCCGAGGACGACAGCTACGTGTGCAGCATCGCCGTGAGCGATGCCGACGGCGACTTCGAGTACCGCGACCGCTACGTCAACACGACCGCCGGCGAGCGCGTATTCCACGTGGAGGCCGACGACCGCCAGCGCATCTACGCGCGCTTCGGCTTCGATGGCGTCGTGGGCGTGCAGCCGAAGGACGGCGCGGTGGTCACGCTGACCGTCGGCTACACGGCCGGCGACATCCAAGTCACCACCGGCAGCCCGTTCGCGTTCGAGTACCTGACCGCGCCGGCGGAGTCGCAGGTGGAGCTGCGCATGGACGCGATGCTGGTCGCCGGCCAGAACCCGATGCCGATGTCGGCGCTGCGCGACCTCGCCCGCTACCCGTCGGTCTACGACAGCAACGCGGTGTTCCTTGGGGAGTTCGACTTCCTCGTGCGCCGCCGCTTCCCGGACCTGAAGTTCCTGTCCGTGTGGAACGAAGCCGCCGAGGAGGCCGCGCGCGGCGCGAACGTGGCGAACATCAACACGCTGTTCGTGGCGTGCCTCTCGCCGACGCTCGCCGAGACGGTGCTGGTGGCGGCCAATCCGAACGCGCCGCAGGCGCCGACGGTGATCGCCGAGGCGAACCTGACCGCCGCGCAGCGCGCGATCCGCGAGCTGATCCAGTCCGCCGACGACAGCTACCGGGTGCGGTTCTACACGCCGATCCGCGCGCCCATCGCCGTGGCCATCACGGCCACCGTTCCCACGTCCTACATCGCGGACGACGTGCGCAACAAGATCGTCGAGGCGATCCTGCTGGAGTACGGCGAGCAGGCGATGGCGTCGCGGCGCGGCCGAAACCAGCCGCTGTACCAGAACATCTACGCGCTGCTGCGCCGCAAGGTCGAGGCGCTGGGTGTCGGCGCGGCGGACCTGCAGGTCACCATCGCGGCGCCGGCGACGGCCAACCGCCCGGAGCTGTGGCGCTACGTGTCGGCGGCAAGCCTGACCGTCACCGTGACGACGGCCAACATCGTCACGCCGTCGTGGAGCGGCTGACCGATGACGTTTGACTTCGCGAACGCGCAGCTCCCCAAGCTTGCGCCGCTTGAGGGCAGCTTCGCCGAGAACGAGGTCGAGGCCGACCTCAAGGCGATGTTCCTCTCGCTGTTCAACACGATGCTGGCGCCGGCGCTGTTCGACGTGAACGTGCTGGGTGCCACGCATCTCGGCAGCCTCGACCTTGTCCGGCGCACCGTGAACTCCGACGGGCTGGTGCTGCTGCAGGGCGATCGCGAGGAGGCCGCGACGCGCTACCTGTACCGCGCGTGGAAGTCCGAGAATCAGCAGGGTCGCGGACTCGCCTTCCTGCGCACGTACCTGCAGATGCTCTACCCCAACCAGTGCGAGGTCGAGCAGCTCTGGCAGGAAAAAACGGCGCCTTACCCCACGGCGCTGCGGTCTACCCTGCCAGCAGGCGAGGAGGGCGATTACTTCCTGACGAGCCGGGTTCGCGTGCTGCTGTACTACGGCGCCGTCGCGCTGGAGGTCAGTCGCCTCGCCGACATCCTGCAGGCCGTGATGCCTGCGCGATTCGTCCCGGAGTTCCAGTTCGTGCTGCGCGCGCCCGATGCGGCGCTGCGGATGGCGACGGGGCTCGTCGTCGGCGACGTGGTGGAGATTTACCCGCAGTCGGTGGAGCTGGTGGAGCTGGACGTGGTGCTCGCGCCTGCCGTCGGCCTCTCGGTGGCTGAAACCGTCGACGTTTTCACATAGGTGGCCGCATGCTTTTCTACGCAGTAGTGACCGAGCTGGGGCGCCCCAAGCTGGCTGCCTCGATGCTGCCCGGCGGGGCGCCGCTGAGCCTCAGCATGATGGCGCTGGGCGATGGCGGCGGCGCCGCGGTGACGCCGGTCGCGAACCGCGCGTCGCTGGTCAACGAGCGCCACCGCCGCGCGATCAACAGCGTGACCGCGCACCCGACCGACGCCGAGCGCGTCATCGTCGAGTGTGTGATCCCCAACACCGTCGGCGGCTGGGTGATCCGCGAGTTCGGCCTGTATGACGACGGCGGCGACCTCGTCGTCTACGGCAACTTCCCGGAGACGTACAAGCCGGTGCTGGCCGATGGCGTCGGCCGCGACCTGACCATCCGGCCGCACATCTACGTCGGCTCCGACGCGGAGGTGACGATGCTGGTCGACCCCAGCGTCACGCTCGCCACGCACCAGCACGTGGCGGCGGCCATCGCTGCCGCCTTCCGCGCCGACCGACCCTTCCGCTACTTCCGCCACTTCTAACAGGGGCCATCCATCATGTCTGGACGCTTTGGCAAGGCCGCGCTGGCGGCCAACACCGACACCGACCTCTACGTCGTGCCGGCCGGCCGCGTCGCGACCGCTACCGTGTCGTTCTGCAACCGCACCGCTGCGAACATCGCGGTTCGCCTCGCGGTGCGCAACGGCGCGATTGCCGACAGCGACTACTTGGAGTTCGATGCCGCCGTGCCGGCCAACGGCGTGCTGGAGCGCACGCAGATCGCACTCACCGCCGGCGAGACGATCACGGTGCGCGCTGCCGCCGCCGGCATCTCGGTGCGCGCGCACGGCTTCGCGGAGGTCGCGTAATGGGTCGCTTCGTCAGTGGGGACACCTCCCGCGCGTTCACGGCAGCCCCGCCCTTTACGTCGTCCGGCACGTGGACTCACCCGGAGCCCGGCGTGCTCTACGAGGTGATGGCCGAAATCATCGCCGGCGGCGGTGGCGGAGCATCCGGTGACGCGCGTCTGACCGCAGGCGCGCTCATGGATGGACGCACTAACGCGGGCTTCGCGGGCATTGCGGGCTCTCGACATACCGTGCGCTTCTTCACGAGTAAGAGCGAGGCGGTGACCGTCGGCGCCGGTGGTGTGGGCGGCCCGAGTCAGGTCCGCACCGCCTCCACGTCGGGAGTGACCAGTGGTGTAAGCGCAACGTCCGGCGGCAGGTCGTCGTTCGGTCGATTCTTCGCAACCGGCGGCGCCGGCGGCGGTACGAACGGATCGCTCCCCACTTCGGTCGCGTCGACTCTGAACGCATCCATCGAGGATGGATCGCAGGCGAACCTGACCGAGGAGCCTTCGGTCACCGGGGTCACCGCAACCTCCTTGTTTAGCAACAGCTTCGAGTGCTTCGGCGGTGCCGGCACCCGCACGCACGTCGGGACCTCGGCAAAGAACGGTGGCGCGCCGGCGCTCACGACGAATGCCGACGCCACGGCTGTTGCCGGTGAAAACGCCAATGCCACCGATTACGGCGCCCCCGGCGCCGGTGGCGGCGGAGCGTGCGCACAAAGCATCAGCGCCTCGCGCACCGCCCGGTCCGGCAAGGGCGGCGACGGCGCGCAGGGCATCGTCCGCGTCTGGTTCAGGAGGGCATAAGGCATGGCGCAGGTACTGGCAATCATCGTGGCGGGCGTTGTCGACAACGTCATTCTCGGCGCCGCCGCCGACTTCCCCGGCTCCGTGGACGTGTCCGCCACGTCGCCGCGCCCCGGCCCCGGCTGGCTCTACAACGGCTCCAGCTTCACACCGCCGACGGCCGCTGGGGCGACCGGGTCGCGTCGCATCACCCGTCTGGGGTTCAAGAACCGCCTGACGCAGCAGGAGCGCATCACGCTGGACCTCGCGTCCATCGACGACCCGGCCGCGCCGGCGGCGTCGCGCCAGCTCGCGGCGGCACTGCGCGACCTGCTGTCGCAGGTCGGCATCGCCACCTTCATCGACCTACAGCGCGCCGACACGCGCGCGGGCGTCCAGCAGCTCGAGGTGATGGGCCTGCTCGGCGCGGGTCGCGCGCTGCAAATCCTCGACGCGCCCATCACCCCTGAGGAAGCCTACAACGGCCCGTAGCACGGACGATCCGAACTGCCAAACCGGTCACGTTCCTTGGTGGCCGCTCGCCGAGCGGCGCGCGCGTTCAGGCAGGCCCCGCTAGATTTCGGATTGTCGGCAGTACACCGCCGTATGGAGTCGGCGACGGAGTGTGCGACGGGATGGTGCGCTGCTGCTCTCGGTAGGACGAGGTGTTGCAGCCAAGCGAAGTAGTGGCTTCACATGCGGGTGCTGATCGCAGACGACCACGCGGCGATCACGATGGTCGCGTCTCAACTGGCAAGGCAGGCGTTCAGCGCCCCCGCCGTCCGTGTTGCTCATAGCGTTGCTGAGCTGTTCGAGCTGTTGGTGGGCGAGCCGGCGGATCTCTGTGTGCTCGACCTCACGATGCCCGGTCCAATCAAGCGCGTCGAGCTGGTGCGCGCGGTGCGGACTGTCGCTCCGGCGATGCGCGTGCTGGTCTACTCCAGCGACTATTCGCCCTGCCTTGTCGTGGCCGCGATGGAGGCCGGGGCAATGGGGTTCGTGCCGAAAGGCGCGCCCATCCATGACCTGCTGGCGGGCATGGTTGCCGTCGCGCGCGGCAGCCGGTTCGTCGACCCCCTGATCGCGCGGCGCGGCGCGCTGCACCCGTGGCGCCTGCTGACCGAGGCGGAACGTGCCGTGCTGGCCGCCGTCGTGGTCGGTCGCACCCTGAAGCAGGTGGCCGCCGACACTGGGCGCGCGTACTCGACCGTGGCGACGCTGCGATCCGCCGGAATGCGCCGGCTCGGGGTACGCAGCAACGAGGAGTTGGCCGCCTATCTGCACACACATGGCGTGCTGTTCGAGCTGGATGCACTGGGCGGCGCGCAGCCGGAGCACAGTCGTCCGCTTCGTAATTCTTACGATGGCCTGCCACTGGCGTCGCCCACCAGAATGGCCGGCTAGTTTGCGCACAGGCGCGCAGCAGCATCGACCAACAGGGGGAGAGCAGGTGTTCCAAGGATCAACTGGTGACCGGGCCGAGAGTCCGCGCGAGGCAACGACAGCCGCATCCAACAGCGCGGACTTCGAGGGAGAGCGGTTTGCCGACATCGAGGAGGCGCTGGCGGAGCTGTTCGATGCGGTCCCCATGCTGGCGGCCATTGAGGTCCAGTGTCCGACCCTGCGCGAGGTGCGGCGCAAGGTCGAGCGTGCCTGCCTCCTATTGGATCGTCCGTGGGGTTAGAGCAGGCTTGCCATGCTGTAGGGTGGTCAAACGGGTGTCAAACTCCGCAACCTATTGATTGTAAAGGATGGTTAGCGGACTGCAAATCCG
>ERZ1066118.534-NODE-534-length-33841-cov-12.398419_pt1 | contig 33841 bp, 31 predicted proteins | sample MGYA00382765_ERZ1066118 | MGnify/ENA primary metagenome ERZ1066118 (study PRJEB33369, sample SAMEA5778348) | biofilm metagenome | biome: Industrial cooling water; feature: Water cooling tower basin; material: Biofilm | place: United Arab Emirates | collected...
ATCCCGATGTTCTTCGGCGGCTATCCGATCACGCCGGCGTCCGCGATCCTGCACCAGCTGTCGCGCCTAAAGGAATATGGGGTCACCACCTTCCAGGCGGAGGACGAGATCGCCGCGATCGCGTCCGCCATCGGCGCGTCCTATGCCGGGCAGCTCGGCGTCACCTCGTCCTCCGGACCCGGCATCGCGCTCAAGACGGAGGCGATCGGGCTCGCGATCATGACCGAGCTGCCGCTGGTGATCGTGAACTCGCAGCGCGGCGGACCCTCGACCGGTCTGCCGACCAAGACCGAGCAGTCGGACCTGTACCAGGCCGTCTACGGTCGCAACGGCGACGCGCCCATGCCGGTCATCGCCGCGCGTTCGGCTGCCGACTGCTTCGAGGTCGCGATCGAGGCGGTGCGGATCGCGACCGAATATATGACGCCGGTCATGCTGCTGACGGACGGCTACATCGCGAACGCCGCCGAGCCTTGGAAGGTGCCGGATATTAGCAGGTTCGAACCCTTTCCTGTGCGTTTCCTCGAAGAAACGCCGGCCGACGGCTTCCGTCCCTATGCCCGCGACAACAAGGGTGCGCGGCCCTGGGTGAAGCCCGGCACGCCCGGCCTGCTGCATCGCATCGGCGGGATCGAGAAGGCGGCGGGCACCGGCAACATCGACTATTCGCCCGCCAATCACCAGGCCATGACCGACGCCCGGCGCGACAAGGTGGCGAACGTCCGCGTGCCGGACCAGGAGGTCGAGCTGGGGAACAGCTCCGGCAAGCTGGCGGTGGTCGGCTGGGGCTCCACCTTCGGCCCCATCCACCAGGCCGTCCGCCGCGCCCGCGCGCGCGGCCTGGACGTCAGCCACATCCACATCCGCCACATCTGGCCGATGCCCGCGAATCTAGCTGTCCTACTGCGCGGCTTCGAGCATATCCTCGTGCCCGAGATGAACACCGGCCAGCTCAAGACCGTGCTGCGCGACCAGTTCCTGGTCGACGCCAGGCCGCTCAACAAGGTTTCGGGCCAGCCTTTCCGCATCGCAGAGATCGAGGCCGCGATCGAGCGTGCGCTCGGCGGGCAGGTCGGCGGCGAACTCCGCGCCGACCGCGACCAGCTGCCCGAGCCGCAATCCGGCCACGACGACGGCAGCTTGCGCGAGCACCGCTCGCCGCAATCGGCATGACACACGCGAGCGCGCCCGCGCGCACGCGTGGACGTGCGACCTTCCGGACCTTCGACGGACCCAAGCTATGAACGACATGACCCCCTTCCTGACCAAGCCCAAGGATTGGGAGACCGATCAGGAGGTGCGCTGGTGCCCCGGCTGCGGCGACTATGCGATCCTGAAGGCGGTGCAGCGCACCATGCCGGAGATCGGCGCGCGGCCGGAGAACACGGTCTTCGTCTCCGGCATCGGTTGCTCGTCGCGCTTCCCCTATTACATGGAGACCTACGGCTTCCACACCATCCACGGCCGCGCGCCGGCGGTGGCGACGGGGGTAAAGCTGGCGAACCCGGATCTCGACGTCTGGATCATCACCGGCGACGGGGACGCGCTGTCGATCGGCGGCAACCACACGATGCACCTGCTCCGGCGGAACCTGAACTGCCAGGTGCTGCTGTTCAACAACGAGATCTACGGGCTCACCAAGGGCCAGTATTCGCCCACGTCGCGGGTCGGCACGCGCTCGCCCTCGACGCCGCTCGGCTCGGTCGATCGCCCGGCCAATCCCTGCGCCTTCGCGCTCGGCTCGGGCGCGCGCTTCGTCGCGCGGGGCATCGACGTCCACAAGAACCTCGTCGGCGTGCTCAAGGCCGCCTACGCCCACCAGGGCGCGGCGTTCGTCGAGATCTTCCAGAACTGCATCGTCTACAACGACGACGTGTTCGCGCCGTTTACGGACAAGAAGGCCGGGGCCGACCAGAACCAGCTCTGGGTCGAGCACGGCCAGCCGCTCGTCTTCGCGGGCGGGACCAAGGGGCTCGCGCTCGACTCGCAGACCCTGCAGCTCAAGGTCGTCGCAGCCGACGATCCGGCCGTGGCCGTCCACGACCAGACCAATCGCGGGCTCGCGCACATGCTGGTCGAGATGCCCTTCGGCGAGTTCCCCATGGCCTTGGGCGTGCTCTACGACGACCCCGCGCCGACCTTCGACAGCGCGGTGGTCGAGCAGAACGCCGCCGCCTCCCGGGGCAAGACGCCCGACCTCCAGCGCCTGCTCTCCGCCGGGCAGACCTGGATGGTCGACAAGCAGCCGCACGCGCTGTGAGCCGGGCCGCCCTCCTCGCGCTCGCGCTGCTGGCCGCGCCCGCCGCCGCGCAGACCCCGCCGCCCGGCGCGCGCCAGATCCGGCTCGACGTCAGCCCGGCCGGGCAGGCGGTGCTGAAGAAGTATCTCGGCACCCCCGACCCGGTGGTGCAGCAACAGGCGCGCCAGTTGGTGGGCTTGGGCCAGCAGCTCGAGGGGATCGCCAGCGCCCCGACGCTCGACGGTGCCCGCCTCCGGGCCGTGATGCGCCAGCAGGAGGCGGTGGAGGCGTCGATCAAGCGGCGCAACAACGATCGCATGGTCGCGATGCTCGGCGAGCTCTCGCCCGCCGACCGCATCAAGTTCGTCCGCAGCTTCCGGGTCCGCCCGGCGCCGACCAAATAGCGACGCGTCGGCCGATGGGCGGCGTCTTGTCCGCGGCCGCGGCGCCGCGCCGGGGCCCGCTCGCCTCGATCGCGGCAAGGCTCGGGCATCGCGTGCTCGACCGGATCGACCGGGGCCTTGCCGCCGGGGCGCTGGAGGCGACGCTGCCCGACGGCACGCGACGCCGGCTCGGCGGGCGAGGCGATGGGCCGGTCGCGATCGTGGTCGTGCGCCGCTGGCGCGCGCTGGCCCGGCTCGTCACCGCAGGCTCGATCGGCTGGTATCGGGCCTGGGCGGACGGCGATTGGACCAGCCCCGACCCGGTGCCGCTGTTCGACCTGTTCATGCGGAACCGCGCCACGCTCGGCCGCGTCGCGCGCTCGGCCGGCGCGCGACGGCTCGCGACCCGCGCCTGGCACTGGCTACGCCGCAACACGCCCGCCAACGCGCGGCGAAATATCGAGGCGCACTACGACCTCGGCAACGATTTCTACCGCGAGTGGCTCGACGAGAGCCTGACCTATTCGAGCGCCATGTTCGCCCGGCCGGACGAGCCGCTGGAAGCGGCGCAGCGGCGCAAGCTCATCGCCATGCTGGAACGGACCGGGGCGTCGGCGGGGCAGCAGGTGCTGGAGATCGGCTGCGGGTGGGGCTCCTTCGCCGCCGTCGCGGCTGAGCGCGGCGTGCTGGTCCACGGCCTGACCCTCTCGACCGAGCAGAAGGCCGTGACCGAAGCGCGCGCCCTGCCCGGCGTCACCGTCTCGCTTTCGGATTATCGCGACGAGCGGGGCCGCTACGACGCGGTCTGCTCGATCGAGATGGTGGAGGCGGTGGGCCAGCAGTTCTGGCCCGCCTATCTCGACACCATCGCCCGCGTGCTGGCGCCGGGGGGTCGGGCCGCGATCCAGTATATCAGCATCGCCGAGGACGTGTTCCCGGCCTATGCCGAGAGCGTCGATTTCATCCAGCGCTACATCTTCCCCGGCGGGATGCTGCTTTCGACCGACCGCTTCCGCGCGCTGGCCGAGGCGCGCGGTCTGGCCTGGACCGACCCGCACGGCTTCGGTCTCGACTATGCCGAAACGCTGCGACGCTGGCGCGAGCGCTTCGACCAGGCGGTCGCCGAGCACCGCCTCCCGAAGCGGCTCGGCCCGGAGTTCGTCGCGCTCTGGCGCTATTACTTGATGTATTGCGAAGGCGGCTTCCGCGGCGGCGGCATCGACGTGCAGCAGGTCACGCTGGTGCGGCGCTGACCCGCTCGAAATGGGTGCTCTCGAACCCCGTCACGGCCAGCTCGGCGATCCGCTCCGCCACAGTCTCGGGCGGCTTCACGCTGGCCGGGTCCTCGCCCGGATAGGCGCGCGCGCGCATCGCGGTGCGGGTCGCGCCGGGGTCGACGATCGCCGTCCGCACCCGGCTGATCGCCGCCATCTCGTCGCCATAGGCCGCGACCAGCGTCTCCAGCGCCGCCTTGGACGCGCCGTACAGCCCCCAGTATGCGCGCGGCTGGCGCGCGACGGAGGAGGTCAGGGCGATCACCTTGCCGCCCTTCGACCGCCGCAACAGCGGGTCGAACGCGGCGATCAGCGCGGCCTGCGCGCTGACGTTGAGCGTCAGCACCGTCGACATCTCCTTCGGCTCGATCGCGGGCACCGCCCCCAGCGAACCGAGCGTGGCGGCATTCAGCACGAGCACGTCCAGCGCCTCCCAGCGCCCCGCAAGGGCCGCGGCCAGCTTGGCGATTGCATCGGTCGCGGTCAGGTCGAGCGGCGCGATCGTCGCCGATCCGCCCGCGTCGAAGATGCGCTGCTCGACGTCCTCCAGATCCTTGGCCGTGCGCGCGGTGATCACCACATGCGCGCCGCGGGCGGCCAGCGCCTCCGCCGTCGCCGCGCCGATCCCGCGGCTCGCGCCGGTGACGACGGCGAGTTGATTCGCAAGCGGCTTGTCAGTCATTCCTCGTCACCCCGGCCCTGTGCCGGGGTCCACCGGCGTCCCGAACATTGTGATCGAGGTCCTTGCCCAACGGGGGATGCCGGGACAAGCCCGGCATGACGACGTCAGTTCACCCGCTCGGCCAGCAGCGCGAACTGGTCCACGTCGGCCGACTCGTCCTGGTCGGTCAGGGTCGTCGGATAGTCGCCGGTGAAGCAGGCGTCGCAGTGATTGGGCCGGATATCCGGCCGCCGCGCATGACCCAGCGCCTTGTAAAGCCCGTCGATGGACACGAACGCCAGGCTGTCGGCGTGGATGAAGTCGGTCATCCCACCCACGTCCATCTTCGCCGCCAGCAGCTTCGCACGCTCGGGCGTGTCGACGCCGTAGAAACAGCTATGCCGGGTCGGGGGCGAGGCGATCCGCATGTGGACCTCGGCCGCGCCCGCGTCGCGCATCATCTGCACGATCTTCAGGCTTGTCGTGCCGCGCACGATCGAATCGTCGATCAGCACGATGCGCCTCCCCCGGATCAGCGCCCGGTTGGCGTTGTGCTTCAGCTTGACGCCCAGATGCCGGACGCCGTCGGAAGGCTGGATGAAGGTGCGCCCGACATAGTGCGACCGGATGATGCCGAGCTCGAACGGCACGCCCGACTGCTGGGCATAGCCGATCGCCGCGGGCACGCCGGAGTCGGGCACCGGAATGACGAGGTCCGCCTCCACCGGCGCTTCGATCGCGAGCTGCGCGCCGATCGCCTTGCGCACGTCGTAGACGGAGTGGTCGCCCACGATCGAATCGGGCCGCGAGAAATAGACCCACTCGAAGATGCAGGGACGCGGGCTGACCGCCCCGAACGGCCGGATCGAGCGGACCTGCTCGCCCTGCACGATGACGAGCTCGCCGGGCTCCACCATACGCTCGAACTCCGCCCCGACGACGTCGAGCGCCACCGTCTCGCTGGCGAAGATCACCGCGCCGTTCAGCCGACCCATGACGAGCGGGCGGATGCCGAGCGGATCGCGGCAGGCGATCATGCCCTCCGGCGTCATGACGATAAGCGAGTACGCGCCCTCGATCTGTCGCAGCGCGTCGATGAAGCGGTCGAGCAGGGTACGGTAATTCGACGTCGCGACGAGGTGGATGATGGTCTCGGTGTCGCTGGTCGATTGGAAGATGGAGCCGCGCCGCACCAGTTCGCGGCGCAGCCGCTGCGCGTTCGAAATGTTGCCGTTGTGCGCGACCGCGAACCCGCCCGAGGCAAGCTCGGCGTACAGCGGCTGCACGTTGCGCAGCACCGCCTCGCCCGTCGTCGAGTAGCGGACATGGCCGGCCGCGACCTGGCCGGGCAGCGCACGGATCACGTCGTCGCGGTCGAAGTTGCCGGCAACATGACCCATCGCGCGATGGGTATGGAACTGCTCGCCGTCGAAGGAGGTGATCCCGGCCGCCTCCTGCCCACGATGCTGGAGCGCGTGCAGGCCGAGCGCCACCAGCGCCGCGGCCGAGTCGCTGCCGGACACGCCAAAGATGCCGCACTCCTCACGGAGCTTGTCGTCGTCGAAAGGATGGGTGGTCAGCATGGGCCTGCCCGATGTCACGCGGTTGCCATATAGAAGCGCCGCCCGGCTTTGTCGCCCTAAACCCGCGCTATCCTGACGATCCGGACGGGGATAATCGGTGGCGATGAACGCGAAGGATGAAACGACCCGTCTCGACCCGACCTGGGGCGCCGATGGTCTCGTCACGGCTGTGGTGACCGCGGCGAGATCGCATGAGCTGCTGATGGTCGCACACATGAACGCAGAGGCGCTGCGTGCTACGCAGACGACGGGAGAGGCGCATTTCTGGTCTCGCAGCCGCCAGCGGCTGTGGCGCAAGGGCGAGACCTCCGGGCATGTCCTGCGCATTTTGGAGATCCGGATCGACTGCGATCAGGACGCCGTGCAGCTGATCGTGGAGCCGGTCGGGCCGGCATGCCATACCGGAGCCCGATCGTGCTTTTACCGCCGCGTCGACGGAGACCGCCTGGTTCCGGCGGCATGAGGGTGCTGCTGTTGGCGCTGGCGCTCGCCGCTTGCGAGCGTGCGCCCTCCGGTGCCGTCACTGCGGGCGACAAGCTGGAGGCGGCCGCGATCGCGCGGGGGCTCGTATCCGACCCGGATCGCGCCGATCCGGTCGGGTCCTGGGCGCAAGGCGAGGACCGGGTCTGCGTCGTGCCGCAGGGACAGGCGTACCGGATCGGCGCCGCCGTCGATTTCGGCGAAGGCCAGGGCTGCATCGCCTCCGGAACGGCGGAGCGCAGCGGGGCGCAACTTCGGGTCCGCCTGAGCGGATGCGCGTTCAAGGCCGGGTTCGACGGCGAGCGGATCGTGTTTCCGCCCGAGCTGCCCGCGTCCTGCGCCCGGCTGTGTACCGGGCGAGCGACGCTCTCCGCGCTGGCTGTCGAACGGCTCAGCACGTCGGCGTCCGAAGCGGCGATGATGCGCGCGACAAACGGGCGACCACTCTGCGCGGATCGTTGACGTTGACGTAAACGTCAGCTATTTCCGGCGTCATGTCGACCGCAGCCTATGCCGTCGTCCCTGCGCGTCCCGACCGGGACCGGTTTTCGATCACCGAGCTTTGTCACGAGTTCGGTGTCACTCCCCGTGCGCTGCGCTTCTACGAGGATGAAGGGCTGATCGCCCCCGAACGGCGCGGCACGCAGCGCATCTACTCGCAGCGTGACCGCGCCCGGCTTGCCTGGATTCTGCGCGGCAAGCGTGTGGGCTTCAGCCTGTCCGCCATCCGCGAGATGATCGACCTCTACGATCTAGGCGACGGTCGTCGTCACCAGCGCGCGGTCGCGATCGAGCGTTGCCGGGAGCGGGTCGCGCTGTTGGAGCGGCAGAAGCAGGACATCGAGGCCGCTCTGGCCGAATTGCACGAGTTCGTGGCCGTGCTCGAAGCCGGCCGCGCCCAAGACGAAGGATAAGAACAATGCCCCAGTATGCACCTCCCGTCCGCGATACCCGCTTCGTGCTGGAGCACGTGGTCGGTCTCAACAACTACGCCAACTATCCCGGCTTCGAGACCGCCACGCCTGACGTGGTGGAGGCCGTGCTGGAGGAGGGCGGCCGCTTCGTGGCCGAGGTGCTGTTCCCGCTCAATCAGTCGGGCGACCAGGAGGGCTGCACCCGCCATGCGGACGGTAGCGTCACCACGCCCAAGGGCTTCAAGGAGGCCTACCGCCAGTTCGTCGAGAGCGGCTGGGCGACGCTCGGCAACCATCCCGATTACGGCGGCCAGGGCATGCCGCACGTCGTCTCGACCGCGTTCCAGGAGTATATGATCTCCGCCAACATGGCGTTCGCCATGTATCCGGGGCTGACGCACGGCGCGATCGCCGCGCTCACGGCGACCGGCTCCCCCGAGCAGAAGGCGACGTACCTGCCCAAGCTCGTGTCGGGCGAGTGGGGCGGGACCATGAACCTGACGGAGCCGCAATGCGGCACCGACCTCGGCCTGATCCGCACCCGCGCCGAGCCGCAGGCCGACGGATCCTATGCGATCACCGGCACGAAGATCTTCATCTCGTCGGGTGAGCATGACCTGACGGAGAACATCATCCACCTGGTGCTCGCCAAGACCCCGGGCGCGCCCGAGTCGTCCAAGGGCATCTCGCTGTTCGTGGTGCCCAAATATCTGGTCGAGGCCGACGGCACGCTGGGCGCGCGCAACGCCGTCAGCTGCGGCTCGATCGAGCACAAGATGGGCATCCACGCCAACTCGACCTGCGTCATGAACTATGACGGCGCGACCGGCTGGCTCGTGGGCGAGGAGAACAGAGGCCTCGCCGCCATGTTCGTCATGATGAACGCCGCCCGGCTCGGCGTCGGGCTGCAGGGGCTCGGCATCGCCGAGGTCGCGTACCAGAACGCGGTCGGCTATGCGCGCGAGCGGCGGCAGGGCCGGGCGCTCACCGGCGCTCAGGAGCCGACGGAGAAGGCGGACACGCTCTTCGTCCACCCCGACGTGCGGCGGATGCTGATGACGGCCAAGGCGCTGACGGAGGGCCTGCGCGCGCTGTGCCTCTGGGGGGCGCTGCAGGTCGATCTGGAGCACATCGCCGCCGACGAGGCGGAGCGGCAGCTGGCGGCCGACCTGATCGGGCTGCTTACCCCCGTCATCAAGGGCTACGGCACCGACATGGGCTACCGCATCGCGACCGAGGCCCAGCAGGTCTATGGCGGCCATGGCTACATCGCCGAATGGGGCATGGAGCAGTATGTCCGCGACGCCCGGATCGCGATGATCTACGAAGGCACCAACGGCGTGCAGGCCATGGATCTGGTCGGCCGCAAGCTCGCCCAGCACGGTGGACGGTCCGTCCAGGCGCTGCTCGGCATCGTCGCGCAGGAGGTCGCGGCGGCGAAGCAGGCGCCCGAGACCGCCGACTTCGCGGGCCGCCTCGAAAAGGCGCTGGGCGACCTCCAGGCCTCGACCATGTGGTTCATGGCCAATGCGCTCCAGAACCCCAACCACGCCGGCGCGGGCGCGGTCCCCTATCTCCACCTGACCGGGCTGGTCGCGGTCGGGCTGATGTGGCTGCGGATGGCGACCGCCGCCGTGCGGCTCAAGGCCGCGGGCGAGGGCGATGCGGCGTTCCTCGACGCCAAGCTGGTTACGGCGCGGTTCTTTGCGGAACGCCTGCTGCCGGAGACAGGAGCGCTCCGTCGTCAGATCGAAGGGGGCGCGGACTCGCTGATGGCCTTGGCGCCGGAGCAGTTCCTGGCGGCCTGACCTGCCGCCGCACTCCGTCCAGCTCGGCGGGCCCGCGCAGCGGTGCGGGGCTCGCCAGCGGGGCGGGGGTGGCGAGCGGCGCGGGGGCGGGGAGCAGCACCTGCGCGCGCATGCACTGGCGCGGATCGAGACGCGGCGTCTGGCGGCAATTCCATAACGTCCGCTCCAGCCCGCCACCGCGGTCGCGGAGATACGCGAAGCTCATTGACGCGACCTGCTGCGCCGACAGGGGCAGCAGCACCGGCGTCCGCGTGCGATCCGTCCAGGCGGAGAAGCGGCATTCGGCCCGCGCGCCGCAGGCGGTCGCGGCCAGCTCCGGCCACAGCTCTGGCGGCGTGTCGGCGGGCAGCGTGACCAGGAAACTGTCCGGATCGTCCAGCGTGGGCGCGAAGGCCGGATCCGTCGCCGCCGTCGCGTCCTGCCCGTCGCCGCCGTCGGCCGGCGCAGGATCGGCTCCGGTCAGCGGCGCGACGGCCGCGACGACCGGCTCCTCGCCGGTGGGCCGCCGGCTGAAGGCGCCGGGCGTGCCCCACCAGCCCGTCCAGCGGAAGAACAGGTGCGTGCCGACCTTGGCGATCTTGTCCAGGCTCGACTGCCAATAGGGCACCACCCAGTCGGTATGGTAATGGGTGGCGTGCCCGACCGGGCGGTAGACCGAACCGTTGAGCGCCTGCGCGGCGATGGCCTGCGCCCGCGCCCAATGGCCGGGCGAGGGCCGCCAGCGCTGGAGCGCGCCGTCGCAGGTGAAGGTGAACTGGCAGCCGGTGCTGCGGGTCGAGCCCTCGAACACCACGCCGCATACGGTCTTCGGAAACGCGGGATGTCGCAGGCGGTTGAGCACGACCTGCGCGACGGCGCGCTCGCCTGCCGGGTCGTCGCCCGCCTCGTAGACCAGCGCCGCGGCCAGGCAGTCGACTGCGCGGGCGCGATCGGCCGAGCCGCCCGGAAAGCGGAACGGCCGCGCAGCCGGCTTCGGCCCCGGCGCGAACGGCACGCTGGCGTTGTAGGCGCGCGCGTCGTCGGGATCGAGCGAGACGAACTCGACGGGCTCCACCGCGGGCAGCTCGGCCGCCGGGACCACGCGACGCGGCGGCAGCTTGTCGGCCACCCCGCGCGCGCCGGGTAGCAGCGGCGGCGCGTTACGGACCAACAGGGCGGGAACGCCTATCGCGAGTAGGGCGATGAGGAGCAGCAGAGGGGCGAGCCATGGCGGTCGGCTCTGGCTTACGACGTCCCTCATGCTCCCGCATGTGCTCCCGCGCAGGCGGGAGCCCAGCGCCACAGGCCACGGCCACTGGAACTCTGGGCTCCCGCCTTCGCGGGAGCACGAGGATGGCTTCTGGCCGTCAATTACGCCTCGGGCAGGAAGTCTGGCACCGACAGGTAGCGCTCGCCCGTGTCGTAGTTGAAGCCGAGCACCCGCGCGGTGTCGGGCAGATCCGGCAGCTTCTGCAGGATCGCCGCGAGCGTCGCGCCCGAGGAGATGCCGACCAGCATGCCCTCCTCGCGGGCGGCGCGGCGCGCCATGTCCTTGGCCACGTTCGCGTCCACGTCGATCACGCCGTCGAGCAGGTCGGTGTGCAGGTTCCGGGGCACAAACCCGGCGCCGATCCCCTGGATCGGGTGCGGCCCAGGCTGGCCCCCCGCGATCACCGGCGACAGCGCCGGCTCGACCGCGAAGACCTTCAGGTGCGGCCACTCCTGCTTCAGCACCTGGGCGACCCCGGTGATGTGCCCGCCGGTGCCGACGCCGGTGATCAGAACATCGATCGGCGTCTCGCGAAAATCGCTAAGGATTTCCTGCGCGGTGGTGCGGACATGAACGTCGATATTGGCCGGGTTCTCGAACTGCTGGGCGAGCCAGGCACCAGGTGTAGAGGCTACGATTTCCGTCGCGCGCTCGATCGCGCCCTTCATGCCCTTCTCGCGCGGGGTCAGATCAAATGTCGCGCCGTAGGCCAACATCAAGCGACGCCGCTCCAGCGACATGCTCTCGGGCATGCACAGGATCAGCTTGTAACCCTTGACGGCGGCCACCATGGCAAGGCCGATGCCCGTGTTGCCGCTGGTCGGTTCGACGATCGTCCCGCCAGGCTTCAACTGTCCAGCGGCCTCGGCGGCCTCCACCATGGCGAGCGCGATGCGGTCCTTGATCGAACCCCCCGGGTTCGCCCGCTCCGACTTGATCCAGACCTCGCTGCCCGGGAACAGCCGCTGCAGGCGGATGTGCGGCGTGTTGCCGATGGTCTCCAGGATCGTGTTGGCCTTCATGGCGTCGCTACTCCCTGCTTGGGCTCGTAATCTGGGAACGGAGGAGGCTCAAAGGTACGGGCGTGTTTCAGTTCCGGAAAAAGCCGGGACCAGGCGAGCGTGACCGCCAGCGCGCCGGCCGCACCCGCGACCACCGCGCCGACGGGGCCGAGCAGCGATGCCGCCAGCCCCGACTCCGCCTCGCCCAATTCGTTGGATGCGGAGATGGTGAGCTGCGACACCGCGCTCACCCGGCCGCGCATCTCGTCGGGCGTATGCAGCTGGATCAGCGAGGAGCGCACATAAACGGAGACCATGTCGGCCGCCCCCGCGACGATCAGCGCGGCGAGGCTGAGATAGAAGGACGTGGAGACGCCGAACACCAGGATCGCGAGCGCAAAGACCGCGACCGAGACGAGCATCTTGACCCCGACCTGGTTCTTGAGCGGGCGGAAGGAGAAGTACACGGACGCGACCGACGCGCCGATCCCCATGCCGGCCGCCAACAGCCCCAGCCCGGTCGCGCCGACATGCAGGATGTCGCGGGCGTAGATCGGCAGCAGCGCGGTCGACCCCGCGAGCAGCACCACGAACAGGTCGAGCGTGATCGCGGCGAGCACCAGCCGGTTCCGGCGCACATAGTCGAAGCCGTCGGCGATCCGGCGAAGCGGATGCCGGTCGGTTTGCGCCGGCGGTTGCGGCACCGCGCCGATCAGGAAGATGAACACGAGCGCCAGCGCCAGCAGCGCCGTTACGGCGGCATAGGCGAAGTCGGGATCGACGGCGTACAGCACGCCGCCGATGCTCGGTCCCGCGATGGTGCCAACCTGCCACGCGATCGACGACACGGCGATCGCGGTCGGCAGGCTTTCGCGGGGGACGAGATTGGGGGCGAGCGCCGAATAGGCGGGGCCGGCGAAGGCGCGGGCCACGCCCACGAACACCGCGGCCAGGAACAGGAAAGGCAGGGTCAACTGCCCGGTCGCCGTCAGATAGCCGAGCATGGCGGCGTTCAGGATCAGGAGGCTCGTGGTGCCGCGCACGATCCAGCGTCGGTCATAGCTGTCGGCAACCAGGCCCACCACGGGGGTGAGCAGGAACAGCGGCACGAACTGGACCAGCCCGATCATGCCGAGCAGGAACGCCGCTCCCTTGACCGGCATGGTCTCGCGGGCGAGCGTATACACCTGCCAGCCGATGATGATCCCCTGCGCGCTCACCGCGATCGTGCCGGTGAGCCGCGAGAGCCAGTAGGCGCGGAAATTGGCGATCCGGAGCGGGTGGAGGACGGCGTCGGCCATGCCCGCTCGGCCTTAGGCGGGCTCCGTCGTGAAGGGCAACCCGCGGCGTTGCCCAGCTTGCCTTGGGGCGACTATAGGCCGGCTTTCCTCCCCGGAACCGAAGGTCGCCGTCCTTGGCCAAAGCCCCCGCCGCCCGCCCCGCCGAACCGCCGACGCCCAACCGGGAGCGGCCGAACGAGCCGCAATCCTACCCGGCGTCGAAGGAGGAACTGCTCGGCTTCTACGAGCAGATGCTGCTGATCCGCCGCTTCGAGGAGAAGGCGGGACAGCTTTATGGTCTCGGGCTGATCGGCGGCTTCTGCCACCTGTATATCGGGCAGGAGGCGGTCGCGGTCGGGCTGCAGTCGGCGCTGTCCGACAAGGATTCGGTCATCACCGGCTATCGCGACCATGGCCATATGCTGCTCTGCGGCATCCCGCCCAAGGACGTGATGGCCGAGCTGACCGGGCGGGCCGCCGGCATCTCCAAGGGCAAGGGCGGCTCGATGCACATGTTCTCGGTCGAGCATAAATTCTACGGCGGGCACGGGATCGTCGGCGCGCAGGTATCGCTCGGCGCGGGCCTCGGCTTCGCGCACAAGTACCGTGGCGACGGCGGCGTGTGCCTCGCCTATTTCGGCGACGGCGCGGCCAACCAGGGCCAGGTGTACGAGAGCTTCAACATGGCCGAGCTCTGGAAGCTGCCGGTCATCTTCGTCATCGAGAACAACCAGTACGCGATGGGCACCAGCGTCAATCGCGCCTCGTCCGAAGACCAGCTCTATCGGCGCGGCGAGAGCTTCCGCATCCCCGGCCTGCAGGTCGACGGGATGGACGTGCTCGCCTGCCGCGGGGCGGCCGAGACCGCGCTCGAATGGGTGCGCGGCGGCAAGGGGCCGATCATTCTCGAGATGAAGACCTATCGCTATCGCGGCCACTCCATGTCCGATCCGGCCAAGTACCGCAGCCGCGAAGAGGTGCAGGCGGTGCGCGACAAGTCCGATCCGATCGAGCACGTGAAGCGCCTGCTGGAGGCGGAAGGCGTCAGGGAGGACGAGCTGAAGCAGGTCGAGCAGCGTATCCGCCGCGAGGTGAACGAGGCGGCCGACTTCGCGGAGAGCACGCCCGAGCCCGAGCTCCCCGAACTCTACACCGATGTGCTGGTGGAGCGGTACTGATGGCGATCGAGATCAAGATGCCGGCGCTGTCGCCCACCATGGAGGAGGGCACGCTCGCCAAGTGGCTGATCAAGGAAGGCGATCAGGTCCGCTCGGGCGACGTGATGGCCGAGATCGAGACCGACAAGGCGACCATGGAGTTCGAGGCGGTCGACGAGGGAACGGTCTCGCGCATTCTCGTGCCGGAGGGCACCGACAATGTGAAGGTCGGGACGGTGATCCTGGAGTTGGCGGGCGAAGGCGAGGAGCCCGTCGCGACCGGCGAACGGAAGTTGGAGGCGGAGGCGCCCCGGGTCGAGCAGGGCGAGGCGGCGGATCAGAAGACCGAGGCGACGCCCGAGCCCAAGCAGGTCGAGACCGGCGCGCGCCAGCTCGTGGAGGCGGCCGCTCACCGGCCCGAGGTCGCGGAGCCGGAGGTGCCTGCCGGGACCGAGATGGTGAAGCTGACCGTCCGCGAGGCGCTGCGCGACGCGATGGCCGAAGAGATGCGCGCCGACGACCGCGTGTTCGTGATGGGCGAAGAGGTGGCGCAGTATCAGGGCGCCTACAAGGTCACCCAGGGCCTGCTCGACGAGTTCGGCGAGCGGCGCGTGATCGACACCCCGATCACCGAGTACGGCTTCGCCGGCGTCGGCACGGGCGCGGCGATGGGCGGTCTGCGTCCGATCGTCGAGTTCATGACCTTCAACTTCGCCATGCAGGCGATCGACCACATCGTGAACTCGGCCGCGAAGACCAACTACATGTCGGGCGGCCAGATGCGCTGCCCCATCGTATTCCGCGGCCCCAACGGCGCGGCGAGCCGGGTGGCGGCGCAGCATTCGCAGAATTTCGGACCCTGGTATGCGAGCGTTCCCGGGCTGATCGTGATCGCGCCCTATGACGCGGCCGACGCCAAGGGGCTGCTGAAGGCGGCGATCCGCACCGACGACCCCGTCGTGTTCCTCGAGAACGAGCTGATGTACGGCCGCAGCTTCGAGGTGCCCAAGCTCGACGACTGGGTGCTGCCGATCGGCAAGGCGCGTATCGTCCGCGAGGGCCGGGACGTCACGATCGTCAGCTACTCGATCGGCGTGGGCGTGGCGCTGGAGGCCGCGGAGACGCTCGCCGTACAGGGGATCGACGCGGAGGTGATCGACCTCCGGACGCTACGTCCGCTCGACAAGGCGGCCGTGCTGAAGAGCCTCGCCAAGACCAACCGCATGGTGGTGGTGGAGGAAGGCTGGCCGACCTGCTCGATCGCGTCCGAGATCATGGCGACCTGCATGGAGGACGGCTTCGACGACCTCGACGCGCCGGTGCTCCGGGTGACCGACGAGGACGTGCCGCTCCCCTATGCCGCCAACCTGGAGAAGGCAGCCTTGATCACCGCCGACAAGGTGGTCGAGGCCGTGAAGCGCGTCTGCTACCGCAACTGAGGATCGCGGTCAGGCGGTATAGAGGTTGCAGGTCGACGGCGTTGCGACGGGGTTGGGGTTGTATATTCGCGTGAAGTCCCGGTTGTCGCGCACGACGAACGACTGGACGTAACGGATGATCTGCTCGTTCACGAACAGCGACCTGAACAGCGGCCGGTACCGGTAGTTCACCTCCACCACCATGACGCCGCTGTCGTTGGGCGCGTTGATGCCGCCGATTCCGCCCGGCACGTTGACGCCCTGGTTCGCGAAGTTCGTGGGCGTGTCCGCGGTCGTGCCGTCGGCCGCATCGGTCGGGCCCCAGCGCGAATCGTAGCCTGTGCCCGACATCTGCCCGAGGCAGCGCTGCCAGTGGATGCGCTGCACCCGCGTCGTGTCCTGCGCTTGGCGGACATTCTCCAGGCTCGATAGCGTGATGCGGCCGAACTCGGTCAGGCGGATGCCCGCATTCTCGAGCCGCGTGCCCTGGAGCACGTCGTTGATGTCGGACTCGCGCAATTGGGTGACGTTCGCGCCTCCCAGCAGGCCGACGCGGGACGAGTTGTCGGCCAGGTTCACGGCCGCCTGGCTCACGCGCAGGTTGGACAGCGACAGGAACGACAGCTCCACCCCATAGCCGCCCATCGTCATCACGATGGGCAGGGTGAAGCCGAACTCCATCAGCGCCAGCCCGCTCCGGTCGGCGCGGAGGCGGCGGAGGATGGTGGGAAGGGAGCGCAAGGGTCGGATCATGTCGGGCAAATCCGGCGAGCCGTGAAGACGTTCTGGGACGCCCAGGGCTGGTTCTTCAGGATGGTGCTGGCGGTGATCTGCTGGTTCTGGCTCCAGCCGATCAGGCCGGCGAGCGGGAACAGGCGGGGATAGGTGACGGTCATGCGATACAGCACGACGTCGTTGGCGCCGCCCTGGCCGGTCAGGCCGGGATCGGCGTCCCAGACGCCGTTCCCGTTCACGTCGGTGAAGCACTCACTGGGCTGGTTGTAGACGCCGTTGCTGTTGTTGTCGTCGAACTGCTCGGCCCGGATCTGGCTGAACTGCGAGTAGCTCCGACGCGTGGAGGTGAACGTCGCCCGGGAGGCGACGGTGCGCACCCAGCCGATGACCTGCGCGTCGAGCTGGGCCGTGCGGTTAGTCGCGCCCTGGATGGTCGAGTCGCGGCCGGCCTTCTGCATCGCGCCGGTCAGGTGCGCCTGGACATAGGATTGATACGCCAGGTCGCACAGGCCCATGAGCAGCAGGAGCATGGTGGGCGTGATGATCGCGAACTCGACCACCGTCACGCCCCGCTCGTCGCGCCGGAGGCGGGAGACCAGGTTGGCCCTCATTGCGTAATCCTCAGGCTAGCCACGCGCTGGGCTATGGTTTGGAAGGCGGTGCGCAGCGCGTTGGTGTCGCTGGCCTGGAACGCCTGGCCAGGAGAGGCGCAGTATTGGAGGTCGGGCGTGATCCCGACGCTTGCGCCGAACGCGACCACGTAGATGACGATGCCCTTGGCCTTGGCCGCATCGCACACGATGCGGAAGCGGGCGTTGTGGCGCGCCGTCTGGCTGGTGAGATCGGAGCCCGTGACCTTCTTGCTGAACGCCTCGGGCCCGTACAGGCCCGAGATGTAGGCGTTGGGCGCCAGGAAGCCGTCTGTCATGAAGACGATGCTGCGCGACGGCGGATTGCGGCCCGGCCAAGGCGCGGTGTCGGCCGCGAAGACCCCGTTCGGCGACAGCATCCTGGTGCCCCAGATCATGCCCGCGTCGTGGTACGTGCCGCCGAACGGCTTGAAGTCGACATGATTGACGTAGTCGCTGACCTGTTGAGCGGTCCAGGTCCGAAGGCGTTGCGCCGGCATGCCGCAGGCCGCGAAGCCGCCGAGGTCGAGCGTCAGGCCGGACCGGAAATTGTAATCCTCCCAGTGATCGACGCTGGTCTCGGTGACGAGGTGATCCTGGAAGTCGGTGGAGCCGTTGGTGTTTCCGCGCAGCCAGGTCGCCTCCGGCCAGGCCGGTCGCCACCTGTTCGTGGCGGTGGTCAGCGTGAAGTCCGGATCGAGATCGTCGGGCAGGCTGCCGAGCGAAAAGGACGTATCGGCGGAGGTGTCGACCTCCTCGATGCACCCGCGCCACCGGCTCGTCAGGCCGTCGAAGCGACCGGGCACGATCGCGGCGGGATTGGCGGCGTTGAGGCTGGCGACATGGCCGCTCACGTCGTGCGTGACCGGTTCGTACCGCCAGAGCGGACGTAGCGCCTGTTGGGTGCCCGAGCAGGTGCCCCCGTTCGCGCCGGTCCAGCTGACGCCTGAATAGTACCGCGCCTGGACATAGCCGGCGTTCGCCCACGCCGATGCGGTCGTGCCGATCGCCGGGCCTTGCGTCAGGAAGCCGCTGGCGGGCACGCGCCGGGCGACGCACAGGGTCTGCGCCACGCCCGTGAAGCTGAACGAGGTCGTACTGCCGAAATTATAGTCTCCGGCAGTACTCGACGTCGCGTTCACCGCGGGAGACAGACGGCGCGACTCGTACGTCCAGGTCGTGTTCTGGATGAACTGCGGCGGGATCGCCGCGCCGACATTCACCGATGACGAGTAGGGGACGAAGCCGTAGCGGATGTTGGTGGTCGGGTCGGCGCTGGCACGCATCGTGGTGTCGAACAGGATCACTGCGTCGCGCAGACCCTGCATCTTGGACCCGGTCGCTTCCTGGGCGGCGAAGCCTGTGGAACCGTCAGCGCGGGTGTATGACCCATTCGTCGGCGCACAAGTTGCCGGCGCGGAGGGGACGCAGGCCATGGAGCCGGTCGTGTCGAGAACGAACATCACGTCCGCGTCCGCCAGATCGAAACGAGCCTGACAGGTCGCGACCAGGTCGCGGGTCATGATCCCGAAGAACCGCATCACCGCCATCGGCAGCCGCGCGCTCGCGGTGCCCTGGACCGTGTTGGCGACTGTCGACCCCGAGTCGGCGGCCTTGGCGGGCGTGAAGGTGACGTTGGTGGTCTGATAATAACCGGTCGGGAAATTGTTGTTGAAGAAGGTGGTCGCCTGCGTCTGCGCCGCCGTGTCGAGGGGCGTCGCCAGCGCCGTGTCCGTCATCGCCTTGCGCCCGGCCAGCACGCCGGCGTCGCAGGCCTGTTGCAGCCGCACCTTCACCGTGTACATGCGCGCGAAGTCCACGGCGGATCCGGCGAATCCCATCAGCGGCACCAGGGCCGCGGCCATGATCGCGATCGTGTTGCCACGCTGGTCGCGGGCCAGGCGCGCAAGGAAGTCATGCTGATGTTCGCAGCGCATCGTCGCAAGTCGCCCCACTCGTCCGCGCGATGTGCGCGGACCCGTCTGTGACGTGACGCCATGGACCGGACAGGGCTAAGCGACCTTCAAGCGACATGGTAAACGAAACGGCGGGGCTGTTGGACGATCCCGAACGCGCGCTGGCGATCAGCTACGCCCCGTCGGACAGGCGCGTGGCGTTGCGGTCGCTGCTCGCGCTGGACGACCGTCTTTCGCAGATCGTGAGGGAAACCAGCGAACCCGCCATCGGGCAATTGCGGCTGACCTGGTGGTTCGAGGCGCTGGAAAAGCTCGACCACGGGCCCGCGCCAGCCGAGCCCCTTCTGCGGGCGCTCGAGGCGCAAGTGTTGCCGAGCGGCGTCACCGGCGGCGCGCTCGCGGGGCTGATCGACGGATGGGAACCGTTGATCCTGGAGGAAACGCCCGACTGGAGCCTGGTCGGCCGCGAGCGGGGCGGGAGGTTGTTCGAGGCGGCCGCCCATGTGCTGGGCGCGGCCGACCCCCGCGTCGGCAGCATCGGCGAAGGCTGGGCGCTGGCCGAATTCGCGACGCGCTGGCGCTTGGCCGACAGCGCTGGCGCGCGGGGCTTGGCCGAGGCCCGCCTTGCCGCCCTGTCGGGGCCGGCCTTGCCGCGCGCCCTCCGGCCTCTGGGCGCGTTGGGGCTCCTCGCCCGGTCGGACCTGGCGGGGGGCAGGCCGGGTTCGCCCGCACGGGTGGCGCGGCTGCTGGCGCATCGGCTGACCGGCCGCTGACCGCTTGCGTCACCGTCGCGCGGCGCTAGCCTGACGACAAACAGGGGGGTCGTATGTGGCGCTATGTGGCGGGTGGAGTGGCGGGGCTGGCGCTCGCCGGGGCGGGGATGCTCGCGTGGAGCGGTCGGGACAGCCCGCGTGCGGCGCTCCTGCCCGCCGCGCCCGAGGCGAGCAGCGGCGGCGCCCAGGAGGCCCAGGCTCTGCCGGATCAAGCGCCAGAGGCCACGCCCAAGACCCGCGAGCAGCGACGGTTCGGGCGTTATGACAAGGACAAGAACGGCGCGATCACGCGCGACGAGTATCTGGCCGCCAGACGCAAGGCGTACGCCAAGCTCGACGCGAATGGCGACGGTCGCCTGTCGTTCGACGAATGGGCGACCAAGGCGATCGCGAAGTTCGCGACCGCCGATGGCGACCGGTCCGGCGCGATGACCGCGGCCGAGTTCGCGACCACCGCCGTCAAGCGGAAGCCGCGACCGCGGGTGAATTGTCCGCCCGAGCAGGCGCGGGCGCCGGTCCAGGAGGATGAGGCCTGAGCCACTCCGCCAGCGCCACGCGGGCGCGGTCGGTATAGAGCTTCTTCCGGTCGGCCTTCTTCGTGCGGCCCGCGATGGGCGGGAACAGGCCGAAATTGACGTTCATCGGCTGGTAGGTCTCCGCAACGGCCGCGCCGGTGATGTGGTGCAGTAGCGCCCCAAGCGCCGTTTCGGGCGGCGGCGGAGCGAGCGGGCGGCCAAGCAGCTCCGCCGCGGCGAACCGTCCGGCGAGCAGGCCGATCGCGGCGCTCTCCACATAGCCTTCGCAGCCGGTGATCTGCCCGGCGAAGCGGATGTTCGCCCGGCTCTTCAGCCGCAGCTCCGGGTCGAGCAGCGCGGGCGAGCGTAGGAAGGTATTTCGGTGCAGCCCGCCAAGCCGCGCGAACTCGGCGCGCTCCAGGCCAGGGATGGTGCGGAAGATGCGAACCTGCTCGGCATGGCGCAGTTTGGTCTGGAACCCGACCATGTTCCACAGCGTGCCGCTGGCATTGTCCTGTCGCAGCTGCACCACCGCGTACGGCCAGCGCCCGGTGCGCGGATCGTCCAGGCCGACGGGCTTCATCGGGCCGTAGCGCAGCGTGTCGACGCCGCGCTCGGCCATGACCTCGATCGGCATGCACCCCTCGAAGTAAGGAACGTTCTCCCACTCGCGGTATTCGGTCTTCTCGCCGGCGATGAGCGCGGCGTGAAAGGCGAGGTACTGCTCCTTGTCCATCGGACAATTGATGTAGTCGTCGCCGCCCTTGCCCCACCGCGCCGCGCGCCAGGCCACGTCCATGTCGATCGTGTCGTAGTGGACGATGGGAGCGATCGCGTCGAAGAAGGCGAGACTGTCCCGCCCGGTCGCCTGCGCGACGGCATCGGCGAGCCCGGGCGCGGTGAGGGGGCCGGTGGCGATGATCGCCGGGCCCTCGGGCAGAGCGTCGACACGCTCGCGCACGATCGTGATGTTGGGATGCCCGGCCAGCGCCGCCGTCACGCCTTCCGAGAAGCCGTCGCGGTCCACGGCCAGCGCCGAGCCGGCCGGCACTCGATGTCGGTCGCCTTCACGCAGGATCAGCGAGCCGAGCGCACGCATCTCCTGATGGATCAGCCCGACCGCATTGTTCTCCGCGTCGTCCGAGCGGAAGCTGTTGGAGCAGACCAGCTCTGCCAGCCCATCCGTCTGGTGAGCGGGAGTCGTATCGCCAGAGCCGCGCATCTCCGAAAGCCGGACCTTCAGCCCCGCCTCGGCGAGCTGCCACGCGGCTTCAGACCCGGCGAGCCCGCCGCCGATGATGTGGATGTCGTATCGAAAAGTCACATTAGGTCACATTGGTTTGGCAGACACCGACCGACAACCCCTCCCGTGGTTATCGATCATCAGCCACCGTAGCGTCGGGGCGACGTGTAGGACAGCTTCAACTGCCCCAGCGCACGATCGAGCGACAGATCAGAGCGCACGCCATGCCCACGCAGGCGGTCAGAAGCGAAGCGGGAGACGCTCCGTCGTCCGGGAAATGCGGGATGCAACTGCCGACAGCCGCGCCTACGACAGCCCAGACGGCCGGATGACGAGCTGCCCCGAACCTTGCCCCCAACCAGGCCAGAGGAAGACCGGCCAGACTGGCGGGGAGCGCAAGGATTAAGCCGACCAGCATCGCGATCGGGGCAAACACGAGCGTGAAGCCGAGATTGCTCGCCGTCGTGGTGGGGTTCTGTACGCTGGACGCGACGGCCAGGAAGAGCATGAACAAGGGTCCTGCGGCGGTCGCCGCCGCCGCCATCCCAAGTGACGTGTTGTTCATAGCACGCTCCGCGCACGGGCCATCGTCTCAGGCACCGCGGCGTCCAGGCGAAGGGCGAGCTGGCCCAGCCGCTTCACGGGAACCGCCGGAAACAGGTGATGCTCCAGGTGAAAGAACATATTGTAGGTGGCCCAGTTCAGCAGGGCGCCGCGTTGCGTGCGGGCTTCGAGCTCATGCTCGTCAAGGTCGTGATGAGTGATCCAGACCGCGAAGAAGGCGGTCAGGCATTGCGCGGCCAGCATGGCGGCGAGGTGGTAGAGCAGGACGGGAAGGGCGGTGAGGGCAGCCGCGCCCAACATCGCTCCGTTAGCCGCGCCGTCGATCAGCATGCGCCGCCGGAGGGCGCGGCCGCCCTGTCGCCAAGCGGCGGCATGCATCTCGATCGGGAAGACGGGGCCATAGAGTAGCACGCGCCAGCCGCTCATCCGGCCGGCCTTGCCCTCCAGATCGGCAGGCCGGCCGAGATGCTTATGGTGCTGAAGGTGATTGAACGCGACCGCGCTGTTGGACCCCAGCATGACCATGCTCAGCCAATGCAGGACCCGGCGGTGTCCAACAGTGCCGAACCCGAGGTTGCCGTGGATGGCTTCGTGGTTGAGCCGGAGCGCGGTCAGAAAGAACATGAAGGAGGCCGCTGTCGCGAAGAGCCACAGGCCAGCCGCGGCGAGCGTCCAGGACAGGGCAAGCCATGGCAGCGGGTGGAGGCACTCGACCCAGCCATCTCGAGGGCGCATCGGGACGAGATCGCGCCACGAAACCTGCCGCCGGAGCGTTCTGGCCTGATCCTGATCCATTCTCATCACCTCCTGTAATTTCTGTAAAAACAGAAATCGACGAGCGCAGCTTTGGCGCGTGTATCGTCCCGCTAAGCGCTCTTCTTCTTGGCTCCCGGAATAAAGCGCGCGACCTTGCCGCCCAGCTTCATGAGCGTGATCAACGTCGGCTTCGGCAAGTCGCGGACCTGCTCGTACCAGGTCGCGAGCGTGCCGATGAACTCGTGCAGCCGGCCGACCCGCTGCTTCAGGTGTTCGGGCGCGTCCGCGTCGGCGGCAAGGTCCTCGCTCAAGCGCCGGAGCAGCGCGATGGTCGGATCGATCTCCCGCCGCTTCCGCTCGGCCGAGATGCGGAGCAGCATCTCCCAAAGATCTGTCTCGGCAACGAAGTGATCGCGCCGATCGCCCTCCACATGGACCCGCCGCACGATGCCGTAGCCCTGCAGCTCCTTCAGTGCGGTCGAAACATTGGACCGGGCCAGGCCGAGCTGCTCGACGATCCGCTCGGCGTGGAGCGGCCGATCGGCGAGATAGAGGAGAGCGTGGATCTGAGCGACCGACCGATTGACACCCCACTGCGTGCCCATCTCCCCCCAGTGAAGGATCAGGGCCTTCGCGGCAGGATGATCGAGGAGCTGCATCGAGTCGGCCATTTCTGTAAAAACAGAAATACGCGAAGGTTGCCTATGTGGCAAGCGGGTCGTTCTCGTAACTCTCTGCAGGGCCGCCGTACCGACCAAGGGCGCCCCGAACGTGCCTGGAGAAGCGTGGACGCGGGCACGAGGCCCGCATGACCATAGGCTTAGCCGGTCACCGGCAGCCGCACCGTTCCGTCCTCGTCCCGTTCCAGCGGCGAGTAGGCGACGACGCAATCGAGCGGCAGGTCGCCATAGAGATGCGGGAAGTCTTCGCCGCCCCGAGAGGGCTCCCAGCGCACCTTATCGCCGAGGGCGTCCAGGTCGACCTCCGCCAACCACAGCCCTTCCCGCCCGGCGAAGTGCTTCGCCACGGTCCCGGTCAGCTGGGCCGCGGTGGAGAGGTGGATGAAGCCGTCGCGCTTGTCGTCGGCCGAGCCGGCGAAGAGGCCGCCCTTCAGCTCGGCGACCTCCTCCGCCGTCAGCACCTTGAACGCGATCGCCTCGCTCACTCGTCCTCCTCCGGGTCGAACTCGTCCGGCACCTTCTCCGCCATCGTCTGCGGGCCGGTGCCGTCGTCGAGCGTCAACGCATCGGGCGCGGTCAGCGGGTCCGTCGCGGGGCGTTCTTCCGACACGAGCGCCTCGGCCGGGTTCTCCGGCTCCTCCTCCTCGTCGATCCGCGCCGCGGAGACGACATGCTCGCCCTCGGCGACATCGAACAGCCGCACGCCCGCCGCGCCGCGGCCGATCACGCGGGTGTCGCCGACCGACATGCGGATCAACTTCGCCTGGTCGGTCACGAGCATCAGCTGCTCGCCGTTGTGTGCGGGGAAGCTGGCGACGACGGGGCCGTTGCGCTCCAGGTTCGCGATGTTGGCGATGCCCATGCCGCCGCGGCCGGTGCGGCGATACTCATAGGCGGAGGTCCGCTTGCCATAGCCGTTGGCGCAGACGGTGAGGATGAACTCCTCCGCCGCAGCCATCGCCTCCACCGTCGCCGGTTCGAGCGAGGGCTCGCGCTCGCCTTCCTTCCAGGGCGCAGCGCGCAGATACGCGTCGCGCTGCTCCACGTCGAAGGGCGCGCCGTGCAGCACGGACAGCGAGATCACCTCATCCCCGGGCTGGAGCGAGATGCCGCGCACGCCCGTCGCGGTGCGGCTCTGGAACTCGCGCACGTCGGTCGCGGCGAAGCGGATCGCGCGGCCCTGGCGCGTCGCCAGCAGTACGTCGTCACCCTCGGTCAGGAGCGTGACGCCGATCAGCCGGTCGCCCATCTCCTCGCCGCCTTCCTCGGACGCGAAGCGCATGGCGAGCTTGCCGCCGCGCGGGATGTTGGCGAACGCGTCCATCGAGTTGCGCCGCACCGTGCCGCGCGCGGTCGCGAACATGACGTGGAGGTCCGCCCACTTCGCCTCGTCCTCGGGGAGCGGCAGGACGGTCGAGATCGTCTCGCCCGGCTCCAGCGGCAGCAGGTTGACCATCGGCCGCCCGCGCGTCGCCGGGCCGCCCTCGGGCAGGCGCCAGACCTTCAGGCGATAGACCTTGCCGGCGGACGAGAAGAACAGGACGGGCGTGTGCGTCGAGGTGACGAACAGCGAGGTGACCGCGTCCTCCTCCTTGGTGGCCATCCCGGCGCGGCCCTTGCCGCCGCGTTTCTGCGCGCGGAAGGCGTCGAGCGGCGTGCGCTTGATGTAGCCGCCGACGGTGACCGTCACGACCATGTCCTCGCGCTCGATCAGGTCCTCGTCCTCGATCCCCTCGGCCGCCGCCGCGATCTCCGTACGGCGCGGGGTCGCGAACTCGGCCCTGACGGCCTGGAGCTCCTCGCGCATCACTTCGTAGAGGCGCACGCGATCGGCGAGGATGCGGAGCAGCTCCGCGATCGAGTCGGCGAGCGTCTGCAGCTCCGCCCCGATCTCCTCGCGCCCCAGCGCGGTCAGGCGGTTGAGCCGCAGGTCCAGGATCGCCTTCACCTGCGCGTCCGACAAGCGATAGGTGTCGGCGTCCGCCTGCGGCTCGATCGCCTCGACCAGCGCGATGTACGGACGGATCTCGGCGATCCCCCACTCGCGCGCGAGCAGCTTGTCGCGCGCCTCGGTGGGCGAGGCGGAGCCGCGGATGATGCGCACCACCTCGTCCAGGTTCGATACCGCGACGACCAGGCCCAGCAACAGGTGCGCGCGCTCGCGGGCGCGGGCGAGCTCGAACTTCGAGCGCCGCGTGATGACCTGCTCGCGGAACTGAACGAACGCCTGGATGATGTCGCGAAGGTTGAGCAGCTCCGGCCGCCCGCCACGGATGGCGAGCATGTTGGCGGGGAAGGAGCCCTGCGCGGGCGTGTGCCGCCAGAGCTGGTTCAGCACCACCTCCGGCGTCGCGTCGCGCTTCAGGTCGAGCACGATGCGGACGCCCTCGCGGTTCGACTCGTCGCGCATCTCTGCGACACCCTCGACCCGCTTGTCCTTCACCGCCTCCGCGATTTTCTCGACTAGCGCGATCTTGCCTTGCTGGAAGGGAATCTCCGTCAGCACGATCGAGCGCCGGTCGCCGCGCCCTTCCTCGATCACATGGCGCGAGCGGACGATGATGGAGCCGCGCCCGGTCTGGTACGCGGAGCGCGCGCCGGCACGGCCGAGCACGATCGCGCCGGTCGGGAAGTCCGGCCCGGGCACGATCTGCATCAGCTCCTCTGGCGTGATCGCGCCATTGTCCATGTAGGCGAGGCAGGCGTCGATCACCTCCCCCAGATTGTGCGGCGGGATGTTGGTCGCCATGCCGACCGCGATGCCGCCCGCGCCGTTGACGAGCAGGTTGGGGAAGCGCGCTGGTAGCACCTGCGGCTCGCGTTCCGAGGCGTCGTAGTTCGGCTGGAAGTCGACCGTATCCTTGTCGAGATCGGCGAGCAGCGCGCCGGCCGACCGGGCGAGGCGTGCCTCCGTGTAGCGCATCGCCGCGGGCGCGTCGGGGTCCATCGACCCGAAATTGCCCTGGCCGTCGATCAGCGGCAGGCGCATCGACCAGTCTTGCGCCATGCGCGCGAGCGCGTCGTAGATCGAGCTGTCGCCGTGCGGATGGTACTTACCCATCACGTCGCCGACCAGGCGGGCGGACTTGCGGTACGGGCGCCCGGCGACGAACCCGCTTTCCTGCGCGGAATAGAGGATGCGGCGATGGACCGGCTTCAGCCCGTCGCGCACGTCGGGCAGTGCGCGGGCCACGATGACGGACATGGCATAGTCGAGATAGCTCGACCGCATCTCGTCGACGATCGAGATGGTGGAAATGTCGGAGGGTTCGGCGAGGATGGTCTCGTCGGCCAAGATGCTCGTGCTTTCGGCTTGTTACGGTGAGGTGACGATGTAGGCGCTTGGGCGGGCAAAGTCACGCGTGAGCGCGCGTGTCGCGTACGCGTGCGCGAGGGATCAGGGGGCGATCTCGGACCCGTCCCAGGCGAACAGCCGGCCGCTCTGCGCCGGCGAGAGGCCGTCGAGCACGTCGAGCAGCTGCACGGCCGCGCGATCCGGCGCGAACAGCTTGCCCGGTGCGACGCCGGCCTGGAAGGGGCGGGAGAGGGCGGTATCGACCGTGCCCGGATGAAGCGCGACGACGATGCTGCGGTCGTTGCGGCGGCGTTGCTCGATGGCGAGGCAACGCACCATCTGGTTCAGCGCCGCCTTGCTGGCCCGATAGCCGTACCAGCCGCCCAGCTTATTGTCGGAGATGCTGCCGACCCGCGCCGAGAGCACTGCGAATAGCGTGCGGCCGGTGCGCGGCATGCGGGGAAGGAGATGCTTGGCGACGAGCGCCGGGCCGATGGCGTTCACCGCATATTGCCGGGCGAGCCAGACGGGATCGAGCTCGCCTAGCGCCTTTTCCGGCCCGCGCCCGTCTTCGTGCAGCAGGCCGGTGGCGACCACTATCAGGCCCGGGGCCGCGTCGAGATTGGCCGCCGCGGCCGCGATCGACGCCTCGTCCTCAAGGTCGAGCCGGTCGGCCCGGGCAAAACCGCGCGCGAAGGCCCGAACCGGCCGGTCCTCCTCCCTGAGCGCCGCGACCAAGGCCGCCCCGATGCCGCCCGAAGCGCCGATGATCACCGCCGTCGTGCCCTGGCCATAGGACGCCGGAGCGCCGCCGCCCAGCGGTTGACGCGTGCGGCGGCCATGCTAAGGGCACGCGCCTTGCCGCCACGAGAACCAGGGGCGGCAACCCTGGTCGGGGAATAGCTCAGCCTGGTAGAGCACTGTGTTCGGGACGCAGGGGCCGGAGGTTCGAATCCTCTTTCCCCGACCACCTCGCCGCTCGCACATGAGCAGCGGAGCTGCTCATGAGACGAGCAAGAGCGGCCGGCGGGTCGCGCCAGCAGACCCGTCCGACGTCACGACGCGGCTTTGCCGCGGCGATCACCTAAATTCTACTGGTAGTGCTCCCGCGAAGGCGGGAGCCCAGAGCTTCTGAGCGTTACCCGTCCCGCTCTGGGCTCCCACCTTCGCGAGAGCACGGGGCAGGTTCAACCGCGCGCCGCCAGCATCGCCTCTACGGACGTGAATTTCTCCCGCGGGCTCCCCTCGCGCGCCGCGGCGACCTCCGCCTGCTCGATCCGCTGCCAGTCGCTGAAGGCGACCACGTCGACGCCGCGCGCCGCGAGCAGCCGGTCGAGCCCCGGCCCGCCCGCCTTGCCGCTGTCATCGGGCAGGTCGGCGGCGATGTGCTCTGCGATCATGAAACCATCGGGACGGTTGGTGCCGATCGTGCCGGTCGGGCCACGCCGCGCCCAGCCGACCGCGTAAAGGCCAGGACCGAGCCGGCCCTCCGTGTTGGCGAAGCGCCCCAGCTTCGCGTCGTAGGGCACGCCTTCGATCGGCGGGGTGCGGTAGCCGATGCAGCTGACCACCAGCGCGGCGGGCAGGACATAGGTCTCTCCCGTCCCATTTGCCCGCCCGCCATCGGTCAGGGCCGTGCGTTCCACCACCACCCGCTCGACCCGCCCCTCGCCCTCGATCCGGACCGGAACGGCGAAGAAGTCGAAGCCAATGGTCAGCGGCTTGACCGGCGGACTGGCCGCAAAGGCGCGCAGGTGCGCCATCGACTTGCGCAGGCCCGGCTCGAGCGCGGCGTCGGCGTCTGGCGGGGGAAGGTCGGCGGAGTCGATGAACGGCGCGGCGCGGCTCAGCTGGCCCAATTCCCCCAATTCCTTGGGTGTCATGGCGATTTGGTGCGGGCCGCGGCGGGCGAGAATGGTGATGCGGTCTTGCCTGCCGCTCGCGAGGTGGCCCAGCGCATGGGCGACGATGTCCGACCCGGCGAACTCCTCGGGCGTCTTGGCGAGGATGCGGGCGACATCGAGTGCAACATTGCCGGCTCCCACGATCACCGCAGGGCCCCCGAGCGGCGGGTGGAGGTCGGCGAAGTCGGGATGGCCGTTGTACCAACCCACGAACGCCGCCGAGCCGATCACGCCGGGCAGGCCGTCGCCCGGTATGCCCAACGGTCGATCCGCGGGGGCGCCGGTCGCGAGCACGACGGCGTCGTACAAATCCAGCAGCTCCGGGATGCTCACGTCCGGCCCGACGGTGACGTTCCCCACGAAGCGAACATTTTCGGACAGCGCGGTCGTCTCGTAGCGGCGCGCGACCGCCTTGATCGACTGGTGATCGGGGGCGACCCCCGTCCGGATCAGTCCATAGGGCACCGGCAGGCGGTCGATCACCTCCAGCCGTACGGCGTCGCCGAACCGCTTCTGGCAGGCTTCCGCGACGTAATAGCCCGCCGGTCCCGACCCGATCACCGCGACATGGCGCATCTCAGCGCGCCGGCTTGACGGCGAGCGGCGAGATGGCGAGCCCGTCGCCATTCCTCCCCGCCGGCAGCCGCCGCAGCACGCGGCCGGAGGCGAGGTCCACCTCCGCGACGTGGTTCGTGCCCGTTTCAGCGGCGTAGAGCCGCTTGCCGTCGCGCGAGAGCAGGATGGTGACCTGCATCGTCTCGGGCCTGCCGCTGACCGTCAGGGTGCCTGCGGGCTCGAAGGTGCGGGCGTCGAACATCGACAGAGTGCCGGCGCCGGCGTTGGAGACATAGGCCCGGCTTGGCGTCACCACGACGCGGATCGGCATCCGCCCGGTCGGCATCCGCGCCAGCTCCTTGCCCGTCCGCGTGTCGATGACGTGAACGCGGTCGCCGTCCCGGTCCGCCACCCAGAGCGTGCGATTGTCGGGCGACAGCGCGATCCCCTCGGGAACGCCGCCCACCGGGATGGTGTCGGTCGCAGACCGGCCGTCGATGTCTATGACACTGACCGACCCCGAGCGCATGTTGGCCACGTAGGCCAGCCGACGATGCGGGCCGACCGCCAGCATGTGCGATCCCTTTGCGCCCGTCGGAAGAGCGCGAACCTGGCCCGGAACGTTGCCCCGGGCCGGCATGACCACGATCGTGTCGCTGCCCTCCGCCGTAGCGACGAGGCGGCCGTCGCTCAGCCAAACGAGCCCGTGCGGGCGCACGTTCATGCCTAGGTCGATCGACCGCAGCCTGCGCGCGGTCGCCACGTCGAGGAGGTCGATGCTGTTGCCGCCATAGGCTACCACCGCAGCGCGCCGGCCGTCGGGCGACACGGCGATCTCGTGTGGAGCTTTGCCGGTCGCGACCCGAGCCACCTCGCGTCCCGAGGCGAGGTCGACGAAGCTGACGCTGTCCTCGCCCTTGTTGCCGATCAGGAGCGTCTGCGCGCCGGCCGGCAGCGCCCAGATCGCCAGCGCCATCGCCACCCATGCCCGCATCGGACAACTCCTCTCGTTGGCAAGCGTAACCGGTCGGGGCCGGAGGGCAAGCGCTTGCCGGTGCAGCGTGGCACCGATAGCGCCGCTGCCGTGTCCCCGATCGAACTGATCGCGACGCTGCTCGGCGTCCTGTGCGTCGCGTTGGGCGTGCGGCGGAGCGTGTGGACCTTCCCGGTCGCGATCGGGTCGGTGCTGCTGGTCGGCTGGGCGGTCTGGCAGGCGCGGCTCTATTCGGACGCGGTACTGCAGCTCTTCTTCGTCGGCGCGAACCTGTACGGCTGGGTGAACTGGCGACAGTCGCAAGCCGACCAGGGCGATGTGCTGGTCGAGAGCATGAGCACGGAGGCACGGTGGCGCTGGGCCGCCGGAACGGGGCTGGCGACGCTCGTCTGGGGCGGGGCCATGGCGGGCTGGACCAAGGCGGACTACCCCTGGTGGGACGCCGCGACGGCGGTGGTCAGCGTCGCCGCCCAGCTGCTCATGGCCCAGCGGAAATGGGAGAACTGGGTGCTCTGGATCGCGGTGGACCTGGCCCTGATCCCGCTCTACCTCGCCAAGGGTCTGACGATGTTCGCCGCCCTATATCTCTTCTACCTGGCGCTCTCGATCTGGGGTCTCGTCGCATGGCGGCGGTCGTTGACGGCATGACGCTCCGCTCCATCTGCCTGCACGGGCCGGAGTCGACGGGCAAGTCGACGATGGCGCCACAGCTCGCCAAGCATTTCGGCACCCGCTGCATCGACGAGTTCGGGCGCACCTATTGCGAAGCCTATGGCACGGACCTCACCATGGCGGACCTGGTCGTGATCGCCCGGGCGCACGACGCGAAGGCGGTGGCCGCTGTGGCCGATGGGCCTCACCCGGTGATCCTCGACACCGACCCGCTGATGAGCGCGGTCTGGGCGGACATGCTGTTCGGCCGCCGCGATCCCTGGTTCGGCGAATGGCGCGGCTATGCCGACCTCTACCTTTTGTTCGACATCGACCTGCCCTGGGAGGAGGACGGAACGCGGATGTTCGGGACCGAGGCTGCCCGCCGCCGCTTCTTCGACCTCTCCCGCCGCGAGCTGGAGCGCCGCGGCGTGCGCTGGGCGCTCGTTTCGGGCGAGGGCTCGCGACGCTATCTGAGCGCGCTCGCCGCCATTGAGACGGCGAGCCGCGGCTGACCTCTACTGGCTGGGGGCGAGCCGGGTGTTGAGCACCCAGCCGACATTGTCGTTCTCGTCCGCGACCTCCCACCACAGGCCGTTCTTGTTGCCGGTCGGATAAACCGTGGCGCCGGCCGGCAAGGTGCGGATCACCCGGCCGGCCGCGGCGGCGCTGGAGCGCAACGCCACCGGCCCCTGCGCGGTGAAGGTCTTGGCAGGCGCCGCCTCCGCCGTTCCCGGCTGGATGCCCCCCAGGCCGTTCACGAGCTTGGCATAGGCCTGGATGAACGACAGCGTCACGATCCGGCCCAGGTCCGTGTTGTCGTACCCGCCGCCGACCGCGCCACCCGCGCCGAAGAATCCGCCTGCCGCGAAGCCCAGATTGTTCTTGGCCGCATAGCCGTCCTCGGTCGCGATCGTCTCGGTCGTGCGGACGTTGGTGAGCGAGAGGATGGTGTTGGCCTCCATCTTCTTGCTGCGCATCCCTCCCAAGAGCCCACCCGCGCGCCCGCCGATCAGCGCGCCGAGCCCGCCCGCGACGGCGTTGCCGCTGACATTGCTGTTCGCGCCCTGGATCTCGGCGAGCAGGACATAGTCGGCGGCCTTGATCTGGCCTTGGCCTACATTGGACCGGCGCTGCAGACCCAGGTTTGCGCCGATCTCCCGTTCCCGGCTGGCCGCGATCAGGCCGCCGCCGCGATCGACGAGGTTGAAGCAGCCGGACCGCTGCACCAAGACCTTGAGGAGGCGCGAAGGCGGGGCGAGCCCGGCGGCCGACCAGACGGGATCCTGCCCGTCCTCGATCGACACCGTGCCGAGCTTGCGCGTGCACCGTGGCACGTCGTTCGCGGTCGACTCTTGCAGCTTCTGGCCGGACGAGGGCTTGGCGAGCTTTTGCGCGGTCGCGGGCGCGGCGGACAGCAGGACGGTAAGCACGGCGAATCGAAGCATGAATGGTTCCCCTTCACGACCGCCGCCTTCATGAGCTTGGCGGTCGAACCTGCGCGACCCGTAACTTCCGCTGTCTAGCACCGGCCCGGTTGCTGGGCTAGGCGCTCGCGCCATGTCCGCCTCGCTCGACCGCATCCGCAACTTCTCGATCATCGCCCATATCGACCATGGCAAATCGACGCTGGCCGACCGGCTGATCCAGGCGTGTGGCGGATTGTCGGAGCGCGAGATGAGCGACCAGGTGCTCGACAACATGGAAATCGAGCGCGAGCGCGGGATCACCATCAAGGCGCAGACGGTCCGCCTGAACTACCAGGCGAAGGACGGCCGCGCGTACGAGCTGAACCTGATGGACACGCCGGGGCATGTCGACTTCGCCTATGAGGTCTCGCGCAGCCTTGCGGCGTGCGAGGGGGCGCTGCTGGTGGTCGACGCCGCGCAGGGCGTGGAGGCGCAGACGCTCGCCAACGTCTACCAGTCGATCGAGCACGACCATGAGATCGTGCCCGTCATCAACAAGATCGACCTGCCCGCGGCCGAGCCGGAGAAGGTGCGCGCGGAGATCGAGGACGTGATCGGCCTCGACGCGTCCGAGGCGGTGCTCGCCAGCGCCAAGGCGGGGATCGGGATCGGCGACATCCTGGAGGCGATCGTCGCCAAGATCCCGCCGCCCCGGGGCGACGCCGACGCGCCGCTCAAGGCGATGCTCGTCGACAGCTGGTACGACCCGTATCTGGGCGTCATGATCCTGGTCCGCGTGGTGGAGGGCCGGCTGAAGAAGGGGCAGCAGGTCGCCTTCATGCAGGCGGGCACGACGCATCTGATCGACCGCGTCGGCTGCTTCCGGCCCAAGATCGAACAGCTGCAGGAGCTGGGTCCGGGCGAGATCGGCTTCATCACCGCCCAGATCAAGGACGTGGCGCAGGCGCGCGTCGGCGACACGCTGACGGACGCGAAGCGCCCCGCCGCCGAGCCGCTGCCCGGCTTCAAGGAGGTGCAGCCGGTCGTCTTCTGCGGGCTCTTCCCGGTCGACGCCAACGACTTCGAGAAGCTGCGCGACTCGATCGGCAAGCTCCGCCTCAACGACGCGAGCTTCTCCTTCGAGATGGAGACCTCGGCCGCGCTCGGCTTCGGCTTCCGCTGCGGGTTCCTGGGGCTCCTCCACCTGGAGATCATCCAGGAGCGGCTGACGCGCGAATACGACCTCGACCTGATCACCACCGCGCCGTCGGTCGTGTTCCAGATCGAGCTGACGCATGGCGGCGGACATCTGGAGCTGCACAATCCGGCCGACATGCCGGACCCGAACCGGATCCAGACGATCGCGGAGCCCTGGATCGAGGCGACGATCTATGTCCCCAACGAGTATCTCGGCTCCATCCTGAAGCTCTGCCAGGACCGGCGCGGCATCCAGAAAAACCTGACCTATGTCGGCGGCCGCGCGCAGGCGACCTATGAGCTGCCGCTCAACGAGGTCGTGTTCGATTTCTACGATCGCCTAAAGTCGATCAGTCGCGGTTACGCCAGTTTCGACTATCACCAGATCGGCTATCGCGAGGGCGACCTGGTGAAGATGAGCATCCTGGTCAACAACGAGCCGGTCGACGCGCTCAGCATGATCGTCCACCGTTCGACCGCCGAGAGCCGCGGGCGCGGCATGTGCGAGCGGCTGAAGGATCTCATCCCGCGCCACCTGTTCAAGATCCCGATCCAGGCGGCGATCGGCGGCAAGGTGA
>ERZ1066118.540-NODE-540-length-33416-cov-7.886484_pt1 | contig 33416 bp, 26 predicted proteins | sample MGYA00382765_ERZ1066118 | MGnify/ENA primary metagenome ERZ1066118 (study PRJEB33369, sample SAMEA5778348) | biofilm metagenome | biome: Industrial cooling water; feature: Water cooling tower basin; material: Biofilm | place: United Arab Emirates | collected...
CTGCTGAGGCGGTCCAGAGCGGATAGTCGGGGGAAGGCATCAACAGCTCGTCCCCCTCATTGAGCAGCGCATTGGTCGCCATAGCGATGAGCTCGCTGGCACCGTTGCCTAGATAGACGTCGTCCAGCGTGACGCCGGGTATCCCCTGCTGCTGCGTGTAGTGCATCACAGCCTTCCGCGCCCCGAAAATTCCCTTGCTATCCGAGTAGCCGGCGGAGTTGGGGAGATTCCTGGCCATGTCCTGCCTGATCTCTTCAGGCGCATCGAAGCCGAACGGAGCAAGATTGCCAATGTTCAGCTTGATGATCTTGTGGCCCTCCTCCTCCATCTGCCGCGCCGCGTCCATGATGGGACCGCGGATATCGTACAGGACGTTCGCGAGCTTCGTCGATTTATTGACCGGCTTCAAAAGCCCTCCAGGGGCGCTTTGGCGAAGTAATACGAGTGCTGCGGCTCACTCCCTGGAAGCTGCACTAAAAGGTGACGCTCGGCAATTCGGGCGACCGGACTAGAAGCCCCTCGCGGTGGGAGCGACTGCCAGCCTCTGCTCGCCCGCGATCGCGTAACCAGCAGCATTCAGCCGCCGCCCGGAGCCGCTGCCGGCTCGTGGTGAGGGCGGTGTGAAGCGCGAGAGCGGAGGCTGGCCCTCCTCTCGCGGACCGCCCGCGGCCTCGGCGACAACATCTTCGGGATTGCGGATTACGATGTCCGCTTCGCCGGCGGGGACCTGGGCTGGGAGCCATGAGGTCCACCCGAGACGTGGACCTGGCTCAGCGCCTAGCCGGCTCTGCGGAACCTCGTCCTCCCTCAGCTTCAGGCGGATGTCGAAGTCAAGATCAGGTCCGACGTAGAAACGCGTAAGCGCTACCAGCTTGGCGAGGCGATCGGCACCCGGAAGGAATGCGCTGAACTCGGCGCGGCTCAGCGGCCCGACCACCAGCTCGACCTTGCTCTGCTGATCCCAGACGCGACCGCCGAGGACAGCCGTCTCACCCAGAACGGCGTTGCTTCCGTTCAAGCCGATACTGGTGCGCTGATCTTCGTCCAGCTGCAGCCACTGCCCAACGAATGCCTTCCCTTTCACCAACACGCCGAAGTAGTCACAGAGCATCCGCTCCAGACCGTGCAATGAGCGCGGGCGCTGCGAGAGGAGGCCGGTGTAGCGGAGCAGGGCGCGGTCGTCCACGCCCATTCGATCGCGAAGGCCGAGCGTGCCGAGGCCGTTGAGCGCGAATGTGCGGTCGGCGACCTCAGCCTTCTCGGGCGAGTCAGCGTGGAGGGCTATGCGGGACTTCTTCCGCACGCGATACAGGAGAGAGATCAGCCGGTGGTGAAAGAGGTCGAGGAAGTCCCGCATCGCGGGGTCCTTCCTCACCACCCGCTCAACAACCAACTCCGTAAAGGGGCGGGGGAGGGGTCCATTTGTGCCCGTCAGCCCCATGAAGGAGACCGTCATCTCAGGCACGTCCCCGGCCTCGCGTGGCGGAGCGAAGTCCACTATGTCCGATGCCGGGAAATCGAGCGTCTGCGATGCGCGGAAGCGAACGGCTTCACGGCCGGCGGCCAGTCCGGCGCCGACAGCCTCCTTACCGGGCTGCATGAACTCCATGAGCCGCACCGCCTGAAAGAAATCAAAGCGGTGCGGCTCGCGGAGCAGACTCTTGATTAGAGGAGTGCCTGTTCGCCAGCGCGGGCGGGCCATCGCATCCAGATTCCTTCGCGCTGTTGGCTACGGACCACCAGCTGGGTAAATGAATTCACTGAAGCGTAGAGCGAGAAGAAGCTGCTCAGTACCGAAGTCAGAAGTAGCGGACTCGTCCCTACATATGCACTCTCATCGACGGCGATCTCTATCTCGTGGCCACGCACGAATCCACGCCACGCCTCGTCGCCGACCTGACGCGTCACCCGCCGCACTGCCATATCACGTATCCCGGCGATCTGGTGCTGGGCCGCCGCAGCGTCGAAGCTCCCGTAGAGGCGCATCACCTCGCGCAGCGCTCGCACACCGTCCTCACCTGCTCCGAAAGAGAGGTGGTTGAGCGAGAGATGCGAGACGAGGCGCCAGGCGGACTGGCCCGATGACGGAGGGTCGAGTTGCGGGGTCGGGTTGTGGAGCGCTGTGATCCCGGCGAGCGGCGCAACCGCCTCTGTAACCAGCATCGCTCCCGCGGGAAGCTGCTCGGCGAGACGGCGGTTCGTGCAGAGGGTGTGTGCGAAAACCGTCCGCGTCTCCGGGAGCGTCGGATTCAGATCGAGATCGAAGAAGGAGAGCAGGATGTCCGTCCCCGGCAGATCGCTTCGACCCGTTGGGATCCGCCGCGCATTCCAGAATGCACGCTGCTGCCGCTTCTCGAGCTCGTGCGTATATGAGAAGAATGGCTCCAGCACCTGGGTCTCATCGTTCCGGTCAGCTGAAGCGGAGACTCGCAGGATGGAGTGGATCTCGGTCGACTTCTCTCGCCGCATGTCACCGATCAGCCTGTACTCGGTTGAGCGGTGGTCGAGTCGCAGCGGCTCGGTCGTTTTCGGGAAGAGATTGATGATCGGCGTGCACCCGAGCGCAAAGGTGTCCCGGCCGATGATCATTTTCTCGACGGGCGCCTTGTCCAGCAGGATCAAGAGATCCACGGCGCGTCCTGCCACCTTCCCCGCCAGCCCCTCTATATCGAAAAAGAGGAATTTTCGCGGAAAGGTGAAGTACTCCTGAATCAGCCGATAGCCTGCGTGGGAGAAGGGGGGATGTGGCAGCACCGCATCTTCGGCTCCCAGGCCGACCGGCTTCAGGGCACTTTTCGGCAGGAACTCCGGGCGCTTGGCTCCAACCGGCAAAACGGCGAGGCGGCCGGCATGCCCCGCCAGCAGCTCGTAAAGCGTCGTCGCCACCCTCATCTCTGCGTTGAGATAGAAGCGCAACGAGCTCAGCTCCAGCTCTTCGAAGCTGCCCTCCAGCGCCTCGATGCGGAGCCGGAGGACGGTTGCTATCGAAGGTTGGCCGTCGAGGAAGTCGTAGTGGTCTGTCGATTCGAACGTCGCCTGAGAGATTCTGAGCGGCCAAAGCGTCACCGGATAGCACGTCCGGAAGCGGACCGTCTGACCATCCGCCGTTTCCGCGTAGAGCGGGGTGTGCTTCGGGATCTCGTGGCCTGCGGTGATCTTCCCCTGCTCCGGGTCCACGTCGAACTTCGCAACCGTCATGGAAGGGACGGGCTGCAGGAAGTGCGGGTAGAGGATGTCGAGCAGGGTGGTGGCGACTTCCGAGCCCTGCGCCTCCAGGTTCCGCTGGATACGCGCAGTCAGGAACGCGAAACCTTCGAGCAGCCGCTCGACGTCCGGATCCGCGCTTTCCTCAGCACCGAGCTGGAGTCGGTGCGCCACCTTCGGGTATTGGCGAGCGAATTCGGCTCCGCCTCGGCGCAGGTACTCGAGCTCGGAGTGGTAATGCTCCAGCAGATCTTCCTGAGGACTGCGACTCAAAGCGTCTCCTGAGCGTTGCCCGGACCGGACAGCGGTATGGTGAAGGCAACCGGTTCAGTGGTGCTCTCGCCCCGAATGCGTCCGAGGAGCTCCACTTTAAGCGAGCGTTCGTTGTCACCGGCAACGCTGACGGCAACAGAAGTCAGTGTGAGCCGAGGCTCGAACGCTTCGATCGTTCTCTGAATCTCGCGCGTGAGGTGCTGGTGCATCCCTGCGTCGCGAGTGTAGGCGGAGGAGTAATCAGGCAGGCCGTAATCCAGCACCGTCAATTCACCCGACGGCCGTAGTCGCGTCGCCCGGGTGTTCAGAAGCAGGTCGAGGCGCCGGAGAACCGACGCCCTCAACCCTTGCGCATCGTGAGTTCGGAAGGGACGAAGCTCCGCCTGCGTCCTGGGACTTTCGTCCACAAGACGCTCGAAGAGCAACGCCCTTCCGCCCTCGCCAATGCCTGAGTCCGCCACGCTTGCTTAGAAGGCCGTTGATGGAGCGCGCAGCTCGGCCTTGCACGTCGTTACCGATCCGTGGGGCGTACCTGTGTACGCCTTGGTCGCGGCTCCTGGTGCGCCTCGATCTGCACGATTTCTCATTGGCCTTCTTCGGGCGTCTCTTTTCAACCGACTGCTTTACGCAGCCGCGTTGGCCGTGAGGTCCCATTTGCCCTGAACGCTGCCCTCGGCGCCGCCCTCTTCCTTCTGGGCCGAGAAGTCCCAGGTGATCGTCGCGTAGTTGAGCGAGAAGCTCTCAACCGGCTTGTCGCCCCCGCCGCCACCAACCGAGACGCTCGACACGACGACATTGGTCAGCGTGTAGACGATGAGCGGGATGAGGGTACCCGCGTCGTTACGACCGATCGTGAGCGTCGCCGTCGCGTAGTGCTTGCCCTCGCAGCAGCCCTGGTTGAGCAGGGGCGTGGTCTTGTCGATGTACTTGGTGAGGTGGAAGTCCTGGTGGATGGGACGGCCCGAGGTACGCTCGGTGTTCGACACGTCGCTCGTGACCTGCATCGCAACGCCGTGGCTGTACGAGAGGATCTCCATCTTGCCTTCGAAACCCGTTACCTGCGAGGTGCCCGCAAGCTCCGGAATGTCGAGCATAATGACGTCGGCCATTGTAGTTCTCCGTAGTTATATGTGAGCCGGACCCGTGATGGGTTGCGGCGCTCTGCTGTGTGCCGGGGTCGGCAGGTTGCCGGTCGCCAGTTCCCAGTTACCAGTTACCAGTTACCAGTTACCAGATCATCTGCCGCCTTGTCGGGCGGCGGTGCGTCAACTGACAACCCCAACCTTCCTGCTCTCCAATGCACCGGGTTGCCAGTGCCGATGTGATGCACCGCAGGGTCCGCTAGCCGCGAATAAACCGGCAACTGGCAACTGGTAACCGGAAACTGTAAGCGGTTCCGGCGCTTACCCGCCGCTTACTCCGCCGGCGCTTCCGCTGCGGCGCCGGCCGGGAGCTCCGCAACCAGGCGGACCGACGCGGTGAGCTCTTCGAGCTGGAAGTGCGGGCGAAGGAAGACGGTGGCCCGGTACGCGCCCGGACGGCCTGCGACCTCGGTAACGTCGACGCGGGCCTCGCGGAGCGGGTACTGCGCCTTGGACGACTGAGGAGCGTCGTCGTTGAGCAGGACGTAGCCCGAGATCCAGCTGTTCAGGTACTTGGAGATCTCGTCCTTCGTCTGGAAACTGCCGATCTTGTCACGCACGATCACCTTGAGATAGTGCGCGAAACGCGATGCGGCGAGCACGTACGGAAGCTGCGCCGAGATCCGGGCGTTGGCGTTCGCCTGGTCGGTGTTGTACTGCTTCGCCTTCTGGGTCGTCGCGCCGCCGAAGAAGACCGAGTAGTCGGTGCCCTTGGCGTGGCAGAGCGTGATGAAGCCCAGGTCGTTGAGCTCCTTCTCGCGACGGTCCGTGATGGCGATCTCGGTGGGGCACTTGAGTGCGACGTCGCCCTCGTCGGTGCGGAAGGTGTGCGTCGGAAGGCCCTTTACCACGCCGCCGCCCTCGACGCCGCGGATCGCAGCTGCCCAGCTGTACTTCGCGAAGGCTTCGGTGATGCGCAGCGCGAGCGCCCAGGCAGCGTTGCCCCACAGGTACTTGCTGTGGTTCTTTCCGTCCACGTCCTCGACGTAGTTGAAGCCATCCACCGGCTTGGTGTTCGGCCCGTACGGGAGACGCATGAGGATGTGCGGGAGCACCAGGGAGACGTAGCGCGAGTCCTCGCTCGAGCGGAAGCCACGCCACTTCGTGAGCTCGGCGCTCTCGAAAATCTTGGAAAGATCGCGCGGGCGGCCGAGGTCGGTGAAGCTGTCCATATCGAAAAGCTTCGCGCTCGCGGCGCCAATGAACGGAGCATGCGCGGCGGCCGCTACGTTGGAGAGCTTCTCGAGAAGAGCGACGTCCTGCGGGTGGCGACCGAACTCGTAGTCACCGACGAGCAGGCTGAACGGGTTACCACCCAGTGTGCCGTACTCTTCCTCGTAGACCTTCTTGAAGAGGTTGCTCTGGTCGAACTCGACAGCCTTCTCGAGGTCGTCCAGCAGCTCCTTCTTGGTGATGTTGATCACGCGCAGCTTCAGGCGCGAGCTCGTCTCGGTGTTGGACACGAGGTAGCTCATGCCACGCCACGTCGCCTCGAGCTTCTGGAACTCCGGCGCGTGCATGATCTCGTTGAGCTGGGCGCTGATCAGCTCGTCGATCTGCGCAATGCGGGAAGAGATCGCAGCGACGGTGTCGTTGCTGATCGTCATGCCCTCGTCGAGGACCTGGGTGGCGAACTCGCCGATCAGGTCCTTGGCGTAAACAGCCTGGTTGTCGTCGCGGGCCATGCGGCCCTCGCTGACGATACGATCGAGGAGCGTAAGCTCGGCTACTGCGCCGCCTGCTCCGTTACCTGCGGTCTTTGCTTCAGCCATGGGTCTAGCTCTCGTGCTTCGAATGAGTCAAAGGAATGGGGAAGATCCCCCGCGGAACTATTCCCCGGCCGCGTCGGCCGGCGGAGCAACCTTGAGCTGCTGAAGGTTCTCCGTGTTGATCACCACTTCCTGGAGGAGACGATCGAGATCGTCGTTTCCATCGAGCTTGGTGATCAGGTCCGCCAACCTCTGGCGTGCCTCGAAGAGCTTACGGAGTGGCTCGACCTGCTTGACGATGTTGAGGGGCTCGAAGTCCTCGATGTCCCGGAACTTCAGCTCCACGTTCATCTTGCTGTCCTCTGCAAGCTTGCTTTCCACCTGGAACGCAATTCGCGGAGCGCTGGCCGAAAGCACGTCATTGAAGTTGTCGCGGTCGATCTCGACGAACTTGCGCTGCTTCAACTGCGGAAGGGGCTTCTCGGGCTTGCCCGAGAGGTCCGCCATGATGCCGACGACGAGCGGGAGCTCCTTCTTCTGAATGGCGTCTCCAAGTTCGACGTCGTAGCTGATCTGGACGCGCGGTGGGCGTACCCGACTCAGCTTGTGCTGTGTGCTTTCGGCCATGGTTCTCCTCTTCATTGAGGCGGACGGATGCCACCCGGGAGCCTGGCCAGACGCCCCGGGTGCGGAAAAAAAGACGATCTTTACGACCTGATGTACTGAGCCTGCGCAACAGGCTCAGGAGAACGCCTCCAGGCGTTCGTTGTCGGAGCGGATAAATGCTCCGGGCTACTTCCGTATGTCACATCACCGGAAGTAGGTGCAGACCTTCCAATCAAGGAAGGCAGCAGGTGTCACGGACTGGCTACAACTGGGTAAACGACGCCGCAGTCGCTACTGATTGATCCCGAGCAGCAACCGCAGCATCCTCAAGTCGTTCCCGTCGTGGCTGTATTCCTCCAGCAGTTCGCCGAGCGGCATCTTCCCCCAGTTCACGGCTCTCTGAACCAGGTACGGCGTGGGGCTATGCGGCTCGGTCCGCAGAAGGTATTCGGCGGCAATCGACAGCAGCCGGTAAGCGTCTTCACGACTGCGAACGACTCCATCCTCGGCTGGCGGCATGGAGACAACTTCCTCTGGAGTGGAAACCTCTTCGTTCTCTGATGGCAATGGCGCGATGAAAGGCATCGGCCGCTCGCCGACGATGTTGTTCACCCACCGCTGCATATCCTGAAGCGACTCCTCGATGCGCCGGAGACTCGGCGGCGCCTCAGGCGCCCTCTCCTGAAGCAGAATCATCAGTCGCTGTGTCGCATCAACCGCATCTTCGACCTGACCGGCAAGTCCACGGAACCAGTCGCTCGGGGTGAGCGAGACACTGGTTGCCACTCGGGCCGCAGCAGGAACCTCGTCATTCCTGACGGCCGGCTTCTTGGGGTCGCGCTTGGGGACCCTGGCCCCTGCCCGGCTCGCAAGGACTTCTGCCCAGGCCACCGGCAAAGCATCCTGTGATTCAGGTCGCGAAACCGGAACGGTTCGTAGCGCAACCGGGATCTTGTCGTTCAGCCATTCGAAGGGAGCTGCCCGGACATCGGGATCCACCGGATCGATCCGGGGATACAGCTCCTCCCAGTACTGATCGCAGAGTCCGCACAGGAGCTCCATTCCCGAGGCGATGCCGGCGATTCCGTGCTCATGCAGCCACGCTTCAACGAGCCAGACAGCGATATAGAGGTCCTTCGACCTGTACTGGATCGCATCCTCGCAAAGCCCCGCCAGCCTTCCCCAGTCGGCCTTCTTCAGCTCCCGCTGCCAGATTCCCTGGGGCAGGGAGGGGTCGTCCGCCCTTCGCGCCTCCTGGATAGCGTCGTAGGTGTCGCTGTACCTGAGCCACTCGCCGCCCGGCGCCGTTTCGGAGATCGGCAGGAGAAGACGGTCGAGGTCCATCTGCGCAGTGCTCATACGGCCGGAGTGAGCTGTCCGGACGAACCGCGCCGCAGGGACACGCGTGAAGTGCGCTTGCCGTGCTGTGGAACAGTCATCTATCGGTACGCTGGTGCCTGGGCAGGGAAGATCGGCAGTGCGCCGACCGAAGCGCCCGCGGCATCCGAGAGTCTGATTTGAACAAAGACCTGAGCAGTGCTCCCGGGCGTAGCTCCGGCGTTCCCGACCATTCGTACGGTGGGAACCTCGAAGCGAAGCAGATGCCCCTGAGTGCCGTTGGACGCGGCGATATGGTTCTGGATCAGCCGGAGCAGTCCCCAGCGGCCGGTGTAGCGGAAGAGCGCCTCACGATCGCTCACCGAAGCGCCGGCATAGCGTTCCCCACCCGCAGGGCGATCGGTCGATTGCAATGCCCAGCGCAGCGACAGGCTCGCCGGTGAGCCGGGCCGCCACGTTGCCGTCTGCTGTTCAGCCTCGCCGCGGTAGCTGACCGCCGTGCCGCCGAGCGCCATCGTCCAGCCGACGATCTGATCCGCCCCCTGTTCTTCGTCCCGGTTGGTGCGGAAGGCGACGCTCACACCATACGTGGGTCCGCTCGCCGCTTCCTCATTCAGCAGCGGCCGCAGGAAGCTACGAACCTCACCCATGCGCTCGATAAAGGTCGCGCCCTGACCGCCGACCGCTGAGCGGAAAGCGCCGAGCCCGTCGTACAGCGCGTAGAACTGCTGGATGATCTCGATGTCGGCCTCCGCGGCGGTGCCCGCTCCGTCGCGCGAGAATGGATAGCGGCCCGCGAGGTTGGCGTTGAAGAAGTCCGCTAACTGGGTGTAGACCTCCTGTGCCGTCGTCAGCGCCAGCTGCTCGCAGCGGGAGTAGAGCTCGGTCCGAAGGCGGTTGCGCGCAGCCAGGAAGAAGTCACCTCCGGCGCTCGGGCGGCGGCCGCTGTTGGCAACGCACGTGGCCACGTCGGACGCCGCCATCTCCTCGCGGATGAACTGCTCCAGCACTTCGACCGAGCTGGATCCCGACTGCGCTTCGTATCGGTCCAGCTCCTCGACCAGCCCGCTCCACTTCGACACCAGGCCCGCGGCTCCATCACCGCCGGAACCAACCACGGGAGCAACAGCGTCCGCGGTCAGGCCGCCCAGGAGCGGGGCAGCGAAGTTATCGATCAGGTAGCGGACGCGACTTCTCTGCTGCTCCAGATAGCGGTCCAGCTCCTCTTCATCACGAGCGCGGAAAGCGGGATAGATCGCCGGCTGACGCCCGTCCCAGCTCGCGAGCGTGCCCCCCAGGGGACGGTATGCGCCTCCCTCCTCGAGGAGCGCATCTACCTCGGCGAGCATGCCAAGCGACTGGTCGATGTACAACCCGGCGAACTCCTCGTACGTCTCCTCCATGCCCAGCGCTTCCATCCTGGCGATGATGTCGAGGAGCCGGGCAGATGGTTCCTGGAATGCGGCCACTCGCGAGCGGAGCGCGCGCTCCCTATCGCGCAGGCCGTATGCGAAGCCGGTCGGCTCCGCCAGCATTGATTGCTGGACCGCCGCCCGAAGCCGCGCCTCCAGCTGCACAGTCGCGAGACCCTGCATCAGCCGGCTCATTCCCGGGTTATCCGCATCCTCACGGGAGGCGAGGAACGCCTCGTACTGTGCGTACTCCTGGAGCGCCCGGTCCAAACCGGCGACATCCCAGCGGATGCGCGACCCGGCCGGCGGCGGGGGACGACGAGCAGGGGGCGGCGCCGACGCTATGAACGGCTGGCTGAAAAGCGTATCCAGCGACATCTGCAGAGACGCGAGCTGCGGAGAGAGCGACATAGTCGAAGATTCTCCAGCCGCCGTCATGCTCGCATCGCCAGTCTGATACGGATCAAGACGGTAGTTCAGCTCATCGAGCTTCTCCCTCCGCACGCGATAAAACATGTCGGTGAAGCCCGTCTTGATATCCTCCGAAGGCGTCAGCGTTGTCGTCGGGATCGAATCGATCGTCTCCACGAGCCTCGGTCCGAGTGCCTGAGTATCATCGAACCAGAAAGGCTCAGACCCATCCAGCACCCTCGCGACTTCGGCCAGTTCGACGCGGAGCTGGCGGAAATCATCCAGGTCGGCTGAGGTGAGACGCTGCATCGACTCCGCTGACTCGAAGCGGATGTTGATGTCCTCCAGCCGGTAGATCAGCGCGTCGTAGTAGTCCCGCAGCAGGGCTTCAGAGCGATCCACCACCTGGGAGGCGAACATCGGCCGGTCGCGAGCTGCGATCCTTTCTCCGTACGATTCGTCGAGCGCTCGCCGGTAATAGGCAGCACGCTCGTCGAACTCTTCCGGAAGGTCGTGGCCGTACAGGTACTTGACCAGCTTTACGAGGCTCTGGAGCTCAGTGTCACCCCCTATGAACGACACGGTATCGTACTGCTCCACCCCCTGCCCAAGTCTCGCTACCGCAGAGAGATAGCGGGGCAGCTCACCCCCATCGATAGTCGTCTTGGATAGGTCCGCGAGGATCGGGGGAGCAACGATCGAGTCGGCCTTGGCAAGGAGCGAGGCGTGCATCGAGGGAAGCACCACGCGAACGAACCCCTCCCGCATCGACTCGCTGATCTCCCAATGAAGTGGGCTGATCCAGGAGCTCGGGAGGAAGAATGACGAGACGGTTCCCGTGACTCGGGCCATCGAGCTCAGCATCGGAAAGACGCGGCTGCTCAAGGCGGCTGAAGAGGGTGCCGCGATTCCGGCCTGCGCCTCGTCGGTCTGCTCCAGGAAGCGCAGATCCGATTCGATGTCCTCGAGCGTGGAGATCAGCAGCCCGCTCTCCCGCTCTATCGCAGTCGTTGCGCGCCAGCTCCCCAGACCGCCAATGAGCACGATCGCCGCGATCGCCGCCTGAATCCCGAGGATGGCGCGGTTTCTCGAGAGCCGAGATCCAGCGACCGAACGGGCGAGGCCGGCCTCGCCGAAGATCTTCTCGCCGAACAGGTCGTTGAGGAAGTACGGTTCGCGCGAAACGGCGAGTGTGGCGGGGAGCGGAGGAAGGACCGAGCCCTCCGAGGCGGTATTCCGATCCGGCTCGTAATACGCCGCATCGATGAGGCGCTCAGCCGCGTCACTGCTCCCGTCGCCGGTGAAGTAGAGGCCGCGGAAGAAGAACGACTCCTGGTAAGCGCTTTCGCGGCAAAGCTCGGTTGCGAAGGTGCGCAGTGGCGACTGAAGCGCCCGGAAGCTCCCGGAGAACTGGAAGAGGCCATCCGCGTCCTCAGCAGCGCCCCTCGCCAACAGCTCCATCTGGACTTCGAAGAGATCCGATGATAGCGAATCGAACGCCTCGTCGATGTATTCCGGAACGAAGGTGCTCTCGAGCGCATATGGGTTCGACCACCCGAAAGTCTCTCCGCGCTTTTCTTCCGGCAGAGCGGTGCACAGATCCTGGAACCCCTGCACAAGGTCACACTTGGTGACGACAAGATAGAGGGGGACACGAACTCCGAGGATGCGCTGCGCACCCTGCAGACGCTTGAAGATCGCGCGGGCACGCGTCGTCAGCTGCTCCGAGTCGAGCCGCTTGAGTCCGTAAAGCTCGGTCGCAGGGATAGCGAGGACAAAGCCGTCGATGGGCCGCTCGGGGCGATGGAACCGGAGCGCCTTGTTGAGCGCGTTCCAGCTTTCCTCGCTCGGACCGGGATGGGCTTCCGATAGCAGGAGGCGTCCGTCCACCTCGATCGCAACGGCCCGATCGAAGTAGTGCCAGCGTGAGCCGATCGCCTGCGTTGAGTCAGACGGGCTCACTGCCTCCGGCATCAGCTGGCGCAGGAGAGTGGTCTTGCCGGATCCTTCGCTGCCTACAAGGAGGAAGAGCGGAGTCCGATACCGCAGAGCACGGTTGGCGACCCGCTCGCGAAGGGTTCGGAATCCCTTCGCGACAGTGCGCCGGATCAGTCTGGCCGAAGGAAGTGCCGGTGGGAGGATGATCTCGACCTTGACGCCCGGCTCCTCCTGCGCCCTTCCCTCCTCTGGAGCAGCAGGACCGGCTGCCTTCACCCGCGCCTTCTTCAGAAGTTTGAAGACGAAGATGCCGATTGCGACGATCATGAGGATCATCGGGAGCAGCACCAACAGCTCGTTGGCGCCGAGCATCTTCAGCAGCTGCGGAAGGGTAGGAAGCTTCGGCGTCACCGGCTGATCTCGGCGATGCTGGAGGTCACCTGACGGAGCTCTCTCGTCGCGCCCACGAATGCGAAGTGGGCGATCACGAGATAGACGGCGAAGACGGCTGCGAGTCCGGCGGCCCAGCGGCCGACGGTGGGGAGCTTGATCGGCGTCGAGCGATCCAGCGTGTGCATGTACGGCTGTGGGAAGAGCTGGCGCTCGCCCCTGGTGATCGAGGGCTGCCTCGGGAAGACGAGCTCATACAGGCCGCTCTTCAACCGGCCGAGCTCCTCTCCCGATCCACCCCGATACTTTCCCTCGAATCCTAGCGACAAAGCGAGGAGGTAGACTACCTGGATCTCACGATGAGCTGCGTCGCGCTCGTTGATCAGCTGCTCGATCCGCTGGAAGATCCGCTCACCCGCGACATGGGTCCCGAACAGCTTCGTCTCGAGCAGGTTGGCGCCCCAGGCGGCCCTCCCTTCCCACTCGAGGTGAAGGAAGATCTCGTCGGCGAGAGCTGCCATGATGTACTGCGCCTCACGGAACGCCGACACGCCATACTCGCCCCGGCGCTTGCTCGATTCCAGAGCCAGCTTCTCCAGCAGAGTCTGCAGGCGCTGCCTAACCGAATGCGCCGCGGCACGGCGGAGCTCGTTCCGGTCAGACTCCCCGGTGCTCTTCGCGGAGATTCCCCACGGGTCATAGATGACCGCGCGCTTCACCCGGAGAACGTCCGAGAAAAACTCCTCGAAGCTCGTCAGGAGGAAGGACTTGGAAATCCGATCGCCAGGATCAATCACGAGAGGTATTGCGCACGTACAGGGTAATCTCAGCGGGGCGCTTGCTTCCCTCCTGATCGGAGGGGTGGACAATCACGAGGTCTTCACCTGCAGCGATCAAATCGGGCTGTGCAGTCACCGAGTAGAGCACTACGCCTCGGCTCGGGGCCAGATCGAGCTCTTCCGCGACAGCGATACGGGTGCGTGGAGCTCCGCGGATACGTCTCTCACGAATCGACCTCATCCGCGACTCCGAACCTACCAGAGCCGTCTCGAACCACTCTGCAACGTCTGCCTCGGAGATCCCGGTGGGAGCGACGACTCCGATCACCATTGTTCCGGTCAGCCGCTCGGCAGTGATCGGAAGCGCGAACCTTCCGTCCCGCTCGATGAAGGTGAGAGCCGTGTAGCTCTGGTGAACCGAGTCCAGCATCCGGTTCGTGAATGCGAAGAGCGGCGCAAAGCTCGAGCGGAGATCGTTGTGGTCGTACCTGGCGAAGACCGGCGGCACCTGTGTCGTTCCGAGACCGGCGAGCTGACCAGCGAGGCTGGCGAGGCTCAGATAGAGCGTGAATGGATGGACCAGTCCGACGGCGACCATCGCCTCGAGCTGCGGAAGCGCAGCGCTGAGGGTGCGAACAGAGGTCTGCATGTCCAGCAGGAGCGGCCGCTTCTCGAGCGTTGCCGATGCACGCACCTTCTCGGAGAGGAACGAAGCCTTCTCGCGAACCCGCTTCGCCACCACCGCAGCGTTCTCGAGCAGCGGGGATCCCGGGCCGATGTTCAGCTCGGGCGGGAAGAAGTCGGTCAGTGCGTACGTCTCATCCTGAAAACGGACTTCAGCGATCGGGAAGCTGACGAACTTTTCAGGTGGAGACTCGCCCAGGAGCAGCGTCATCCTCGCCTTCAGGCGGGGAATCTTGAGCTCGCCTTCGCCCGTGTTGTCGTCGGAAACTGCGCGGCCGGGAACTGAGAGGAACCTCGCAAGAGAACCAGCAGCAGACCCTTCACCCCGATGTGCGGGAACCGCAAGATAAACCTTCACCGGCCCCCGCCGAAACTCCGCGACGTTCGCGGCCAGATCTATCTCCAGCAGATCAGGATAATCTGCATCGATCCCGACGGGAAGACCGTCGGGCATTACGGCTTCCAACTCGGTCAGGCGAAAGGTGCCGTTTACGAGCGCGACCGGATCCACACGAATGCGCCTGACCCCCCAATGAAAGGGCGCCGCGGCGAGGACGTGATAGTTTACAAGCTGCTCTGTCCGGAGGGAGGACTGCTGAAAATGCTGCGGCGCCAGCAGCATTCCCTCGTGCCACTGGACGGCATCTACGGGGAGACTAACTCCATTCATTCTGATTTCGTAATGAAGAGGTCGGGATGCTGAGCTTCGGTCAGTCCACCTGCTCGACGACTAACTCTTCGGCAGTCAGACGCAGCATCACCTGACGGTATGGATCGATCCGGACGCGATGCGCGCCAGGTGAGAGATAATCAGCGTAGACGACCGCTGCGAGAGCGCCGTCGCGCGGCATTGGCAGTCGCATAGTCGGAAGCTCCTGCCCGGGAACCAGCTCCCACAGATACGACCGGACACCACGGGGGTGATCGAGAAGGAGCTGCTCCCGCCCCTCGAACCATTGCCGCGCAGTCAGCTCGAGCAGGAGGGGAAGCACTTCCTCGTCATAGACGACCACCAGCTCTACCGGTACGGGCGTCCGATCATTGGCGTCAGGGGCGACCTCAAAGCCCAGCGTCTTCGTCTCTATCGAAGGCCCGCACCCGCCCAGCAGGGCGGCGAAAAGCAGAGCGACACACCCCAGACCAGGTCCAATAGCTGATGGCCAATAGCCGATAGCCCTCTTCATGGCCCCAGCTCGCGCGAAGTCATCACATACACCTCCTGTCCCATCTCAGACTGGAAGCGTTCGGCCGCAGTGCGGGCCGTCGATTCCGTTGGGTACTCTCCAAGCAGCACCCGGAAGAGGGGCTGACCTGCGCTGCCTTCCGTCACTCGCACTCGCGCAATGTATCCGCGCTCGGTGAGGCGCGCCTTCAGGTTGTCCGCATTCTCGGGCGCCCGGAATGCGCCCGCCTGGAGGTGGAACGTCCCGGGATCGGCAGTGGGACCCGCCGCTAAGGCAGGAGCCGGCTCGCCAACCCTGCTGACAATCGCGACCGGACGGACGGTCGGCTGACCCGCCGCGCGTGTGCTTGCGGGTTCGGGCGCCGACAGCAGAGCCCCGAGCCCGGGTCGCGTTTCGTCGGCGGCGGGCCCCGCCGAATCCCGGCCGGTGAGAGGCAACGCTGAGTCAAAGGATTCTGCGACGGAGTCGGGCAGCGCTAGAGAGTCCGGCTGCATAATTGGAACGTCCTCTACAATGGCTGCCGGTGTGCTCTCCGGCAGAACCGCCAGCGTTTCAGGCGCGGATGAATCAACGTTCACGCTGACACCGAGGACGAGGCCGGTCAGAAAGAGCAGGAAGCCGAGCGCGATCGCTGCGGTCACCAGCCCGTACGCAGAGCGTTTGGTCAGCTCGAGCTGGATCTCGGGCTGAATGACTGGCGCCTCAACGCGCTTGACCGGGAGCTTCGAAGAATGCTCGGACATCAACAGCTATTTGCGACCGCGGATCCTGCTGAACCAACCCGATTCTTCATCCTCGCCGCCCTTGGCCTTTCCCGACTCGTCGAACTCCTGCGGCTGACCGTCCATCCTCCCGGCGCGGTAGAGCGTGCGCTTTTGAAGCGTGCCGTCGGGCCGGTACGAGAGGACTTCCCCCTCCAGAACGCCACCCCGGTAGGTTGCGCGCTCCTGCACAGTGCCATCAGCGAAGTAGAGCAGAGTCGGCCCTTCTTCCTTTCCTTCAGCGAACTCTGATACTTTGGCCATGGCCCCTTCCGGCCCATACCAGATGCAGCGGCCGTGGAGCTTGTCGTCCATGAAGATCAGACGGCTCGAGATGATACCGGCATTGTAGACCACGGCATCACCCTCCCTCTTTCCGGCAACGTAGCGCATGACCATCTGGATCTGCCCACGATCATAGATGATCGTCTCACCCTCGAGTAAACCGGCCCTGTACAGCGACTTCTGGATGAGCTCCCCGTCGGCGTCGTAGCAGAGTGTGGGGCCGTCGAGCTTGTCGTCGCGGTAGTGTGCGCGAAGAGTCAGCTTGCCGTTGGAACCGTAGACCAGCGCCTCGCCGTCGAGTACGCCTTCCTGCCGCTCGACGACGGTTTTCGCCGGCGAGGCCGGGTCCTGGACCACGACGCGCTCCGGCGGCGCAGGACTCGAAATATCCTCAGCGGCGTTCGACATCAATTGATCTTGACCAGCGTGCCCTGAACGTTGAGAATCGCGCTGCTCTTCACGTTCAGAATCCCCGCGGCCTCCACCGACTGCATCCCGTTGCTCTTGTTGTTCAGCGTCGCGCCAGCCTCGTTGTCGAGTGTCGCGCCCGCCTTGTTCTTGAGGCCGACCTGCGCGTCGTTGGTAACGTTCAGGCCCTTGTTGGTGAGATTATTCGTGGCCTGCACTGTGACGTCGGTGCCAGCCTTGAAGGTGATCGAGCCCGTAGCCTCGATGATGATGTCTCCGGTTACCTTTAACGTGTAGTTGCCGTTTGTCTTCCAGTCCAGCTTTGCGGATGAGTGTTCCTCGTCGCCGGTGATCGTGACGGTCCTTTTGCCCTTCACCTTGTACGTCTCGTCTCCCGTCTGAACATCCACCGTGCGGCTGCCCTTTTTCACCGTCAGGACCTCGTTTCCCTCATCGATCTCGACGGTCCGGTTTCCCTTGGTCACCACCAGCTTTTCGTTTCCTTCCTGGATCGTGGCAGTGCGGTCGTTCTTCACAGTTTCGATCGAGTCGTGCTTCACCGTCCACGTCCGATCGTTGACTACGTCCGCCTTGAAATCTTTCGCGGCCTGAACCCAGATCTCTTCACTATCCTTCTTGTCCTCGAAGCGAAGCTCGTTGTGGATCTCGCCTTCAGTCTGGGTCTTGATCAGGCTGCGGGTCTGATTCGCCGGTAGTGCATACGGTACGACCTGAACGGCGTTGTAGACGGAACCCGTAACGAGCGGGCGATCGACATCGCCGTCCAAAAAGCTGACTAGAACCTCCTGCCCGACCCGGGGGAGGAAAAAGGTTCCGAATCCCTTGCCCGCCCAATCCTGGGCAACGCGTACCCAGCACGAGCTCGTTTCGTCGGAAGTGCCGCGGGTATCCCAGTGGAACTGCACCTTGATGCGGCCATACTTGTCAGTGTGGATCTTTTCACCTGATGGGCCGACCACCACCGCGCTCTGCGCCCCGTATACCCGCGGCCGGGGCGCGCGCATCGCTGGCCGGTAGGGCGCACTGAGGGGGAAAGCCTCGAAGGAGTTCACATAGCCTGCTTCATTCACGGAGTGCGACACGCGGTTGATGACGTAAGCCTGGTTGAAGGAGGCCCTTGCGTGACCTGCGAGTGTGAACTGGTAGCCCGCACAGAAGGCTCGCGCGTACGACATCCCGCTGAGCGTCGTCGCGGGTAGCTCGAAGGCTTCGGCGCGCAGCTTCGCGATCCGGTCCCCCGCGTCCTTGGTCCCGAACTTCCCCGGGTTCTCCACTGCCTTGAACTTCCCCGTCGTAGCCGTTCCCGCCACCGTCGAGTTCAGCTTGTTCGCTGGAGTCTCGAAGTTGTAGTCGAGCACGGTCGCCCCACCGGTGACGAGCTGTCTGCTATAACCGCACTCGACGATGGTATCCTCCACCTCGCGCGCGGAATGGCTCGGCGTCACGCTTATGCTGGCGGGGGCGATCGCGGTATGAGAGCTCGAGTCGTCCGCGAGAACGAGCGCGTGCGCGCTCGCAGTGTGCTCGAAGAAGTAGAAGATCCCTTCTTCCTCCATCAGCCGTGAGACGAAGTCGTAGGCTGTTTCTCCGTACTGAACGCAATACTCACGGGCTGTGTAGGTGCCCTTCAGATCGTCCTTCACAGCGGTGACTTCATGCTCCGTCAGCACTGCCTTCACGATCTCAGGGACAGTCTTCGCCTGGAAGATCCGGTAGTCAGTGCTGAGCGTCAGGAGCCAGAGCTTGGGGAAGACGTCGGCATGATAGACGTGGTTGCCATCGCGCTTTCCCCCCTGGTCGAACCGTCCAACGATGCCATGGAAATACCTCGGCGTCCCGGAGAGCCGATCGACCGTCACGGTCACGTTCTGGCCGACGATCGCGTCGAAATCCACCTCGAGACTTGTCGACAACATCGTCAGGTCGATGTGGAACATGCCCGAAAGATGCTCGTTCACCGTGATGTTCTCGACGCTGAGCACGCCATCGCCCAAAGGCGAGGTGATCTTGGTCCCAATCACGCCAGGCATGGCCTCGCCTTCCACCCGTCCGGCGGGACGAGTAAGATCGCTCCGGGCAAGCAACTATCGAAGTGCATCATGCAGCGTCGGTGAACTGATAGGTGAAGCCGGCGTCCTGATCCGTCTCGATGTGTACGGCGCTGAACTGATCTCCACGGGCCATGCGCTCGAGGATCTGGCTCGAAAGGCCCGGAAGGAGAGCGTGAGAGATGATGTAGTCGATGTTGCGCGCGCCGCTGTCGACCTCGGTGCAGCGTCCTGCGATAGCCTCCACCACATCGTCTGCGTAGGTGAGATCGGCTTCGTGCTGCTGCCAGAACCGCTGCTGAACGACCGCCAGCTTCAGCCCGACGACTTCAACGATCTCGCTGTCGCGCAGCGGCAGGTAGGGGATGATGACGAGGCGACCGAGGAATGCCGCGGAGAAGTGCCTCAGCAGCTCAGGCCGGATCGCCTCCACCAGCTGCTCGGGATCAGGCTGCCCGCCGTTGCGGCACGCCTCCACGATCTTCTCCGAACCGACGTTGGACGTCAGCAGGATCAGGGTGTTCTTGAAATCGACGAGCTGTCCCTCGCCGTCCTCAAGCTTGCCCTTGTCAAAGACCTGGAAGAAGAGCTCCATCACGTCCGTATGTGCCTTCTCCACCTCATCCAGCAGCACGACACTGTAGGGACGCCTGCGGACAGCTTCGGTGAGCACGCCGCCGCGGCCATAGCCGACATACCCGGGAGGGGCGCCGCGAAGCGAAGAGATCGAATGCGCCTCCTGGTACTCGGACATGTTGACGACGACCATGTTCCTTTCGCCGCCGTAAAGGTTGTCGGCGAGGGTGATCGCCGTTTCCGTCTTGCCGACCCCGCTGGGGCCGACGAGCAGGAACACGCCCACCGGTTTGTTGGGATCTTCCAGGCTTGCGCGGTACGTCTGGATGCGGCGGACGAGGCTGTCGAGCGCCCCCGGCTGCCCGATGATGCGGTCCGCAAGGCGCGCACGCAGCCCGAGCACGGCTTTGATCTCGTCCTTTAGCATCTTGCCGACCGGGATGCCGGTCCAGCCGGAGATCACCGTCGCGATCGCGTGGCCGTCGACGCACGTGTGCACGAGAGGATCGTCGCCCTGCAGGGTGTAGAGCTCGCCCTGAGTGAACGTGAGCTCCGTGGCCACCTTCTGCCGCTCAGCAGCACCCTTCTCGGCATCCAGGCCTTCGATCTCGGCCCGCTTCCGGTCGATCTCCTGCGCGAGCGAGAGCTCCTTCTTCCACCGATCCTCGATCTCCACGAGGCTCTTGCTGGCAGCGTCCATCCCGGTGCGGATCTCCTCGAGCCGCTCCTGGTGGTCGCCCCCTGACGCCTGCTCCCGCTGGAGAATCTCCAGCTCGAGCTTGAATTGCTGGATCTGCCTGCGCGCGTTGTCAACGGAGGCCGGGAGTCCATCCTGGCTGACAGCTACCCGCGCGGCGGCGGTGTCGAGGACGCTGATCGCCTTGTCAGGGAGCTGGCGCCCGGGGATGTAGCGGTGGGAAAGCCGGACGGCGTCCTGAATCGCCTCATCCAGAATGCGGACTTTGTGGTGCTGCTGAAGGTTCTCCGCGACGGCGCGGAGCATGTCGATCGCCTTTTCCTCGTCGGGCTCCTCGACCTTGATGACCTGGAAGCGACGGGCGAGGGCAGGGTCTTTCTCGAAGTACTTCTTGTACTCTGACCAGGTGGTGGCGGCGATCGTTCTGAGCTCACCGCGCGCGAGCGCCGGTTTGAGCAGATTCGCCGCATCGCCCTGCCCCTCGGCGCCTCCCGCGCCGATCAGCGTGTGCGCCTCGTCGACGAAGAGGATCGTTGGCTGGACGGAAGATTTCACCTCCTCGATCACCGTCTTCAGGCGATGCTCGAACTCTCCCTTGACGCCTGCACCCGCCTGGAGCAACGCGAGGTCGAGCGTGCGGAGCCGGACTTTGCGGAGCGCGGCGGGGACGTCACCCTCGGCGATGCGCAGGGCGAGCCCTTCCACGACGGCCGTTTTCCCCACGCCCGCCTCACCCGCCAGCAGAGGATTGTTCTGGCGGCGGCGCATGAGGATGTCGATCACCTGGCGGATCTCGGCGTCGCGCCCACGAATGGGATCGATCTTGCCTGCTCGCGCCTGCTCGGTGAGGTCGACGGTGTACTGATCGAGTGCTCCCGAGCCTGCCGATCCCTGCATGGGAGGTGCATCGTTATCCGGACCTCCAGTCGCGCCGGGCGAGGAGGCACTGCCGGTCGGCCCGCCACTTTCCGGTGAAGCGCGAACCAGCTCCCGCAGGCTGTCGCGCAGCGCCTGCCGGGGCACCTGGAGCAGAGAAGGAGCAGATTCCAGCACCACTCCACGCAGCGACTCCTCCTCCAGCACCGCCAGCAGCAGGGCGCCGGAGCGCACGGCATTCTCGCCAAGCTGCAGCGAGGAGATGATCCACGCCCGCTCGAGGAGACGCGGGATGTGCGGGGAGAACGCCGGCGTCCTCGAGTTGCCCCGCTTCATCTTGTCCAGCGCCTCGGTGAGCTCGCCCAAGGTGCGGGCGGGATCGCGGTCGAAGTGCTTGAGGATGACCTGAACGTCAGTCTTCTCGGATTCGATCAACCGATAGAGAAGGTGCTCGACTTCCACATCATAGTTGGTCCTCTTCACACACAGCTCGGCCGCGCTCTCCAGGACACGGCGGCAGGTAGGATTCAACCTCGCGATGAGAGATTTCAGCTCAGTGCTCAACGATCCTCTGAAGTCGTTCTGGTAGACTCTGGAAACTCACTGTACTTCGGCACTTCAGTCGGGGAGATGCGTTCCAATCCATCAAAGGGAGAAGGGCAGCTCCTCCGGGCCTTCAGCCATGTCATCGGGCGCCTATGGTGCGCGATTGCCGCGAATGCTGGGAGACCCGGAAGTCGTCCCGAGGCGAGGACGCTGCTCGCGTCCGAGCGTATCGATGTCGGAGGCGACCCGCTGCAGCATCAGCGAAATGCTCTGGATCCGGCGGGTGAGCTGTTCGCCGCTCTGCTCCATCTGCTCGTTGAGCGTTCCGGTGAGCTGGGCCAGCTGAGCCGCGAGCTGGTCGGATGCGGTCCTGAGACCATCCACCACGGAGGCCGTCGTTCCTTCGAGGAGCCCCGCGATCGTGGTCGCTGCAGCCTGTACGCGATCTGCCGTGAGGCCGAGTGAGCGCTCCGCCCTGGAGAGAGATTCGGCGTTGCTACGGACGGCTTCGCTTACCTGACGTGTTCGCCGAAGCATCGCGATGTGGCCCTCGCTCATGTTCTGACTGGCGATGAGGAGCTCATTCAGATCGCGGTGCACCTTCTCGTGCCACACGGCCGCTTCGTGGAGCGACTTCGAGAGTGCTTCGAACTCGGTCGCAAAGCCGCTCATCATCTGCTCCTTGAAGCTGCTCGCCATCGTCTCGAGGGCAGCTTTCTGGGTCTCCTCGACCTCGCTGCTGAGCCTTTGAAGGGTCGCCGTCATCGTGGAGAGGGTGGGGATCAGAGAGCTCTCGAGTGCTTCCCGGATGGCCGGGTGAATCCCCTGACCAAGCTCCGGAGCCAGCCGCGCCAGCGCCTCCTTCTGCCCGACCAGCAACTCGATGTGCGTCCGCTCGACATCCCGAACACGCGCGCGCTCCTCCGTAGCTCGCCGCTCGAGCTCCAGCTCGATCTGACCTGCTTCGACCAGATGGTCGCGCTCCCGCAGCGCCGCGTAAAAGCGATTCGCCGCGGACCTCGTAACCGACAATGAAGTGAGGTGCAGGATCATCCAGCTGATCCCAAGCGCCGCTCCCGCGGCAGCGAGCAGAAACCCGTCACGAGGCTCGCCCGAGGTGTACGACCAGCTGCCGGCGACGATGCCCCACACGACCCAGAGAAGGGCGAAGCTCGCGCTTCTCGAGGTGCTCGGGCCAATTCCAAAGAGGCGCCAGTCGAATATTTTCTCCGGCCTTACCAACCTGGGTGCCCCCAGGTCGCCTCCGGTGGCGAGGGTCCGGCGGTAGCGCTTCCATCCTGCCTCCAGAACCGAGCCCTCGATGCGCGGAACTTCGGCTGGACTGCCCGCGAGGGACCTGGCCGCGCTCGAGTAGGCGGATGCCGCGCGGAAGGATCTTCCGAGGTCGATGAAGAGTCCGATCAACAGGAGCAGCGCGGCTGTTCCGATCGATGCAAGCTCGAGCTCGGTCACTAGTCGAGCTCCCGGAGCGGAGCTCCGCCCGCCTCGACAGCTTTGGCAGAGGGGAGGCTAGAAGACTTCAAGGGTCTCCGCCCCGACCGACTCACGGCCGACACCCACAAGCGTTCCCATCGCTCCGCTTTCAAGGGTGCGGCCGAGATTCTCTACGAGTGCTTCAGGGGACATGCGCTCGAAGACGCGCTTCCATCGGTGCAGAACGTCGCCGGCCTTTCCGGGGAAAGTGTGCAGGAGCGCTGTCTGCTCATGATCGAGATGGAGCGATGCCTTGCGGGGCGAGCCGCTGCCGTCATAGCTGGCGAGCATAGCATCGGCGTCCGAATCGGGACGCCAGCTTGCAGTCTCCAGCTTGATGCGCAGGAGTCGGCAAACCTCGTTGAGGACCTGAGGAACGGGCCAGCGCAGCGTACCTTCCTCGATTGCTCTTCGGGCAGCCGCAGCCGCGATTGCCGAGTCGAGCTCCCGCCCTTCAGTCACCCTGCCCACGAACACCGTCACTGTACCTTCGCGCTCGACGACGCCGTAAACGTCACCAGGATGACCGCCACCGATCGAGCGCGACGCGACGTAGACGCCACCGTACACCCGGCTGAGGTCCGACCATGTGTCCTGGCGGTACGTGCGTGCAAGGTCCAGGGGCGTTCTGAACTGCTCCCCCTCGATCAGCGTCCGGCGTGTTCGTTCAATGAGGTCCTTCAACACGCTGCTCATCGTGTTGAAGGTGTTGCTTAGGTCGCTGAGCTCCTGGATCGTCCCGATCTGGATCTGCCGGTCGTACTGGCCGCCCGCGACCTGCAGGGCTGCCCGGCTGAGGGCTCTCACCTTGGCCGTCAGCAGCGACGAGATGAAGAGCGATGCGAGGGTGCCGATCACAAGTGCCAACAAAGTCAGTCGGGCGAGGTGCAGCAGAAGATCGCTTGAGAGGGTAGCCACTCTCGATGCGTCGATAACAACGCCCAGGCTCCCGGCTACATTCCCGGCTGCGTCTCGAATCGGGGAGTACGCCAACATTGCGTCTTCGCCTGAAGCGAGTGTCGTCACCGGCGTGGAAACCGACGCGGCTCCGCGAGTCAGCGCAGCCAGATCGGCCGCCGCCAGGCCGGGAGCCACACCCTCGGGAACGAAGGCGGCATCCACCGCACCCCCGTAGCGCCACACCACCTCTCCATCGCGGTCAAGTGCATAGACAAACTTCACTTGACCATGTTCTATAACACGGTAAAAGCTCTGCTCCAGGGAATTGAGGCGGTCGACGAGAGCAGCGTCTCCGGGCTCGAGGTCGGAGCCGCTGATGAATTCCGTCATCGCGACGCTCAGCGCGGTGACCTCTTCGCGGAGGCCCCACATCATCTCCTCGCGGGCAGTCGAGTATGTCATCGCACCCGCGGCGCCCGCCATCACGAGGAAGAGCGGGACGATTGCGATAAGGTTCTGCGTCCGTATCCTCATGCTGCCCGCGCCGGCTCGGCGGAGGCCCCAGCCTGCAACAACCCCACGACCAGGCCCGGGCATTCATTCAGGATCGTGTGGAAGTGAGCCCTGCGAATAATCAGGCAGACAAGACCGGTATCACCTGCGCGGACCGCCTCATCCAGGGGCGACCCGAACAGGAGCGATATTGCGCCAAAAGTGCCGGGCAGTTCTCTCCCCGAGGCTGTCACGGCTTCCCCGTCGACGACCACGAAAAGGTGCCGGAGCGGCCGACCCGCTGCGCCGATGATCTCCCCCGCAGTGTATCGTCTCGTACGAGCGGAGGCCGCGATGAGCACGAGCTCTGTGTCGCGTAGCTGGCTGAACGCGGGGGATCGTCGAAGAGTGAACAGGCGCTCGATCATGCTCATTAGATCAGCACCTCCGCGAGAGCGGTCGGCAGCTGAGACTGAAGTGCCTCGGCGGTGGGCAGCTCGATAGCGCGGCCGAACAGAGCAACCGACATCTGAGCCAGAGGGGCCGAGGCTCGGGAGCGGGCCCCACCCCCGCGAGCCGCCTCACCCGATGCGAAGAAGGCGGCACGCTCGCGTCGAATCGAGTCGGCAGCGGCAAGCGCGTCGTTGGCGGCGAGCACCACCCACTCCTCCGGGGCGAGCTCGTACCTCGGCGTCGAAGTGAGATCTACCTCCTGGATCAAACCGGAAGGGGTGACGAGCGCCATGCTCACCGGCTGAGTCGTCCGGCTGCTCACGCTTCGGGACGCCTCATCGAGAAGCGCCAGGCAGTGAATCTGGGGGAAGATCGTGCGTAGCAGGGTGGCCGCGCCTTCCCAATCGTTCCGATGCTGCGCGAGGATTGGGTTTGCAAGCGCTGCAATCTCCAGACGCAGGCGCAGGTTTTCGAGCGCTGGTCCCGGAATGCTGTCGGCCATCCAGAGCAGAACACGGCCGCCGTCCTTGCCGGGGGCGTAGACGAACCCGGAGGGATTGTGATTCTCCGCTTCCTCGCCCTGCGACCGCTCTGCGAGGAAGGGGAAGTCCGGCTCGTCCTGATAGGCCGGATCGGCCAGGGCCACCTCCAGCGCACGCCGTCGTCGTACCACTTCCAGCGCCATGTTCGTTCTGGTGAGCTCTCCAATCGTGGTGCCGAGGGCCTCGCTCATGTTGTTGAACGAGTCGCTCAGCTCACGAAGCTCGACCAGGGACTGATCAGCGATGCGATGCCCGTAGCGGCCGGCGGCGAGCTGGAGCGCGCCTTCCTTCACCTCCGTAAGGGGCGATACGAGCTTCCTCGAGATGAACAGGGACACGAGAGCCCCGAACAGCATCGTAATCGCCGCCACAATCCCGATCTTCACCAGCGCGACGCGCGTCTTTTCCAGGATCAGCGTGATGTCCACGTCGGCCGAGGCGAGCGCAGCGATGCTCCCGTCGCTCCGGTAGATCGGGGCATCCGCAGTCTTCAACAGACCCCACGCCTCCCAGCTCTCGAGACCGGAGAGGCGGACCTCCCCGTCCACCATGGCGCGCTCCATCGCCGGAATCTCATTGTCGGCGATTATTTCCGTTGAGCCGATGACGGAATGGTTCTCACCGACAGTTCCGTCTATTCCGTAGGTGAGCCGTCCACCAAGCGCGACGGTTTCCGTGTAGAGATAGGTGATGTCCTTTTTCGCCATGATCCGCTGGAGCGGACCAACGTAACGCCGGTACACCGGATGGTTGGAGCTGCGATAGCCGCCGGCCATGTCTGTTGAATCCACCGCGGCCGTCTGCGGGTCTATCCTTACCAGCCGATCGGCAACGCCGAGCAGCTGCCCTTCCGAGTTCACAGCGAGGGCGAGGATGTGCTCGGGGAGCGCGCCGGGTGCCGGATCGCCGGTGTCGGCTTCCGGGTCCTCATGGAGCGGCCCGACCACATCCACGCTCGATCTCGCCGGATCGATCGCGTAAAGCGTCTCCGGCTCACCGCCGACGACATAAAGCACATTGGTGATGGGATCGAGCGCGGGCGCCCGGATCTCGGCCGGCAGGCCGGGGATCTCGAGCCTCTGCAGCTCTCCGGTGATCGGGTTCAGCCGGCGCAGCCCGTTGCCCCCTGCGTAGAGCATCCCCGTGCTCGGATCGAGCTCGAGGCCCGTGACAGGCTCCGACAGCGGCCGGACGAGCTCTGTCGTTCCGTTGGCGAGGTCAATCGTGTGGAGCGCGGCAGGCTCGGCGGTCGTCGCCCAGATCAGGTTCGTCTCCGGATCGAGGGCGATTCCGTTCACCGAGGGCGGCAGCTCGGCGACCTCGAGCGCGCCCCCACCTCGTATGTCGATCTCGAAGAGGTTGCCCGTCAGGGCGTCTACCCCCAGCAGCTGTTCACTTCCCGGTGCGGCGCTGAGGGCAAAGATCTCGCGCGTCTCAAACAGGTCGTCGTGGGCATCTCCGCTGATGAACGCCCCGGACACGGTGCTTACCGCCCGCAGCTTCTCATCGAAGCCGCCCATGATGATTCCGTAGACGCCCCGGTAAATCGACCAGCCGAAAAAGGCGGTCGATAAAAGCAGCCCTGGAACCAGGACCAGCAGCACCAGGCTTTGCAGCCTGAAATTAAACCTTGACAGAAGCTTCGATTGGGGCTGGCTTGATGAGGCGGTGTCTGAACATCTCGACACCGATCGACGGATAGGTCCTCACGGCCTCGAGCACGAGCTCGGCGGTGAGTACCAGGGTTTCGGCTCCCCGCGAGACAGCGTCGCTGCCGTACTCGCGGACGCCGAAGACTCCCTCCTCGCCAATGATCTCTCCAGGAAGACGCTCTCCTCTGGCCGCTCCCAACGTCTCCACGGCGCCCTGAAGCACCACGTGCAGCTCATCGGCAGGCGCTCCCGCGAAGAAGATCATCTCTCCGTCAGCATATCGGCGCCGGGCTGCATCCCTGGAGAGCAGCTCCAGCTCATTGATCGGCAGCCGCCTGAAGAAATCCGACCCGGCGAGGCAGTGGAGGCGCTCCACCGGATTTAGCCCATCCGCGTCACCATCATGAACGAAGAGTGAAACGATCGTGTCGCGAACGATGGTCGGAGCGGAAGCGGTGAGGCGGTTGCGCAGCAGCTCCGCGGCACCCGGGAATTCCGCGTCCCACATCGCCTGTGCGGCGGCGGCTGCCTCGATCGCGAAGGGGCTGTTGAGCGCCTCCTCGAAGATCTCATCGGGATCGCTGTCGACGACGGTGAAGTTCGCCTTGTAGAACTCCGTCAGCGCGCCGATGGAGCGACCATCGATGAGCGGGAGAAGGTTCTGGAAGACCGAACGCGGAACACCCTGCTCGATCGTCTCGATGGCATTACCTCTTTCCTTCGGATTGCGGGACCGGAGACTCGAGCTGATCAGCTCGAAGTCGGGAAGTCGCCCGCCGATCGTGAGGATCTCCAGGATGAAATCGACGATCCGGACGCGAAGGTCAGCGTAGAAGTGCGAGAGTACCTCTACCCCAGGTGTCTGGTCCGCCTGCGTCTCGAGCACCTGGTGGAAGGCCTGGAAACGGTAGGCCCGCGCAATCTCCGTCTCGATGAGGTTTTCGGAGACCGCCTCGAGCTGCGGAAGGGCCAGCTTGCCCAAACCGCGAGCGGCGAGTGCGCGTCCCCGGTATGGGTAGCGTGGGTCGCGGAGCACAGTCACAACCGTTGGAACGCTCTTCAGGCCGATGCGCAGAAGAACGCGCTCCGCCTGCCGGCGCTCGTGCGGTGTGAAGTCGCCGCTCGCTTTGAGCAGCGGCCCGACGCACGAAGTATCCGCGATCTTGGCGAGCGCCTCGAGCCCCGCCAGGCGATCTTCCTCTTCCCCGACTTCAAGGAACTTCAGGATGTCGGGCACCACGCGGTTCGAGTTCTCGTTGACGGTGCGTCTGAGGGCTCGAATCGCCTGGGTCTGAACGCGCGGGTCGGCGTGATGGAGGTACGGCACGATGAAGTGCGCGAGGCTCTCCTGCCCTAGCTGACCAGTCGCGCGCACGCCGACCTCCACGAACGACTCCCCTCCCTGCACCAGACGGTCAAGCGTCTGCATCGCCTGAAGCCGGTCTTCTGGCCGCCAGCTGTGCCAGGCGGTGACGACAGCAGCACCAAGCTCAGCCGGCTCCTCGGACTTGAACAGGTGAGCGATCTCGCGGCTCTGCATCAGGCCGTGATATCCCAGCTCCTCCAGGAACTCCGCATCCAGCCGGTACCGGTGCTCGGTGACCCAGTAGAGGATCCGCCGGACCACTTCGCTGTCCTTCTCCTCGAGAATCAGAGAGAGCAGGCTGCGCGATGCAACGAGCTGCGATGCGTCGGCCCTTCCGAGGAACTCCAGCAGCGCGTCGACAGCGACTTCTCGATCGTTCAGCCAGAGGATGCGAATGGCGGCGTGAACATTCCCAATATCACTCTCACCAGACGCCCGCTCCCTCAGCTGCTCGATCTCCGTGCGGGTGAGCCCGACGAGCAGCTTCTCGGAGGGCTGCGACAGATCGAGCCAGCTGTCCTTGAGGTTCCGCACCATCGAGCGGAGATATCCGCCCTTGAGGAGCAGCACGACTAACACCACAATCGCGGAAAGCCCGACGCCGATCGTCGAAAGCTGCGCGGGACTCAGCCGCGAAACCGCGATGAGGAGGATGGCGCCACCGACCGCGGTCGCGAGCGGCTCTCCAAGCCCCTCGAAGGCGGTGCGCACGCGCTGCTTCAGGTCCGCCGGGAAGGCGTTGTAGAGGAAGTTCTGGTTGTTGAGGTCGATCGACTCCAGGACGCTCTGTACCACGATGAAGGCGACAATGGCAGATGCGATCCCGTGGTCGACCAGCAGATAGGTGAACGCCGCGAGGAAAGCCAGCGGCGTTACCATCGCCACCGTTGGAACCCCGAGCGTGAGCACCATCCTGTTGAAGAGGAAGAGGTTCACGACGAGGTTGATTGCCCCCGTCACTGCATACATCTGCCCGAGCAGGGTGCTGATCTCGGCCGCGTCTCCGCGCTGTGCAAAGATGGCGAGGTACTGATACTCGGCGATTGCTCCCAGGATGAGCATGATCGCGACTGAGGTGGCGAACAGCGGGATGTACGACCCAAGCTTACGCGATCCGCCGGTCGCGCTGCCCTGCGGCTCCTCCTCCTCTTCGAGCTGCTCGTGCTTTCTGCCGATCACGATCAGCAGCGGGATTGTCAGGAGCGCGAGCGCGGCCCAAACCAGGAAGAGCGGCTCCACGAGACCTCGCTCACTCATCACTCCGACGAGCGTACCGCCCACCATCGCTCCCGCCGCACCGCCCGCGCTGAAAAGCGCGAAGAGCCGCTTTCCGTCCTGGATGTCGAAGAAGCCGTCAGTGAAGCTCCAGTAGACCGTGTAGAGGGCGATCGCCGCTACGATCGCGGCGAACTTCGCCCCGAAGTAAACCGCCGCGCCCGGGGTGCTGGAGGTCGCGAAGTATAGAATGGCGCTAACGACCGCCAGCAGGACGAGCGACGAGGAAAAGGCTTTCTGCGCACCCCACCTGTCGACGAGACGCCCGAACAGCGGGACGTACACGAGCATGATCAGTGGAGTGAAGAGGTAGATGTAGGGGAGCTGATCGACGCCGATCTCGGTGAGGAAAAGTGCGTCGGTGAGGGTCACGCCGATTGCTACGCCCCCGTGGACGAGGGCGTTCAATGATGCGAACTGCAGGACCTTGGCACCTTCGCCAGGCTGCAGCTTCAGGAATCGAGTGACCCAATTCATTGAACTACGCTTCAAGCTGGCTTTGCCGACAATGAGGCTCAGCCGACTGACGGAGGGGGATGCACCCACAGCGCCTGAAAAAAAGCGCCTAAGTACTGCTTTGGATGGACCGCGCAGAACCTCTTTCCAACCCGCGCCGGGGCGGGGAGTGCGAGGCGAGCTCCGAATTATAGGGCCAAGCTCTTCTGAAGCAACAATGGGGCGTATCGTCTCGGCGGTTCCATAGCCCGCCCACTCCCGCACCGCCTGGAATCACCCCGAACCTGCGTGTACCCCGGATAGCTCAGACTTTGGGAACACCGTCGAAGAAGTCGACAACACCGGTCTCCAGCGAGTATTCCGCTCCCACCACTACCAGGCCTTTGTGCTCGATCAGCTGCTCGAGAATGTCCGAGCCATGGCGTAGGTGATTGGCTGAGGCGCGGATGTTGGCCCTCACAGCTTTCTTGAAGAGCGCCTCCGGATCTTTTGCCAGCTCTGTCTCGAGTAGCGGCTCAACTGAGGGGCGGACGCGGTCCACGATGGAGCGGAGATTCCGGGATTGAAGCTCAGTCGCCTGCTGGAGCTGCTCGATGGTGGCGGAGATCGCGCCGCACTGGGAGTGGCCGAGGACCACAACCAGGGGCGTGCCGAACCGTTCTGCCGCGAATTCCACGCTGCCCACCTGAGACGACGCGACGATGTTCCCGGCGACCCGGATGACGAAGAGATCCCCCAGCCCCTGATCGAACACCAGCTCAGCGGGCACGCGCGAATCAGAGCAGCCGAGGATTATGGCGAAAGGGTTCTGCCCGGTAGCGGCCAACTCCACCCGCTTGGCTTGATTCAGATCGGGATCGATGCTCTGAACTGCTGAGACGAAGCGCTGATTACCCTCACGAAGGCGCTCGAGGGCCCCGAGCGCCGGAGCCAGATTCTCGTTTGTCACTGTCGATCTCAGACGTGGAAAGCTCGGCCGTTCTTCATCAATGCCCAAAGGCCCCGCTACGAGCGGGTCGGAAGATTACGGTTCTGCGATCCGTGAGACCAGAGCAGGGGATACCGTCTGCGGGCTTCTCGCGGCTCGGCAGTCCATCAGTGACAAGCTTGTTCAGAACGGCGGTGAGTGTGCAGGGTACCGGATGCTCCTCGTAGACGTCGACTATGATCGTGCGGAACTGTTCGACCGGGGCGCCTGGATCGGCGGTTGAAGCTCTACAGCTGCGCCTCCATCGCTTCCGCCACCCCTTTGCTGGCAGCCATTACGATTGCGTCCTCCACCAGGCCAAAGATCTGATCCGGCACGCTGAAGCGCTCCGACGCCATTCGGCGGAGGTGGAATGAAGCATAGGTGGAGGCTACGGCACTCACCGCTCCGACAGCGGCAGGCACAGCGATCGGGTACTTCTTGTGGGAGGCGAATGCGGCTGCCGAAAGGGACCCGAGCATCGCACGGCCGGCTAGAGGAACCATGTCCGTCCGGTTTGGCATCTCAGGAGCCTTGTCCGCGAGCATCTCACCCCCGGCCAGCAGCGCCATCACCCTGGCCACGCCCTCGGAGGTGATCAGCTTTTCCAGCGTGCTCCGGTTCTTCTTCCGCGACTTTGCCGAAAGCTCATGCGTTAGAAGCGCGGGAGCCGCCATGCTCCGGAGCCCCGCGATCGTCCCGAGTGCAACGGCTGTCAGGACGACGTGATCGTTTCCTCTTCTTCTTCCCATCGTGGTCTCGGTACGCTCGGGTGTCTTGGCGTTCGCTCGAATAGAACGGTTGGGCCTGCATGAGCCACGCCGAGCTCGTCGACGCCCGGTGTGGCAGTCATCCCTCTGTGCGCGATCCTGAAGAGGCGCCAGTGCGCCTCGTGATGCCAGCGCTTCTGGTATCTCGGCCCGAGGTAGCGGAAGCCGAGGCGGCTCCACCAGTTCGGGAACTGCCCCGGCACCCAGGCAGCTTCGATCCGGAAGCGGATCTCCCCGCTACACGTGTCTTTCGTCAGCAGAAACCACTCTGAACCGCGTTCGATATGTCCATCGAGCGTGTCGTAGCGGAAGCCGAAGGTGTGACACCGATCATCTTCCTCGAACCGGACGGCCCCCACAACGACTGACGCAAGGTAGTGAAGCCCCATCGCCTTCATCTCCAGCAGCATCCGGCGGCCCAGGAGACGCGATTCGGCGTCGAAGTGTCCCACGACGACGGCTGGATCCGAGAGATGGTAGTTGGCAACCGCCACTTCCGCGCGGCGGAAGGGTCCTTCAGGTAGCGGCGGACCCGGAGGCTCCTTGGCGATAACGGCCTCCGAGTGATACCGATTCCAGCCATTCTCGGGGGTCATCTCCTCGTAGACTCCGGAGAAGTTCAGCGGCCGACTCGCGATCCGCTCCAGCCGGTCTGCGATCTCCCCTTTGGACCAGCCCCGAAGGATCCGCCACTCCGCCATTCTACTCGCCCACAGCAAGGAATGTCGGGGAGCAGACGGTACCCGGATCATCCGGCTCGTCCTCGATCTCCTCAGTTTCTGCGTGAATCACACCCTTCACGCCCTCTCCGGCGGTGTGGGCGAGGCGGTCGATAAAATCCGTCCAGGTGTTGGTCTGCATCGGCTCACCGGCTGCGAGCCACCCGGCGTACTTCACCGCGGATGCTGAGCGAGCGCGGCTGCGGATGTGGAAGACGACGTCCCCTGCGTCATTCCTGTAGGCGCCGAAGGTGATCCTACCCGCCTCAGGATGCCCTTCGAGAGTTCCCAGCGTGATGCTGTTCTCATTCTGGTGCAGGACCCGGACTCGGCACTTGCCCGCAAGACGGATCGCGACCTCCAGCTCAGATCCCACCTCGAGCGGCCGCTCCGAATCTCCATCCTTGTCGAAGCGAACCAGCTCCTCCGGCGCAAACGAGCAGAAGTCCCTAGCGATGATACCCGCCAGCTGTGGAGGCGAGAACCGGCATTGATCGATGACCCCCCAGTAATCGCGCTGGAGCAGTGGCCCCGCGCCCTGCGTCGCCAGCAGAACGCCCTCCAGCAGCTCCTTGAGCCTGTAGTCCAAACCTTTATCAGCCATCAGCATGCACATCTCCGAGTAAGAGCGTCGGGGCACGAGCAACGGACGCACCGCGTGGCACCCGGATTGCAAAATTCGGGGCTCCACCCTTCCCCTGGAGAACAGATGGCGAGCGACAACCTCGATTTGAATCCGGCCGCTCAGAAATCGGTGGAGGAATACACACCGACGCCGGTGGTCAGGGGTGAGCATGCGGAGGACCAGATTACCCGCATGATCGAGCAGCAGGCGGCGAAACTTCCCTCGGATATCTTCCTTTTTGCGGCGATCGGAGCGATGGGGCTCGCGGTCGCTTTCGAGCTCTCCGGCAACAGCCGCATGAGTCGGTTTGTGGGGATGTGGCCCCCCGCGATCCTCACGATGGGTATGTACAACAAGCTGGTGAAGGTGCTCGGCACCCGCTGAGCCGGTCGACGTAGTATGGACGCGGGGTAAGGC
>ERZ1066118.541-NODE-541-length-33390-cov-14.865727_pt1 | contig 33390 bp, 28 predicted proteins | sample MGYA00382765_ERZ1066118 | MGnify/ENA primary metagenome ERZ1066118 (study PRJEB33369, sample SAMEA5778348) | biofilm metagenome | biome: Industrial cooling water; feature: Water cooling tower basin; material: Biofilm | place: United Arab Emirates | collected...
GCCCACATCCGACGAACCTTGAAACGACTTTGGCACTAACTCAAACAGCTTCTAAGAGTTCCAAATTTTTGAAAAATTTGGGAAATCCTGCGAAATCGTCGGATGCACAACATTGCCGGTTCCTGTCATGCGCCTGTCCTTCCTCCTGGCCTACCTCGCCCTCGGCCTGCTCGAACTCTACGCCGAAACGCTCCTCCCCGAACGCCCGGCGCTCCGCCTGTTCGCCAAACCGGCCCTGCTCACGGCGCTGTCGGTGTATTTTTTCGTGAACACCCGCGGTCGCCGCACCCGCCGCGACGCCGTTTTCCAGACCGCCCTCGCCTTCGCCTGGCTCGGCGACGTGCTGCTGATGCGCGAAGACGGGTTTCTGGCGGGCCTGGGGGCGTTTCTGGTGATGCAGGTTTTGTACGCGGTGGTTTTTTGGAAAAAGCCTTTTCGCGTTCTCTGGCAACTGCCCTCGCGCCGGGTGCGCCTCGCCACGGTGTTGCTGCTCCTGTTCGCGGCGCGGGTGTTCCTGAAAATTGGTCCCAACCTCGGCGCATTGACGGTGCCGGTGGTGGTGTACCTGCTCGTCATCCTGACGATGGCGCTGGCGGCCTTCAACCGGCTGGGGCGGGTGCCCCTGCTCAGTTTCCGGCTCGTGGCCGTGGGCGCGGTGCTGTTCGTCGTTTCCGACGGGTGCATCGCCCTGACCCGCTTCGGCGACGCCGGGTGGCTGGCCTGGCTCGTGATGCCCACCTACGCGGCGGCGCAGTACCTGATTGTCGAGGGCATTTTGCGCGAACAAGCGCCGGAGCCGATGTTTGCGGCATGAAACTTCTCGTCTTTTTCCTGATGGCCCTGCCCGTTTCGGCCCAGTGGATTCTTCAAAATTCCGGCACCGACGCCAGCTTCCGGGCCGTGTGCGCCGTGAGCGAAAGCACCTGCTGGGTGGGCGGCTCGAAGGGCACGCTTCTGCGAACCACCGACGGCGGCACCACCTGGGAGCCGAGGCGCATCCCCGGCCCCGAAACCCTCGATTTCCGCGACGTTCACGCCTTCAGCGCCAACGTCGCCGTGGCCATGAGCGCGGGGGAAGCCTCCGAAGGGAAAGCCCGCATCTACCGCACCACCGACGGCGGGCAAACGTGGAAACTGGTTTTTCAAACGACTCAAAAAGGCGTGTTCCTCGACGGCCTCGACTTCTGGGACGCCACCCATGGCCTTTGCTTCGGCGACCCGGTGGACGGGAAATTTTACGTGCTGACCACCGGCGACGGGGGCAAAACCTGGCAGGAAGTACCCCGCACGAACTTTCCGGCGGTGCTGCCCGGTGAAGCGGCCTTCGCCGCCAGCGGCACGTCCATCGTGGTTGTGAAAAACTCGAAACTGGCCTGGATTGGGACGGGCGGTGGCTCGTTCGCCCGCGTGTTCCGCACCGCCGACCGGGGCCGGACGTGGCAGGTCGCGCAAACGCCCATGCCCGCCGGAGCGAGTTCGGGCGTTTTCGGCCTGCGGTTTTGGTCGGAGAAAAGCGGCGTCGCCGTGGGCGGCAACTACCAGGCCGAACGCGATTCGACGTTCAACGTCATGCGGACGGAAGACGGCGGGAAAACCTGGCAAGCCACCGGTCCGATGCGGCCGGGAGGATTGAAGGAAGGCGCGGCCCTCGTCGGCAAGCGGCTCGTGGCCGTCGGTCCGTCGGGCACCGGCGTTTCAGCGGATTTCGGAAAAACCTGGCAGCGCCTCGACGGGTCAGCGTTTCATGCCGTCAGTTTCGCTGGAAACGCGGGCTGGGCCGTGGGTGGCAAGGGCGTGATTGCCCGGTTTAACAAAAAATGAAACGCCGCTCCGAACCTTGGAGCGGCGTTTTTCAAAAATCAACGATTCAACAACTCATTCCCCCGCCGTCACAGCCTTTCGCTTGGCAGGCGCGGCTTTCGGCTGCTTTTTCGTCAGCGACTTGATGAAGGCCACTTCCTCCTCGCGGTAGGGCGCGCCGCTGGGGCGGAAAATGTCGTGGAACCACACGGGCGGCTCGCCGTCGTAGGGTTTCTGCCACGAATCCCAGGGGTAAATCGTCTGCGATTTGCCCGACACGAAGCCCCAGTTCATCATGGCTACGTTCTCGCGTTTGGCAATCGGCAGGATGTTCTGGAACGTGCTGCCCGTCACGCGGGCCATGTACTCGGTGCAAAGCAGCGGGCGACCCAGCTTTTTCAAATACCCCACGCGCTTTTCAAATTCCGCCGCGTTGTCGTAGTTGTGGAACGAAATGACGTCAGAGTTCGTGAACAGGAAGCGGTTCATGTCGGTCATGGCTTCGATGCTGCTCCAGTCGCCGTACCAGGGGGCCGAAGTCACGGGCTGCGTGGGTTTGGCCTCGCGGGTCCAGCCAAAGGCGGCTTTCACCAGGTCCACGCCGAGTTGCTGCTTCTCGGCCAGTTCCTGCTTCAGGGTTCCGTTCTTGCCGTAGGAATTGGCGTTGTCGTTGTCGGGTTCGTTGACCACGTCCCAGGCCAGGATGCGGGCGTCGTTGCGGAAGGAGCCCACCACGTCGAGCACGTAGGGTTTCAGCACGGTGTCCCACTTCGACTTGTCGCCGAGCAGTTCGGCACCGGGGCTTTGCACCCAGCCCGAATTGTGCAGGCCGGGCACGGGGTCTTTTTGCTTGCCCGTGCGCGGGAAGGGGTCCCAGCAGGAATCGAACAGCACGAGCATGGGGCGGATGCGGTGCTTGGCGCACAGCCCCAGAAACTGGTCGAGGCGTTGCTTGAAGCCTTTCGGGTCATCGCGGTAGGCCAAATCGTGCAGGAACACGCGCATGGTGTTCATGCCGAGGCCCTCGGCCCAGCCGAGTTCCTTGTCAATCAGGAACGGCGACCAGGTTTCGGCCTGCCACATTTCCAACTCATTGATGGCGTTGGAAGGCAGGAAGTTCGCGCCGACGAGCCAGGGTTGCCTGGCGTACCACGCATTGGCCTTGGCGACGGGCCATTGCTGGGCGAAAACGGAGGAGGAAAGCATGATGAAGGTGGGTATGAGTAGCGAAAACCGCTGCCGAAATTTCATGGTTTTGATTGGTTTTAAAACGTGAGGTTGAGAAAAAAGGGCCGATTTTTTGGGCTTTTTTTAGGAAATTTTTTAACTTAAAAAAGCAGTTGGGGAGGCGTTTCCACAACGGAGCCGAAAGAGCCGTCAAATTAAACGGTTCGGAGGCGAACAAACCCTCCGTTTCAGCGGGGAAAAGAAGCCAGCCCACGGGTTTATCCCTTCGTCGCGGTGGCGGTCGGCGTGCCGTGGCTGACAATCCGCCCGTCGGACATGGTGATGGTGCGGTCGGAGTTCTGGGCGAACTCCGGGTCGTGCGTGACGCAGATGATGGTCTGGTGCTGGCGATGGGCCAGGTCCTGGAGGATGTCGAAGGCGATTCGGGTGTTGGCCGTGTCGAGGTTGCCCGTCGGTTCGTCGCCCATGATGAGGGTGGGGTCGTTGATGAGCGCACGGGCAATCGCTACCCGTTGCTGCTGCCCGCCGGAGAGCTTGCTGGCCGGTTTGCGGGCCTGCTCGTGAACGCCCAGAAGCCGCAGTTTTTCCATCGCCCGGTGCTCGATTTCGGCGTTGGAGAATTTGCCCAGTTTTTGCGCAGGCAGCATCACGTTTTCGAGTACCGAAAATTCGGGTAGGAGGAAGTGAAACTGGAACACGAACCCAATGTGCTCGTTGCGGAAGCGGGCCAGAGCCGCCTGGTCGAGGCCCGTGAGGCGGGTGCCGTTGATGTCGATTGTGCCTTCGTAGTCGGTGTCCATCGTCGAGAGGATGTACAGCAGCGTGGATTTGCCGCAGCCCGACTTGCCGACGATGGTCAGAAATTCCCCGCGTTGCACCTCAAACGTGATGTCGTCGAGCACCTGAAATTTTTCGGGTTCGTAGAAGAATTTGTTGAGGTGGCTTGCCTTCAGGACGGGTTCCATAGTCGAAAAAATTAAATCGCCCCGCTTTGTCATCCCCTCAAAATCGCCACCGGGTCCACCCGCGCGGCGCGGCGGGAGGGAAAATACCCCGCCAGCAGCGTCGTGACCACGCCGAAGCCGACGCCGATGAGGTAGAAAATGGGGTTGAAATTGACCGGAAACCGATCGATGCTAAAAAAATCGCCGGGCGTTTCGAAAGGCACCCGCGAAATCATCCAGGAAAACAAAAACCCCAGCCCTACGCCCAGCAGCGCGCCCAGAAAGCCGATGATGACGGCCTGCGTGAGGAAAATCTGCACGATGTCGCGGCCCGAAAAACCGGTGGCTTTCAGGATGGCGATGTCCTTCATTTTGTCGTTGACGGTCATCGACATGATGTTGTAAATGCCGAAACCCGCCACCACGAGCAGCGTCGCCGACACGATGTAAGCCATGTAATCGCGGATTTTGTTGGAGGTCACGAGCGTGGCGTTGGCCGTCTGCCAGTCTTCGGCCTTCACGCCGTAGCGGGCGGCGAGCCGTTCGGCCACGGTTTTTGAAGCGTAAATGTCTTTGATTTTCAGGCTGATGTCGGTGATGAAGGTTTTGTCCACGCCGAGCAGCTTCTGCACCGTGGCGATGTTCGTGTAACTCCGCACGTTGTCAATCGCGCCCAGGCCCGATTTGAAAATCCCAACGACTTTCAGCACGAACACCGCCCCCCTCGGCGTCACAAGCGTCACGTTGTCGCCTTCGCGGACGCTCATTTTTTTGGCCAGCCCCGCGCCCATGAGGAGGCTGTTGGGGTTGGCGAGCAGGTTTTCCATCCGCCCGGATTTGATTTGACTGCGGAGGTCGAATAGGCGGTCTTCGTCAAAAATGTCCACGCCGAGTAGCGAACCATTGAACTGCACCGACCCGTAGTTGTAAAACGCGGGCGTGCTGACCTGGGCCGAAACGCCCGTCACGCCGGGCAGTTTGCGCAGGTCGGCCAGAATTTGCGAGGCGTTGCGCAGGTAGAGCCGTTCGGGTTTGGGCCGCTGGTGGTACACTTTCACGAGGGTGTCCGAACCGCTCAGCTTCGTTTCCAGCAGCGATTTGCGGTTCACGTCGGGTTCGCGGTAGAGCCGGATGTGGGCCGTGGCTTGGAACGAGAGGTTGTCCACGAGTTTGTTCACGCCCGTCAGCACCGAACTCATCAGCACGTACATGGCGATGCCGAACGTGACGCCCAGCATGGCCACGACCGTCTGCTTTTTCTTGGCCAGCAGGTGCGTTTTGGCGATTTGGAGGTTGGTGGAAAACATCGTTTTCAAATGCTGAATTCTGAATGATGAATGCTGAATGGGGTTCGTCATTCAGCATTCATCATTCAGAATTCAGCATTAACCGCGAGTCTTTCGTCAGCCCGCCGAGCACTTCCACGTAATCGGTGGTTTCGATGCCCTTGCGGATGGCCACTTTTTGCGGCTTGCCTTCGGCGTTCTGCACGAGCACGGAGTCGTTGCGCACGAGGCTTTTCGGAATCGTCAGGGTAGCGTCTTTTTTTGAAATCACGATGTTGGCCTCGGCGAAGGCGTTGGCCACCAACTTCGGCGGCACTTCAACAAATTCCGCGTCGGCCCGGACGGATTGGTTTTCGGGGTTGAGCGTGGGGTAGAGTTTCGTGATTTTCGCCCGGAACGTGCGGTCGCGGTACAAGTCGAGTTGCACGAGTAGCTCCTGGCCCGGACTGACGCGGGCCACGTCCTGCTCGTCAATCCAAAGTTGGATGTAGAAACCGCCTTTTCCCCCCAGAGAAGCCAGCGGTTCGCCCCGGCGAATGGATTCACCCTGTTTCCGGAAAATGTCGAACACGGTGCCGTCCACGTCGCTCCGCACGACGGTGTTGCCCGTTTCGGTCGCGTTCACGCGGGCGGCCGTCTGGGCGTTGGCGAGTTCGACGCGCAGTTGGTTGCGGGTGCGGCGCAGGCGCTCGCGGGCGGCAGCGAGTTCGTTGCGCGAGGTCTGGTAGGCCAGGGCGGCCCGGTCGAGGTTGATGCGGGCGGTGGCGTTCTGCCGCCAGAGGTTTTGGTAGCGGGCGTAATTGGTCGAGTCGTCGGCGACGCGGGCGCGGAGGCTGGCGATCTGGGTTTCGAGTTCGCCCAGCACGGGCGAATCGCCCCGCAGGTTGGCCTGAGCTTGTTGCAGGGCCACGTCGGCCCCGGCGAGGCGGGCCTGCTGGCTCCCGTTCTCGATGCGAAACAAGGGCTGGTTGCGCGCAACGGTCGCGCCTTCGGTTACGAGCTGGGCCACGATGACGCCGTCGGCCTGGGCGTAAATCCGGTGGTCGTCGGCGGGCAGCACTTTGCCCGACGCGTACACCGCCTCCACGATGGGCCGCACCTCAGGGGTGGTGGTCGCTACTTTTTTGCAGGAAAAAAGAACCACGACGACGGCGGGCAGGAAAAGCGACGTTTTCATGGGGCAGGAACGGCCAGGCCGCTGAGGAGAAATTGGGTGACGTGGGTTTTTCGTTCTTCCATGAACGCCTGAAACCCGGCTTCGTCGAGGTTCATGGCCATTTTGAGCACGGGCCGGGCCAGGAACGGAAACACGCAGGCCGACATCATCGTGATGAGCAGGTGGCGCGGGTCCACGGGCCGGATGCGCCCCTGGCTGATTTCGTCGCGCACCTGCCGGAAAAACACGTCGAGAATCGGCCCGGCCGGGGCTTTGGCGCGGGCTTTTTCGAGCAGTTCGCCTTCGTTGCGGGCCAGTTCGTTGATGATGAAACCGGGGATGTACGGGTGTTCGAGAATCAAACTGAGGTAGGCATCCACGAAGGCCGGAATTTTTTCGAGCAGGGGCCGGTCGGCCATCAGCAGCTCAACGATGCGCGGGGCCATGTGCCCGGCGTCGGCCTCGAACACCACGTCAAAGAGCCGCTCCTTCGACCGGAAGTAGTAGTGCAGCATGGATTTGTTGATTTGCGCCTTCTCGGCGATTTCCTCCATGCGTGCCCCCACGTAACCCTTCTGCCGAAACACCTGCCGGGCGGCTTCCAGGATGCGGGCTTCGGTGGCTAGGTCGTGGGTATTGCGTTTGGCCATGCGTTCCAACTAAGAAATTCAACCGGATGGTTGATTTCGCAAAAGTGGCAAAAGATTGGCCTGAAAGTCAAGTTTTTTTCCGGAAAAAAGAGAAGGGTGTACGGCAACCGTCCGGGTGTTGGAGGTCTGTGGCAAGGTGAATTTGGAAGGTGCCTGAACCGGCGGAGTAAAAATTTTCAGCCGTCCCGTTTTCCCGTGTTTTTATTTCCACGTATATTTGGCCCAAGCCCATTCCTTCGCCCCATACAACGAGTCTGCTTACCTGCCGTAATTAGCGTTTAGCTGCTTTAACCTACCTCATTAGCCGCTCCGCAAGGGCGGCTTTTTGATTTTTAAACGTGATTATGAACCTTGATTGAGAGGATTCAGAAGGATTCAAGGATTAGCCAAAGTTCATCTTTCAATCCTTCTGAATCCTCTCAATCAAGGTTCATTCCTCTCCCCAACTTCATCACCTCCCGAAAACACGCCGCCGTGAGCGCGGCGTCTTCCAGCGCGTTGTGGTGTTCATCCTCGCGGGCAAAGCCGAAGAATTCCGAAATCGCCTTCAGACTCAACGACCGGGGCACGGTGCGACCGTTGGCTTTGAGAATGTCGAACACGAAGTAGCTGAGCGTGTGCAAATCGAGCAGCACGTTTGAGAAGGGCCACTTTAGTTTCTCATTCCGGTAGGCGAAGCGCAGAAAGTTGATGTCGTGGATGACGCTCTGCCCGCCCACCACCACGTCGCGGAGCACCTGGGTGTTGTCGAACTGGCCCGGTTTGCGGTTGAGGTGCTTGAGCACCCAGGCCTCGAACTCGGGCAGCACGTCGTAAATCATCGGGGCGTCGTCGAGTTCGGCCAGCGTAAGGCCGTGGACTTTGGCGGCGCTTTCGGTGAACGTCTCCTCGTCTTCGGGGTACACATTGGTCAGGTAGCGGTCCAGTTCGTTCCACTGGTCGTCGCAGAGCACGGCCCCGAGTTGGATGATTTCGTGGTACCCCGGCTCGTTGCCGGTCATTTCGAGGTCGAGAATGAGGAAAGGCATGAGGTCAATTAGGAATTACGAATTACGAATTGGGACCGGTGTCAAGGCGGCCGATTCGCTTCGCCCGTGGCCCGTCAGCCAAAGCAGTGGTGCGGCATACCGACGGCAAGTCGCAAAAAGTCCCTTCGGGATTGAACTACAATTTTGAATTTTAGCCCCAGCGGCGCTTCCGCGTCTTGCCGTCGCCATGCCGCACCACTGCTTTGGCTGACGGGAGCAGCGGCGTTGAAAGTCCGCTCATGCCCCCCGCACCCGCTTGTAAATCCGAATGGCAGCCATCAGCACCCCGGCGAATACCACCAGCCCCAGCATCACCCAGCCCAGGCTCGCTACGTCTTTGAGCACCACCAGCGTCACGATGCCCACCAGGAACAGCGTGGCCACCTCGTTGTACACCCGCAGTTGGGTGGACGAGTACCGCAATTCCCCCCGCTGCTGCTGCCGGAAAATCGCGTGGCAGGTAAGGTGGTAGCCGTAGAGCAGGGCCACGAATCCTAGCTTGTACACCAGCCAGGTGGGCGTGGCCCCGTAGTTGTACCACGTGCTCAGCCCCAGAATCAGCGTCAGCACCGCCGAGGGCCAGGTGATGCCGTACCAGAGCCGCCGCTGCATGAGCCGGAGTTGCCCTTGCAGCACCTCCCGTGCCCCTGCTTCGGGCACGTCGGCGGCTTCGGTGGTGTAGATGAACAGCCGGGGCATGTAAAAAAGCCCCGCAAACCACGTGACGACGAAGATGATGTGCGCGGCTTTGAAATACAGGAACGTCATGGGGCAAAGGTACGGCCCGGGCGGCAACCGTTGCGGGGCCAGCCAGCCCGGAATTTTTTCCGACCGAATGCGCTTTCCCCCTCGTCATGGCCAAATCACGCTCCGCACCGACCGACCCCGAACTTTCCTGGAAAGACCGCTTCTCGGCCCTGGGCAACCTGCCCCAATTTTTCCGGCTCATCTGGCGGGTTTCGCCCGCCCTGTTTCTGGGCAACGCCGTCCTGCGGCTGGTGCAGGCGGCCATTCCCACGGCCTCGCTCTACGTCGGCAAGCTCATCATCGACGAAGTCGTCCGGCTCGTCAATGCCAGTAGCGGCGACCAGACGCGCCTCTGGCAACTCGTCGGGGCCGAATTCGCCCTCGCCGTGTTGAGCACCGCGCTGGGCCGGGCCGTGTCGCTGCTCGACAGCCTGCTCGGCGATTTGTTCGCCAACCGCACGTCGGTACGGCTGATGGAACACGCCGCCACGCTGGACCTGGAGCAGTTTGAAGACGCCACGTTTTACGACAAACTCGAACGCGCCCGCCGCCAGACCACCGGCCGCACGGCCCTGCTTTCGCAGGTGTTCGGGCAGGCCCAGGGGCTGGTGTCGATGGGGTTCCTCGCCGCCGGGCTGGTGGTGTACAACCCCTGGCTGCTGCTCCTGCTGCTCGTGGCCGTGACGCCCTCGTTCATCGCCGACAACTACTTCAACCAGCGCAGCTACTCGCTCTCGCGCAACTGGACGCCCCAGCGCCGCGAACTCGACTACCTCCGCTACGTGGGGGCCTCTGACGAAACGGCCAAGGAAGTGAAGATTTTCGGCCTGTCCCATTTCCTCATCGAACGCTTCCGCGAACTTTCCGACCAATTTTTTCGGCAAAACCGGTCGCTGGCCATCAGCCGCGCCGGGTGGGGCACGTTGCTGAGCGCCCTGGGTACGGCGGGCTACTACGGGGCCTACGTGTGGATTGTGGGCCGGGCCGTGACGGGCGCGATTTCGCTCGGCGATTTGACCTTCCTGGCCGGGGCCTTCCGCCAGTTGCGCAGTTCGCTCGAAGGCTTGCTGCTCCAGTTCAGCAGCCTGACCCAGGAGGCGCTCTACCTGCAAGACCTCTTCGACTTTTTCGCCATCCAGCCCAACATCGACTCGCCCGCGCAGCCAGCGCCGTTCCCGAAGCCCATCCGTGAAGGATTCTTGTTTGAAAACGTCGGGTTCAAATATGCCAACTCCGAAAAGTGGGCCTTGCGGAACCTGAGTTTCACGTTGAAAGCGGGGGAAAAACTGGCGCTCGTCGGCGAAAACGGCGCGGGCAAAACCACGCTCGTCAAGCTCCTGGCCCGCCTCTACGACCCCGCCGAAGGCCGCATCCTGCTCGACGGGCGCGACTTGCGCGAGTACGATTTGACCGAACTCCGCCGCAACGTGGGCGTGATTTTCCAGGATTACGTGCGCTTCAAAATGTCGGCGGGGGTCAACATCGCCGTCGGCGACATCGACGAGCGCGGTAACCAGCCCCGCATCGAAGAATCGGCCCGCCACAGCCTCGCCGACTCGGTCATCGGCGGCCTGGCCGGGGGCTACGACCAGGTGCTGGGCCGCAGTTGGGCCGGGGGCGTGGACCTCTCCGGCGGGCAGTGGCAAAAAGTGGCCCTCGGCCGGGCCTACATGCGCGACGCCCAGGTGCTGATCCTGGACGAACCCACCGCCGCCCTCGACGCCCGCGCCGAGTACGAGGTGTTCCAGCGTTTCGCCGAACTGACGAAGGGCAAAACGGCGGTGTTGATTTCGCACCGCTTCTCCACCGTGCGCATGGCCGACCGGATTCTGGTGCTCGAAAACGGCACTTCGCTCGAGATCGGTTCGCACGCGGAACTGCTCGAATTGGGCGGGCGCTACGCGGAATTGTTTCAGTTGCAGGCGGCGGGGTACCGGTGAATAAATTCAACTGCGTCAGCGAGTTGTGGTGCCGGTTTTTTGCTACGTTTGTTGAACCCTCAAAAATTAGGCGGACATGGAACTTGATAAAATTTGGGAAATTCTGGACGAAACGGCCCGTTTGCAGAAAGAAAACGCCCGCGAAATCACCCGCGTCTCGAAGCAAATTGGCGACATCGGCAACAAATTCGGCAGTTTTACCGAAGGGATGGCCTTTCCGTCCATGGAGCGGATGTTGCGTCGCCGTTTTGGCATGACCCATGTCGCGACGAATTTTGAAGTGGTCAAAGACGGCGACGAGATGGAGTTGGACGTGTTGGCCTACGCCAACGAAGACGTCAACACAGCCATCATCGTTGAGGTGAAAAGCCACCTGCGCGAACGCGACGTGGAACAGGTGTTGAAGATGATGGAAAAATTCCCGCGCTTTTTTCCCGAACACCGGGGCAAAAAACTGCACGGTATCCTGGCCGGCGTGCAGGTGCCCACCGACGTGCAGCGCTACGCCCTCAGGCAAGGGTTGATGGTGGCCCGCATCGCCGACGAACTCTTCGATTTGAAAGTGCCCGAAGGCTTCCAGCCCAAAGATTTTCAGGCCGGGCAGTAAACTCGTTCACTTTCGCCCAATCGCCTCCCGCACGTACCCCGGCAGGTGCGGGAACCGGAGCATCGCGTCCAGCAAAGCGGGGTCTTTTTCCAGCCCGTAAAACGCGTTCACCACGTCCTGGATCGTGACGGGTACGGCTGATTTTTCCACCAACTCAATCGCATCCCCCGCCCGCACGGTGCCTTCCTGTACCACGCGGAAATAAATGCCGTGCCGCCGAACGTCGGCGAAGCGCTTCGTCATGCCCACGTCGTTGAAACGCAGGCCGAGCTTGGAGCAGGGAAAGCGCGGTTGCGCGGCCATCAGCACGGCGGAGCCGATGCGGAACTGGTCGCCCAGGCGCACCACGTCGTCCGTCAGGCCTTCGGTGGTGAGGTTTTCGCCGAAATTCCCATCCGCGAAAGCGTAGCCCGGCAGTTCGGTTTTCCAAAAATCGTAGTGTTTCCGGTCGTAGGCGTACACGGCCTTGTTCGGCCCGCCGTGGACGCGCCGGTCGGCCTGTTCATCGCCCGCGAAGTTGTGGCCGACGAGGGAAACCGGCCCTTCGACGGGCATTTTGAAAATCGCCGTGGTGATGTGCTTGCCCTGCCAGGACAGGGTTTGCGGGCGACCGACGTTGACGGATTGGATGCGCATGGGGTGGTTGGTGTTCGATTCGTGGCGGCCGCCACGAGCCTCCAGCCTCGGCGAACCGGCAACCGTCGAAGGGCAAGGTTTTTTTCAACAACGGCCCAAACTTCATCAAAAAACGCGAAAACCATGCACCCAACCCAACTCAGCCTCGAACTCCGCGAGACTACCTCGCCCGACCTGACCCGCCGCCGCTGGATCGTCGGCCTTTCCGCCGCCGGGACGGTCATCGCCAACGTCGTTGCGCTCTACCAGACCGGCATCATCCGACACCTGCCCGACCCGCCCCTGCGCGTGTTCAACTCCGACAAGGTGGACGCCTCCAACTACGCCTACAAGCGCCTCGACACCCCCGATGCCCTGCTCATGCTCGTCAACTACGGCATCACCGCCGCCCTGGCCAGCGCCGGGGGCCGCGACCGCGCCGAGCAGCAGCCCGGCCTGGCCATCGCTACGGGCGTGAAAGCCCTGACCGACGTGGCCGTGGCCGCCAAACTCGGCGTGGAGGAGTGGAAAGAAAACAAAGCCCTGTGCTTTTACTGCCAGTTGGCCACCGTCGCCTCGGCGGCTACGGCGGTGCTGGCCTTCCCCGAAATGCTGCGGGCCTTCCGCAAGGTGTTGGGAAAATGAAAAATGCTAAATTCTGAATGATGAATGCTGAAGGGGTTTCGTCATTCAGCATTCATCATTCAGAATTTAGCATTAGAGACCTACCTTTGCCCCCGATTGCTGGTGCCGCGAAGCCGCTTCGGTGCGGGTTCGAGGGCTTAAAAGGGAAGTCCGGTGGAAAACCGGCGCTGTCCCCGCAACTGTAAGTTTCAGAAGAAGCTCCGTTCCTCTTCAGTGTCACTGGGGAGGTTTAGGGTTTAGGGTTCAGGGTTTAGAGTTACAAATCAACTCTAAACCCTGAACCCTAAACCCTAAACCCAACCGGGAAGACCCGAACGTAGCGAAACAAGCCAGGAGACCTGCCCGCAAGTCACAGACGCCAACGGCCTACGGAGGATGGGCCGGGGACGTAGCACGTTTCACTTTTTTCCCAACATGCGGAAGGTTTTCCGGGTGGCGGCGGGCCTCTGGCTCGCGGCACTCCCCGCCGTTTCGGGCTTTTCCCAGGACGGCACGGCGCTGGACGAAGTCATTGTCACGGCCAACAAATTTCCCCAAAAACAAGCCCAGACGGGCAAAACGCTCACGGTCCTCGGCGACTCGGTACTCCGGGCCAACAGCGGCAAAACGCTCACCGACTTGCTCAACCAGCAGGTCGGCCTCCAGGTGGTGGGCAGCCAGCAGCCTCTGGGCAGCGTGCAAAGCCTGTTTTTGCGCGGGGCGGGCACGGGCTACACGCTCGTGCTGCTCGACGGCGTGCCCGTGTACGACCCGTCGGGCATCGAAGGGGCCTTCGACCTCAACTTCATTCCCCTCGACCAGTTGGCCCGCGTCGAAATCCTGAAGGGCGGGCAGTCCACACTCTACGGCTCTGACGCCGTGGCGGGGGTCATCAACCTGATTACGAAACCCGTTTCGGAGAAAAAAGCGGCCCTCAGCGGGCTGCTGTCGGGCGGAAGTTACGGCACCTTCCGGGGCAACGTCGGGCTGAACGGGTCGCTGGGCAAAACGAGCTACCAGGTGCAGTACTCTGCCGCCCGGTCGCGGGGTTTCTCGGCAGCCTACGACCCGACTGAACAGAAGAAATTCGACAACGACGGGTTCAGGCAAAACGCCCTGCGCCTCGGCCTGAGTCGCTCGCTGGGCGAAAACCTCATCCTCAGGCTGTCGGGCTTTTACTCCGACTACCACACTAAACTCGACGCCGGGGCTTTCCGCGAGGACGGCGATTTCACGGCCACCAACGCCACCCGCCAACTCGCCGCCGGGCTGGAATACGTGCTGAAGCGGGGAAAAGTTTTCGTGAATTACCACGTCAACGACAACCAGCGGCGCTACCTCAACGACTCCACGTCGGTACCCGTGGGGGCGTTTTCCAGCTTCTCGGATGCGCGCTACGCGGCGCTCTCGCATTTCGCCGAAGCTTACACGAGCCTTAGCCTGAGCGAAACCCTTAGCCTCGTGGTTGGCCTGGATTTTCGGGCACAAAACACCGACCAGACCTACCGCTCGGTCAGTGCGTTCGGTTCCTACGAAGCCCCGCCGCTAAGTCGGGATTTCGCGAACATGCGCATCGCCAGTGCCTTTGCCTCGGTGGTGTGGGGGGGCGAGACCGGCTGGGGCCTCGAAGCGGGCGGGCGGCTCAACCGGCATTCGGTGTACGGCACCAACGCGACGTACACCGTTAACCCGTTCTACCGCTTCGGTAGGCGGGCGAAGGCCTTTGGGACGGTATCATCGAGTTTCAAAGCGCCTTCGCTGTTCTACCTCTACTCGCCCTACGGCAACCTGGGTCTACGGCCCGAAACGGCGACGAACTACGAGGCCGGGGTGCAGTTTTTCGGGAAAACCCCCAGGCAGTACGTCCGGGCGGTGTACTTCAACCGGCGGCTGCGCGACGGGGTGTTTTTCCAGTCGCTGCCCGTTGAACCTTTCGGAAAATACGTCAACCTGAGCCGCCAGCAAGACCAGGGCCTGGAACTCGACGGAGCGTTTTCGGCGGGACGCTGGCAGGTTTCGGCCAACTACACGTTTTTGACGGGAAAAACCACCACCCAGCAGGCCAGCGGCCGCGACACGACTTTTCAGAATTTGCTCCGTCGCCCGCGTCACGCGGTCAACGCGACGGTGAGCTTTGCCGCGTCGCGGAAACTGACCCTGAGCGCGTCGGTGCGGAGCGTGTCGAGCCGCCCGGACGCGTTTTTCAACGACGATACCTTCAAGACCGAACAAGTCACGCTGGCTCCGTTCACCACGCTGGATGTTTACGCCGAATACCGGTTGAACCAACGCCTGCGCCTCTTCGCCGACCTTCGCAACCTGACGAACCTGCGTTATTTCGACGTGTACGGCTTCAACAACCGGCGGTTCAACGGGATGGGGGGTGTGCTGCTGAGTTGGTGATGGATGAAAAACAAAAAACCCGCAAGAGATTGAAGCGTTTGCGGGTTTGTAAGTCAGGATGACAGGATTTGAACGGGGCGGCCATCCGTCTGCGACCTCGTTGTTCCGAACGACGTACGCGACTGCTCAAAAAAAAACCGCAAGCGATTGAAACGCTTGCGGGGTTGTAAGTCGGGATGACAGGATTTGAACCTGCGACCTCGTCGTCCCGAACGACGCGCGCTACCGAGCTGCGCTACATCCCGTGGCTTTTCGGACCGAAAAAGTCTGCGAAATTAGCCTAAGTGCCGGGCAAAGGCAACGCTTCGGCTTTAATTTTTTCTGAAATCCCCCGCCGGAACCCCTTCCGACGCGGCCCGGCGGGTGCCCAGCCGCCGCACTTCCGCCGCGATGCCCGACATGGAACGGAAGTTGAGCGGCAGTTCCATGAACACGTGCATGACGCTCATCAGGTACAACGCAATCAGGCCCCAGTAGTAGTTATAGGCGTACAACCCCACCGACGCCGCCCAGATGACGAACACCAGCACCAACTGCCGCCGGGGCACGTGGTGCCACTTGATGACCTGGATTTTGGAAAACCAGTTGAGGTAGTGGTACGTGTAGGCAAAGGCGATGAACCGCATCAAACTCAGCCCGATGGCCGACTCGAAGACCGTCTGCCGGTTGGCCGGGCCGAGGTCAAACAGCCCGAAGAGCGAGGCATTGAGGTTGACGAACGTGCTGTCCACCAGCGCCCGCTCGGCGTAGGGCGTTACGCGGTAGGCCGTGTCGGGGTGGAGCACGAAAAAGCTCACGGCGCAGCCCACGAACACCACCAGCGAGAGCACGCCCGTCAGGCTCCGGCTCCTGAGCGCCCCGTGCAGGATGAACAGCCCCGTGAACAGGAACACGTGCAGCAGCGTGGGCACGAACAACCCGAAAAAGAACACGAGCAGGGGCGTTTTCCGAAACGCCGCCCCGATTAGCAACGCCGCGACGAGAAACAGCAGCTTGTGCGAAAACTTCCGCACCAGCACGATGCTCAGGCCGTAAAAAAACGACACGAAAAACAGCACGTTGACCACGTTGCCGTAGCCTTTCACGAAAAAGCTGAACAGCAGCAACAACACGCCCAGCACGAACATCACGTAGTAATCGATGCGGCTGGTGGTAAAAAACTTCCGGTTGTGCAGCCAGTTGATTTCGGTCAGGTAGTGCAGCGGCCCGATGACGGCGTAGGAAAAAAGGAACAGCTCAAACGGCAGCAGAAACGCCAGCGCGCAGGAGCCGAGCATGAGGCCGATGTTGACGAGGTCAACGGTGGAGGTTTTCATGGAAGAGGCAGAGGTAAAATCGGGCGTTCAATACTACCGGGTTCGGCGCGGAAAACCAAGTCGCGGTCACGCCCGTTTGGCGAGTTTGCCGAGCGCGTCCACGAGCCGGTCGAGGTCGGGCAGGGTGGTGTAGAGGTGGGGCGTCACGCGCACGCCGCGGAGGTCTTCCCAGGTGATGGGCGAGGTGTGAATTTTGAACCGGCCCAGCAACTGCCCTTCCAGCGGCCCCGGTTCCAGGCCCTCGACGCCCACGAGGCAAAGCGCCCCCGAAAATTCCCGCTTCAGCGAGGTGAACAGCTTCACGCCGGGGATTTGCGCCGCCCGTTCGGCCCAGTGATTTTTCAGGTAAAACAACCGCGCGGCCTTGCGGGCGCTGCCGATGGCTTCGTGAAACCGCAGAGCCTGGCTGACCGCCTGCTCGATGGGAAACGACCGGGTGCCGAGGTTCTCGAACTTCCGGATGTCGTCGGACTGGGGCTTGTCGTTGGCGATGAGGGGGAACACCGACGCGATTTTTTCCCGCTTCATCCACAGCATTCCCGAGCCGATGGGCGCGCAGAGCCACTTGTGCAGGCTGGTGCCGAAGTAATCGCACTCCAGGTCCGGAATTTTGTAATCGAGGTGGGCGAAGCTGTGCGCCCCGTCCACCAGCACTTCGATGCCCCGGCGGTGGGCTTCGCGGGCGATGCGGGCGGCGGGCAGGATTTGCCCCGTCCAGTTGACGAGGTGCGTGACGTGGACGATTTTCGTGCGGGGCGAAAACTGCTCGACGTAGGCGCTGGTGAGGGCGGTTTCGTTCTCCGAGGGCAGTTTCACGTCCACGTACTTCAGTTTGATGCCGTCTCGGAGTTCGCGCTGCCGCCAGGCGTGGATCATGTTGGGGTAGTCGTAGCGCGACAGCACGACCTCGTCGCCCGCCCGGAGCGGGAGGCCGAAAATAATCGTGTCGAGGGCTTCGGTGGCGTTGCGGTTGAACGCGATTTCGCCCGGCTGCACCCCCGCCAGCGCGGCCATGCTTTCGCGGAGGGGTTCGCGGCCCTGGTCCATGATGCGCCACATGAAGTAGCTGGGCGCTTCGTTGGCGTAGTGGTTGTACCGCTCCAGGGCGTCCTGCACCACCTTCGGGGCCGGGCTGACGCCGCCGTTGTTGAGGTTGAGAATGCCCGTCGAGGTGGTGAATGCCTGCTGGATGGGCACCCAGAAATCCTCGTTGCGGGCTACCTGCTCCGGGGTTTGGTCGGAAAAGGCGCTTTTTATCGAAAACAAATCGGCCTCGGCAAAGGGTTTTAGCTGGGGCGCGAGGGCCAGCGCGGCGGCCCGGTGGAGGAAGTGGCGACGGGAGTTCACGGGGTAGAAGGAACGGTTTGGCGGGAAGTTAGTGAAAATTGGCACGTCGTGTCCGCCCGAGACCCGCCTGCGTTCCGTCTGCTTTAGCTGACGGGGGTATCCGACGGGGGTAGCAAGCGAGGAGAGAAAGTAGTCAGTTGCAAAACGCCCCAAAATCCCGGATTTTTGGCCAAAATTCGTCCGCATGACCCTGTCCCTAACCCTGATTCTGATTCTCATCACTGCCGCGATGACGCTGTACGCCTGGCAAAACCCCACGGTACTCTCGCGGTGGATGTTCAACGCCTACCAGATTGCCCGCCGTAACGAATACTGGCGATTCATCACTTCCGGCTTTGTTCACGCCGACTGGGGGCACCTGATTTTCAACATGATCAGCCTGTATTTTTTCGGGCAACTCATGGAACAAGTCATGGGGTCGGCGTACTACCTGACCCTGTACCTCGTCGGTATCATCGTGTCGGAAATTCCCAGTTACCTCCGCCACCGCAACAACCCGAATTACAACTCGCTGGGGGCCTCGGGGGGCGTGGCGGCGGTGGTGTTCGCGGGCATCGTGTTTTTCCCGCTCAACCCGATTTACATTTTCTTCATCCCCATCGGCATTCCGGGCTTTCTGTTCGGGCTGCTGTACATGCTTTACTCGTACTACGAAGCCCGGCGGGGCGGCAGTTACGTCAACCACTCGGCGCACCTGTGGGGGGCGCTGTTCGGCGTGGCCTTCGCGGTGCTGCTGTTTCCGGGGGCCTTGCCCAACTTTTTCGACCAGATTCTCTCGTACCGTCCGTTCCGATGAACGCCCTGCGCCAGGTTCTTGCCCAACCCATGCCCGCGCCCGAAACCACCCGGCGGACGTTCCTCACCAGCCTGGGGGCGGGGGTGTTCATCGGGGCGTTTCTGGTTATTTTCCAACCTTTCGGGGCGTACGCGTGGGAAAGCCCGCTGAAAATCCCCGTGCTGGCCGGGTACGGGGCGATCACGTTCGTGGTGTTGCTCTTCAACGGCTACGCGCTGCCCCGGTTGTTTCTGGATTTTTTCAGGGAAGAACGGTGGACGGTGGGGCGGGAAATCGTCCTCATCGGGTTGCACATCGTCCTCATCGGCATCGCCAACTACGTGTACGGGGGTCTAGTGTTCGGGGGCTTCGCCCGCGGGAGCTTCGACGTGACCCAATTGGTTTTTATGATTCTCGTGACGGGCCTGATCGGGCTGTTTCCGGCATCGGGCATCACCGCGTTCAAGTACCTGCGCCACCTGCGCCGCTACGCCCAGCCGCCCCAACCCGTCCCGCTTACGCCCACCCAGCAGGCCGCCGACGCCCGGCAAACGGTGGAGCTAATCGCCGAAAACGGCAAAGACCGCCTGGCCCTGCCCCTGGCCGATTTGCTCTACCTCGAATCGGCGGACAACTACTCGGAAATCGTGTTTGAAAAAGCGGGATCGCTGAAAAAAGAACTCCTGCGCGGTAGCCTGAGCCGCTTCGAGGCCCAGGTGCCGCCGGGCGTGGTGGTGCGCTGCCACCGCTCATACCTCGTCAACCTGCACCGGGTACGCCGCGTGAGCGGTAACGCCCAGGGCTACAAACTTCACCTGGCGGGGCTGGAAATGCCGGTGCCCGTGGCGCGGGCGTATTCGGAGGTGGTCAAAACGTTTCGAGAGCAGAGAGTAGAGCGATGAGAGCAGAGAAAATAAAACGCTCTGCTCTCATCGCTCTACTCTCTGCTCTTTACTCTCTGCTCTCCCCAAACATCCCCGCCCGCTTTGCCAAACGTCCCGGCCTTTGCCAAACAGCCCCCAACCGTGCCGGAAAGCCCATTTTTGGGCACCGTGTTTCCCCGGCGTTGCACCTTTGAGTCATCAAAAAAACGCAACGCACGCTCATGGAAACGGCCTATAAACTCGTCCTCGTCCCGCACGTTTTGGCGGGCTTCACCGCCCTCGTCACGGGCCTGATTGCCATTGCCGCCGAAAAAGGCAAACCCCTCCACAACCGCACCGGCGTGGTGTACTACTGGGGCATGGCGGGGGTGTTCGTCACGACGATCCTGCTGTTTGCCCTCAAACCCACCGACACCCGCCTGCACTTTTTCCTGGCCGTGGGCGTCGCCTCGTTTTACCAGACCTTCACGGGTCGCCGAACGCTGGGGCGCAAAAAGCCGGGCAGTCGGCCCACCCGCCTCGATTGGGTGGCGCTGGGGCTAGTCACGGCCTTCGGGCTGCTCTGCGTCGGCTACGGCGTGTGGCTGGGACTGCGGGGCAACTGGTTCATGACGGCCCTGTTCGGGTTTTTCGCCCAGCTTTGCCTGGGCAGTGCCTGGGCCGACTACCGGTTGTTTTCGGGAAAAATTCAGCCTGAAAAAGGCGGCTGGCTGCTCCTGCACATCGCCCGGATGATGGGGTCGTACTCGGCCACGGTCACGGCGTTCCTGGTCAACATGAGCGGGCGGCTGCCCGAAGGCACCCCGCAGTGGGTGTACCTGGCCGTGTGGATTACGCCGGGGCTGCTGCTGGGTGGGGTTGTGGGGCGGCACTTCAAACGCCGGTACGCCCAGAAAATGAGCGCGCCGCGCCGGGTCGCCGTGGCGCAGGGGTAAGCTTCCGGCCCTGCTCAGGCATCGCAGGCCACGACTCGCGGTCATTTCGAACGCGAAAAACGCGCGTTGGTCGCGGCGGAAGCCGTAGCTGACGCATAAGCGGGAAGCGGGTGGGGCAGGCAGGGTTGCCAAAATCGGGTCGGGGTGGTTATCTTGCCTGGCAAACCTCTGACCTGATTTTTTATGAAATTTCTTCTGACGGTCCTCCTGCTGGGCCTCGTCGTGGTTGCGCCCCTGCGCGCCCAGCAGCTTTCCCGCGACGAACTCATTTTCCTGACCCCCGAATGGAAGGGCGAGCGCTTCCCCGACGGCCGCCCCAAAGTGCCCGACGCGCTGCTGAAGCGCATGAAACTCGTCACCCACGAGGAAGCCTGGGCGGTGTTGAAAAACGAAAACTACAAACACCAGTACGCCGAAGGCTGGCAGACCATCAATCCCGACAGCGTGCTGGTGGGCCGGGCGCTCACGGCGACGTTCATGCCCGGTCGGCCCGACGTGCAGCGGGTTATCGACAAAAAAGGCCACGAGAAGGACGGGCGCATCAAGTCGCAGAACGCCTGGCCGATTGACATGCTCCAGCGCGGCGACGTGTACGTGGTGGACCAGGGCGGCGCGCACCTCGACGGCCCCACCATCGGCGACAACCTCGGCAACTCGATTTACGCCAAAACCGGCAACGGCATCGTGTACCACGGGGCCATCCGCGACATTGCCGGGCTGAAGGAAATCGGCGGGTTCACGTCGTTTTTCCGTTCCTACCACCCCTCGCACCACCTCAACAACCCCGACGGCGAACTCAACACCACCCTGGTGGGCATCAACCAGCCCACCCGCATCGGCGACGCGATGGTGATGCCCGGCGACGTGGTGCTGGGCCGCGACGGAGCCGTGGTGTTCATCCCGCCCCACCTGGCCGAAAAGGTGGTGACGACGTCGGAAATCGTCCGCCTGCGCGACATGTTCGGCCACCAGCGCCTGCGGGAGCAGAAATACACCCCCGGCCAGATCGACAACCGCTGGACAGCCGACATCGAAAAAGACTTCTCGGCCTGGCTCAACCAGCACCTCAACGAACTGCCCGTGCCGAAGGAGCAGATTCAGGAGTATTTGAAAAAACGCACGTACTGACTCGTAGGGGCGGTGCTTGCCTCCGCCCTGGCTGGCCTCGAAAGCCGACTAGAGCGGAGGCAAGCACCGCCCCTACGATAATTTAAACTTCTCTAAACCTGAAAAAATCCCATGTCCACCCCCACGTCCCGCCGGAATTTCCTCACCAAAAGCGCCCTGACCGCTGCCCTCGGCGTCGCCAATTTTTCCACCTTCGGCCAGGGCCTCGAAACGGCCCTCGACCGCACGCCCAAATCCTCGGCCCCGTCGGATTTAAAAATCACCGACATCAAGTGCGGCTTCACCCGCAATGGGCACAGTTTGTTCGTCAAGATTTACACCAATCAGGGCATTCACGGCTGCGGCGAGGGGGTGGACGCCACGCCGGGCACCTACCACCTCGTCAAGATGATGGGCCAGCGGCTGAAGGGCAAAAGTCCGCTCAACGTCAACCGCTTGTTTGAAGACCTCCGCCGCTCCGGCTTTTTCGAGGGTGCCCAGGCGGGCATGTACGTGGCCGTGCTCTCGGCGGTGGAAGCCGCCCTCTGGGATCTGGTCGGGAAAGCCCTCGGCCTGCCGGTGTACCAGCTCTTGGGCGGGAAATTCCGGGACAAAATCCGCGTGTACTGCGACACGGGCGTGTACCGCGAAAAAGACACCGGTCCCGAGGCCTTCGCCGCCAGCGCCAAAAAGGCCGTCGGTATGGGTTTCACCGCCGTCAAGTACGACGTCGACGAGGCCAAAGACCCCAACAAGTACGACGCCTACAACTGGACGGCCTCCAACCCCGAACTCGAACGCATGTACAACCAGATTGCCGCCGTGCGCAAGGCCGTCGGGCCGAAGGTGGACATCTGCGTGGACATGCACGGGCGCTACGACACCACCACCGGCAAGCGCGTGGCGAAAATGATGGAGCCGCTCAACCTGCTGTTTCTGGAGGAACCCTTCCCCGCCGAAAACCCCGAAGCCTACAAAATCGTCCGCGACTCCACCAGCACGCCCATCTGCGCGGGCGAAAACCACTACCTCGGCCACGGCTTCCGCAAGCTGCTCGAACTCGGTGCCGTGGACATCATCATGCCCGACCTCCAGAAGTGCGGCGGGCTGGGCGAGGGCCAGCGCATCGCCAACCTCGCCAACCTGTACTACGTGCCCTTCGCCCCGCACATGGTGGCCTCGTACCTCGGCGCGATGGCCTCCAGCCACGTCTGCGCCTCGGTGCCCAATTTCCTGATTCTCGAATGGCAGATTTACTTCCACGAAGACCCCATGTTCAAGGAGGTCGTCACTTTCGACGGGCCGATGGTGAAGGATGGCTTCATCCCATTGTCGGAAAAACCGGGCATCGGCGTGGAAATCAACGAGGAGGGCATGCGGAAATACGCACCGAGGGGGGTACCGTTTTTCGAGTAATTCCCAACGACTATTCCGCAAAAAAGCCAGCCCTGAGCGCTCAGGGCTGGCTTTTTTGCGGAAATCCCCGCGCTACAACCGCGCTAAACTATCACTCGCCACCAGGTTTTTGTAGTCCCAGAAGGCCGACACGTTCACGATTTTCCACTTGCCGTTCTGCTTTTCCATCACGCGGGCTTCCTTGCTGTGGTAGTACTTTTTGCCGTTGGGCGTGGCGTTGTACTGGTCCCAGACGAGGAACACGGCGTCGTCGCCGTAAAATTTGTGAATCAGGTTTTTGCGCTCCAGGTGCGGGTGTTCGGTGCCGAGCACCTTGTTTTCCTTGATGTACCTGCCGGTTTTTTCGTCCACTTCCTTCCAGCCCTGCTTGGCGTCGAAGGTGCCGTCGGGGTTGCTCCAGGCCTGGAAGGCGTAATCGGCCTGCATGTAGGTGTCCTTCCAGCAGTTGTAATCGCGTTTGAAAAAGCAGTCCGATTCCTGGTTAATCGTCTGCATGACCTGTTTCAGTTCCGCTTCTTCGTCGAAAGCGGAGTTTTTCTTGGCGTCGCTTTCCGCGCAGGAAAAGGCGACCGTAGCCAGAATGGGGAGCAGGAGTGCCGTCGTCTTCATGTTGCTTGCGATTTGGAGGTGAACAACACGTTTTCAGGGGGCAGACCATAGAAAAAAACTTCGCAGCCCGAAGGCCAGCCGGAAACATGGGAAGAAGCAGGGAAAATGAGGTGAGCCGGGCAGTGCAGAGTGCCGGAGAAGCGTACCGGACGGCTCGCGAAGCGGGGAAGCGCCCGGTCAACGGGAAAACGCGGCGCGGTTGCGTGGCGCGTTTCGCAGAAACTGCCCAATCTTAAAAAATTCCGGCCACGGTGTCAAGTAGTTTTCACTGAGTGACTGAGTGAACTAAAAAACAATTGCATTTTCTCACTCAGTCACTCAGTTCACTCAATCACTCAGTCAGCCGCACCGGCAGCCCCGTCCGCACCGATTCGTCGCAGGCGAAGGCGATGCGCAGGCTGTTCACCGCGTCCTGGAGGTGGTCGGTCAGGTCGAGGTTTTCCCGAATGGTTTTCAGAAAATACCGCTGCTCGCGGTTGCAAAGCTCCTGGTGGTCGGGTTCGTCCTGCATGTCGATCCACTCGTCGGGGCGGGTGAACTGGTCGGCGGCGTCGAGGTCGGCGTAGTGCACCCGCAGCGATTCGGTTTTGGTGTGCGAATCGACGTTGTCGGATTTGCCCGTGCCCCCGGCGGTTTTGGCCACGATGGACACGCAGCCCTTCGGCCCGATGACGTCTTTCACGAAAAACGCCGTTTCGCTCATCATCGGCCCCCAGCCCGCTTCGTACCAGCCCACCGAGCCGTCCTCGAAGCGAATCTGCAACTGCCCGTAGTTGTAATTGCCGGCGGGGATGTCGTCGGTCAGCCGGGCACCGATGGCGTTCACCTGCACCGGTTTCGAGCGGGTCATCTGGCACATGACGTCGATGTAGTGCACGCCGCAGTCCACAATCGGGCTGAGCGACTTCATCAAATTCCGGTGGACGGTCCACATCCCGCCGTGGCTTTGCTGGTTGAGGTTCATCCGCATCACCAGCGGCCTGCCGAGGGTTTGGGCCACTTCCACGAACTTCTCCCACGAGGGGTGATGCCGCAAAATGTAACCCACGACCACTTTTTTGCCCGTCCGTTTCGCCGCCGCCACCACCCGTTCGGCCCCCTCGACGGTATCGGCCAGGGGTTTTTCGATGAACACGTGGCAGCCCGCTTCGAGGGCCTGAAGGGCGAAGGCTTCGTGGGTGTCGGGGTAGGTCGAGATGCAGACGGCGTCGGGCCGGGTCTCGGTCAGGGCCTCGGCGTAGTCGCTGAACAGCGGGTAGCCTCCGCCGAGGGTTTCGTTCAAAACGTGCTTGCTCTGGCCCGTCGAAACGATGCCGCAGATTTCAAAACCGTCGAGGAGTTGGTACGCTTGGGCGTGCGAGGCGCCCATGTTGCCGCAGCCCACGACGAGCACGCGGACGGGGTTGGGGGAAGTTGCCATTCGGGAAAAATGCGTTTTGGGGCGGCAAGATGCGTATTTCTCCCCTCAACTCACTGCACCTCCACCCGCACCTTCCGAAACATCACCGGATTGTCGCTCACGCGCAGAGGCTTGCCGCTTGCGGTGGTCACGTTTCGCAGAATCACTTCCCGGGTTTTCACGGACGGAAACTTCTCCTGGTACGATTCGTCCTTCATGTCGGGGTTGAAATCCGCGAAAATGGCGGGTCCCTGGTAGTTGTCCGGGTGGTTGGCATCGTCGATGCGCAGGTTTTCAATCACGATCCGCTCCGGCATGTAGCACGTGTAGCCGAAATCGTGCTGGCCCGAATACGACCCGCCGATGAGCGAAGCGCTGACGGGCCTGCCGCCCGCCGGCACGAACACGCAGTTGCGGATCAGAAACTCCCCCTGCCAGGCGCTGCCGTAGTCGGAGCGCAGGTTGACGAGGGTGTTGCCGCGAATCGTGCTGTTCTCGACCAGCAGCGTCCCGCTGCCGATGGCGTTGATGCCCATGTGCCCCAGCGTGGAGTTGCGGATGGTCGCGTTGGCCACCCCCATGTGCGCGTCGAACCGCGAAAACACGCACCGGTCGTACACCATGTTTTTGCAGTAGTTGGATCCCAGGATGCCCCAGTACGTGCGGTCGTTGATGTCGTTGGTCTGGGTGCAGTTGATGAACGACACGTTCAGGGCGCGGTTGGCCGAAAGGTCGTAGGTACCCATCGAAACCGGCTTGCCCGCCGCCCCGATGGTGGTGTAGGTTTTGTGGCCGGTCAGCACGGCGTTCCTCACGGTCACGTTGGCGCAGTCGCGGATGTTGAGGAACCCGCCGTAGGGGGCACCGTGGTCGCCTTCGCCGGTAATGCGGTGTTCGAGTCCGTCCACCACCACGTTCGAGCGTTGGATGGCGATGTTCCGGCTGTAATAGGTGTACTTCGACTCGGCCCGGTTGGCGATGGTCGTAAACCGACCTCCCTTGATCGTCAGCGGCGTTTCGTCGATGGGCAGCGCGCTGAGGTCCGTAAGCCGGTCGAAGTCCCAGATGATCGGGGCGTTCATGTCCACCTTGCCCCCTTTATCGACCATGAAAATGTCCGTCTGCGCCGCGCCGTTGTTTTGGTTCAGCCCAAACCGGATGTAGCGCTTCACGGTCGAATCGGTGACTGTGATTAGGCAGGGACCGGGCAGGGAAACGTTGATTCGTTCCTGGTTCCGTTTCAGCGACGCGATGCCTTTCAACGGAAACGGTTGCAGGCTGGAACTGACCAGAAACACGGAGGCCGTGCGATTCTGCACGTCGGTATCGTCGATGAGAAAAGCCGCCGTCCCGAAATCGGTATTCGTGCGAACCACGGCGGTGCGCTCCTTCCCGCCGATGTAGTACGTCCGCCCCTCGTCGGCTTTCACCGACAGGCCCTGCTGATTGGCGAAAGCGTGGGCACCCGCGATGGCGTCCACGTCGTCGGTCTTGCCGTCGCCCTTCGCGCCAAAATCGCTGTACCGCACCCACCCACGGGCCTTGAACGTTTGCGCCTCCTTCGGCGCGACATTCACCAGCAATTCTCCTCTTTCGTTGGTGCGTACGCTGGTTTTTTCATTTAGGGAGGTGATGATGACTTTATCCGTCATGCCTCCGGTTTGTGCCAGTGCTGCGATGGTTCTGAACAGGAAGAAGAACGCCAGAAGTGTGCTTTTCAGCAAGAATTTTGGTGGTGATGCGGATGGAAATTTGGGTAGCTTTTTCATCAAAAGTTGTGGTTTCGGGCAGTCTTTCTGTTCTGCGCTTCACAGTATGAAATGAACTCACACGAACGTAGTCATTATCCTTTTCTCAAATAGATTTATAACAGGTTCAGTGTGAGTAGATTATCATTTTAATAAGTAAACTTATACAAATTACGCTCAATGAGGAGGCGCTTGCGCAAATCGATGTTGTAAGCAGATTTTATTTTACGAGATGTTTTATTTCGTTTTTCAAATGATTTTCATTTCTGTATTCAAAGATTGGTCGCACCCAGCTATATCTCGTCCAATGTTCAAACATTGAGTATTCTCTCTGTCCAAAAACGATTATTGGTTGAATAGGCAATGAAGGAATAGTTTGAATGATATGACTTAATTCTTGTGGAATACTTTTAGGGTCAGAAATGTCGGCAATAACCAATTTGGATATATTCGCGAGTAATTGGATTGTTTCAGTTAAATCACGGTTTGGCGATGGTTCAAAAGTAAAGAGAATAGGCACAAATCCTTCATATGTTAATGATTCTTTGATTGACTCTAAAATTTTCAATCTTTCCTCTGTAAATCGCCCTAAAATTAGAATTATTTTTGAAGTTAAAGTTGTAATTACATCCCTAAGTTTTTGATTATTCAAGAGTAAGTATATGAATTGAGCAATCTCAATATTATCAATTTTTATTTCCGGCTCATTCCGCTTTGAAATTATTAGGTCTCTTGTTATGGAATTATAAAGTTTTAAATCCCAAATAGATGCGCCAAAAATTTTTGAATTACAAATACTCGAATTGCTAATTTTTGTTCCAATGAGCCTTGACCACATTAATGATGCGTTGAGCATAGTGCAACTTTCAAACACAGTCAAAAATTGTTCACTTTTACTGAGATTACAATTATTAAAATTACAATTATTAAATTCAGTAAAATTTAAATTACTATTTATAAGATTAGATTTTTCAAAATTACAATTCTCGAAAACACAATGATTAAATATAGCACTCGTCAAATCTGATTTGGAAAAATTACAATTTTTAAAAGTTGTATTCTTACAATCTAAATGATTCCACTTTATACGTGAAAAGTTAAAGCCAAAAAAATATCTATTTTCAAATTCCAATCTTGGAAGTTCTGCGATTTTTAAAGAAAATTGTTGAATAGGAGTATTTCTCAATGGTTTCTTGGAATACGTTTTTATAGTTGACAGTTCTTTTATTAATGACTGTGTCCAGAGATTCCAAGAACTGCTACCTTCTTTTAGTTTACTTTCGATAAATTCTACTGTAAAGTCCATATTTAATTTGTTGTTTGTGAGTTGGACGTAAGGATTTACGGATTTCAGTTGCAAGGTTGTACACAACTCATCGGTTAACGTAATAATACGTCCGTTGCAGCAGGAAAACAAAATTCCTCAATCTCACTCCGCATGGCTTCGATGGGGTCGAGCCGTAGGATGTCGTAATGCCGTTTCTCGTAATCAATCGCCAGCACAGTCAGCGTTTCAAGAAGGTCAAGCGCCCGCTTGCGCTCGTCGGGGTCTTCGAGCAAATCAGCATCCACCAGCGCATCAATCAACGCGCTGGTCTCCTGGAAGTCCGCTTCGTTGGTGATTGGCTTGATGGTGATTTGGTTTACAGTCACGAGTGAAAGCTGTTTCTTGTCCACAGACAAGTTTAGCAAACGAACCTTCCCTCACCAAATGTCCACACAAAAATCTGCCACCCTGAGCACCCCATTAGGTAGACTTAGGCTTCAGAAAGCGGTTCACTTCCAGCCAGTGCATGAACGCGTCAAACCAGCGATTGCTCGTTCTGTCCGGATTTCCCAGGCCGAAACCGTGGCCACCGTTCTGATAGAGGTGAAACTCGACGGGTATTCCCGCTTTGTACCAGGAATCAATCACCCCGAACTGACCACGGAACAGAAAATCATCGGAGGCAATCACGTTGAACATGGGGGGCGCTTTCTTGGGCACCTCTACCGGGCCCATACCCCCGTAAATCGGGCCGATGAAAGCCAGTTTCATCGTCCTGGAGTGGAGGGTTGAATGCATCGTTAATCCGGCCCCAGCCGAGAAGCCAATCATGCCGATTCGGCTCGTATCAACCCCCCCATTCTTTGGCGTGAAAAAAATGGCGGGGCGAACGCACCCCGCCATTTTTTTTCAAACGACCACCGGCCCTTCAAGGTTTTCGCCGCCCCTCACCGCGTCAGCAGAAAGCCCCCCCGCTTCTGGAACGGCGTTCCCCGGAAGTCGGTCACGTCGAGTTGGTAGGCGTACCAGCCTTCGGGGGCGGGAGTGCCGTTGAGTTGCCCGTTCCAGCCCTCGGCGCGGTCCTGGGAAGCAAACACGGGTTCACCCCAGCGGTTGAAAACCTGGAGTTTGTAGTCCTGGATGAACAGGCCTTTCACCTCAAATGCGTCGTTGATACCGTCGCCATTGGGCGAAAACGCTTCGGGCACCACCACGCGCAGGGCCAGCGAGTACGGGATGACGTTGGAAAAACTCACCTGCCCCGGCCCGGTGCCACTGGCCCGGATGCGGAACCGCACCTGCTGCCCCGACAGGAGGTTGGGGTCGGGTTCGTACCGCAGCGCCGACCCCACCGCCTGGCTGCCCAGTGGCTGCCCAGCGGCGCTGACTTCCTCGACGGTGTAGGTCGTAGCGGGGCCGAAGGTCTGGTAGGGCGTCCACTCCAGTTCGCCCCGGGCCTGGCGGAGCAGCACCGGGCAGGTGGGGGCCGAGGGCAGGGAGCGGTTGCCGCACACGTCGGTGTAACTCAGCACGTAGCAGTACGTCTGGCTGGCGGGTTGGGCGTTGCGGTCGGCGAAACCCGTGGCCGTGCCGACCAGCGAATCGACCAGGGGCTCGAAAGCCGCCCCCCCCTCCGACCGGGTGAGGGTGTACCGGCGGATGCCGTCGTTGGGAGGCGTACCGGCGGGGGGCGCGGTCCACGTCAGGTTGACGGTTTCGTTGGTGATGGTGGACGAAAACGCCGTCAGGGCCGGGGGCGTCACGGTGGAGATGCCCCGGACGGTTTTCACCTCCGACACCGACTCCATCGCCCCGATGCGGGCCGTGAGTTGGTAGGCGTAGGTTTCGCCGCAGCGCACGGGGGCGTCGGTGCGCTGGGTAGCGCCGATGGCCGTCACGACCGGGGGTAGCGCGGCCCCGTTGCGGCGGAGGGTGTAGCCCAGAAACGCGGCCCCCGTCGGGGGCGTGGGGAGGGCCGTCCATTCCACCTGGTTCTGCTGGTTCTGGGCCGTCACGCGCAGGGGCAGGCTGCACAGTTCGGGCGAATCCTGGGTGCGCTGGCAGGCGTCGGTGAACGTGGCCTTGAAACAGGTCTGGGTTTGGTTGTTGAGGTTTTTGAGCGAAACCACGTTGCTGGCCGTCGAGGTGGCGAGTTTTTCGCCCGTGGTCTGGAAGGTGCCGCCAGCGGGCCGCTGAAATACCTCGATGCTCCCGTTGCGGAACGTCGACAGCGTGAGCGTGGCCGTGGCGGGGCCGGTGAGTTCGAGGCGGGTCAGGTCGGCCCGCTGCGGCGAAGGCGGGATGCCGTTGGCCCTGAACGCCTGGCCGCTGGTGGCCCCGCAGCCCCCCGGCGCGTAGTTGCCCCGCACCGAGATGGTGTACGGAGTGGTCGAACTTGGAAACGTGTACCGGATTGGGGTGCTGGTGCGGGACAGCGTGACGGGAGCCTGCCCCGCGACGCCCCAGTTCAGCACGTATTCTTCGTAGGGGTTGGCGGGATCCTGCGGAATCGTCAGGACCCCCTCCCCCGGCGCGCAACTGACCACCGTGAACACCGGCGAAGGCTGGGGCAGCACCTCGACCACCCGGCAGGCGTAGGCTTCGCGCCCGTTGAGTTTGCCCCGCTGAATCACCAGAAATTTGCCGGGCCGGGTGTAGCGGAAAGTCGGGGTGGCCGTGCCGCCGGTGGTGGGGAGGGCCGTGCCGGTGTACTCGTGCCAGTACTGCGCACTCTGCACGTTGGCCGAGTTGGTCAGGGCGATGTTGCTGCCCACGCAGAACCGCTCGCCGAGGTTGACGGTGAACCCGCCCTGCACCGTGTCGGCCCCGACGCGGGGGCAGGTCTGGGCCTGAACGGCCCCGGTGGCCGCGAGCAGGCAGGAAACAAAGACAAGGACGATTCGACGCATATGGCGAGGCATCGGGAGTCGGTTTTTTTTGCGGAAAAAGAATCCACGGGCGGGGTGGGGTTTTCCAGAAACATTCAAGGACGGTCTCGGGCGGAGTAGCTTCGGCGGAGGAATAACCATCCGACAAGTTGCAAATACGTTGAAAGTAAAACGTTGATTTTTAGTTGGTTTTCTTTTTTTGAAAAACATGTTTCCGAACGAAGAAACCTCACGGGCAAGGCCCGTGAGGTTTGACTGAACTCACACTACTGATGCCTACGGGGTGACGAGCACCTTCAGCGTGAGGCGTTGCCGCCCGGTTTCCACGCGCAGGAGGTACACCCCGCCGCCGAGGCGGTTGAGGGGTTTCACTTCCAGCACGTCGGTGTCGAGCACCCGCGTCTGGATAGGCTCATTCCGACCCTGGACGGTGTGGAGGGTCAGTTTTGCCTGGGCGGCCGAGGGCACCCGCACCCGGAAACTCACCCCGTCGCTGGGGTTGGGGAACACCGTGGCGGTTTCGTCGGCCCATTCCGCCGAGCGGCGTTGGAGGTCCGCGCCGCCGAGGGCACCGGCCCGGGCTTCCGTCGTGGCTTCACGCTGCGGGGCAGCGGCCGGAGCCGGAATGGTGTTCGTCACGCTGGCCAGCAGGGTACGGAAGGTCCGCACGGGGCGAATCTGCGCGGGAGCCACCGGCGGGGCCGCCTCGCGGGCGTTGCCCCGCACCGTCAGCGTCGCGGCGGCGGTGGTGACCGAGCCGCACTCGTTGTTGATGACCACGCGGTAGCTGCCCTGATCGACGGAGGCCACGTTGGTGATGGTCAGCGTGGGGGTGGTGGCCCCGCTGATTTTACCCCCGTCGGAGAGGATCACTCCATTTCTCTGCCACCGGTAGGTGAGCGTACCGCCCGACGCGGTAATCACGAACGAAACCGTGCTGCCCGCCGAGACGGTCTGGCTGACCGGGTTGGTAAACGTGATGGTCGGGATGATGGTCAGGATGGCATCGTCGCTGTTGGCGGTGCCGCAGGTACCCTGCACCCGCACCCGGTACCGACCGGCGTCGGCCGCAGCGAGGTTGGAGACGGTAATCGTGGCCGTCGTGGCCCCGCTGACCTTACCCGCCAGGTTGCTGACGTTCACGTAGGCCGAGCCGTTCCACCGCTGCCACTGGTAGCTCAGGCCAACGCCCGACGCCGAGACCGTAAACTGCACCTGCGCACCGGGGCACCGCGTGGCGCTGACCGGCTGGCTGGTGATGGTCGTGGGCTGGTTGACGTTGAGCGTGGCGATGCTTGAAGCCGTTACGCAGGCCCCGTTGGTGACCAGCACCTGGTACTGCGAACCGTTGAGGCCCGTCGTGACGCTGGCCCCGGCAATCTGGTAGGTGTTGCCGGTGGCTCCGCTGACCGGGGTGAACGGCGCGGCGGCTCCCGGACGGGATTGCCAACTGTAGCTGACCCCCGTGGACGGGCTGGTGAAGACGAAGAACGAGGCCGGAGTGCCGGGGCAGACCGTCACGTTGGCCGGCTGCGTAGTAATCAGCGCGGGCTGGCTCACCACCACGGCCACGGGCGTGGTCGAGGCGGCTTCGGGGCAGTTGCCGTTTTTCACCACGGCCCGGTAGTACGTCGTCACGGTCAGGTTGCTGACGGCGAGCGTGGTACTGGTCGAGGCGATGCTCGTCCACGGGCCGCTGAGGCTGGTGGCGCTCTCCCAGCGAATCACGCTGCCCACGATGCCCGTCACGGTCACGCTCGTGGCCTGCTGGCCGCTGACGCTGGCGCTGGTGACGTTGCAGAGCGTGGTCGGTCGCCCGCTGGTGATGGCCACCGTGCCGCCGTTGGAGGGTTGATCCACCACGACGGTGTACGGGTCGGACGTGGCCGGCGAACACACGCCGTTGGTGACCACGGCCCGGAACTGGGTGCTGGCCGACAGCGACCCGGTGTTGAGCGTGGGCGAGTTGGTGCCCACGTCGGTCCAGGTGCTGCCGATGAGTTGCTGCCACTGAATCGTGCCCCGCGAGCCGGTCAGGGTGAGCGTGGTCGCGCTGCCCTGGCAGATGCTCGCCACCGGCGTGATGGTGCCACTGAGCGAGGTTTGGTCAATCGTCAGCGTCAGGCTGCCGGATTCGGTGAAAACCGCCTCCGTGCAACCCCACACGTGCACTTTGTACATCCCCGCGTCAGCCGTCGTGACCGAGGCGAAGCTCAGCGTGGGGCCGTTCTGGCCCGCAATCGGCGAGCCGTTTTTGTACCACTGGTAGTGAGCCGTCGGGCCGCTGTGCGAGGCCAGCGTGACGCCGAAGCTCACGGCGCTGTTTTCGCAGGCCGTCAGGCTGGAGGCCAGATCGGTGGCGAGGATGGGGGCCACGTCGGTGACAATCACCGTCTGCGTGGCCGTCGAGGTGTTGCCGCCCACGTCGGTGACGGTCCAGGTGACGGTGGTGGTGCCTACGGGGAAGTTGTAGGTCGTTACTCCCGCCGTGTAGCCCGGTACGTTGGCGCTGACGGTGTAGCCTTCGCAGTTGTCGTCAGCGTCGGGTTCGCCCAGGTCAATGGCCACGGTGCAGCCCTCGCCCAAGTCGTAGCTGAAAGTGCCCTGGGCTACGTTGATGGTCGGCGGCGTCACGTCATCGACCACCACCTGCTGGGTGGCCGTCGCGGTGTTGCCGTTGCCGTCGTCAAACGTCCACGTTACCGTGTAGG
>ERZ1066118.544-NODE-544-length-33276-cov-11.492249_pt1 | contig 33276 bp, 26 predicted proteins | sample MGYA00382765_ERZ1066118 | MGnify/ENA primary metagenome ERZ1066118 (study PRJEB33369, sample SAMEA5778348) | biofilm metagenome | biome: Industrial cooling water; feature: Water cooling tower basin; material: Biofilm | place: United Arab Emirates | collected...
TTAGCTTTCTAGTGTCCCTTAATTCGGCAAAATTGTCAGCATAATTCCTGACAGCGCGCCAACTGTCCACTCATACTAGGGATTAGGGTCAGCGAGCAGTGACCAGTGACCAGTGACCAGTGACCAGTGACCAGTGACCAGTGACCAGTGACTACTTCCTCAACATGCGAAAATTATCACTATCGCCAACAATAGCTTTTGCCGCGATCGCCCGTAACCCTCAATTGATGGTGTTGATGGCGGCTGGCTCCCTAACTACGATGACTGGAGCAGTGTTTAACCCTGCCTTGGGAGAGATTAAGCACCAACTCCAGCTAGCTCCAGAGATTGGCGGTTATTTGGCAGCTGCCCATGTTTGGGCACTTGGTCTTTTTAGTCTTCCCCTCGGAATTCTCTCCGATCGCGTGGGGAGGGTAAAGGTGCTGGTCGTTTCCCTGTTTTGCTACGCCGTAGTGGGCGCTGCTGGAGCTGCAGTAGATGATTTCCCGTCCTTAATCGCGTTACGCGGATTTCTGGGCATCGCCACGGCAGGTATTACATCTGCTAGCTTAGGTCTACTCACGAGTATGTATGAGGGCGAGGAACGAGCCAAAGCATTGGGTTATGCTACAGGGACGCTGACGCTTGCGGGGATCGTCTTTCCATTGTTGGGGGGCGGAGTAGGCTATTTCTTCCACTGGCGATATATTTTCTGCCTGTACGCGATCGGACTACCCTTAGCAGTACTGACAGCCAGGATTTTGCCACAGCCACCAGAGCGCACTGCAGTGAAAAAAGATCGACCTCAGCATAAACTGTGGCAAGTTTTAGGGCGCTACCAAACTATTTGGTTATTGCTAACGCTGAGCTTGACATCAGTGGTGATGTATTCTGTTGTCTTCTATACCCCACAATATTTCAAAGATACGATCGATGCCAATACGCTGACTAACAGCCTGGTTTTGGCTTCCCGCGCTTTAGGTGCAGCGATTATCTCCGCTTTTGGAGCCAGAAAGCTATCTCAATCATTGGGTTTGTATAAAGCCACAGCTGTTGGCTTCATTTTAATGGCGCTAACACTAGGCACGATCCCATTTTTACGAGAGATTAGTTTAATTATGTTAGCGGCGATCGGTTTTGGTGCTGGGTTTGGTCTGATCCTACCCAATCTTTACGATGCCTTAGCGAGTCTCGCTCCTTCTCAATTGCGATCGAGCGTGCTATCAGCTGGGGCTGGAGCAGGTTTCATCGGTCAATCTTTCTGCCCAATTGTATTGGGCTTTGTCGTCAAAAGTAACGGTATAGAAGCTGCTTTTTATACGGCTGCGAGTGCTTCGATGGTTGTCGGTGTGTTGTTGCTTGTATTCGGGAGTCGGGAGCAGGGAGCAGGGAGCAGGGAGCAGTGACCAGTTATCAGTGACTAGTTAACAATCCACTACACCCCACACTTCCCACACTTCCCACACTTCCCACACCCTATTTACTACTAGCCACTAGCCACCAGCCACTAGCCACTGTCCCTATCTTCTGGCAATCTCACTTCTTGCTCTATCTCCAGTTCCGCTAAGAAATTTCGGTCTTCGCTGATGTGAGGAAACTTGAGTTGAGAATCGGGAACGCCTCGTTCTATCTGGCGTTGGCGGAGGATGGTAAAACTACCAGGAGCTAAAATTCGCAGGCGCGGAGGAGGAATGGGATCTTTACGACTAATTTCGTAATGGGTGTTTGCTGCTTGTAACTTGCGATCGCACTCCTCTAAAAAGATTTGCGGATCTTTCAACGTATAGCCATTAGCTAACTCAATATTTACCAAATAGCGGGCGGGAAAATCATTTTCAGATAAAGTAATACAAAAATCTTCTAGTAATAAACCAAATTCCTGCTGTACGGCTTGCATTACCTGAGTTGCGTGGGCTTCTGTCGTCTTTTCTGTTGTAGAAGAAATCAATCCGCCTTGACGGTGGCGAAATACGATTAACGGTGCTTGCTCGTAAAATCCGACGACTTCAATCACATCGCCGATATCGTAGCGATAAAATCCGTTATAGCTCGTAGTCAGAATGCGATACCGCTCGCCCGATCTGACTTCAGTAGCGAGTAGGGTTTTAGGCTGTTCTTCCTGCCACTGGTCTTGAGGGATAAACTCGAAAAAACCACTTTCTAAAGCTAAAATGCTGCTGTCATCGTCGAGTTCGTGATAAATACTAAACATCCCTTCGGCAGAAGAGAATACCGCGCCAAAAACTGGCGTATTGCCGAAATAGGTGGGGAATCGCTGAAAGTAAAAGTCAGATGTACCCCCACGAGCGCACGCCACAAAGGATAAATTTGACCAGGCGAGATAAGGGGTAAGCTTACCTTCCGACTGCAGAATTTCTCGTAATTCATTGGCTCGAACTGGATTAGCTGATAAACACCGCTCTAACTTCAGCCGTAGTTCCGGTTCTACTTCTAACCAATCGGCAATGGTTCCTTTTTCGATGTCGCGGATTAAATCTGCGGCAAATTGCTCTAAATAATTGCAGGTACGGAGAATGAGCATCGGAAAGTTAGCTAGCATTCCCCGCATTAAAGGTTCTTGTAAGGCAAATAATAAGGCAAGATAATGACGAGCGGGGCTATCTGCTACCTGGAGAGCCTCGTAGGGTTGGGCAAAAAACTGCTCGTACAGCCATTTGTCCATATTCAGGACACCAGCACTAGCAGGACCGTAGGGAATACCAGCGTTAGTACGTCCCCATTGTTGGGTAGAATTTGTCAGGAGAATTTTGCCAAACTGTTGCCCTCTAGAATGTAAGGCGGCGGTTAGAAAACCCATGCTGGTTAGGGTAGCTTGACGAGTGATGTTTTGCGATCGCCTCGTCGTCGGAATCATTTTCTTTTTTCCCGTCGAGCCACTCGTCAGCGTCAAGTAAACTACGGGATCGGCTGTTAAGATATTTTGTTCTCCTTGGGCAATCCGCTCCAGATAAGGTTCGTAGCTGCCATAAGGTAAAATTGGTACTCGTTCGCGAAAGCAGGCGACTGTTTTAATCTCACCGACCTGATATTTTCTGCCAAATTCTGTATTTTGATGAGCTTGTAATAAGTTCATCAAAAACCGTTCCTGTACTTCTGCCGTCCGGCGCGTTTTTCTGACAAAATTTGCTTTTGTCACACTTGTAACAGCATTTAAAGCGGATAGAACGAGATTGACCATTCAGTTTTCCCAATTCATCAAATACTGATTCAAGCAGATTAATTGTGTTTAGAATATGACAATTTTGTAGTGCGTGGTGAGTGGTGCGTGAAAATAGGTCACTGGTCACTTGGTCACTGATAACTGTACTTCTCGTTCCACTTGCAAGCCTGCCAGAAAATTGCGGTCTTCGCTGATGTGGGGAAATTTCAGTTGAGAATCTGGTATGCCTTTGTCTAACTGCCTTTGCCGTACGATCGCAAAGCTACCAGGGGCAAGAATTCGCAGTCTTGGTGGTGGAATTTGGTCGTTGTTGATTCGCTTGACAGCGTAGGAAGTATGAATTGACTGTAATTGACGGTCAAAGCGATCGAGAAATTGCTGTGGATTTTCTAGTATTTTTCCAGGTGCAAGCTCGATATTAACCAGATAACACGCGGGAATCATATCGTCGGACAGAGTAATACAAAAATCTTCTAGAGGTAGATCGAATTCTTGCTGTAATACCTGCATGACTTGAGTGACGTGAAATTCGGTGGTTTTCTCTGTTGTGGAAGACAGTAATCCGCCACGTCGATGACGGAATACAATCAGTGGTGCTTGTTGGTAACATCCCACGACTTCCACCACATCGCCAATATCGTAGCGGTAGAAACCACTGTAGTTACTCATTAAAATTCGATAGAAGTTTCCCGGCTTTACCTCACGTGGTAACAAAGTTTGCGGTTGTTCTACATCCCACTGGTCTTGAGGAATAAATTCAAAAAAGGCGCTTTCGATCGCTAAAATACTGGCATCAGAATTCAATTCTGGATAAATGCTAAACGTACCCTCTGCGGAGCAGTAAACCGCACCAAACCCAGGTGTATCCCTAAAGTAAGTAGGAAAGCGCTGGAAGTAAAAATCGGAAGTCCCACCTCTAGCTGTGACGACAAAAGAAAGTTTCGACCATGCGAGTTCGGGGGTCAGTCTACCTTCTGCTTGCAGGATTTCTCGCAGTTGCTTGGCGCGATTGGGGTTAGATACTAATTGTTGCTCTAATTTCAGCCGCAGTTCCGGTTCTAGCTGCAACCAAGGCGCGAGCGTTCCTTTTTCGATGTCACGGATGAAGTCTTCGGCATATTGTTCTAAGTAACCGCAGGTACGTAAAATCAGCATAGGAAAATTGGCTGCTATTCCCCGCGTATTCGGTTGTTGTAAGGCAAACAGCAAACAAAGGTAATGGCGTGTCAGACTCTCAGGTGCTTGCAAAGCCTCAAAGGGATGAGCAAATAATTGTTCGCACAGAAACTTTCCCATCCGCAAGACTCCCACGCTAGCAGGACCATATGGAATCCCGCCACTGCTAAGTCCCAGAAGTTGAGTCGAGTTAGTAGCGATGACTTTGCCGAATTTCAACCCCCGTCGGCGCAATGCCTCGCTGAGAAAGCCGATACTAGTTAGATTGGGACGGCGTAAGGAGTTTTGAAAGCGTTTGGTAACTGGAATTAGCTTATGCGCTCCCGTAGAGCCACTGGTGAGGTTCAAAAAGACAACGGGATCGGCAGTGAGAATATTCTGTTCCCCTTGAGCGATGCGATCGCAGTAGGATTCGTAGCTACTATAGGACGATATGGGGATACGCTGGCGAAATTGCTCGACAGTTCCAATATCTTTAAATCTATACTTTTGTCCTAATTCCGTTGCCTGATGAGTTCGTAGCAAATCTTGGAGAAATCGCTCTTGTACTGCTTCAACTTGGCGCGTTTTTTTGACGAAGTTATCCTTTGTATGCTCGGCAACAGTTTGTAACACTGGCAGCAAAAAATTTGTCATTGACCTCTCACACCCTTTGTCTGCGTTATTATAAATAATAATTGATTTACTTAATTACTTCGATCGCGCCTTGTATAGCAAGCGTTTATCGTTTTACATATCTTGCCAAACTCGGCAATTATTAATAAATATTTAATCTGTATTAAAAAAGTATTTTTTCCTTGCTTCAATGGGTAGTTTACGGAAAGTACCTGTGAAATTTTCTATGCGTTTAACTGCTGATGATATTGCTGACAGTATAGCTGATAATACAGTCTTCTCAATTGGGCGGGTAGATTTATCCTCGATCTCGTCAGAGATATTTTTTGAAAAATATCAGAAAATGGGAACGCCAGTTATTATTACTGGATTAAAAGCAGATGACTGGAATATAGATTATCTCTGCAAGCAGTTGGGTCAGCAAGAATTTCTGTTTCGCTATTACGGACGAGAAAGATATCAACAAGATAAACGCACTTGGAAAAATATTGGTAGCGGTGTTCCTCTAAAGACAATGCCGTTTACAGATTATGTAAAGTTGTTGCACAGCCACGAAGCTCACGAAAAGGATATTTATCTAGCTAAATGCTCCCTGAAAGATACAAAGTTGGCAGACAATGATTCTTTAAGTAATATTGGCGAACAGCTAGGTCTAACTAAACCTATAGGCAATCTCAATCTTTGGGTAGCACCTGGAGGACATTTAGAGTGCCTACACTACGATACACTGGACGGCATGTTAATACAGCTACATGGAGTAAAAAAAGTCTTATTATTTCCACCTAATCAGACTTATAATTTGTATCCATTCTCAGTATTCGTACATTTACTACGCGGTCTAGAACTGCGTGCTTGGTTTAGTACTGTGTATCCAGAAAATCCAGATTTTGAAGCATTTCCCAAACTTAAACAAGCGTTAGAACATAAACAAGAAGTCATACTAGAGCCAGGAGAAATGCTTTATATCCCTATGGGTTGGTGGCATGAAGTTACAGCATTAGGTGATGAAATAGTATGTTCTGTCAATCAATTTTGGGGCGTATATCCCACTTCAAGAGCGTTTTTATCTTGGTGTCGTTGGCGAGTAGTTTTTAGCAATATTTTGGCAATGCCTTATTTATTGGTCAAATTTGCGATCGCTTTTCTGAGTAAGAGTAGACGACAGCAGATAAAACAGATCTTTTATCGGTTTTGAAACTTCAAACGTAGGGTGCGATAATTAACGTACCCTACTACTAGATATAGATTGTCATTGTTGTTACGATCGATAAAGTTGAATAAAATAGTGCCACGAAAACTCGCAGTTTCACAGCGATTGTTTATCGAGAAGACGATATGTACGTTGCTGAATGCCCAGAAGTTGGTACAGTAGATCGAGGAGAAACAATAGAACAGGCGATCGCTAACTTACGCGAAGCAACAAGGCTTTATTTAGAAGATTTTTCTTAAATTATCTCAAGCGATCCCATTCCCTCTTGAGAAACATGACAGCCGCGCGTTTAACCATCAAAGAACTTACCGAGGCAGTTGGGGGAAATTGTACCCCTAGGATGGTGCGACACTATCACCAACTAGGTATTTTGCCACCCCCAGAGCGATCGCGTAGCAATTATCGCCTCTACACCCAGGAAGACGTACAACAGTTGCGGCGGATCGTAGCGCTGAAGCAGCAAGGCTTTCAACTTTCCCACATTCGCGAACTCCTAAAAAGCGATGCCATTGGTGAAGTAAAAAATTTAACTCATAAATTGCAACAACAGTATCACTCTGTTATGCAGCAAATGGCGCGATTGCGTCAGACAGCAACGGCGCTAGAAGGATTGATCGGTCGCGATCGCTCTTGCCAAACCCTGCAAGCAGAGGCGATCGCGCAGTTACGCTTGTTAGAAGTGGAAAGTCAAGACGGATTGGGGCAGTTAGAACAACTGTGGGAAAATTGGGATGCAGCCACCCACGCTCACCCAGAAGAATTTCAGGAATCTTTGCAACAATTGTTACCCGATCTCTCCAACCGTTCGGAGATTGAAGTCGATTTACTATCTAAATTGGCGCTAGCTTGCGGTGATGTCAGTTTAGTTAATTTTATCCGTATTGGTAAAGGAGCGATCGCGGCGGCGCGCCATGCCCTCACTCAAGGCTGTGAGATTATCGGCGATGTTGCCCCTGTAATTGCGGCTTGCGATCGCACCCGTTTGTCTCATTTAGGTTGTACAGTCACTACTTTAATCGCCGATCCCCACGTTAGCAGCGTTGTGGAAGCCGAGCAAGCCTTTTGGCATCAAAGCCAATGGCAAGAACAGCTACAACAGTTACCAGCAGGCTGTATTTTTGTCGTGGGATATGCCCCATCAGTACTCATTGCTGCTTGTGATGCTATTGCCAAGGGACATTTTCAACCCGCTTTAATTATTGGAATGCCGATTGGTTTCAGCCATGCCCCAGCTGCGAAACGGCAATTGGTATGTTCTGGTATTCCCTACATCACCATTGAGGGAACAATGGGCGGCGGCTTGCTGGCAGCAGTAGCCCTGAATGCTTTAGTTGAATCGACAATTGAGAAACCGGATTGTCATTGTTATTTAGAAAAGTCGGGAGTGGTTAGTGGCTAGTGGTTCGTAGTAAATAGGGTGTGGGAAGTGTGGGGAGTGTGGGGAGTGTGGGAAGTGTGGGGTGTAGAGAATTTTGAATTTTGAATTGTTTTGCTCCCCCAGCTCCCTCAGCTCTCCCTTGTCTTCTTCTACAGCCGATCTGCAGCGATCGCTGCACCAACTAGCCCAATGTCCGATCGCAGGACGATATGCACGGGGACGTTTTCTAGTAAAGGTCGCATCCGTCCTTTACTGGTGAAAGCGCGGATAAAACTACCCTCTTGCATCAGGGGGAGAATTTTCGCGGCAATGCCACCAGCAATGTACAATCCTGCATATGGTAAGAGTTTGAGGGCGAGATTTCCTGCTTCTGCGCCGTAAGCCTCTACGAAGATCTGCATTGTTTGCTCGGACAAGCGATCGCTTTTTTCTAAGGCGGCTTTGGAAATTGCTGCGGCTGGATCGACGGTTTTTTCACTCTTGCCAGTTTGTTTTTCCCAGGCTTCTACAACTTGGGCAATTTCTGGTGTTTCTTTCACGCTTTGGCGATCGCGTAAAAATTGATAAATGGCGACAATTCCTTGTCCCGATACGACTCGTTCTACTGAAACCCGCTGGATGTCGTGCTTGTCTAAAAGGTGTTTCAACAGTTGAAAATCCAACTCAGAACGGGGGGCAAAATCAGCGTGTCCGCCTTCAGAACTAAAGACATGGTAAGTGTCGCCTTGCTGAATTAAAAATCCCTGTCCTAATCCCGTTCCCGCACCAATCACCGCGATGGGTGTCCCAGTTTGGGGTTTGCCTGCTTGTAGGGTGTGCAAATCCGATTCCTGCAAACCCAAAATCCCGTAACCAACAGCGGCAAAGTCATTGATGAGAGAAATAGACTCGATGCCCAACTCCTCCTCTAACCTGGATGCTTGCAGCAGCCAAGTGAGGTTAGTTAACTGGACTGTATTATTGACCACTGGACCCGCGATCGCAAAACACGCTTTTTGCGGGGAGAGTTTTTTGCCTAGCTTTTCCTCAGACGTGGCTAAAAACTCTTGGACTATAGGCACTAAATCTGTATAGTGGCGACTGTTGTAGCGTTGTTCGTAAAGTGGATGGGGCGTTGCTTCTGTAGTCTCCACCAGACGTAAGATCGTCTTCGTGCCACCAATATCTCCTGCTAGCAGTATTGTCATAGCGATCGCTTTAATGGAATCGAATAATTTTTTCGGTTTTACTTAAGTGGGACGTGTCGCCATTTAATTCCATTACCCAAGATTGCTTTGGGGATGGACGGACAACTTTCACTAAACAGCACAAAGCGGCGTTAACCTCTGTCTGAGCCGTTGCGCCTACCAAACCCATTGTTGCACCTACTACAGATGCCCCGTGTCCTACCAACAGAATATCTTTGGAAAATTCCTCTGCTAACAACCGAGCTGTTTTGCCAGCCCGTTCTAAGGCAACTTCTCCGGTTTCGGGATATTCTGCCGTGACGCGAGAAGTGTAGCTGGTGTCAATCCTGGGAAACATGCGGGTTAAAACTTCCAGAGGCGCTCTTTTTGGTGCTTGCGGCATCCAAGCAGAATTGAGCCATTCACTCAAACCCGACTCTAAATTAATAGAAAGATCGAGGGCTTCTGCTACGTAGCTGGCTGTTTGCACCGTTCGCAAAAAGGGGGAAGCAAAGATATGACTGATATTTTCTCTCTTCAGCCGTTGCGCCAGCTGTTGAGCTTGAACTCTACCATCTTCCGAAATCGGTGGATCGAATGGTCGTTCTGCGGAGAGGAACCACTCAGGATTGACAAAATCAAGACGATTGGCGTGACGAGCAATCCAGACAATTTGAGTCATAGAATAAATGTTCCGAGCGCGTAGAATTCGCAGAATGCCAAATCTAAATATAAGCAAGTTAAAAGTCAAAAGTCAAAAGTCAAAGGAAACAGGAGACAGAAGGAAACCAATGATTTAAAACACGGATTTCACCCGCGCCTTATGCGCTTACCACCAATTGGCTCCTAACTTAAACCCAACCAACATGAAATAAGAAACTGGTAACTGATTATTGGTCACTGGTGACTGTTAAAAGGCGATCGCCACCTTTTTGAAACTCATGAGATGCTTGTCTAATTTCTACTTTACATCCTTGCTTTTGCATCTCATCCATAACTGGTTGCAGCCAAGGTGAAACTTCTCCAGAAAATTGCACTAATAGCGGAAAAATTCTGACTTCTTTTGCTACGCGACACATTTCGCTAATTGCTGCTATATGAAAATCTAAGGAAAGATTATCGGAATAAGTGAAGAGAAAATGAGAACACAAGGCTAAATCGAACTGATGTGAATTAAATGATAAATTCGGCAATTCATCAGTCTTATATCTACCTTGTCGCAGTCCCAAGGGAAAATCTGCAATAAATTTATTCATCGCCGCTAGTCTAATTTTGCCCAACTCTTCCGGCGACTGAATATCTTGCCAAACAAAGCGATCGTAATGAAGTTTAGTCCCATCAATAATTGCTTGATAAGTTTCCTGCACTCGTCGAGCAATTTCTGTCGCAGTAAATTGATAGATTGGATCGCAAGAAATTACGCTGTATTCTTGCTGCGTCATTTCTGCATTAAAGCTAGCGGGACCGCCACCACAATCGAGAATTTTTAGTTTCAATTCGTCAGGTTTGAGGTCGAACATCCTGACGTATTCTGGCATCGATCGCCCCCAAGGGACGACATTTTCTAGTTTAAAAGTCATGTTTGCACGTACTGGCTCAAACGCTGCTCTAAGCTACCTAATAATGTATCTACATCAGAGGCAAGATGCTCGAAACAAACAGGGGGAGGGGGTTCGATTTCAAATTGAATTAATTTAATTTGTCCGTTACCGATGCCAAGAATTAAAACTTGTTTTTCAGGATTATGAGCATCGATAAATCCTAAAATTTCTTGGATCTGGCTGTTAACGCGATCGTTTAATTTTTCAATGGCAGATTTAGGACAAAAGATAAAATGCGGTGTCGGTTGGATATCGATACCCAAGGTATCATCGCTGGCTCCTTTTTCCAAAAATAACCCCCAAGATAGTGCTGCTAACTCTTGTTGATTCTCTTTTACAAACCAATCTAACTGCTGTCGCCATTGTCCATCTTCTCCGACAGGCTGAGGACTACCAAATGAGAACATAATTTGTCATTTGCATTTGTCATTCGTCATTATTTTAAGCCGGATTGGACGCGCCAGAGCGTGGCGTAGATTCCTCCACGTTCTAGGAGTTGTTCGTGGGTTCCCGATTCGATGAGTTTGCCATACTCCATGACGTAGATACAATCGGCATTGCGAACGGTGGAAAGACGATGGGCGATCGCAATTGTGGTTCTATTGGCTGTAATTCGTTCGAGCGATCGCTGAATAGCTGCTTCTGTTTCGTTATCGACGGCTGATGTTGCTTCATCCAAGATTAGAATTGGTGGGTTTTTTAATACCGCACGGGCGATCGCAATTCTCTGTCGTTGTCCGCCTGATAATTTTTGTCCCCTTTCTCCCACAATTGTTTCATAATCTTGAGGCAGTTGCGTGATAAAGTCATGTGCTTCTGCAACTTTTGCCGCTGAGATGATTTTATCTCGAGTGGCGTTGGGACTACCGTAGGCTATATTCTCGGCAACAGTACCGTGAAATAAGAAGACATCCTGACTGACTAAACCAATACACCTGCGTAAATCTCTCAATTTTAAATCGCGGATATCGATGCCATCTAAGGTAATCGTTCCCGACTTTACTTCATATAATCTGAGGAGAAGTTTAACTAAAGTACTCTTACCCGAACCCGTAGAACCCACAATCGCGATGGTTTTTCCGGCAGGAATCTGCAAAGATAGATTTTCAATGACGGGCGATCGCTCGTAATAAGCAAAGGTGACATTTTTCAATATCACCTCGCCTTTTACCTCATGGATTGGTAAAGCAATATCTCCGGTATGAATATCAATGGGAGTGTCGAGTAAATTCATCACCCGATTTGTGGAAGCCATTGCCCGTTGATATTGGTCGAAGGTTTCGCCTAATCTAGTCAGGGGCCATAACAAACGCTGAATTAAAAAGATGAGGACGCTGTACGTCCCTACGGTCATTCTGCCTGCGATCGCTTCCATGCCTCCAAATAAAAGTAAAGCGGTAAAACCCGCCAAAATAATCATCCGAATTAAGGGAACGAAGGCAGCAGACAAGGCGATCGCTTTTTTGTTACTGTGACGATATGCTTGACTTTCCTCTTCAAGTCTGCTCGATTCGTAAGCTTCTGCGGTAAAGCTTTTGATCGTCATAATGCCTGACAAATTATTTGCCAGTCTTGCATTTAACAAGCTAACTTTTTCTCGCACCTCGGCATAACGCGGCGCTAAAAGTCGTTGAAACGCTACCGAACCCCACAAAATAAAAGGCATGGGTAGCATTGCCATCCAAGCCACGCTCGGTGCAAGAATAAAGAAAGCTGCACCAATAATTAAGACTGTGGCAGTAACTTGGATAATTTCATTAGCGCCAATATCTAAAAATCGCTCTAATTGATTGATATCATCGCTCAAAACTGACATCAAACCGCCCGTACTGCGTTCCTCAAAATAGGCGAGTTCTAATTCTTGCAGGTGGTTGTATGCGTCGAGACGGAGTTCGTGCTGAATTCTCTGCGCCAAGTTGCGCCATTTCCTGGCATAGGCATATTCAAAAATTGATTCTAGTATCCAAATAATCACCGTAAGGACGGAGAGAATCAGAAATTGGACAAAAACGTCCTTCACTCCCCAACGAGCAATAATAGAATCTTGACGCTGTACTACCACATCAACAGCCACACCAATTAATGCAGGTGGAGCCAGATCGAAGATTTTATTTAAGACAGAATAGAGAGATGCCAGCCAAATTTCCTCGCGATAGTGGCGGGTGTAAGCGAGTAAGCGTTTGAGGGGATGAGTGGCTTGGGAACGCAACCTTGAAGAAGATTTGCGTTTTGGCGAGCGCATTAATGCCTGCGGCTGCATTATCTGTATTTGGATCTGTGGGTGTATATTCCACGATAACGTGGTAAGAAGTCGTAAGTCGTAAGTAACTGATAACTGATAACTGAATTACAGCCAATTTCCCACTAAAACATAAGCTGCCCAGTAGCCAGGACGACGGTAGTTAGGATAGTTTTTCATCAGATTCAGTTGGGCTTGACGTAGGGCTTCGGCACGAGTGAGTTTAGTTTTGGTTAATTGTTTATAAAATTCACCAATAAAAATTGCCGTTGCTTCATCATCAATTTGCCATAGAGAAGCTAACGTACTCCTAGCCCCAGCCCTAACTGCAATTCCCGCTAGTCCCAAGGCAGCACGTCTGTCTCCCGTAGCAGTTTCGCACGCGCTGAGGACGAGTAATTCGATCGCATTCGGACGGCGACGGTTGCGCGATCGCAATAAGTTGTCAAATTGCCTGACGTTAATTGGACCATCGGCAGCGAGGATAAATGTATTCTCGGCTTGAGAACTAAATTGACCGTGGGTTGCTAAATGAACTACGTTAAAGCTATTCGAGTCGATCTTGGTTTCCAAGCTCTTGCTAGTAAAGGCGCGATCGAGTAACTCGGCGATCGCAACTCCGGCTTGTTGGATCAAATTAAATTCCAACCTGACGGCGGGTAAGGGTGGAAAGGGAGAGTTAGCAGGCGGAACGCTGAGTCCAGCAGTTAAGGCTTTGAGATTGGTTGGAGATATAGGCTGAGGGTTGATGAGTTGCAAACCCGGACTGACAGCGATCGCGTATTTTTCTACTAAATATTGCTTGCCATCAAACAAGGCAGACATAGGAATATTTCGCAATACTCCATCTGGGACGAATACCAGGGTTTGAACTCCGCTTTGCTGCAACTGGTTGGCAACAGGTTGGATCAGCCAGTTGTATATTTGTTGAGATAAATCTCTGACATCTTTGGTGCGATCGGGTTCGGTAAGCGATCGCTGCAATCGTTCTACAGTTTGCTCGATCTGAGTTTGCGGTTGACGGATCGTGTAGTGGCGCAGGGGTTGCTGGGGAATTTTCAGAATGACTTCTAGGCGATCGGGTAAAATAATTGGATAAATTACCGCTGCTGTAGGATTATCCCGATCTACCACTCGATCGATCGCTACAGGTTGGGCTTCGATACAAGCTTCCCGAAAGAAGTTGTCTAGTTCTGCTAGCTGCAATGCCTCGATCGTTTCGCGGGCTTGGGCTAAGTTTTGCTGAGGGGTTTCGCCTGAATTTTGCCCAGACAACAGCAAGGCGACAAGTTCTCGATAAACTGGTTCGACTTCATCGCGAAAATTAAATTGAGTTTCTGGGTTGACAGCAACGAGATCGTTACGCAAAGATTTTAGAGTTTTTACTGCTTCTCTGTAGGTAGCGATCGCTCCTGCAGTATTTCCCTGCGTTCTCAATAAGCGTGCCAATTGCCATTGCCAGCGATAGGTAATATCCGGTGCATTCACTGCCTGAGATAACATCAAGGCCTGTTCTGTCAACTCTTGCGCATTCTGCCATTGCCGATCTTGCTCGTATAAACTGCCTAGACTGCCTACCGCATAAGCCTCAGCTCGTTTATCTTCCAAAGTTCGAGATTGTTTGACAGCGGTTGCTAGTAGTTGGGCAATTTGGGTAGCTGGTAGTTGGTTGTCACTCCTCTGCTCCTCTGCTCCTCTGCTCCTCTGTTCGCGACTCCCGATTTCCATCAAACTTTGGGCAAAGTCAATTTGAGCATAGACTGTTTTACTACTAAGAGGGATGGTAGCAAGCAGAGATTGAATTTCGGGAATGAGCAATCGGGCAGTAGAATTTTGCGTGTTTACTAAGAGGCTGAATTGGTTGAGTCGGGCTTGCAGTTTTGCGATTGGCGCGATCGCGGTAGTAGCAGCCTGTTGATAGTAGGTTAAAGCAGTTGGGTTGTCTTTTTGCGATCGCGCTGTATTGCCGAGGCTAAATAGACTAGCCGCAATATCTGACTGCGAGTTGAGTTTTCGCGCTAATGCTAAACTCCGCTGCAATACTTGTTGCGACTGCGGCAGATCGCCTATTGCTCGCAGTAAGTTCCCCATTTGGCGGAGTCCAGCAGCTTTGAGTGGGGAGTCTGGGGTAGAGCTGAGGCGGCGATCGATAGAGGTTAATGTTTCTAAAGCACGGCGATATAGTCCCAAAGCTTGCAATGCTTGGCTTTGATTTAGCAAGCTACGGATAATTCCCGGGCGATCGCCCGATCGTTCGTACATAGTGGTGGCTTGTTGCCACGTACTTAAGGCTGTTTCTGCTTGTCCCAATCCAAACTGTAAGCTAGCTTGGGCATTTAAGGCTTGGGCGAGAATTGGCAGAATTCGGGAGTCGGGAGTCGGGAGTCGGGAGTCGGGAGTGGCTAGTGGCTGGTGGCTAGAATTTCTTCCTTGTCTCCCTTGTCCTCTTGTCCCGCTTGCGGAGTACCCCAACAAGTCAAAACTAACGGCGATCGCCTGTTCTGCTTGCTGCCACTGTCCGAGTTGCTGATAGGCTAAAGATAAATTGCTGGAAGCGATCGCGAGATTGAGCTTGTCCCCTGTGTTGCGGTAGTTTTGCGCTGCTTGTTGCCAAATTTTTACTGCTTGGGCAAATTGTCCGGCTGCATAAAGTTCTCTGCCTTGTTGCAATAACCGTGCAGATTCATCGTCGCTTTGTTGCTCTTGTGGCTGTGAAGATGAGAGTATATCTAGTTGAGATGGAGCTGCGATCGCCGTTCCAGGAAGGAAAATTAAGAGTAAAACAGCGAGACAAGTTTTTGAGATTAAATGCATTGCCATCACCTCTTACCTCTTGCCTCTTGCCTCTCACCTCAAAACAAGCTGTAATTAACCGAAAAATATACGCCGTTTTCTTGCCAGGTGCGATCGCGGTCTTCAATATCCACCAAGGGAATACCCCAGTCTAAACGAGCAGTTACGGTATCTGCTAGTTGAAAGCGCAACCCCAAGCCTACCGATACTAAGGTGTCTTCGTCTTCAGGCGGAGTCAAATCTTCAATCGATCGCCCAGCTTCATTCCAAATCGTACCAAAATCGACGAAGGGCGTGACTTGTAGCGTCAGTTGCCGTTCGGGAACGCGATAAACTGGAATTCGCAGTTCTGCCGAAGCAAACAAACCACCATCTGATAGTAATGCATCTTGACGGTAGCCTCTAACGCTTTCGAGTCCACCCACGCCAAATTGTTCTAAAGGTACGAGCGGATCGTCAGCTATTTGGACGTTCGTGCGAAGTAAGAACAAAGTATCGGGAGCGAGCAACCGTACCCATTGCGCCTGTCCTTGCCAGGAGAAAAAGCGGCTGTCTGGAGCGTTGCTATTAATCGTAGCGTCGAACGCTCCTACACCTAAATTAAACTGCGATCGCGCTGCGATCACTTCTCGCGTGTTGCGTTGCGTCCATTCTTGAAAGAATTGGACGGCTGAGATGCGAGTATCTCCATCCTCATCTGCGCCTGGTGAAAGCAAGGAGGAAGGATAGCCAAAATCTTCTAAAACATCGGAAGATATTTCGCTTTCGCGTCGTGCTGCTGTCAGACCGAGAGCAAATTCACGATTGGGAGATTGTAATATAGGTTGACGATAGCTCAGTTCAAAATAGCGGGAATTACCATCGATTTCGAGGTCGTCGAATGGTGGTTCGATCACGTTGCTATCGGTAAATCCGGCATTAAAACTAATCGTGCCATTTTTAGCATTAACCGGAATTGTATAACTGCCGTCTACGCCATTGCTACCGTCGGTATTGCTATATGCAAAACTCAACCCATCGCCAAATCCAAGCAAATTAGCTTGGTTAAACTGAACTCGCCGCCGGAAGCTGCCAACGCTAGGCGATCGCCCGTTGTCTAGTACGATTTGTGTATTAAATGTATCTGCTTCCCTTACCGTAACATCTAACACGCTCGTGCCCGGACGAGTCCCCGCTGAAAGTTCTGCTGAAAGGTTTTGGATTAAGGGGTTGAGTTGTAGCAGTTGCAAAGATTCTAGCAAGCGTTGTTGGTTCAACGGTGTATCTTGCGGAATGCGATCGCGGATGTAACTAGGTCTTAATCGCCGCGTTCCCTGTATATTAACTGCTTCTAATCCCCCTTCTACTACCTGAATTTTTACCACGCCGCCTTGAATAGTTTGGGGCGGAATCAAAGCACCAGAAGTAATATATCCTTTATCTATATATAGTTGCGTAACGACTGTACGGGCTTGAAAGAGTTCGGTAAAAGACAGCGATCGATTGGTGAAGGGAGCCAATACTTTCTCGAAATCTTGGGGGCTAAAGACAGTACTTCCTACTACCTCAAATCGTTTAACTGTGAGTTTTTCTGGAATTTTTCCCGGTACTGGTGCGGGTGTGGGAGGTGCGTCAGGTGGCTGTAATAAATCTTCTGGTGGTGGTAAGGGAGCGGGTGTCGGGAGTTCTGGAGGCGCGGGTTCGGGGCGCGGAATTACGTCTTGGGGACGCGGTGGCGGTGCAGGAAGGCGGGGAGCTTGGGCTGTGAGTGTTACTGGTGATTGGGTTTGTAAGTTACTTTCCCCTGCGTTAGCGTAGCTGAATGAAGTTATCGCCGGAGCGGGACTAGCATTAGCGCTGGGAGCAATTAAGTAAAAATTAATGCTTATACAACCAATCCCTCCTGCTATGCGTACGAGGAGGGATACGAAACTGTTGTTAAATTTACGTTCCATTACAACTATTCGGACTAAACCAAGGAATATTAAGCGTATCGGTGGTAACAGAGGCAGTCAGTACAACCTCACCATTAGAACCTACCACCCACCCTGTAGCTTCCACAAGTGGGGCAGGATTAACTTTATTGGAAGATTCTGCGGGAGTCGGAATTGCTTTTGACTGCTGACTTATAACTTTTGGCTTTTCTGCAACGCCTAAATCTACCAATATTGACTCGCTTCTAGTTGCTTCGGCAGGAGTTGGGGGTAAGCCACCCCGCCCGGTGATGGCAAAGCTGCTTTCTCCTGATGCTACGCCACCTGCAGAACAGCCTTGAGCCACCAAACCGCTGACATCGACAACATCTGCTGGCAAGATAACTAATTCGGCACTGGGGTCTACATCCGGTCTTCTTATTTCTACTATTCCATTAATGCCGCGATCGGAGCTGGCATCAATAGTACTGTCGGGGGAAACAAAGAGTCCTTGGGTCGTAATTCTTATATTCCCACCCCGACCGTCGACAGCTCGAGCAGTAATATTACTTCTCCCTGCTAGTACTAAGTTATCCGTGTCGATATTAATATTGCCACCATCGCCCGCACCTTTTGCAGTAGTGGAGATTTCACTGCCACCACTGACGGTGAGTAAGTCTAGGTTTTGTAAGTTTATATTCCCGCCGCCACTGCCTGATTTACTAGTAGCAGTAAGTTTGCCACCGTTTTCTATACGAATCGAGTTAGCTGTAACTTCTAGGTTGCCTGCATTTCCCGTTCCTGTACTACTGACATTTATTTCTGCGCCATTCCCGATAATTAAACTTCCGGTAGCAATCCTTAAATCACCTGCCGCTCCCGCACCGCTAGTCTGAGTGGTTAACTTGCTGCCAATAACTTTTACAGATTCAGAGGCATTTATAGACAAATTCCCTCCTTGCCCTGTGGCAAGAATAATTTGCCCTAAAGCATCGGTAAATTGACTCGCAGATGCTGCTGATATGACTGCTCCTTCTTGGGCAATTAAACTTGCTGTTGAAATTGTTAAATCTCCAGCACCTCCAGAACCACTGGTACTAGTTAACACAAATCCGTTATTTGTTATTTCTACTGAATCGGATGCGTTTATAGTTAAATTTCCTCCTCGTCCTGTTGCTGGAATAAATCGTCTCGCAACACGACGACCAGAAGACTCTGTTGTTATTCCTGCATCTCTAACTATTAACCTGCTGGTGTTAATCGTTAAGTTACCTGCATCTCCCTCCGCAGAAGTAGCACTCACTAAGCCGCTAAAGATAATATCTGAAGTGCCTGTCAATTCTACAAGTTCAGAGCTATCCACGGTTATTTCTCCCGCCTTGCCCCGACCGCGAGTAGAAGTTAGCACTTGCCCACCATCTCTAATACTTAACCTATTAGTAGTAATTGATAAGTTTCCAGCAGCTCCAGAACCTCTAGTCTGAGTTGTCAAAAGAGTTCTAGAATTCATTTCTAATGATTCTGATGCATTTAAGGACAAACGCCCTCCCTGTTTTTCTCCTTGATTGATTGACCGAATTTCCGCTCCTTCAGTCAGATTTATGCGCTTGCCCTGTAAATGGATGTCTCCACTGTCTGCCCCACTAGTATCTACAAGAGCTTGTTGGGACAACTGAATGTCTTGAAAATTCCGCACATTCTCATATGTCAATTCCCATCCTCGCTCGGTTGGATTCAAGCCTACTTGGTTATTTGTAGATAAACTACCAAGTTCAATGCGTCCACCAACGCCTCTTAAAATTCCTCCTTGTAAAATTACATCTCCACCTACAAGCGCCAAGGTTTTACCTTCAGGTACTTCTAGACCTACGATCGAGCGATTTTGAATCGGGTTTGCTGTTGATCCAAACTGTAAACCAACAGGAACGCTAACAGTTAATAGGGGTTTATCATGAGAAGCAGTAGTACTAAATTGCTTGCCATCAGCAAACTTAATGCTACTAGCTGTACTTGCTAAAAATGAACCACCGATTTCTAGTGCGGCGTTGCCACTAAAAATAATTCCATTAGGATTAATTAAAAATAAATTAGCGTTACCGCCAGCACGAATTACACCATCAATATTAGAAGGAGATTGACCAGTAATCCGGCCAATCACGTTTTCTATGTCTGGAGCGTTGCTGAAAGTAGCAGAGCCTCCAGTAGGGACTGAAAATTCGCTAAAACTATGAAATAAATTGTTACCGACTCGATCTCCGTTGCTAATAGTAAAATTTAGATTGTCAGGTGTGTTGACATTGGTTGACAAGCTATTATCTGAAGCAATCTGAGCTAAAGCATGACTTGCAAAACTAACAGAAATTCCGGCAACGATTAGAGAACACGCTAATCTTAATGTCCAATCTCGTTCGTAACGGCTATAAGCCATACCAAAAATTTCCTAACCCTCAATTATAAAGCTTGTCAGTATGCAAGCTCGTATTGCAGCTATTACAGATGCAACAAAAGTAATCACTCGAATATGCCAACACACCATTAACGTTTACTAGTCTGGGCAAGTATTACATCTTACCCAACGATTGATTGATTCGCAATATTCTGTGCAAGCAAGACTCGCTGCTGCAACCCTATCTTCTGCCAAAAATCCCTGAACTCGGCTAGCGATCGCCGTTTTTCTAAGTTTTTGCGTGTCCAGTTGCATCTGCAATTTAATAGCTTTTGAGACTCCCTTCTTTTTCAAGAAATCGCATAAAACCTCAGAATTACTTAATACTTCGTGTAAAATTGGCTCGATTTCGGCTGCTAGTGCTTGTAGATCTACGTCTTGATTGGAATCCATAATTTTTCTCCTTGCAATTGAGTGGTTATTAAATCGCTCGTGTTAGTTTTTTGAATGGTTTTCAGTTAACTAACAGCTAAAAATCTACAGATGAGTGATTTCTTGATTGCCAATCTCCTTAAAAAGTATTTTGTGGGGTTGTACATTTAACACAATAGGAGGCGATAAAATTTCGGAAAACTAGAAAAAATGTTGGCTGTTATTTAGTGATTTGAAGTTTTAAGAGAATGAGTTTTATTCTTTTCTATATACAATTCTTCTATTGACAATTCCAGAAAACAGTCAAAATAAATATTTCTGTTTAAAATCGGTACTTTTGCAGACAATCGTATCAGTCGGGTAGTAGGAAGCAAAGGAACAAACAATAGACTTCTTGCAAAAGCCAGCAACATACTAATGTTATTCCGCACAAATTGAAGAATCTCTAGATGTTTCGCTTCGCTCAACATGACAGATCTAAACCTTTTGCAAGAGTCTTAATTAATATCCTTCTCCATCTCCCCCGCTCGCCTGCTCCCCATACTCCATCAGCACCGCGCCCCTCCCGTACACTCGCAATCCGAAGTCCACTTTTGTCAGGCAAGTTGAACGAATCGCCAAGGTTTCCTGAAAATAGTTGCCAATTTCATGCACATCAGGGCAAGTGGGACTTAGTATTGACAAAAGGAACCTGCATCCACACGCTCATCAGCCCATGCAAACCTTGGAAAAGACAGAACCCAAACTCGTCCAACTCAAAACCCTACTGACAGAGATTAACGATATAGAGTCGGCTGCTGCCCTCCTCTATTGGGATCAAGCAACCTATATGCCTCCCGAAGGTACAGCAGCACGGGGGAGGCAATTAGCAACGCTAACGCAGATAGCTCACGCGAAATTTACCGATCCGCAAATCGGACAATTGTTAGAAGATTTACGCCCCTACGAACAAAGCCTAGCCTACGATTCAGATGAAGCAAGTCTGATCCGCATCACGCGCCACGACTACGAACGGGCAGTAAATATTCCATCTAGCTTTACCGCTAAGTTTTCGCAACATACGGCTGAGTGCTATGAAGTTTGGGCAAAGGCAAGGGCTGCGAATGATTTTGCCGCAGTTGCACCTTATCTAGAAAAGACGCTAGAACTGAGTCGCGAACTGGCTAACTTTTTTCCTGGGTACGAGCATATTGCCGATCCGCTGATTGCAGATGCAGATTATGGCATGACAGTCAAGAGCGTGCGATCGCTATTTACTCAACTGCGTCAGGAACTCGTCCCCATTGTCGAAGCGATCGCTTCCCAACCCGTAGCCGACGCTTCTTGCTTGCACCAGCATTTCCCCGAAGCCGAACAACTAGACTTCAGCTTAAAAGTTATCGAACAACTCGGTTACGACTTCCAACGGGGACGACAGGACAAAACCCTACACCCCTTCATGATTAAATTCTCCACGGGGGATGTCCGCATCACTACCCGCGTGCGCGAAAATGACTTGAACGAAGGGCTGTTTAGTACGGTGCACGAAACCGGACACGCGCTTTACGAACAGGGAGTAAGCAGAAACTACGAAGCCACACCGCTAGCAGGAGGAACCTCGGCAGGAGTGCATGAAAGTCAATCGCGGTTGTGGGAAAATATGGTGGGTAGAAGTCGCCCGTTCTGGAAGTTCTTCTATCCTCAGTTGCAGGAAACCTTTCCCCAACAGTTAGGAAATGTTGACGTAGAAACATTTTACCGAGCGATTAATAAAGTCGAGCGATCGCTCATTCGCACCGATGCTGATGAAGTAACGTATAATCTTCACGTCCTGATTCGTTTCGATTTAGAACTGCAATTGTTAGAAGGTAAATTAGCAGTCCGCGATCTTCCCGCCGCTTGGAACGAACGTTACAAATCCGATCTCGGTATTACCCCGCCCAACGATAGTAGCGGAGTTTTACAGGATGTCCACTGGTATGGTGGTGCAATTGGTGGCGCGTTCCAAGGGTATACCCTCGGTAACTTAATGAGCGCCCAACTCTTTGCTGCTGCGACGCAAGTACATCCAGAAATTCCCCAACAAATTGCCTCTGGTAACTTTACCACCTTGCACGACTGGCTGAAACAAAACCTCTACCAACACGGTCGCAAGTATACAGCCGCGGAATTAATCCAACAGGTGACTGGTAGTCCCTTGCAAATAGAACCTTTTATCAGCTACATCAAGCAGAAATTTGGCGAATTGTATGGAATTTAGCGAGTAGTGAGCAGCGATCGGTGACCAGTTATTAATTGTCTCTTGCCCCTTGCCTCTTGCCTCTTGCCTTTTACCAACCACCAATCAAAACATTCTTGGGGAAGTATCATGTCTGAACTGCTACAAACTGTTCTCGATAGTGAAGAAAGAAGCGATTTGCGCCAGTTTTTTAGCGAGATTCGTCATCAAGACAAGAAATACTTGTTGAGAAACGATATTCTCATGTCGTATGTTGAGTATTGCAATAAGTACCAAAAATCGGCTGAATTTTATAGCAGTTCTAATCTGGGTAAGCTAATTTACTATACCCAAGAAATCATTCTGGAAAACGGCAATCTTTGTTTAATTATTCGCCAAAAAATTGCCAGTCAGGAATCCTATCGAATTACAGAAGATTTGATGGTAGAAGTACTGACAGTACAGGAATTGCTCGACGTTCGCGATCGCTTTGTCAACCGCTACCATCCGAATGAAGGGGATATCCTCGAACTCGATTTCGGTCCTTTTTACGATTACACTCCAACCATTCGCGACCCCAAAAATATTGGCAAAGGAGTACAGTATCTCAACCGCTATCTTTCCAGCAAGCTGTTTCAAGATCCCAGGCAATGGCTGGAAAGTATGTTTAACTTTCTCCAGGTGCATCAATACGACGGGATTCAACTACTAATTAACGGCAGAATTAAATCCCATCAACAATTATCCGATCAAATCAAAAGAGCGATCGCATTTGTGGGCGATCGCGCTAGCGAAGAACCCTACGAAAACTTCAAATTTGACCTGCAAATGATGGGGTTTGAACCTGGTTGGGGGAATACGGCTGGGCGCGTTCAAGACACTTTAAGCATTCTCGACGAACTGATCGATTCTCCCGATCCGCAAACTCTAGAAGCTTTCATTTCTCGCATCCCAATGATCTTCAAGATCGCCCTTGTTTCTTCTCACGGCTGGTTTGGACAAGAAGGAGTTTTGGGACGACCCGATACGGGGGGTCAGGTAGTCTACATTCTCGACCAGGTAAAAAGTTTAGAAAAACAGTTGCAGGAAGATACAACCTTGGCGGGATTGGACGGAATGAATGTGAAGCCAAAAGTGATCATTCTCACCCGCTTAATTCCTAATAGTGACGGAACTCTCTGCAATCAAAGATTAGAAAAAGTTTACGGTACGGAAAATGCTTGGATCTTGCGCGTTCCGTTAAGGGAGTTTAATCCTAAACTGACACAAAACTGGATCTCGCGCTTTGAGTTGTGGCCCTATCTAGAAACGTTTGCGATCGATGCTGAGAAAGAATTGCTAGCAGAATTGCACGGAAAACCAGATTTAATTATCGGTAACTATTCTGATGGGAATTTAGTTGCGTTTCTACTATCGCGACGGATGAAGATTACTCAGTGTAATATTGCCCATGCGCTAGAAAAGTCTAAATATTTGTTTAGCAATCTTTACTGGCAAGACTTAGAAGATAAATATCACTTCTCATTGCAGTTCACCGCCGACCTAATCGCCATGAATGCAGCTAATTTTGTGATTAGCAGCACCTACCAAGAAATTGTCGGTACTCGCGATAGTGTAGGGCAATATGAATCATACAAGTCCTTCACGATGCCAGATTTGTACCATGTTGTTAACGGAGTCGAACTATTCAGTCCTAAATTCAACGTGGTTCCGCCTGGAGTCAATGAAAGTTACTACTTCCCTTATTCGCGGATGGAAGACCGCGTGCAAAGCGATCGCGAACGGGTAGAAGAACTACTATTTACCTTGGACGATCCCGTTCAAGCTTACGGCAAACTCGACGACCCAAACAAGCGTCCGATTTTCTCAGTAGCCAGGTTAGATCGGATCAAAAACTTAACTGGTTTAGCCGAGTGTTTTGGGAAAAGTGAAGCGTTGCAAGAACATTGCAATTTAATTTTAATTGCTGGAAAATTGCGCGTTGAAGAATCAGAAGACAACGAAGAGAAAGATGAAATTGTCAAGCTTTACAGCATCATCGACCAGTACAATTTACATGGCAAAATTCGTTGGTTAGGCGTGCGCTTGCCTAAATCTGCTTCTGGGGAAGTCTATCGCGTCATTGCAGATCGCCACGGTATTTTCGTGCAGCCAGCTTTATTTGAAGCTTTCGGTTTAACCGTACTAGAAGCGATGATTTCTGGTTTGCCGACTTTTGCTACTCAGTTCGGGGGACCATTAGAAATCATTCAAGATAAGGTAAATGGTTTTTACATCAACCCAACGCATTTAGAGGAAACTGCTGATAAAATTCTGGATTTTGTCACTAAATGCGAACAAAATCCTAACTATTGGTATGAAATTTCCACGCGGGGAATCGACCGAGTTTACAGCACTTACACTTGGAAAATTCACACTACGCGCCTGTTATCTCTAGCACGGATTTACGGTTTCTGGAATTTCATTTCTAAAGAAAACCGCGAGGACTTGTTGCGTTACCTCGAAGCTTTATTCTATTTAATTTATCGACCAAGGGCGCAACAATTGCTAGAACAACACATGCATCGGTAATTTGTAGTAGGGTGGGCAATGCCCACCCTACTTTATTGCTTACTGCCAAACAAAAACCTTGGCTTCGTAAGGCCCAATATCTAATACCATATCTTCCCCAGATTCGAGGTCGTAATTACCCGTCCATTCGTGCCAAGTTCCGGCAGCGGGGAAGTTATCGACACGATACCCAGCTAAGAAGTTTTCCGAGAAGTTAGCAACCACAACTACGCGAGAACCTTCATCATTCCAACGGGTGTAAGCCACAACTTTAGCTTCTGGATTTTCGTGGAAGAAGTCGATATTTTCCGTGTAAAGTGCGTGATTGTGTTTGCGGAGGTTAATTAAACCTTTGTAGTATTCAAATAAGTTGCGATTGAGATCGTTGCCCAGCAGTCCCCACTCAATTTTGGCAGATTCAGTAGTTTTCGGCTTGTATTCGCCAAACTCCTCGCCCATCCAAATCAAGGGAACGCCAACAGCTGTCATCAATAAAGCGACTCCCAATTTAATTCGTCTAAAGGCTTCTTCGTCGAAGATTTGGCGATCGCCTAACTCTACCATCAAATGGTTATGGTCGTGGTTGGTTAAATAATTCACCACGTTGGTTGCACCTAAAAAGCCTTGACGCTTGCAGTCAATGACATCTTTGAGTCGTTCTAAATCGAAGGTGTCACCGCAAATATGCGCCAAAACATCGTGATAAAAACTATCGTGCCAGCAACCATCCATCGGTCCATCAACATTCGTGATAGATGGTGTTTCGGGAATGTGTTCGGCAACAGTATAAAATGGCTTCATGCTAGCTTTTTTCTTGGCTTCATCTACTATCCAATGCATGAAGTCATAGTTGGCAATTTGCCTTGCAGCGTCGAAGCGAATACCATCGATGTGATATTCTTCCACCCAAAATCGCACATTGTCGCCAATAAATTTCCGCGCTGGATAAGTTTCTAAATTTTCGTCATAGTGTTCGTAATTAAACTCGGGTCCCCAGTTGTTATCAGGGTCGCGGGGTTCGTGATGATACCAATAATCGTGGTCGATTTGAGTTAGCGGACTTTCTGCTTCTGAGTGGTTGTAAATCCCGTCCATGATAACGCGAATGCCTTTTGCATGGCATTCATCGATCAGTTTTTTCAATCCCTCTGTAGAACCGTAGCTGGATTCTGTGGCGAAAAAGTGGCGAGGATTGTAACCCCAGCTATGATCTCCTGGATACTCTTTAACTGGCATCAATTCAATTGCATTAACGCCGAGTTCGCACAGGTAATCTAACTTTTCAATCACGTGTTTGTATTTACCGCGTGCGTGAGGGTCGTCTTCACCACCAGAAAAATCGCCAACGTGCATTTCATATATTACCAACTCGCGATCGCTTGGTAATGGTTTGTCGTCGTGTTGCCATACATAGGTATCAATAATCCGCTGTCCCTCTTTCACCCGCACTACTGCATTCTGCGTTGGGTTATCGATATCTGTAGCGTAAGGATCGATAACATCTACCCATTGGTCGGGTTCAAAGAACCAAGATTTAGACTGAACGCGAAACTTATATTGATATACGCCGTCTTCTAATTCAACTTTAGTCCGAAAGTATCCATCTTTACCTTTCTCCATCGGTATCTCTTCCCAATTGGAAAAACAGCCAATTAGCTTCGCACCTTTGTTATATGGAGCAAATAAACTAAATTCAATTGGGCTTGCCATAATTTTTTAAATGCCGCGACGAACACCCGTATTTTCTTACGAGTCAACAAAGTTTGAAAATCATTCATAAGATAGAAGATAAGCCGATCCAGCTTACTTCTCAAGATATACAAGTGACTGACTGTTGTGGAAAAAATCAGAAAATGTGTGAAATTGATTAAGTATTCGCTCGCATTTATGTCAAATTGATAAAAAATCTTGATGTCATTTTTGCTGTCTATACTTATACAGATGTATGTCTTGAGTTAGAGGCTGAAGTCGCAGCGATCGCACTTCAAAATATTTGTTAAGATATGTGTAGCTGTCAATACAGACTTGCGATCTATTTAACTTTACATTTTCATTATTTAGATAGAACTGTGTTTTGTCTTGGGACAGAGGGTGAGTAGACCGTAACAAAGTTAATCTAAAGAAAAGGTAAGGAAATAGTTGCGGCTTTTCCTGTTTAGACTGAATATTTCCAATAATAGTATAGCGATCGCAGTAACTGGAACTTTTAGTGACTGCGTTTAGAATAGACCTGCGTTTTTTTTAAAACTTTATGCAGCTAGAATCCCTGAATAAAAGTTACAAAAATAACAATATACCTGTAGTAGAGTTTCCATTAGTCTTCGCTAACTTTAGAAATGGATTGTGGCTGTTTGGAATTCCTTCATGGTTATTTGGTATTGTGGATCGCAGTTTTGCTGCCTTTACTGATGGATATGTTTCTTCTATAGAGCTGGTACACTTATTTACAGCTTCTTTTTTCTTACTCGGTTGGATTTATTTAAAGCCAGAAGAAGGCTCAAATATCGGTGGAATTGGTGCGGTAAGAAGTTATGCGATTGAAGCAAAAAACTCTGTAGATGAGAGTAGCCTACGCACGACGACAGCCAGAATGCTTGAGTTACAAAAACAACACGCGATTCGCCAAGAGTATATTCTACCTTTTCACTATATCTGCCAAATTTATCATTTATTAAATCTCAAGCACTTAGAGACAATCCACAATTTTAGTCTCAACAATCTCAAAGTCATTGGAGTGAGTCAGATTCAACCAACGCAAAGCGGGGGAATGGTAAGATTTCAAACCGTTTTAGATTCGCCCACTAACATTTTGCGAATTTGGCGACAGCCTATAGTTGAGGTAGGATTAACTTTACATACTCCGTACACGGTGGAATTAAGCATTCCAGTTTATAACAATAAATACATCACCGTAATATTTAACGTTATTCCCATCAGCCCTAACGAGCATAAGCTAATTATAGATATCTACAGCAATCTCAATTGGCCCAGACCTTTGCTGCAAGTCTTGCTGCATTTTGCTGCTTGCTTGACTTTGTTTGAGGATTTACCTTATTTGCAAAAAATTGCTCAGAAGAAAATACATCATCTCGTCAATCTTAAGGGGATTTCCGAACGGGATACTATGTGGCTGTACAGAAGATTTGTAAAACTACATGGTGCGCGTCAAGTACCAAGCTTACCAGAAGCCAAGTCTTAAGTAATTATTCTAATAAATTTCTCTCCAAGCTGCTACGGTACTCTTACCGATTTCGCTATCTATAATTTCTCCGCTTTCTGTCACCAATCGAATATCAATATTTTCACTTGGGGAGTTTTTTAAGGCAGTAGCTAAATTTGGATTGACTGGAAATCTGCTATTGTCTCCTTCTATTTGAAAAACGCGATCGCCTACTTTGATATATAGATTGGCAATTCCCAAAGCTGCGTTTGCGGTTAAACAGTCTCTACTGATACGATGGTCAAAGAAAGCATGTCCGAAGCCACAATCGCGATCGCTATAAGCTAATAAGAAGCGCACCGAATCACTCCGCCAGAGGCTAACGACTTGTACTCTAGCGTTAGTATTCAAAATGCGTCGGTAGAAGAAGTTTTTATCAAAAATTCCTACATATTCTCCCTCAAAAGGATCGATAATTCTTACAGGCTGCGACCACGGTACGTCAATACCTGGATCTAAAGCTGCCGATCGCACGATGGGGAGTTCTTTAGAAACAGCGGTTGGAATAGAGATATATACTGTGGCGATCGCTAAAGATGTACAACATAACTCGATCGCTTGACGCTTCAGCGAACGTCTAAAAATCCAATTTTGGCTGATGGAAGACATAGAGTAAGACCAGAAAGTAAGCTATTTTCACTCTAGTACTTTCATTGTAGTCTTCTCCTTCTTTATCCAGCTGAACCACTATTACCGATCTCAACCTAGTGCAAACAGGCAAAAGGCAGTCAGCAGAAAAAGAATTTTAATTCTCAAACGATTTCAATTCGTAAAACCCGACCAGAATTTTTGTATAAAGGAACTAAGATTGAGGTAAGGTATTTCAACCACCAAGGTTGCAAGCGATGAGGATATTTGGCGAATTCGGTTAAGTAATAAATTTCTTCTTTAACTGTAATTCCTACATTCCAGTTGCCGAGTTCGTAGGAATTGTCAATCCCCCATTTGAATTGAGCGTTAGTTTTAGATACCGTATCATGAGCTTGTGTATTCTTGGCTCGTTTGGAACTCAAGACATCAAAAAGCATCTCGACTGGAGAAAACTGCTGGTGAATCTGCTGGAATAAGGTTTGTATTTCTGATGCTGTCAGAAACATGCTTACTCCTTCCATGATAATTAATACAGGTCGATCTTCCGATCGGTTGATTCTAGAAATCCATGCAGAATCTAAAATCGAGCTGGAAATTAACTGATAGCGATCGCTCGGCGTTACTAACTTGCGCTTTAGTTCGATGACTTCAGGGAAATCCACCTCATACCACTGCACCTCACCGTTATCGATGCGAAAAAATCGCGTGCAAAGTCCTGCACCTAAATTCACAATAGTAGCTGTAGGATGAGTTTGCAGGAAATTTGAGACAGCGCGATCGTAAACTCTGGCACGAATCACACAACCTAGTTGAGATGCCCACCCTTGACTATATTTCTCGAAGTCATAGTCTAATTTGTCGGCAATTTCTCCTGCTTTTTCGTCCTTGAGGATAGCATCTTGCCGTAGAGTTTCTATGGAACGGGCGTATAGTGTAATTGTCAGCGTTTCAGCCGCACCTGTGAGTTTAGCAGTAGATTCTTTTACTTGACTCATAATCTTTTAGATGCTGGAGGTTATAGCTTTCGCGATCGCACGTTTCAATCTATTCAAATTTATGCGGACATTGACGGCAAGTATGGCATGGGTGAGTTCTGGGTTCAAAGTCGCGACAGCCAATTGCTGCTTCCGTACAGGCATTTGTCGGGTTTACCGTGCATTTGAGTCGATAATCGTTGGTAAAAAAGGCACACCCAGAACAAGGAATTCGATGTAGTGTTTTGATGCGATCGCTAGCTTTTTCAATTGAAAGGATCGCGCTAACACAAGCACCAACTGTCATTACCCAAGCACAACAAGCAAGAAATATTGTCATTAAGCCTTGATTCCTATAGTTGTTTTCTTGTCACAAGGAATTTGCATCCAAGATTTTTTTGGAAATTGAAGCCAGATGGGCTCGAACAAAAGCGTGTTAATTTCGCGTGTCAGCCAAAAATCTGGCTCACCCCACTTTTGGAATATTCAAATTCTATTGATAATTAGTTGCAATAAATCTGTTGTATATAAAACTTAACATCTTCCATCTGAACTCATGCGAGTCGATAGCTGCGAGTACCAAACCTCAATATTCATAACAAATCAGGCGCTACAGTTAACTGCGCGCCCCTACAAATGTATTGCACTCAAATGAGAATGCTATTCTGGTCGGTGGATAATCGTTTCCATCACGCGACGCTTTGTTCTTGGTTCAATGCCGAATATTCGCAAATACTCATTTTGATATTCAGACAAATTTGTTTCGATCGCGATAATTGCTTCTGATTCACCTACAATACTTTGACCGCAACTCTTCCAAGAATTAGTGCGAAATCGGCGCTTATCTACATGTTCGATGCCAATATGGTAGCCTTGCGCCAATAGATTTTTGACTTGCTCTAGAGTTTGTAAACCGATTTGAGTGGGTACGACTTCATTATGACGGCTGCTGCGATCGCTAGATGCATCAGAGGTGACAGATTTTGTTGCGCCGCTCGCAGATTCGGGCAAGTGAATATTTTCATTGACATATCGATTCACAGACTGCCAAACAGGAAGTGGAGTTTGTGTGGGCGAAGAATTTTTCCCTAGATTCTTTGCCGATTCTGAGCCATTACCAGAGGGTGAAGTTACAATTTCTGGCTGCGATGGTGTCGATCGCTCTGGTTGCGGTGGAGCAGTATACTCTCTAAAATATCTATTTCCATCTAAGGCTCGATTGTACTCTTTGACTAGCTGAGAATTCTGTACTTGTTGCTGCTCTTTTACTATTAAGTTGCCCATTTCAATCAACCGGGATAAATTGAATTTGGGCTTGCTAAATTCTGGTGGTCTATCAGCACTATTTACAACTCTTCTCGATACCTGTTCTATGCCGACTTTAAAGATAAAATCGCGAATTTGTTCGTCGTAAATTCTAGAACGCAAGGCACTGAAGAAATCGATCGCCTGGTTGGAGAAAGTATCAACTAACTGTTCTACTTCCCGTGGTGAAAGTCCGTCATCTGAGTAAATTCCACTGACAATACCCACTTTATCACTGCGATCGGGTTCCCAGTAAAATTTTTCCATCCTCCCATCTCGAATTAATGGCGCGTATAGAGTGGAAAAATCATTACCTGTAACAATAATTGGTACGCGATGTAAAGGCGTTTCATCGTAACTACCAGGCAATTGCACGTTAGTTGGATTATCGGCAATATTCATCAGCGTGGCGTTTACCAACTGAGTATTCACCGTATACTGAGTACCTTCATCAAATCGTCCCGCACCTGCATCGAGATCGTTAATCATGATGGCGCACATTTTACCCCGCACGCGAATCAGTTCTGCCGTTTCTCGATAACGTAAACGTAACAGCCGCGATGGATCGCCAGCATCAGGGCTTTCTAATTCACCCCCCGAAATATGAGTGATTTCTATCCCCATTTTCTCGAATACTAGATCGCATTGAAAAGATTTCCCCTCACCTTTACGTCCGTGAACGCCCAAAATCAGCGGCACGCGAATCCCAGGAATATTTAAATAGTTTTTGGTGATAAATACAGCAATTTTTTCGAGAAAGCGGGGAGCAATGTAGTAGTTCATGAATCTATCAGGTAGGTCGATCCTCTTAAGATCATCTTAAGAGTTTTTTGTCTGTTGCGATCGCTTTTTCTCTCTTTACTCAGACTGCTGTTGTGCAACTTTTCTCACAGCATCTATGTCTAATTGCAGTTGTTCGGCAATCTGTTCTACTGTCAATCCTGCTTTCAATAACAGGGGTACTGCTGCCAGTTTACCTTCTGCTCGACCTTGCTCTAGCCCTTGCTCTAGCCCTTGCTCTAGCCCTTGCTCTCGTCCTTCTGCTAAAGCTTCTTGATAGACTTTAGTTTGTCTTAATTCATTTAGCCCTAACATTGCCTCAATCTCCTCTCTACTCAAGTCTGGAAATTTATAAACGAATACAGTTTCTATCAATTCTATAAATTTTCTTTTCTTCTCGGCATCTGCTACTTCCTGTCTAGCTCTTATTATCAGCTGTCTACCTTTCTCAGAGACAACTTCTTGTCTTAAACCAATGAGCTGCAATAAACTTAGTCCCAAAGATAGATTTTCAGACTCACCTAATTCATCTAAATAAATGCGTTGAAATTGGGAACTAGATGCAAATACTCGATACTGTCTGGGTAAACCTGGATCTAAGCTACGTCTGGTAAAGATTAAAATAGCTTGCCAATCATTAACTGGTTGATAGTCGTGTAGGTAGAGAAAAATTTGGCTGAAGAAACTGGAATAAAGGACTTTTTTAGTATCTTTGTAGCCTTGAACTTCCAAAAAGACTACAGGTAAGTCAGTGGCGTAAATAGGAGGGACTAAAATCCCATCAATCCGAAAGCTGGTTTGTTTGACTTCTTGCGAGGCAAAGCTGTAGGTAATATTTCTAGGAGATAAATTACCAATGAGTTCAAACACGATACTTGGATCGGTCTGGAAAATTTCGTAGAATAAGCTATCTGTTTGCACGGGCGATGCCGAAGGCGGTTTGCGAAGCAACCATCGCACTAAAAATCCTGAAAAGGAGAGGTAGATTCTACCTCTCCTTCTAGAACACTTTAACTATTTCTAGCTTTTAGTAGTATCTACCGCTGCTATTGGGTTTGTGAACTAAGAAGCTGAGAATTTGGCACTGCTTGACGTTATCGAAACCAACGATACGGATATAGCAGTTAGAATACTGAGAACGACAAGCTTGGACTTCATTCAATACTTCTTGAGTAGAGGAAGCACCGAACAGAGGTAGTTTCCACATTGTCCAATAACATTCTGTTGGTTCAGAACTTTCGTTGAACTCAATTGCTGGAATATATCCTTGGCTGAGAATGTACTGAACTTGTCTGCTAATTTGAGCATCAGTTAGAGGCGGCAAATAAGATAAAGTTTCGTAGCGCCGCTCTTTTGGTAGGGTTTGCATAGATTATCTCTGTGGGTTGCTGAAAATTGATGATTTGTCATTTATCATTTGTCATTTGTCATTAGTTTATGAACCATCAAACGACGAACGACTAGTGACTGATGACGATTAAAGATTGTCCAGATTAGTTTCTGATGTGGTTTGCGGCTCAGAATCAAGGCTAGGATTTGACATTTCTAGCTGCGTAATCCGCTCTAGATGCTGCTTGCGGTGTTGCATATTGGCTTGCTGAATCCCAGCAC
>ERZ1066118.550-NODE-550-length-33141-cov-7.839146_pt1 | contig 33141 bp, 35 predicted proteins | sample MGYA00382765_ERZ1066118 | MGnify/ENA primary metagenome ERZ1066118 (study PRJEB33369, sample SAMEA5778348) | biofilm metagenome | biome: Industrial cooling water; feature: Water cooling tower basin; material: Biofilm | place: United Arab Emirates | collected...
GCGTGAAGTGGGGACGGACACACTGTCGTTCCACGAGGCGCTTCGTCACGTCCTCCGCCAGGACCCAGACGTTATTCTGATCGGGGAGATCCGCGATCAGATAACGATGGATACGGCGCTGAAAGCCGCCAATACCGGCCATCTCGTCTTCTCGACGCTCCACACGACGGACGCGCCGCGGACAATCAGCCGGATCATCTCATTCTTTCCGCCGCATGAGCACGAGGAAGTACGGGCGCTTCTCGCGGACGCGCTGAAGGCTGTCGTGTCGATGAGATTGATTCCGCGCGGCGACGGCCAGGGGCGGGTTCCTGCAGTAGAGATCATGCTGAACACGGCAGCCATTTCCGAGCGGATACGCACGGGTGAGGGGCTGCACACGCTCCCGGACCTGATCTCCGAAGGTCGGACGCAGTATCGCATGCAAACGTTTGATCAAAGCTTAATGGACTTATATCGGAACGGGGCGATTTCCTACGAGACCGCCCTGCACTACGCGAGCAATCCGGCCGACTTCAAGCTGAGGGCATCCGGCATCGAGGCCGCCTCCGAAATGTCGTGGAACCCTGGACTCGGCGACTGACATGTTCCGAAAGGTATTGATCGCAAACCGAGGAGAGATCGCGCTGCGTGTCATTCGCGCGTGCCGCGAGCTCGGTATCCGCACCGTTGCCGTCTACTCCGAGGCTGACCGCGAGTCTCTCCACGTCCGCTTCGCCGATGAGGATGTCTGCATCGGACCGCCTCAGGCGCGTGAGAGCTATCTGAACATCCCGCGCATCATCTCGGCGGCGGAGATTACCGGCGCCGACGCGATCCATCCGGGCTACGGCTTCCTCGCCGAGAATGCTGAATTCTCCGAGATCTGCGCACGCAGCGAGATCACCTTCATCGGACCGACGCCGCAGCAGATCCGGCTGATGGGCGACAAATCCGCCGCGCGCCGCACCATGAGGGAGGTTGGAGTTCCGATCGTACCCGGAACCGACACGATGAGCAGCGCTGAGGAAGCGCTCGAGTTCGCCAACAAGATCGGATACCCCGTTCTGATCAAGGCTTCGGCCGGGGGCGGCGGCAAGGGAATGCGCGTAGCGAAGGAAGCGGGCGAGTTCGTGAAGCAGTTCACCATGGCGAGGAACGAAGCCGCGGCCGCATTCGGCGACGACAGCGTCTACGTCGAGAAGTATCTCGCACGACCCCGTCACATCGAGTTCCAGATCCTCGGGGATCAACACGGACGGATCGTCCATTTGGGAGAGCGCGACTGCTCCGTGCAGCGGCGCCACCAGAAGCTCGTCGAGGAAGCGCCGTCTCCCGCGCTCACTCCCGACATACGCGAGCGCATGGGTGAAGCCGCCGTCCGCGGCGCCCGGGCAATCGAATACGTGGGCGCCGGCACCGTCGAGTTCCTGCTCGATGAGGACGGCTCCTTCTACTTTATGGAGATGAACACCCGCATCCAGGTGGAGCATCCGGTCACAGAGATGACCACTGGCTACGACCTGATCAAGGAGCAGATCCGCGCTGCCGCCGGTCTTTCCCTGTCGATTGCCGAGGGACCGATCGAGCTGCGTGGCCACGCCATAGAGTGCCGGATCAACGCCGAGAACCCGGAACGCGATTTCGCTCCCTCACCAGGTACGATCAGCATCTTCCACCCGCCCGGGGGGCCAGGCGTTCGGATGGATACACACGTATACGCCGGCTACCGCGTCCCTCCGTTCTACGACTCACTGCTCGCCAAGGTTGTGGTGCACGGCCGCGACCGGGACGAAGCGCTCGCCCGAATGCGCAACGCACTGTCGACTTTCGTGCTTGAGGGGGTTCACACCACGATTCCCTTCCTGCTGACGGTACTCGATCACCCGGATTTCATTGCCGGAACGATCGACACGAAGTTCCTCGAGCGAATGGTCGCGGAGAAGGCTCAGCCAGTATGAAGATCGATGTGATCCTTACGCCGGCGGAGACCACGGCTGCCGCCATGGCCGGTCGTGTCGTTGTTGTGCTCGACATTCTGCGCGCGAGCACCAGCATCGTACGAGCGCTGCACGAGGGTGCAAAGTCGGTGTTGCCGGTCGCCTCCATCGAAGAGGCTCTCCGGCTCGCGAACACCTTCGGAAGGGATGAGGTCCTGCTCGCAGGCGAGCGCCGTTGTCTTCCGATCGAGGGCTTCGACCTTGGAAACTCTCCGCGGGAGATGACCAGGGACAAGGTAGGGGGGAAGATTCTCGTGATGACCACGACGAATGGAACCGCGGCTATGGCTCTCACGGTAAACTCCTCCAAGGTTTTCATCGGATCGATGCTGAACGTGTCCGCGGTCGTCGATGAGCTGGTGCGGCTCGAGGCCGACCCGGTCTTCCTCTGCGCCGGCAGGGAGCGGCATTTCTCACTCGAGGATGCCGCGTGCGCTGGCGAGTTCGCCGTGCGGCTGATGCAGGCAAGGCAGGGTGACTGGGCGCTGAACGATGGTGCCGAGGCAGCTGTCGCCCTCGCGCGGGAGTTCGGTTCCGGTGAGCCGCTTTTCGAGCGGGCTGCGGGCGGGAAGGCGATCGTGGAGGCAGGGCTGGCGGAGGATCTCGCCTACTGCGCGCAAATCGACCTGTATGACGTCATACCCGTGCTGCAGGAACGCAATATCACGCTGCTTCAGCCCTGATCCGAACCGCGTCTTAGTGCCGCGCGGCGCCAATCACGCCGCCCGGCGGTTACCACTCGAAACCATCATGCAGGATCTCGGTGCGTAAGGAACGCTTCGCTCCCGACGACCGACTTCAGCGCGAGCTCTGGGCGCTTGCGCTACTCCTTCTGTCGATACTCCTCGCCCTCAGCTTCATCCCGCCCGCGCTGATCGGCGAGGCGGGATCTCGGCTATTCCCCACGGGCAACATCGTGGGTGAGGTAGGGCGTCTAATCTCCCGTGCCTTCTGGGATTTCGTCGGGCTCGCCGCCTTCCTCATCCCCGCCATGCCTGCGGTTTGGGCAGCTGGAGTGCTCGAGCGCATACCCAGGCCGTCGGCCTTTCGTTTTACAGCACTCCTCGTAGGAACGTTGATCCTGGTTCCGACGATGATCTACGCGTTTGCTCGTCCCCTTGATCGGGTTCCGGACGCCGCTGGCTGGCTTGGCGCCGCGCTGGGTGGGCCGTTGATCAATGCGTTGGGATGGGTTGGCGCGGGGCTGCTGGTCGTCTTCCTACTCACCGCGCTCTGCGTAGGGACACTCGGCTGGAACCCGCTTCGTACCATTGCGAAGGGCGGCGTACTGGCGTGGGCGGGATCACGACAGGCGGCGGACAAAGTCGGCGGAGCGGTGACCCGCCTCCGGGCTGCGCAGCCTCCGGCGCTCGAGGAGGTGCGCGCGGATCGGTACGATCAGGACCACACTGCGTTTCAGCCGGTTGTAGTTGCCCGGTCAGTTCCGATCGACACGCCGTTCAAGCCATCCCCCAGATGCGTCGACGAGGAAGATGGCTCTGATGATGATTTTGATCTGACGCAGCCAATTCCTGCGGCGGCTACCGCAGGGGCGAAACCGCTCGTGGTGAAACCAAGGAAGGAGACTGCCCAGCCCGTTCTCGAAGATTCGGGGGACCCTACCTCGGCCGATCTACCCGGCACGAATCTGCTCGTTTCACCCCCTATGCGGGACGAAGCGAAGAACCGGAAGCACCTCGAGGGCCTTGGCCAGGTGCTGATCGAAAAGCTGGCGACCTTCAAGATCGAGGGTGAGATCGTCGGCACCACGACGGGCCCCGTGGTGACTCAGTTCGAGGTCAGCCCCGCTCCCGGTGTGAAGGTGGCGCGAATTGCGAACCTCGAGGCGGACCTGGCGCTGGCTATGCGCGCTCCGTCCGTGCGAATCGTGGCGCCCATCCCGGGAAAGGGCGCCGTCGGAGTCGAGGTTCCCAATCCGGAGCCTGAGATGGTGTTCTTCCGGGAGGTGATCGAATCTCCCGCCTTCCGCGGGAGCAAGGCTCAGTTGCCACTCGCCCTCGGCAAGGACATCTCCGGTCAGCCATACGTCGCTGACCTCGCCAGAATGCCCCACCTCCTCATCGCGGGAGCCACGGGATCGGGTAAGTCGGTCTGCATCAACACCATCATCACGTCCCTCGTCTTTCGACATTCCCCGAAGACGCTTCGGCTCCTGATGGTCGATCCGAAGATGGTCGAGCTCAGCGTCTACAACGATCTACCACATCTTCGGCATCCGGTCGTGACGGACAACAACGAGGCTGCCGGGGTGCTGAAGTGGGCGGTCCTCGAGATGGAGTGGCGGTACGCTCTGCTTTCGGCAAACAACGTCCGGAATCTCCAGGACTTCAACAAGCGGGTGAACGAGGGCCATCTCGTCCGCGCCGCGGAGCCGCAGGGAGAGGAGGGGGATCCGGAGCGCTGGGTCTACAAGAGCGGACCTCTTCCGTATGTGGTCCTGATCATCGACGAGCTCGCCGACCTGATGATGACCGTTCAGGGAGAAGTCGAGAAGCCCCTCGCCCTCCTGGCCCAAAAGGCGCGCGCCATTGGCATTCACCTGATCCTGGCCACCCAGCGGCCATCGGTGAACGTCATCACCGGTCTCATCAAGGCGAACTTCCCAAGCCGTATCGCCTTCCGCGTATCCTCCAAGGTCGATTCGCGTACGATTCTCGACCAGAATGGTGCTGACAGTCTTCTCGGTAACGGCGACTTGCTCTTCCTCCCGCCGGGTCAGAGTGATCCGCTCCGCATCCAGGGCGCTTACCTGTCTACAGAAGAGACGGAGGAGCTCATGTCCTGGTATCGCGAGCGGGCCAGGCTCAGGGCGGAGGAGCTCGGGGGAGATCCGGCTGCGGCATTCGCCAAGGAGCCGGACATCCTCGAGCTGGTGCGCTCGGCCGAGGGGGCAGGGGAGGATCGGGAGGCCTCCGACGACTCGCTCCAGGATCGCGACAAGCTCTTTCGCGAGGCAGCCGAGCTGTGCATCCAGCACCAGGGGGGCTCGACCTCGCTTCTTCAGCGCCGTCTCCGGGTCGGCTATGGCCGCGCTGCCCGCATCATCGACCAGCTCCACCACGCGGGAGTCCTTGGGCCGGCCGACGGGTCCAAACCTCGGGAGGTGCTGGTTGATTTCGTGCAGTTCGAGCAGATGTACCCCGACGACTGATCCCGCACCTCCCGCGATAGACGTGGGTCCAGAGCAGAGCAGAGGGTCAGCCGATCAAACCGGATACGAAGATCAAAGATGCGTCTTGAAATAGCAGGGTTGGCGTTGCTCACGCTCGTGTTGGCTGCGTGTGGCGGAGACGAAGGCGCAAGCACGAACGAGGAGCGCGCGGAGTTGGCTGCCGGAGATTCTGTGGTCTCCGGAGTGCCAACGGAGAGCGCCCGGGCAGCCGCAATGCCTGGTGGGCAGATGACGCCTGAAATAGGTGCGGCGGGCGGCGGGGCCATCGCTGGCGCCCCGGGACGGACGCCCGGAAGCTCGGGTATGGCACCGGCAGGTTCGCCGGGTCAGCTCACCCCCACGCCGCCGGGCACTCCCCTACCTGCACCCGTAGGCACCGCGGCCAACGATATCCTCAGCCGGGCGGAGCAGACGTACGCGGGAGTCCGCTCGATGGAGGCCGACTTCGTTCAGCAGGTGTACGTGCCGCTCCTCAACAGCACGCAGAACAGTCGCGGCAAGATCTTTCATCGCGCCCCTGATCGCTTCCTGATGCGCTTCAGCGATCCTCAGGGCGACGTCATCGTCGCTGACGGCCGGTACGTATGGATGTATTACCCGAGCACCGACGATCGACAGGTGATGCGCGGTGCCCTGGGGGACGGCCAATCAGTCGATCTCCAGCGGGAGTTCCTCAGCAATTCGGCGCAGAAGTACGTCGCCACCCGCACCGGTGGCGAGGTCGTCGGCGGGCGCCAGACGCACGCGCTGACGCTCGTTCCGCGGGGGGCGTCGCCTTATCGGCAGATCAAGGTCTGGGTGGATGCCGAAGACAATCTCGTCCGGCGTTTTGAGATCAACGAGACGAACGGCACGATCAGAAAGTTGGAAATGAGCAATCTGCGGCCGAACGTCACTCTCGCCGACAATCTCTTCCACTTCACTCCGCCACCGGGGGCACAGGTTTACGAGCCATAGCAGACAGGGCGACGCGAGTCGCCCTTCCTGCTTAAGGTCGGCGCCTCCTCCATTACAGGCGGCATTCTCAGCTTGCTCGATAGGTGCGCTGCCGGGTAAGTTCCGCCCCCCACACGCCAAACCCTGACTCGACCAATGGCCAAGAACTCGACATTCGACATTACCTCCGAGGTCGACCTCCAGGAGGTCGACAACGCCCTCAACCAGGCGCGGAAGGAGATCACCCAACGCTTTGACTTCAAGGGAGCCACCGTTGAGATCGACTTCGACGAAGACGCCGGCGCCCTCACTCTGCTGGCCGACGATGACTACCGGCTGAAGTCGGTCGTGGACGTTATTCAGACGAAGTTCATCAAGCGGGGGGTTCCAATCCGAAACCTCGACTATGGCTCGGTGGAGGCCGCTTCGGGCGGGAAGGTCCGGCAGGTGGTGAAACTCCTTCAGGGTATCCCGACAGAGAAGGGGAAGGAGATCGTAAAGGAGATCAAGAACTCCGGCTTCAAGAAGGTCCAGGCGCAGATCCAGGATGACCAGGTACGCGTCCAGTCCGCCTCGATCGACGAGCTCCAGGCGGTGATCAAGCATCTGAAGCAGAAGGACTTCGGCCTCGAGCTGCAGTTCGGAAACTTCCGCTCGTAGCCCTGCCGGGTTCCGGGGCAGAACAAGTGGCGATCTTTTGTTATTTGACTCCATCGGCACCGATCGTATCTCTGGATGACACTACAGCGTAGCCGCTCCGACGAATGGTTCAGCCGGGCTTCCGCTCTGATACCGGGAGGGGTGAATTCGCCGGTTCGGGCGTTTCGGGGTGTCGGGGGCGATCCCTTCTTTGTAGAGCGCGGCTCGGGTTGCCGGTTGTTCGACGTCGACGGGAACGAGTACATCGACTACGTGCTGTCGTGGGGTCCGCTGATTCTGGGGCACGCGCATCCTCAGGTCATCGCCGCCATTGTCGAGGCCGCGTCTCTGGGAACGTCCTACGGCGCTCCGACCCCGCCGGAGGTGACTCTGGCGGAGGCGGTACGTGACTTCTTCCCCTCGATGGAGATGCTGCGCTTCGTCAGCAGTGGGACGGAAGCCACGATGTCCGCTATTCGGATCGCGCGCGGTTACACCGGACGCGAGATGATCCTGAAGTTCGAGGGCTGTTACCATGGGCATGGCGATTCATTCCTGGTGAAGGCAGGGTCCGGAGTAGCAACGCTTGGTCTCCCGAACTCTCCTGGAGTGCCCTCGGAGCTTTCGAAGCTGACGCTGACAGCTTCATTCAACGATCTGGAGGCGGTGGAGGAGATCTTTCGCATTCACGCTGGGAAGATCGCCGGTGTCATCGTCGAGCCGGTGGTCGGCAATGGCGGCTTCATCCCACCCGAAGCCGATTTCCTACCGGGTCTCCGGCGCCTCACTGAGGAGGACGGTTCGCTGCTGATCTTCGACGAGGTGATGACCGGCTTCAGGGTCTCCCGCGGAGGTGCGCAGGAGCGGTTCGGCATCACTCCCGACATAACAACGCTTGGAAAGGTCATCGGAGGAGGCCTCCCGGTCGGAGCTTACGGGGGAAGGCGGGTGATCATGGAGAAGGTGGCGCCGATCGGTCCGATCTATCAGGCGGGCACATTGTCGGGTAATCCGCTTGCCATGGCCGCAGGTCTTGCTCAGCTCAGAATCCTCTCCGACGAGAACCCGTACCCGGTGCTGGAGCAGAGAACCGAGCGTCTGGTGGGCGGATTGCTGCGTATTTTCGCGGAGCGGGGCTTTCCCGCAAGCGGCGGCGCACTTGGCTCGATGTGGGGGATTTTCTTCTCCGAAAGTCCGGTCCGGAGCTTCGCGGATGCCCAGGCCAGCAATGTCGGGAGGTTCCGCAAATTCTTCCACGGCTGCCTTTCGAGAGGCGTATTCTTTGCTCCCTCTGCCTTCGAAGCTGGGTTCCTTTCCACTGCCCACCGCGACGGAGACATCGATGAAACGCTACAACGCGCGGCGGACGCGGTTCGCGACCTCTAACGTTGCGGTCGGGGTGCTGGCGCTTCTGGCTGCCTGTACTCCGGCACAACCACCCACGCAGGGTCCTGGCCCCGAGCCGGCGGGCACCATGGTACAAGTCGGTCTCCTGGTAGACACGACCCAGGTTGAGCTCGGCTCCTCCTCGGATTTCCAGATCGTCGACAGCACGGGGCGCGTGCTCCACCGGCTGAGTGCTGAGGAACAGGCGACAATCAGTTCGGGCGCGCCTGGTCAGCTGGTGGTCAGCGTTGGGGGCGTTCGGAGCACCGCATCGGAGATTACGGCGCATGCTTCCGGGGATGGGCTGCTCTCCATCGGAGGGAAGCCGTATCGCGGTTCAGCGCTCGTCCGTCCTCGGCCGAATGGCAGGGTGACGGCTATCAATCTGGTGGACATGGAGAGCTACCTTCTCGGCGTCGTGCCGTACGAGATCGGCCGCGTCGGCCCGGAGCTCCTCGAAGCCTCCAAGGCGCAGGCGGTTGCGGCGCGGACCTACGCTTTCCGCTATCTCGGTCGGAGAGCGAATCTCGGATTCGATGTATTCGCGACCGTGGCCGATCAGGTGTATGGGGGCGCGGCGGGAGAGCATCCACCGGTATCCGAAGCTGTGCTCGCTACCGCCGGTGAGATCCTCACCTACAATGGCGAGCCGATCGAGGCGTTCTACCACTCCACCTGCGCCGGGCAAACGGCGGCAATCGAAGAGGTCTGGCCTGAGCAGCCGCGCCCCTATCTCGTCTCGGTCGTTGACGTGAATCCGCAGACGGGAATCGCTTTCGACTCCGTCTCCAGCCGCTTCCGCTGGACACAGCGCTGGAGTGCTGACTCCCTCACCACCATCCTCAACCGGACGCTCCGGGACTCTCTTCCTGTGGGTGTTCGCGACATAGGGGAGCTGCGCGATCTCCAGGTGCTCGAGCGGACTGCCTCCAATCGGATCAAGCGGATGAGGATCACCACCTCGAACGGCACCTTCCATGTTGGTGGCGATCGCATCAGGTGGATCTTCCTCACGCCGACTGGCGCGATCCTCAACAGCTCCCGCTTCGACGTGACGACTGAGCGGGATCCCCAGGGCAGGGTGGTCGCAGTGGTCGCCAGCGGAGGGGGTTGGGGACATGGAATCGGGATGTGCCAGGTAGGAGCAATGGGGCGAGCCCGCGCCGGGCAGGATTACCGGACGATTCTGCGGACGTACTACCCGGGAACGTCGATCTCAATGATCAATTGAGGCACCACGCCGGAATGGAGGTCCGGCCGCTCACCGCGAGACGACTCGTAGCGATAGCGGCCGGTCTGCTTTGCCTCCTCGTGACGCCTGCGGCCGGGCAGGATCTCGCCGATTACGACTACGAGGATCTCCAGTTCCGTGGAATCGGTCTCGAAGCCGGCCGCATCTGGCCGGCGCGTGTCGTTCCGGCGTCCTACTTCGGCATCAGAGCCGATCTCGGCTTCATCGGCCCGCGCGTGAGGATCGTTCCCTCGATCCGGTACTGGTCCTCGACCGTTCGGGAGGTAGACCTCAACCAGTTCGCAACGCAGATCATCGAGGTCTGCGAGCGGCAGGAGGGGGCGACCTGTCCGGAGGAGCTCGACCTGGGTGAAGTGAAGCTGAGCGATCTCGAGCTCTCCACCGACGCTCAGTTCCTTCTGCTGACGGACCGGCCTGTCGCTCCCTTTCTGGGATTCTCAGTCGGGCTACATCTGCTCAATGGCCGCGGCGACTTCATCGACGACACATTTGTGGAGGACCTGCTCGATAGCGTAGCTCCAGGTTTAGGCCCGCTGGTGGGCGTGAACTTCAGGATGGGAGCGTTCGAGATCGGGGTCGAGTCGCGCTTCATACTCGCCAGCGATGCCCGCTATGCGGGGGTCGGAGGTATAGGCACCTGGTCGCTTCCCGCACCTCCGGCTGGTTCAGCTCCCGTCGTCGTACCCTGAGGCAAGCCCAGCCTCATTGCTGATGCAGCCGGAATAACCCTTGCTGCACTTTCTCCAGCGGCTCGCTATGCTTCCCAGGCATCGAGCCGCTGTCGCTTTTTGACGGAAGATGCGGTCTGGCGCACGCTGCGCTCGAGCCGTGGCACCAACTACTCGGAGTTCAGATATGGCGGACATAAATCAGGAGCTCATCGACGGGCTCAATCAGGATCTGGCGGCGGAGTACCAGGCGGTGGTGATGTACCGGACCTACGCCAGCCTTGTTACGGGCCCGTACCGGCAGGACCTTCGCGCGTTCTTCGAGGCAGAGATCCCGGATGAGCTGGCGCACGCCGGATTCCTCGCGGACAAGATCGTTGCACTGGGAGGCAATCCAACTACGGCTGTGGCGCAGGTGCCGACACCGCGAGACAATCGCCAGATGCTGGAGATCGCGCTGGAGGCGGAGGTCGATACGATTAAACGTTACACCAAGCGGATCCAGCAGGCGGAGGCTGCCGGTGAGATCGCCGTAAAGATCCAGCTGGAAGATCTCATCGTCGACGAGAGCCGTCACAGGGATGAGATCCGGCGGATGCTGGTCGACTGGCGGTAGGTCGCTGGCAGCCCGGTTATCAGAGAGACGCCTCCTGGAGAGCCTCTCCGGGGAGCGTTTCGGACGGTTGCATTGGCGAGATCTTTCAGCTAAATTCGTCGATTCACCATTCAGTTCTTCGCGGCCGGGGCCGCACCGGCTAAGGCCGAGATCCGAACGAGGTAGAAGCCATGAAGGCCGACATTCATCCGAACTACCAGACGGCGACAGTACAGTGCGCTTGCGGTAACACGCTCCAGACGCGCTCGACGACGCCGAATATCCAGGTCGAAATCTGCTCCGCCTGCCACCCGTACTTCACCGGCAAGCAGAAGCTGATCGATACAGCTGGTCGTGTGGAGCGCTTCAGACAGCGCTACGCCGCCAAGTGAAGCCGAGAGAGCCGGGGCCAAAACCCCGGCTCTCTCGCATGCAGAGCACCTTCCGTAACCTCACCAGCTCGGTGCGGGTAATCCGATGAAAGAGCGAATCAGGGAAATCGAGCAGCGCCACGACGAGATCTCGTCGCTGCTCGGCGATCCCGCCGTTCTGGGTGATCCGAACCGCCTGCGGGACATCTCCAGAGAGCATTCCCAACTCAGTGAGACGATGTCGGCCATCGCGCTCTTCCGCCGATTGGAAGGGGAGCTGAATGGTGCTCGTGAGATGTTGTCGGACTCGGGTTCTGATCCGGAGCTGCACGCCCTGGCCTCCGCGGAGGTTGCAGACCTCGAAACACAGCTGGAGAAGGCTACCGCGGAGCTCAAAGTTCTCCTGATGCCCCGTGACCCGCTCGACGATCGCGACGCTGTCGTCGAGATCCGTGCAGGCACTGGAGGGGATGAAGCTGCGCTGTTCGCAGGGGACCTCTTCCGCATGTACACCCGCTTCGCGGAGGTAAAAGGTTGGCGGGTGGAGCTGATCACCGTCTCCGAAGGCAGCGCCGGTGGTGTGAAGGAGGCGATCTTTGTAGTCCGAGGGACACTGGCCTATGGCGATCTGAGGTATGAATCGGGAGTGCACCGCGTTCAGCGCGTTCCGGCCACGGAAAGTCAGGGGAGGATCCACACCTCCGCAGCCACCGTGGCTGTATTGCCGGAAGCGGAAGAAGTCGATGTGCAGATCAATGAGAACGAGCTGAAGATCGACGTCTACAGATCCTCCGGCCCGGGCGGGCAGTCGGTAAACACCACTGACTCCGCCGTCCGCATCACCCACCTTCCTTCCGGCCTGGTAGTCACCTGCCAGGACGAGAAGTCGCAGCACAAGAACAAAGACAAGGCGATGGGTGTTCTCCGGTCACGGCTACTCGATATGCGGATTGCCGAGCAGGAGGCGGATCGCGCGAGGGATCGTCGACTGCAGGTCGGCACGGGAGACCGCTCCGCGAAGATCCGGACATACAACTTCCCGCAGAGCCGCGTGACCGACCATCGTATCGGGTACACGACCCATGCACTGCAGCAGGTGCTGGACGGAGATCTGAAGGACCTCATCGAGCACCTCCGGATGGCTGGCCAGGAGGAACGAGCTGCCTAACCCCTCCGAGAGCTGAGGCGCGACGTGGAGCCGAGGCTGCCGGTGAGTCAAACGCCGCCAGGCAATGAGGTCGCCTCCAGCGGTCCCGACCCCGCAGGGAGCCCCGAGAAGGTTTGGACGACGGTCGAGCTGATTCGCTGGACCGCCGGCTACCTGGGGAAAAAGGGCGTTCCTGAAGGTCGTCTGACCGCAGAGCTCCTCCTCGCCGACGCGCTCCGCTGCAAGCGCCTCGACCTTTATCTCCAGTTCGAGCGCCCACTCGGCGCCTCAGAGCTCGCTGACTTCAAGGAGCGGCTCAGGCGGCGGGTGAGACGGGAGCCGCTCCAATACATATCCGGCACCGCAGCCTTCCGCGACCTGGTGCTCAACGTCGACCGGCGGGTTCTGATCCCGCGGCCTGAGACTGAGCTTCTGGTTGGCGAGGTGCTGCGGTGGGCGAGGGACCGCCCCGGTTTGGATGTGGTGGACGTAGGCACCGGCTCAGGAGCGATCGCTCTGAGCCTGCGGCAGGAGGGTAATTTTGGCCGCGTGGTGGCCACCGACCTCTCGGGCGAAGCCCTCGCCGTTGCGCGTATCAACGCCGAGCGGCTTGAGATCCAGGATCGCGTTGAGTTCCTTCAGGGCTCCGCGCTGGAACCCATCCGCGGGCAGCTGTTCGACGCAATTGTCTGCAACCCTCCGTATATTGGGGAGGAGGAGCGAGGCGAGCTCGCCCCGGAGGTTGTGGATTGGGAGCCGGATATGGCGCTCTTCGCCGCGGGTGGCGGGTTGTCCATCATCGAGGAGATCATCCGATCGGCTCCTGCGCATCTGCGAGCCGGAGGTCTGGTTGCCCTGGAGATCGGTGCCGGCCAGGCGGACGCGGTTGCGCTCCTCGTGCAGAAGGACCCAAGCTACTGTGAACCGCGGGTGGTTCCGGATCTGGCTGGGCGGGACCGCATGGTTCTTTTCGAGAAGAAGTAAGACTGCGCCTCGCAGGGCGCGCAATCGGAATCAGGAGTCATCGAATTGGAGACCATCAAAGAGCGCGCTCGCGAGATCGGGCGCCTTCTCTCTAAAACGCCGGAGTACGCAGCTCTGAAACGGGCGAACGAGCAGATCGGCGGCGACCGGGAAGCCGTTACGACGATGAATAGGCTTGGCGAGCTCGAGGATCAGATCACCTCTTATCTGCGCGCCGGGCGCGAGCCCTCGACCGAGCTTCAGGAGGAGTACGCAACCTTGGCAGAGCAGCTTCAACAGCGCTCTGTCTACCAGGCAGTTGTGGCTGCGCAGTCGAACTTTGAGCGGTTGATGGGGAGCATCAACGAAGAGATTGCTCGAGGTCTCGAGGCGGGCGAGCAAAGCCGGATCATCCTACCGTAGAGCGTATGGCGAGTGGCTCCAAAGCTCCTATCGACAGAATACTCAAGCTCATCAGACCCATCGCCTTTGATCCACTTATAAGGCGGCGGGTGCATCCGAATATCGTCACCACGATTGGCTTCGTTGTGACGATCGCTGCTGGTATCGCGTACTTCCTGGGCCACGTCCGAATCGCTGGCGCGCTCGTCCTGGTGGGCGGCTTCGTGGACGTCATCGATGGGCAGGTGGCGCGTGGTACTGGTCTCTCGTCGGTTTTCGGCGCCTTTTACGACTCCACGCTTGATCGCATCTCTGAGATAGTCGTATTCCTCGGGATTTTCTCGCTCTACGGCGGAGGGCATCCCGATTTCGGCTACCCGTGGATGGTCTACACTGTAGCCCTCGCGCTCGCCGGCTCGCTCATGGTGTCCTACACTCGGGCGAGAGCCGAGTCGCTCGGCCTCGACTGCAAGGTCGGTCTGATGCAGAGGGCAGAACGGGTACTTTTGATCGGCGGCGCATCCCTCTTATTTGGCGGCGCTTTCGGCGGAGCCGTGCTGACCGGGGTCTTGATCATAATGGCTGCCCTCACCAACTTCACAGCGTTTCAGCGTATAGTGTGGGTGTATCGACACACATCCGGAGTCACCTCGACGCAAGCTCGACCCGATGGGTCCGGTACAGCGGTAACCACCGAATCACGAACTCACATTGAGCTCTAATAGACAGGAACCGGCTCCTGCCAGCGGCAAACTCGGCGTTCTGCTAGTTGGGCTTGGCGCCGTATCTACGACCGTTATCGCCGGCGTTGAGCTGGCGCGCAGAGGGCTTGGCCGACCGATCGGCAGCATCTCTCAGCTCGCGACGATCCGCCTGGGCAAGCGTTCGGAAGGACGCACTCCAAAGATCAAGGATTTCGTTCCACTCTCGTCACTTGACGACCTGGTTTTTGGCGCATGGGATCCAATTCAGGACGACGCCTATACGTCTGCCCTCAAGGCGGGTGTGCTGGACCGTCATAGCCACATCGAGCCGATCGCGAATTTTCTCAAGGGTATCCAGCCGATGCCCGCCGCATTCGATCAGAAGTATGTGAAGCGCCTTCAGGGCACGAACGTGATCCCCGGAAACTCCAAGCGGGAGTGGGCGGACACTCTTCGGGCTGATATCCGTCGCTTCAAGACGGAGAACGGGTGTGAGCGGCTCGTCATGATCTGGTGCGGATCTACGGAGATCTTCATCAAGCAGGGGCCGACGCACAAAACGCTGGCGGCCTTCGAGGCTGCCATCGATGCGAACGATGACAGCATCGCCCCGAGCATGCTGTACGCCTACGCGGCGCTGATGGAGGGCGTTCCGTATGCCAACGGTGCTCCGAACTTGTCGGTCGATTTCCCGGCAATGCTGGACCTGGCTGCGGAGAACCAGGTGCCTGTGGCGGGCAAGGACTTCAAGACCGGTCAAACTTGGATGAAGACCGTCATCGCACCGGGCTTGAAGGCGCGAATGATCGGTCTCGACGGTTGGTTCTCCACCAACATCCTCGGGAACCGGGATGGTGAAGTTCTGGACGATCCCGAGTCGTTCAAGACCAAGGAAGAGTCCAAGCTTTCCGTCCTCGAGTACATCCTGCAGCCGGACCTCTACCCGGAGCTGTACAAGGACTACTACCACAAAGTCCGCATCAACTACTATCCTCCGCGCGGTGACGCCAAGGAGGGGTGGGACAACATCGACATCCGCGGTTGGCTCGACTATCCGATGCAGATCAAGGTGGACTTCCTTTGCCGCGACAGCATCCTGGCAGCGCCCATCGTACTCGATTTGGCCTTGTTCCTCGACCTTGCTTCACGCGCGGGGATGCACGGAATTCAGGAGTGGCTCTCCTTCTATCTGAAAAGTCCGATGCATGCTGAAGGGCTCTACCCAGAGCACGACCTCTTTATTCAGCAGACCAAGTTGAAGAACACGCTACGCTGGATGATGGGCGAGGAGCAGATAACGCATCTCGGTCTGGAGTATTATCTCACCCCGGCTGAAGTCGGCTGAGAAAAGCTCGGAAACCCAGGCTGGTACCAACGATCCGGCGCGAAGCACAGGCTTCCGCCGGATCGTTCGTTTTCAGCTGATTCGAACACACCTGGCCCGCCCGCCAGCGCTAAATTGACCCGATAGTTCCTCACCTTGGCACTTGAGGGGTGAGGCCACCACAAGGCGAAGGCCCGACCTTCTTGAGCATTACCTTTCCTGTTATCACGCAGGACGAGTTCAGGGAGAAGCTGGCGGAGCGAACCAGAAGCTTCTTCGACGGCACGCATTATTGAGGGAGGGAGCGCCGAGCTTCTCTGCACCGTTCGTGAAACCGCCTTGGCCGCAATTGCCCAAAACCTGCGCGAAGAGAGTTCCGGCTCGAGCGAGGTGGATCTCCTCGCGAGCCCAGTCGTATATCGATGAGGAGTGCCTCCCTTGCTGGAGGTCTCCCGCACTCCTAGCTTGCTCCATGCGTTGAATTTCCAAGCGCGTAAGGTGCTGATGTTCTCCTGCCGAAGAAACTGCAGCTCACAAACCGCCTCAGCGTCCGGAGCCCTCCGGACGTGCGGATTGCCTACCGCGGTGTCCGCATGAGCGGAATCCTCCTGGCCGACAACGTCATTGATCGGCTGAGGCGCCGGTATCCCGCATATCACGAGACTGCGTACCTCTTCATCCTTTCGGGTCTTCACTTCACCATCGAGCGGCTGGGCGAACCCCGCCACATCAGTGGACAGGAGCTCGCGGAGGGTTGTCGGGATCTGGCGCTGAGTCGCTGGGGGCTGATGGCTCGGTCCGTCCTCGAATACTGGGGAATCACCGGCACGCGTGACCTTGGCGAGATCGTTTTTGCTCTTGTCGAGCTCGGTGTGCTCGTCAAGCAGGATGACGACTCCATCGACAGCTTTGATTCGGTTTTCGATTTCCAGGAGGTGTTTGAGACGCGGTATCCCTGGCCGGGTATCCCCCCGACTTGAACCCCGTCCATGGAACACCGCTTGCGGTGACCTGCGGCGGGAAAGTGCCGGGTGAAGCCAGCCCGCCGATGATGAGGGGAGGGGAGCGATGCCAGATTTCGAGCTGCCGCAGTGCAGGAAGTGCCAGGAGGGGAAGCTCGTCCCGCTCTCCGACTACGGAAGGGACGGCGCTCCGATCATGTTCAAGGCGTGGGTCTGCAATAGCCCCGAGTGCGGCTTCAACATCCGCATCGACAATGGTGAGATCAGCTTCGGTCGATCGATTGGTCAGAGCTACAAATAGGAACGCGATAGATCGGCGACTCGAATGCCCACTGAAGAGTGGGCATTTTGTTTTGGTGCCCTCTTGCTCGTTCGCTTGCCCGTGAGCCGGACATCCGAAAACCTCGTCCCGGTGCTAACCGCGGAGCAGGCGCGGGCGGAGGAGGAAAACGCCTTCCGCCAAGCCTCGGTTAGCGACAGGGTCGTTCTCGAGAGCGCGGGGCGCGCGGTGGCGCACGCCGTCGCCGCCCACTTCCCGGACGGCCGTGTGGTGGCGGCCGTCGGAAAAGGGAAGAACGGAGCAGACGCCCTGGTCGCGCTGAGGACTTTGCGGGCGTGGGGCAGGGATGTCGCCGCAGTTCCAGTCGGAGGGCTACAGCTGCCGCCCGACCTGCTGCACGGCTGGACCATACCCTTGGAATCGATCGACGCCTTGGGGAGTGCAGCTGTTGCCCTCGACGGCCTGCTCGGAACCGGTGCGTCAGGCCCACCCCGGGCCGGAATGGAGCCGGTGATCCGCGCACTCAATGCTTCGACTGCACCCGTGGTGGCGATCGATGGGCCAACGGGGGTAGACCTCTCAACCGGTCGTGCAACTTCCGTAGCAGTTGAGGCGACGATGACGGTAACGTTCGGCGGCCTCAAGCGGGGACTCGTGCTGCACCCCGGCCGCCGGTTGGCCGGTCGAATTCTGGTGGCGGAGATCGGCCTTCCTCCGCACTCGGCGTCGCTAGGAAGCGTTCCCCGCGCCATCACCCGGAAATGGGCTGCCGCTCACCTTCCAGCTCTACCACCCGACGCCTATAAGACCCTCGCTGGGATAGTCACCGTCGTAGCCGGACGCACGGGGATGGGCGGTGCGGCGATCATGACGGCGATGGGCGCACTGCGTGCAGGAGCGGGGGGAGTCCGCGTCATATCGACAGAGAGCAATCGCTCCCCGATCCACGCTGCGGTGCCCGAGGCGGTGTTCTTCGACAGGGCAGATAACGATGCTTTCGAAGCCCTGACGGGCAGCGCGGCGGTGGTGATCGGGCCCGGGATCGGAGCTGATGAGGCGGGCTACCAGCTGCTCGAGGCGGTCCTCGCCCGATTTGCCGGGCCAACAGTGATAGATGCCGATGCGATAACGCTGATTGCTGGAGCTCCATCGATGCTGGACAGCGTGAGGCGGGAGTCGCTGATTCTGACCCCTCACCCAGGCGAGCTGGCGCGGCTCCTGTCGGTCGATACAGCCGACGTCCTCGGCGACCGTTTCCACGCCGCCGACGAGGTCAGCTCGCGTCTCAGATCCACTGTTTTGTCGAAAGGTTCTCCTTCGATCGTTTCCTCTCCGGGTGAGCCGCCTCTCGTTTCTCTAACGGGCCACTCCGGCGTAGCGACGGGCGGGATGGGAGATACTCTCGCCGGCATTGTCGCTGCTTTCGCCGCAGCGGGTGCTACGCCTCGCATGGCTGCAGCTCTGGGGATTCATTTTGCCGGAGCTGCGGCGGAAGAAGCTGGACTCGGGCGCGGGCTGCTCCCGCGCGACGTGGCGGAAGCTCTCCCGACAGTGCTCCTGAGGCAACAGGCAAAGTCTCCCATGCCGCCATTCATCCTCGACCTTCCCGCGCCGTTCTGAACATTCGTCGTTGACACACCCGGAGCTGCCCCCTACGTTGCGCCCCAACTTACGGGCGGACAACCACTTGACTCTTGATCTGGCTCAATGATCATCATCGAAGACGTACAAGCTCGTGAAATTTTGGATTCGCGCGGCAACCCGACTGTCGAGGCAGAGGTCTTCCTGTCGACTGGGGCATCGGGACGGGCCGCAGTTCCGAGCGGTGCTTCGACGGGTGAGCATGAGGCGGTGGAGCTTCGCGACGGCGACAACGACCGCTACCTGGGCAAGGGCGTGCTGAACGCCGTCCACAACGTCGAGCAGGAGATCGCGCCGGCGCTCCTTGGTATGGACCCATTAGATCAGGCTTCGATCGACGCGGCGATGATCGCGCTCGACGGGACGCCGAACAAGAGCAAGCTGGGGGCGAACGCGATTCTCGCGGTATCGCTGGCGACTGCCCGTGCGGCTGCCGAGGAGACAGGCCTCCCGCTGTATCGTTACCTGGGTGGCGCAATGGCGAACACCCTCCCTGTTCCGATGATGAACATCCTGAACGGCGGAGCCCATGCGGCCAACAACGTCGATTTCCAGGAGTTCATGATCATGCCGGTAGGCTTCGAGAGCTTCTCGGACGGTCTGCGGGCGGGCGTCGAGGTATTCCACTCCCTGAAGAAGGTGCTCTCCTCCCAGAAGAAGAGCACCTCGGTCGGCGACGAGGGTGGATTCGCCCCCGACCTCGCGACCAACGAGGAGGCGCTCGAGGTCATCTTACAGGCGATCGACAAGGCTGGCTTCAAGGTCGGTGACGACATGGTACTCGCCCTCGACGTGGCTGCATCCGAGCTGCACCGGGATGGCGGCTATGTCTTCCACAAGTCGAGCAATGAGCGCCGTACCGCTCTCGAAATGGTGGAGTTCTACGCCGACTGGAGCCGCCGCTACCCGATCCGCTCGATCGAGGATGCTCTCGATGAGAACGATTGGGACGGGTGGAAGGCGCTGACGGATGTCATTGGAAAGAATGTGCAGCTGGTCGGCGACGACCTTTTCGTTACCAATCCGGCGCGCCTCCGCGATGGCATCGAGCGCGGCGTCGGGAATGCAATCCTCATCAAGGTGAATCAGATCGGCACCCTGACCGAGACAATCGAAGCGATCGAGATGGCGAAGAAGGCGGGATACAACTCGGTGATCTCCCACCGCTCAGGCGAAACAGAGGATACATTCATCGCCGACCTGGCGGTCGCTACTGGTGTAGGACAGATCAAGACGGGCAGCGCCAGCCGGACCGATCGAATCGCCAAGTACAACCAGCTCCTCCGCATCGAGGAGGGTCTCGCCGGAACCGCTAAATACCCCGGGAAAAACTTATGGCGGTAGACACCAGGAAGTTGGCAGGCCGGATGGTCGGCGCAGCCGTGGTCTGTGTTGCCGGCTACTACGCCTTGTGGGGCGGCGAGTACTCGACCTTCGACCTCGCCCGAATCGCGGAGCAGCGCACCCTCGAAGCGACGCGCATCGGCGCGGCGCAGGTAGAAGTCGACTCGCTCAACGCGCTGATCGCCAAGCTCGAAGACGATCCAGCGACCATCGAAGCCGTTGCGAGGGAGCGCTTCGGGATGATCAAGGAAGGCGAGCTGCTCTACCGGTTCGTGGAGCCGGAGGGCGAGCCGGCGGGCGACCCCGCCTCTTGACCCCAAGTCTACGTCCCGCTATAGTTTTCGCCTCATCGCGGGGTGGAGCAGCCTGGTAGCTCGTCGGGCTCATAACCCGAAGGTCGCGGGTTCGAATCCCGCCCCCGCTATCTGGCGGAGTAGCTCAGCTGGTTAGAGCAGCGGAATCATAATCCGCGTGTCGGGGGTTCGAGTCCCTCCTCCGCTACTCCTTTGGATAACGTGTAAGCCCCTGAGTCTAAGCGACTTGGGGGCTTTCCGTTGTCGTCAGTTTAGCAGGCGTTTTCGTCCGTGCCTAACTGTGCTGGGGAGTTCTCGGAACTGGACATACTTTTTGTACAGGCGATCCAAACTGGAAGGGCCTGACATGAGTAACTTGCAGTAATACGTCCGAGTTTACATGCAATCGCGCGGCGCAATTTACTTGATGCGCCTCGTGAGGCGGGTGGTTTCATCGCTCGAGGATCTGCCCGAATTCCCTGACGAGGTAAAGCGGGTAATTGGCTTCGCACTCCCATAGGCTCAGGCCGGGGAAACATCCGGACGCGAAGCCGCTTAGCCTGGGGAGGCGTAACGCTGATGTCGGCACCGGTCTCCAGGCCTAGAATAAGTCGATATCCCCTGTCCGGTGAGGCACGTAGATCTGCGCCTCTCCGTCCGAGAGCGCGATCCCCGATTCTCCTCAGCCTCCCCCGCTTCTCGACCAGCTTCGGAGCCATCTGTACGCCGGCCTGGGCTGCCAGTTCTCGGAGAGGAGCCCCCAGCCATGTAGGTCCGGGGTGAGCTGGAAGCCGTACAGACGATCGTACCCGAACCTGGAATCATCTTCAGCCAGTACACGGCGCCAGTTCTCCTCCTGCCAACCGTCGGCTTCTGCACCGGCGAAGTTTGCCTCGGCGCGGGACACCCCCCATTCGGTGAGCCAGATCGGTCCCGCCCAACCTTGCGCTCTTACAGCCTGATACCGCGACAGAGGCTCACCGTAAACGTGGATGCCATAGGTATGAATGGCGAGAACATCGAACCCACCTACGCCTACCATACCCCGGACGAAGTCCTGCACCCCCTCCCGGTTCCACGCCACGCCTCCCGTCACAATCCGCACATCGCGGTCGAAGCGGCGGATTAGCTCCGTCGCAACTGCCAGCTGGCGGGCCCAACGCTGCCCCTGGCGATAGGGGTCGCGTCCGTCTGTAAGGCCGAAATGGCCATCCCCATCAACTTCGTTTCCAAGTTGGATGTATGGAAATGAGCCATACGCATCGAACAGCGCCCGGTACCGTGTTGCGATGCTTCTTCCGACAGCGTCGGCAGCCACATCCGCGGGGTAGATGAGCGGGAGCACCTCGATGCCCGCTCTGCGGAAGGCTGGGAGCCAGGACCAACTACGCGCGTCGGACCATGTCCACCACGAGCTCCTGATATGACTGACACGGAGATCCTCGAGTGCGGACAATATCCTCTCGGCATGCTCAGGCGCCGGAGGTTGAACATTGAGCGCCACGGTTGGAGAGCTTTGCGCGGCAAGCCCGCTGTTGAGGAACTCGGCGATCGATCCCAGGCTACCTGAGCCGCTGGGTGCGAGGCAGCTGACTATCGCCAACAGCAGTAATGATTTCGGCATCATACGTTAATCCGGAGAGAACGAAATGCATCCGCCTGTCGTAACCCGCGCGACATGAAAAGGAGCCATCCCGACGCATGTTCGTGAGAACAGAAGCAGCCGCTCTCGATGCGGGAGTTAACCCCAGTGGTAGCATGCAATTAGGAGCAGATTGGCCTGGTGCTTGCTAGCAATGCTGGCGCGTCGAATTGGTGCAGGACAACCTCCAGGGAATCGGGCAGAGGATGGCGCTTCGTCAGTTTGTCGGGCCGGATGGGCAGCAATGGCAGGTTTGGATGGTCAAGCCTGCGTCCAACTACGCTCCTACTGTTCGGCCGGTCGAGCGGAGACTCCGCAACGACTCCAACGTCAAGGTAGAGCGGAGGGTCAATAAGACCGATACGCGCGTACTCGAGGTCAACCGACATCTCGAGCATGGGTGGCTCTGCTTTGAATCGACTACGGAAAAGCGACGCCTGCTACCGGTGCCGTCCGACTGGGACAGCTGCTCAGATGGCGCCCTTCGCGGCTATTTACGACAGGCAAAGAAGGTACATCGGCAAACTGCTGATGCGCTGGAGCCTCTGCCGACGCAATCGGGCGCCCGCCGAGGTTAGTCGCTTAGAATCTGCGTTACTCCTTGTAGTTTTCCGGCCTTACACGCTCCCCCAAAGTTCATCTCCCGATCCTTAGCTAGCCGTTTGGACTGTCCCCTGAATACACAGGGAGCTGGAGCTATCTGCGCTACCGCGTGCTGGTGATCATCTTGTTCTGTCCTTTCTCTCGTCTCAAGCGCCAGCTGGCCGGGAGGTGTTCCGCTGATAAAGAATGGCGATCGGATTGGAGGGGGCTGCAGTAGTGCTACAGGAGCTCAGGACAAAGTCGTCTGCACGGCCGGCGCAGCGACTGTGCGGTAGTCGGTTCGGGTAGATAGAACGAAAAAGGCGCACTCACCGAGTGCGCCTTTGTTCTCCAGAGGCGTTCTCTTCTAGACTTCGACCGGAGCCATCACGCCGAGAACTCTGTCGAGAGCCATCACATGGCAGCAGGTGTGGTGTCCGCGGAAGTAGTCGCAGTCGCACTGCCAACTTCCCATGTGGTACTCGACTGTATGCTGAGCGTGATTTCCGTCGAACTCGACGCGAAGATCCTTGAAGTGAATTCTTTCCGGCTGATCCGCATAGCTCTTGGCCTTCTGGATCTTGTTGATCATGCCTGAATCCAGCATTCGGACCCTCCTTGGCTTTGATGGGGAAAAGAAAAACGCCCGCATAGCGCATTAGCGGGCGTTTGATTCACTTAGCCAAAATAGCGATGTCGCAGGACCGGTGGACGTAGATCAACAGACGCACTCCTGCCTCTCGTAAGAGATGAGATCCTGATCGACGATACCCGACCCACCGGGTGAAGTCAAGCAACTGATTTGCAGCCTCTCCGGAAGCAGCTTCTAGTCAGGGCGGGTCCCACCAATGGCGTCATCTCCCTTCGACAAACCGCCTCTTTCGCGGATCACGACGCCGGTCGAATCAGGCCGTCCGAGGTCGGAGCTGTTCATCTCGTGCTGTCTTGCTTCGGGGATACCAGCCACCTTCTGGCCACCTGAAGCCGCCCGCTTGTTGATCGCCTTGTCTGCGAGCTCCGGATCCCCAAGGAAAGGTTTGCCGCCGGGAGCATCCTCAAAGCCGTCGGCCTCGAAAGCGATCTCGCCTAGTGGATCCTCTTCCTCGATCTGCTGATCGTCCACCGCGTCAGGGTTTCTTCTCGTCATCTATTCTCCTGCTGTTCAGATGGTTGGCTGCGGTCACGCAGCGTAAGTTGGCCGCTGCACGGATGATACCAACGGACGGAGTTTCCAAGCTTCAAGCGCTCGTCGCCAGCTGCTCTTGCTCCGTGTACCTGCGCAGGAGCATTATCCCCGCAGCGGCCGACAGTCGGGTCGGGGCGGAAGCAGATCATTTTCTCAGGGTTGATGATGACGAAGCAGGCCTCTGAAACACGGTCGCCGCAGCTGCATGTCGAATCCCGTCGAGCCCGGATACTCGAGTCACTCGAGCGAATTCCTCAGCAGGTCGGGGTCGGGGCGGCGCCGGTTACAGCCGATCAGCTCGAGTTCCTCGCGCGGGAAGGGGAGGAGCTGTACTGGAACGAGCTGGCCTGGGAGGAGCTGACGGATGAAGAGCGCGTTGCCGGGGGCCACCTCACCGAGCTCGTATTCCCCGCTTTTCTCGCCTTCATCGACGGGCTTCTGCTGGACGAGGTCCCCTCAGGGAAGTTTGGAATCCCGCGCCCACACCCTGAGGTAGTCGAGAGGATCCTCCTTTTCCTTTCCGAGAGGTATGCGGATGCAACGTACAACCTGGAGCAGGGCGCAGACTCCGAGAACCTCGTGTGGGCGCGTGCGATGACAGCGCACCTGATCGATCTCGTCCTGTATCGTCTATATCGTCTCAGTCAGGCTGAACGGGAGACCCTGGAAAGCCGTGCTTGATTCCGCCGGAAGGCGGCGCCCTCACTCTCGCAGGCAGATCTCCACGGACAAGCGAGTCCGTCGATGAGACTCCACCCCCGCGTCAGGCCGGGCTTCCCGTATCTCGCAGGCGGCCCACTCCTGATCGCCCACCGCGGGGGCGCCAAGCTCGCACCCGAGAACACGATGCTTGCCTTCCGCAGAGCCATCGACTGGTGGCACGCGGACATTCTGGAGCTGGATGTTCAACCGACCAGGGACGGAGAGGTCGTCGTATTCCATGACCCCGTGGTCGATCGCACTACCGAGAGAACCGGGGCGATCAGCGCTCTCAGTTTGAAGGAGATCCGGGAGCTGGATGGCGGGTACCGCTTCACGCCCGATGGCGGGAAAACATTCCCATTCAGGGGTAGGGGGGTCGGGATCAGCACCCTGGCAGAAGTGCTGGCGGAGTTCCCCGGCGGCCGAATCAACATCGAGATCAAAGACGGCAGGGCGCAGGAGCGCGTATGGGAGAGCGTTCGAGAGTCCAAGGCGTTTGACAGGGTGCTGTTCGCCGCTGGCTCCGCGAAGAACCGCTCCCGGCTCAACGGGTACCCTGTTCCTGTCAGTGGGGGCAAGGAGGAGCTGAGGCTTTTTGTGGGCCAGCTCGCCGTGGGGCTCTCCATCTACACGCCCGGGGTGGACGCCTTCCAGATCCCCGACAATTGGGAGGGGCGAGAGGTCGCAAGCCCCAGGCTTTTCGAGGCGGCGCGAAAGCGGAACATCGCGGTTCACGTATGGACGATCGACGAAGAAACCGACATGCCGCGCCTGCTCGACTGGGGTGCCGACGGGATCGTCACAGATCGACCCGATCGGCTTGCCAGGCTGCTCCATCGCCGACTCGGCCGTCCGCTGCCACCGGGGCCTGGAGAGGGGCCAATCGAGCCGTTCCTGGAGCCGCTTCTGTCGGATTATTAGCGGGCTCCCCGGGAACTCTGCCCTCCGGACCCCGTTGGACACACCCGATCCCCAGTGCCGCAACGTGACCGCCACTACACTCGCGGCGCGCTTTGCCATCAATCTCGAGAGGCTCCTTCCACCCCAGCAGGAGCATGCCCACCTGCTGCTAGCCCTTTCGGGGGGCATCGACTCAACCGTTCTCCTCCACCTCCTCCGGTTCCGCTATCCGCCTAACATCAGAATTTCCGCAGCCCATTTCGATCATCGGATGCGGGGAGACAGCGGCCGTGATGCGGCCTGGGTGCGGGGTCTCTGCGTTGCGTGGGGCATTCCACTGAGGATCGGCGTTGCTGAAACGCCAATTCACTCCGAGAACGACGCGCGTGAAAGACGCTATGCCTTTCTCCGCACGGCGCGCAGGGAGGTGGACGCCGATTGGATCCTTACCGCGCATCATGCTGACGATCAGGCGGAAACGGTACTCTTCAGAGTCCTCCGCGGGAGCGGTCTCGCCGGGCTGAGAGGGATTCCGGAAAAGAGCGATTCGCTGCTGCGGCCCCTGCTTCCCTTCTGGCGGGAGGAGCTTCGGACCTATGCGGTTGGATGTGGGCTCGAATGGCGTGAGGATTCCACCAACGCTGGCGACGGCGCAGCTCGCAATCGTCTGCGGAACCATATCATTCCCCAGCTGGAGCGCGAGGTCGCGCCTGGAGCCCGGCAGAGTCTCGTGCGGCTGGCGGAGCTCGCCCGTGAGTCAGAGGCAGCGTGGGACCGTCGGGTCGCCGAAGTCCGCCCGCAGGCGATCCTCGAGGCGGCTGGCTGCTATCTGGTTGCTCGCAGAGAGCTTGCCCGGTATGATCCCGAGCTCGGTGCCCGGCTGATCCGTGACGTGCTCCGCCGCCTTCGGTCGGTGCCGGACCGGACCGGAACCCGTGCGATCCTTCAGTTTATTACCGACGCCCCCAGTGGACGGGAGACGACGCTCTCCGGCGGGGTACGTATCCGGCTCGAGCACGACTGGGCCCGCTTTTCAGCCCCCTCGGAAGCGCCGGAGGCGGATCAGCAGTGGGTGCTCGAGGGCGTTCCAAATGGCCGCTTCACTGGCAGCAGACTGCTCCTGGGCGGACGCGGGTACCGTGTAGACGCGGGGGTTGAGGAAGCCGGCTTCCCAGGTCAGGCGTCCGATGAGTGGTCCTTCGCCGCGCCGATCGATGAGCTGCGCTTCCCCCTTCGGCTCCGAAGCAGGCTGATCGGCGATCGGATCCATCTTCCCGGCGGCTCCAGGTCGGTGAAGAAGCTTCTGATCGATCGGAAAGTTCCGGTCTCACGAAGGGCTACCGTTCCGCTTCTGATAGACGCAGGTAGTCGCGTTCTGTGGGTCGCCGGGGTTTCGCCGGCCGTTATCCGTCCCGCATCGCCAGGTGAGCCCGTTTTGAAGCTGGTGCTGAAGAATGACTGAACCATCGGAGGTCCTCGCCCGCACAGGCGGGCGATCCGTAAAGCGAATCGTGTATTCGGCTGCGCAGATCGCCGAACGGGTTCAGGGGATGGGGCGGGAGATCACCGATCACTATCAGGACGGTGATGACGTTCTTATGATCGGGCTCCTGAAGGGCTCGTTCATCTTCGTCGGAGACCTGGTCCGTCAGATTACCCGCCCTGTGCAGGTGGACTTTCTAGTCGCAGGGAGCTACGGCTCCGGCACGACGAGCTCGGGTGAAGTTCGGCTGCTTTATGATCCAGAGGCGAAGCTGACGGGAAGGCACGTCGTCGTCGTCGAAGACATCGTCGACAGCGGCACGACGCTCAACCGTCTCGTTCCGCTGCTTCGTCAGCGTCAGCCAAAGTCGCTCGAATTGTGTGCGCTTTTGCATAAGCACCTGGCTCCGTCGATCGCTTTGGAGCCGAGGTGGGTGGGCTTTGATGCCCCCGACGAATTCCTGATCGGCTACGGTTTGGACCACAGCGAGAATTTTCGCAACCTGCCGTTCATCGCCAGCCTCTAGGGAACTGGTGAAGGACGGCCGGCTTTTCGATCGAAGGATGTTCTGAAATGGCAGACAAAGATCCAAAGCTTCCGAGCTCCAAGTGGGGTCGCTTTTCGAAAGTGGCTTCACTCTGGGTTCTTCTATTCCTGATCCCGTTGATCGTGATCCAGATGATGGACACGCGCGAGGCAGGTGAACAGTTCCCGTACAGCCGCTTCCGTCAGGAGCTGGCCGGCGGGAATATCACCAATGTCGTCTTCATCGAGGGTCGCGCGATCGAGGGAGAGCTCCGCACCCCGGTGGATGGGCTGCAGGGACCGGTGAGCCGTTTCCGGACACAGCTTCCAATCAGTGATCCGCAGTCACTGGTTGATGAGCTGGAGCGTGCCGGCGTTCCAATCGATGCTCGGGCCGCAGATCGCGACTGGTGGTCGATCGTCTGGAGCTTCCTCCCATGGGTTCTGATCATCGCGTTCTGGATCTTCATCATCCGGCAGATGCAGGCTGGTGGCGCGAAGGCGTTCCAGTTTGGCAAGTCCAAGGCGAAGCTCCTGTCGGCTGAGGCGCCGAAGGTCACGTTCGACAACGTCGCCGGTGCGGATGAGGCCAAGTACGAGCTCCAGGAGATCGTCGAGTTCCTGAAGGACCCGAAGCGCTTCTCGCGTCTCGGCGGCCGCATTCCCAAGGGGGCGCTGCTGGTTGGCCCTCCCGGAACGGGCAAGACGCTGCTCGCACGAGCGGTTGCCGGCGAGGCAGGTCGGCCCTTCTTCTCGATGTCGGGCTCCGACTTCGTCGAGATGTTCGTGGGTGTCGGCGCCTCGCGCGTGCGTGACCTGTTCGAGCAAGGGAAGGCTCATGCTCCCTGCATCATCTTCATTGACGAGATCGATGCGGTCGGTCGCCACCGTGGGGCTGGTCTGGGTGGCGGGCACGACGAGCGCGAGCAGACGCTGAATCAGCTCCTCGTGGAGATGGATGGTTTTGAGGCCAATGATGGCGTGATCCTCATCGCTGCCACCAACCGTCCGGACGTGCTTGACCCGGCACTGCTGCGCCCGGGCCGCTTTGACCGGCAGATCGTTGTCGACTCGCCGGACCTGAAGGGTCGGGAAGGCATCCTGCGCGTTCATCTGAAGAAGATCCCGGTCGCCGAGAACGTCGAGGTGCTGACGCTTGCTCGCGGCACCCCGGGGATGAGTGGCGCCGACCTGGCCAACCTCGTGAACGAGGCCGCGTTGCTTGCAGCGCGGGATGGCAAGGACAAGGTTTACATGGAGGACCTGGAGGAGGCGAAGGACAAAGTCATGCTTGGCGCCGAGCGTAAGAGCATGGTGCTGTCCGACTCGGAGAAGCGCCTCACCGCGTACCACGAGGCCGGACACGCGGTTGTGGCTCTCCGCCTTCCGGGGTTGGACCCGGTTCACAAGGTCACGATCATCCCGCGTGGTCGAGCGCTCGGCATCACCGCTTCGCTGCCGGAAGAAGACAGGCACTCGTACAGCAAGGATTACCTGATCGGCCGGTTGGTGATGCTTTTCGGTGGAAGGGTCGCTGAGGAGATGGTTTTCGGCTCCGAGAAAGTGACCACTGGTGCGGGCAACGACATCGAGCGCGCCACGGCGCAGGCCCGTCGCATGGTTACCCAGTTCGGCATGAGTGATCTGGTCGGACCGATGGCGATCGGTGACTCGGAGCAGGAGGTCTTCCTCGGCCGCGACATCGGTCAGCGCCGGCAGGTGAGCGAGCAGACTGCGCAGCTCGTCGATGCAGAGGTCAAGAAGCTCCTAGACGAGTCATATCTGCAGGCTCGCGCGATCCTCACGGAGAGCCGCGACCTGCTCGAGAGCATCGCGCTGGGGCTCCTCGAGCGCGAGACGCTGGATCGGGAGCAGGTGGAGATTCTCGCCTCGGGCGGGACGCTGCCGCCCGTTCGCGTTTCTGCGCCGCTCTTCCCACCGTCGGAGCCGACCGTGCCAGTAGCTTCCAAGGCGCCGCCGCTGACCGGGCCCGGGATAGGCGACCTGTCTCCATCGGTCGCTCGGAGCTCGATCTGACGTAGTGGCGGCTCCAATAGCCGCGCTGCCCGCGCCGAATCCCTGGGCGCACCGGACGGGGAAGCTGGAACTTGGGTCCCCGATCGTCATGGGGATCCTGAACACAACGCCCGATTCGTTCAGCGACGGCGGGCGCTTCATCGACCCTGAACGAGCGCTGGATCGAGCCCTGGAGCTGGTTTCAGAAGGTGCCGGTATAATCGACGTCGGTGGCGAGTCTACTCGTCCCGGCGCCGATTTCGTTAACGAGCAGGAGGAGCTCGATCGGGTGGTGCCGGTTGTTCGGCTTCTGCGCTCCAGGGTTCACCTTCCGATCTCCATCGACACACGGCGCTCATCCGTGGCGAGAGCCTGCATCGATGAGGGCGCTGATATCGTGAACGACGTCTCAGCCCTTTCTGATCCTCTGATGGCTACTGTTGTTGCAGAGGCAGATGCGGGGCTGGTGCTCATGCACATGCAGGGGGAGCCGCGCAGCATGCAGGTAAACCCTATCTACGGTGACGTCGTACGCGAGGTGGTCCACGCGCTGGATCGGAAGCGGGACCTCGCCATGGAGGCCGGCATAGGGCGGGAGAACATCGCGCTCGATCCGGGGATCGGATTCGGGAAAACGGCTGAACACAATCTCGCGCTGATCGCTGGACTGGATACATTGGTCGAGATCGGTCAGCCGGTGCTGCTCGGCGCCTCCCGGAAGGGGTTCCTGGGCAAGCTGATCGGAGGCGTTCCCCCTGAGGAACGCGCAACGGCGACAGCTGCGGCGTGTGTAGCGGGACTGATGAAAGGTGCCCGGATCTTCCGGGTTCATGATGTGCGCGTTGTCCGGGAGGCGCTCCAGGTGGCGGAAGCGATACACTCGATCAGCAGAGTGAGCAGCTAGCATGCTGGAACAGCTGGGCTTTCTGGCTCCGGACTGGAAGGATCTCCTCGAGATCCTTGTAGTCACAGCTGTCTTCTACCGCATCCTGCTCCTGCTTGCCGGCACCCGCGCCATCCAGATGCTGCTGGGGCTGCTGCTCCTTGTCGGCATCTACTTCCTTTCGCGCGTCCTCAATCTGGATCTCCTCCGCAGCCTTCTCGAGAATCTCTTCGAGTTCGGCGCGATTGCAGCCCTCGTCGTTTTCCAGCCGGAACTGCGCAGCGCCCTTGCGCACCTGGGCCAGAACCGGATCTGGCCTCGTCTCTTCAGCCGGCTCGAGCAGAACGAAGTCGCTGAGGAGATTGCGCTCGCGGTGGATGAGCTCGCGCGCGCCAAGGTGGGAGCAATTATCGCGATCGAAGGCGAGGTCGGCCTCGGTGAATACGCGGAAACGGGGACTCCGCTGCACGCGCGTGTTTCGTCGGCCCTCCTGAACACCATCTTCACCCCCTATTCGCCCCTCCACGACGGCGCTGTGATCGTGCGCGGCGACATGATCATCGCCGCTGGCGCGATCCTTCCGCTGACCCAGTTCCCGGTGACGGACAAGACGTTGGGAACGCGGCATCGGGCCGCACTTGGGTTATCAGAGGAAACCGACGCGCTCGTTATCGTCGTATCCGAGGAGACGAGCCTGGTATCGCTTGCAGTGGGAGGCCGGCTGGAGCGCGGTTTCGATCAGGCGAAACTCGAGAGGGCGCTATCGACCCGCCAGAGGTCGATAACGGTGGCCTGAACCGAGCAGCTTCCCCGCAGGTGCAATCTCGTTGACCTTCTCCAGACCCGTCTTTAGCTTGCGAAAGTAGCCATTCCTGCACCTCCGCGGCCCCGACCGCGGTTCTCCCACTGCTCTGCCGGAGTCGACGTTGGAGAACGCCTCTTACGATATCGGACAGCTCTTCGTGGACGGCGGGGTGATGATGTACCCCCTGCTACTCGCCTCTCTTCTCGGCCTCGGCGTCATCCTGGCCAAACTCTACATCCTCACCAGCGCCCAGCGCGACGCCCGGCGGATCCTCACCGACATCGATACCTTCGCTAGAAAGGGTGAGGTAGATGAGGCGCTCCGATATTTGGAGCGCACACCCGGTCCCCTCGCGGCGGTGCTCCTGGCAGGCTTCAACCGCATCCGCGAGGAACGTCGGGGGTCGGACGTTGAGTACGCCATGAAGACAGCGGGCCGAATCGAGCTCGGCTTCCTGGAGAGGGGGATGATCATTCTCGCAACGGTAGCGACGATCGCCCCGCTGATCGGTTTTTTGGGAACGGTTTGGGGAATGATCGCCGCGTTCGGGGCGATCGAGAGCGCCGGAGCAGTGGAGGCGAGCCTCGTTGCAGGAGGGATCAAGGTCGCTCTCATCACCACAGCAGCTGGCCTGCTGATCGCGATTCCGGTCAACGTCGCCTACAACTACTTCGTCACCCGGATCGATCGGCTGATCCTCGATATGGAGCAGGGGACCCATACGATGCGGAAGCTCCTCTGGGACGTTTTCCCGGCCGGGGCGGCTTCCGCTTCCAGTGCTGGAGTCTACTCCGCTCATCGATCTGCTCGCTCGCGGCCGCCCGAGACACCTCCCTTCTAGACCGCCCTCCACCACCTTCTGCATCTGACCGCATGGCGCTTCTAAGGCGGAAGTCGACGATCTCGGATACGATTCCGACGGCGTCCATGGCGGACATTGCGTTCCTGCTGCTCATCTTCTTCCTCGTGTCGACCACCTTCGACGACGAGATCGGGCTACAAGTGGTGCTGCCGGCGCTTGGTCCTCAATCCGAGCAGGAGGTCTCGCCACAGAACCTGATCTATTTCCAGGTCCAGCCGGACGGGTCGATCGTGCTGCGTCGTGGCAACGACACTGCCGAAAGGCGTATTACCGGGCGCCAGGTGGAAAGTACGATGCGGCAGGAGCTGATCAGCAACACAGAGGCGATTGCGGTCGTGCAGACATCTCCTCAGGCGACCTATGAGGATATGATCACGGTGCTTGATGGGATCCAGGGAGCTGGTGCTACCCGGTTCTCCCTTCAGCTCCTGGAGGACTAGGCGATGGCTATCAACAAAAGCTTCATTCGGAAGTCGCGAGTCGCGACTACGATTCCCGACAGCTCGCTCGCTGACATCGCCTTTCTTCTGCTGATCTTCTTCATGGTGAGCACCTCATTCCGTGTTGAGGATCGGCGAGAGGTCGTGCAACCTGATGCGGCGGCAACCCAGAAGGTGGACGAAAAGCGGAAGAACGTTTTGCACATCTGGATCGAAGGGGATGGCGGAATCTTCCTCAACGACCAGCGTCTTCCACCAGCGAACGTCGCTGGAACGGTTCAGCGCCTGTACGACGAGAGCGGGCGTCAGCTTGTGGTAGCCATCCGGGCCGACCGCGACGCCTCGTACCGCGCTGTCGATGAAGTGACGGAAGCGCTACGTGCGGCGGGCGCACTGCGGGTAAACTTCGCAACCCATTTTGCGGATCGAACGGCAACACTGCGGTAGATCCCGGACCAGCTGTCGGTACGCGGCTCCCCGGGTAGGGGGTCGGGCCAAAGGTGATGCGGGGGAGGAAGGGGTGTGACAGCACTCGCCCTGGACTGCGAGATCGAGAGGGAAGCGCCGGGGCGGCTGAGCTCCGGCGTTCTTGTTTGAGGGAGAGGGGGGGCTTACAATCCGGGCCTATGAGCTACCCTTTTCTCCCAACTAGACTTGCGGAGGTCCAGGAGCGAATCGCCGCTGCCTGTTTCCGGTCGGGCCGCGACGTTTCGGAAGTCACCCTGATTGCCGTGACCAAAACCCATCCTGCTGACGCAGTCACCTCTGTGGTCTCCTGCGGGATCCAGAACATCGGTGAGAACAAGGTTCAGGAGCTCGAGGCAAAGGTGGCAGAGCTCGGTAGGGACGCCGCACGCTGGCACCTGATTGGGCACCTCCAGACGAACAAGGTACGAAGGGCAGTCGAGCTCGCGGACCTGATCCACACGATTGATTCGCTGAAGCTCGCCGCAAAGGTAGGTGAGGAGGCTGTGGCGCGGGGCGTCACCGTCGACGCGTTGGTTCAGGTGAACGTCGGCGGCGAAGAGACAAAGGG
>ERZ1066118.552-NODE-552-length-33093-cov-12.109087_pt1 | contig 33093 bp, 36 predicted proteins | sample MGYA00382765_ERZ1066118 | MGnify/ENA primary metagenome ERZ1066118 (study PRJEB33369, sample SAMEA5778348) | biofilm metagenome | biome: Industrial cooling water; feature: Water cooling tower basin; material: Biofilm | place: United Arab Emirates | collected...
CTCTCGTTGATTCCTCCTCTATTATGTCCTAACCTTTGCTTCGAGTGCTATAAATTCTTATTACCCGCGATCGCAATATCTCCCGAGCATTAGAAGTACTATTTCCGATGGAAACAATTAAGTACACCCTGTCTGAAAGTCAGATGCCCTCAGCCTGGTACAACATTCAGGCAGACTTACCCGCAGCCCTACCACCAGTACTACACCCAGGTACGGGACAACCAATTACACCAGATGACTTGGCTCCCCTGTTTCCAGAAGCACTAATTCAGCAAGAAGTTACCCAAGAACGCTGGATTGAGATTCCCGAACAGGTACAATCGATCTATCGACAATGGCGACCGACTCCGCTTTACCGAGCTAGAAGACTGGAACAAATCCTCGATACTCCCGCCAAGATTTACTACAAATACGAAGGTGTGAGCCCTGCTGGAAGCCACAAGCCAAATACAGCCATACCGCAGGCATATTACAACAAACAAGCAGGAGTCAAGCGCCTCACTACCGAAACCGGAGCCGGACAATGGGGTTCTTCCCTTGCCTTAGCAGGTGCTTTTTTCGATTTAGAAGTTGTCGTCTACATGGTGAAGGTGAGCTATCAGCAAAAGCCATACCGTCGCGCTTTGATGGAATCTTATGGAGCGCGAGTCATACCGAGTCCCAGCAGTGAAACCGAGGCAGGCAGAAAAATTCTACAAGACAACCCTAATAGTACTGGCAGTTTGGGAATTGCGATCGGTGAAGCCGTAGAAGTTGCCGCACAAAGCGATCGCACCAAGTATGCTTTAGGTAGCGTCTTAAATCACGTCCTGCACCACCAAACAGTTATCGGGTTAGAAACATTAGCGCAGCTAGAACAAGCAGGCGATTATCCTGACATCATCGTCGGCTGTACGGGAGGCGGGAGTAACTTTGCGGGAATTGCTTTTCCCTTCATGGGGGCAAAATTGCGGGGTGAAAAGGACAACATCAAATTCATCGCTGTAGAACCAGCTGCATGTCCGACGCTGACAAAAGGCAAATATGCGTACGATCATGGTGACACCGCACATCTTACGCCATTAGTCAAGATGCATACACTAGGTAGCACCTTCGTACCCCAAGGCATCCATGCAGGTGGACTGAGGTATCATGGCATGGCTCCCTTACTGAGTCATGTTGTTGAGTTAGGATTAGTTGAAACCCGTGCAGAGATGCAATTAGGTTGTTTTGCTGCCGGATTAACCTTTGCCCGTGCTGAAGGAATTTTACCAGCACCAGAAGCAAATCACGCCGTTAAGGGTGCGATCGATGAAGCTTTGCACTGTAAAGAGGAGGGAATCAGTAAAACGATTTTATTCAACCTCTGCGGTCACGGACATTTTGACATGCAAGCATACATAGACTACCAAGCCGGAAAGCTAGTAGATACAGAATACAGTGCCGAAGAGATTGCTATGGCGTTAGCTGGTTTACCTGTGACAAACTAAACCAAAAACAAAATTCTGAATCGTCGTCGTAAAATTGGGGTCGCCAGCAGCAGGCTTCACTGATAAACTCAACCTCACGGGATTATCTACCCTTCCTAATGCAAATAAGTTACCAATATCTCGCCGAAAAAGTTCTGCTGCTGGTAATTGTCCCGTTACCGTACTTGGATCTCCATTAGTTAAGGTAGTAATTTCTAAATCGCGAAAATCTTCAAAATTCAGAAAATCATTCCAGAGGCTAGCTACAGTTAAAGTATCCCAGAAAAATAGCGTATCGAAAACAAAAACTCCTGGGGCGGGCGAATTAGCAAATTGCACGTTTTTGATATACTGTGCGGGAGCAGTATTGCATTGAGTAGGATTATCTTGAATGCGTTGGGCAAACCCTCGCAAGCGGGCGAAATTTGTAGCATTTAACGGCACGACATCCGCCGGAATACCCGAATTAAGCACTTTATCTACCGCAGGCGCATCGATCCAAAAATTGACTTCCGCGTTATTAAGTGAATTGAAAGCCTTTTTATGTTCTCCAGTTTGAATATTTTCAAAATTCGTGCCTGGAAATGGTAAATGGTGCGAACCAAAAACATGTTCTCCATCTTGAAAATATATGTTACCTTCAGTCCAAACTGGAAATGGTTCGTTTAAGCGATAGTTGCCGTTAGCATCGAAATTATCTACTTTATTTTCATCTAAAACGCCGCCCATGTGTATAGTAGAAATAACTGAACTTAAATCGGCAAGTTTAATTTTCTTGGGGCAACCATACTTTTGAGGATTTCTTTCAATATAAGCATAGGCTCTAGCCAAGTTAGTAACGGGTCCGACAGTAGCAATTGTCAGCGGATCGTCTTTTTTATAGGCTTCGCAAATAGAAGTTGCCAAGTAGCGAGCAGCCTTCTTCTTCGGCTCGATTAGATTTGTTTCCGGCAGCTTAAACTTGTCTAAAACTACTTGCGCCTGGGGTAAAATATACCTTAAAGTTTCATCGCGAAATGTTCTGTTAAACTCGTTCCAGCAGACGAAGTCGCGAGGAGAAGATACGAACTCTTGGTGAAATAGACAAGGTTCTAAAGCTGGTTTCCCTGCAAAAGGTAGTTGCACTCGCACGGGAGTAAAATCAGTTCCAGGGACGGGTTGACCAAAATCGTCAGCCTCGTTTGGTACGTTAATAACTGTTGCACTTTCATCGCAGCCAGAATAAATTTTTGCTTCGCGGTATTGAGCGATCGCCAAAACTTTTTGCGTCAGTCCGTCAATCGATCCTTCTTCTGGGCTAAAATCGCCTAGAAGTTCTCGTTTTAATTCTGGATAACCTTCAGAATTATTACAATAAGATTCTCCGTGCGCCATTGTGGTAATACCAATCAGTTTGACTGGCGGAGAATCCTGTTGAGAAGCAAGTGCTAAAGTTAAAATGGCATAGTAATCTTCAAATGCGCCGTCATGATCGAAGATGACTCGAATTGGACGATCTCTAGCAACAGCAGGATTGGGTAAGCAAACAGTAGCAGAAATAACTGCGATCGCTAATCCAGCAACGAGTTTTTTTAGATGTAAAGGCAACATGATTTTCTTGTCAGCAAATGGAGACAAGTTAGCACGATCGCAGATTTTTCTTGGTATCGAGTTTTACTTATAGTAGGGAGTAGGGAGTAGGGAGTGGGGAGTAGGGATTGAACGAAGAAGGAAGGGTGACAAATTACTTGAGTACCATAACTTCGACCAAAGCATCGCCAACAGCGGCGGCGTGACCCATATCTGCAAATGCGGACGAGGTAGCAGCATTGATGGTATTATTAGCAAGGCTGAGTTTACGCCAATAACCTAAAGGTGCGATCGCTACGCCAGAACGAGTCATATCGCTAACAATAGCAGGAACTTGAAAGGAACCGCGATCGTTAAATACTTTCACTACTTGACCGTCAGCAATTCCCCGCTTAGCTGCATCGTCAGGATGAATAATCACCCTCGGTTCGCCTTGCAGTTTTGCGTGTTTGGGTAAATTGGCAAAACAGGAATTGATGAATTGGTGGGGTTTAGCCGAAAGAAGATTCAGAGGATACCGCTTTGCGAGTTCGGGATTACTCGATGCTGATTCCCGTTGTGGCGTATAGGTAGGTAGAGGATCGATTGGTTCTCCTGGTTGATATTCCTCATATCCCTGACGAAATGCGCTCAAAACGAAGTTACTGTCTATTTTTGCGGTAGAGAGAAACTCGCATTTACCTGACGGTGTGGGAAAATTACCCTCAGCATGGGGAACGAGATCGACTTTCAACTTGCCATACCCCTGCTGCTGGAGTAACTCCATGCTCATATCTTGCATGACGGGGGCTGACCAGTCGAGGACTTCCATAGCCAGTTGCTCGTCAGTCAGTTTAAAACACTCTTCCTCAAAACCCATACGCGCAGCCAAACGGCGGAATAATTCGGTATTAGGAACGGCTTCACCTAAAGGTGCGATCGCGGGTTGATTTAATGTTACATAAGTGTGACCCCAAGAAAACATCAAATCTAAATTTTCAACTTGGGTAGTTGCAGGTAGGAGAATATCGGCGTAGTCGGCAGTATCGGTCATAAAATGTTCGCTAACTACCGTAAATAAATCTTCCCGCGCCAAACCAGCCACAATCTTATCTTGTTCTGCCGACTGCGTGACGGGGTTGCAGTTGTAAACAAATAGAGCCTTAATTGGTGGGTCGAGACTCATTTCCCCCGTTAAAGCTGCTCCCAACTGCCACAAGTTGATTAATCGAGTCCCAGGCTGGATGAATTCAGGGCGATGTACGACTTCCCATCGAATGGGAAAGGGCCACATCGGAGCTTGCAGCAACCCGCCGCCTAAATGTCGCCATGCCCCCACTAAAGCGGGTAAACAGCAAATTGCTCTCACTCCCTGACCGCCACCCGCCTGTTTTTCTAACGCCACTCCTAAGCGAATTACTGAAGGTTGGTTGGACGCATATTCTCTCGCTAATGTCAAGATATCTGTCACGGGAACGCCCGTTATTTCCGCCACCTTTTCCGGTGGATACTGCGCGACTCGTTCTTTCAGTTCGGCATAGCCGAGGGTATACTTTTCCACATACTCGGCATCAATGAGGTTTTCGCCAATAATAACGTGCATCATTCCCAGAGCCAGCGCCCCATCCGTACCTGGACGTAGGGGAATATGCCAGTCAGACTGGTTGGCTGTGCGAGTGCGTACTGGGTCAATTGAAACCAATTTCGCCCCGTTTTTACGTGCTTCTTGAATAAAAGACCATAAATGCACGTTGGTGCTGAGAGCGTTGCAGCCCCAGAGAATAATGTATTTAGAGTGCTTGAATGTATCGGGGTCAGTACCGTGAGTCAGTCCGCAAGTCATCATGTAAGCGGTACTGGTGCAGGAAGCGCAGAAGGTACGTTCGCTAATGGTAGCACCCAAGCGATTGAAGAAAGCATCGCCCACAGTTAAGCCATTCAGCAAGCCTTCATGTCCGAGATAGCTACAGGGCATAATTGCTTCAGCCCCATATTCGCCGATAATTTGCCCAAAGCGGCTAGCAATCTCATCTAAAGCATCATCCCAGGAAATGCGCTCGAACTGTTTGCTACCCTTCGCACCGACACGCCGCATAGGATAGAGAATGCGATCGCTACTATAAACTCGATCTAGATAATCGCTCACTTTGCCGCAGAGCGTACCGCGGGTAAAAGGATGGTCTGGGTTTCCTTCTACTTTAGTAGCGCGACCGTTTTCTACTGTAACCAGCATGGCGCAAGTATCGGGGCAATCGTGGGGACAAGCACCAAATACTATTGACTTCTCACTGGCTGACTTCTCACTGGCAGTACTGACCATAGATCTATCTCTGCAAGAGCGAAAGTGTTCAATACCTCAATGGAATCAGTAGTTGTCACGTAATATTTGCGATCGAGTTTACAGTTTCTTGCTTGTCTAATGGATTCTTGACAAATTAGTAATTGGTAGTTGGTCATTGGTCATTGGTCATTGGTCATTTGCAAGTTGTAAGTTCTTCCCTGTCCGCTGATAACTGATAACTGTTAACTGATAACTGTTAACTGATAACTGACAACTGCCCTTTGTCTGCATCTAAAGTTGCAGGGATACCAACGGGTAAGGCGGCGTTGCAACCATCGTGACCGAAAGGTAAATTGGAGACAATGGGAAGATTTAAATCGCTCAGGCGATCGCGCAATACTTCTTCTATAGTTAAGCTGGAAATATTAGCTGGTGGTTCGCAACGGCTAAAACGTCCTAAAGCAATACCTTTAACCTTAGTGAATGCACCACTCAAACGCCATTGTGTTAAGAGGCGATCGATCCGATACGGTGCTTCGGTAACATCTTCTAAGGCAAGAATAACACCATCAAAATTCGGTTGAATGGATGTACCGAGGAGATGGGTAGCAACGGTAAGATTTGCTGGTAACAACATACCCGTCACCACACCACCACCCCAACCCGTACCCTGGAGGGGAGGTAAGGGACGACCTTCCACCCAATCGAATAATCTTTGTATAGACCAATCTGGTTCAGTTGCTAGCGTCGTCAGTACAGGCGCGTGAACTCCTGAAATTCCGACTTGACTTAGGCTCCAGAGTAAAGCGGTAATGTCGGAAAAACCGATAAGCCATTTGGGGAGTGGGGAGTGGGGAGTGGGGAGTGGGGAGTGGGGAACTCGGGGTCCCCACGAAGTGGGGATTAGGGGCATGGGGAGTGGGGAGTGGGGAGTCGGATTAATATCGGTGTTTTGATTTTTGACTTTTGACTTTTGACTTTTGACTTGTTGCAGTTCCCACGTCCAATCTTCCAAAATTCTCATCCCACCGTAGCCACCTCTAGCGCAGAGGATACCGCGACATTCGGGATCTTGCCATGCATCACGGAGTTGTTGGCGACGACTCGCATCGGTTCCGGCTAAATAGCCAAAAGTGTTGTCGATTGTAGGACTCACTCTAACTTGATAGCCGCGCGATCGCCATATTTCTACGCCCCGTTCAAATGCTTTTATTTCTCGCAAAGCACCGCTAGGAGCAATTACTTTTAATAAGTCTCCTGGTTTTAATGGCGGTGGCGGTTCGCAGTAATTCATCAATGTCTATTTTTGCAGCCTAGAGTCAAAATTAAATGGTTCTGGTTCATTTATCTGAATGCTGCCAAAATCGGGATGTGCTGGATTGAGTAAAAAGTTTTTCTCTAACGTAATTACTGCTGAAGGTACAGATAAAACTGCGGTTTGATTCTCATTCAACCAGGTTTGACCAAAGGTAGCTAAAACTGACGGTGCTAGGGTATCGCGCCAATTTTCCGGTAACTGACTAGGTGTAATTTCATCAATTTGTAAGTCGTCAGGGATATCAGCAGAGATGGCAACAAACATATTACCTATGTCTTCTCGATCTAAATGAACTAGCAATTCCAGAGCTGCTAGCGCCAAACTAGAGGAAGTATAGACTGCTTTCACCCCTTTTGGTGTCCAGCGACCACCTACTTTTTGCGTATCCTCACCGCTATATGCTGTTAGAGCATATTTCCGCTTGCTCAGCCGCCACACCCGCATACAATCTAGCTGTATACTCCGTACTCGATGCGCGTGAGTATATCTTCCACCTGTTCGACTCCAGCTTCAGTATCTAGTAAGTTTAACGGGGATTCTCCACCTAATGCTTGGTTCGGACGCTTCAACCAATTTTGTGCTATTTTCCTATCCTCAAAGACTTCTTCAGCACGGGCTGCAATGCGAGCATACCTGAGTAAACGATCTGACTGTACCAGACTGAAGGGCTTGTGATTTTTGTGATGCCGTTCTAGTGTCCGTATAGATATACCTAGCAGATCGGATAATTGTTCCCTAGAAAGCCCGTAGTACTCTGCAATTCGGTCGGCAGCAATGGGTGGCAATCCTTCTCGTACAATAGCGTTTAGGACTTGTGGCGTGGAGATTGCCTCGACTCCCAAGATTTTGACTACGGCTTCTGATACTGACATGACCGAACTCTCATATCCGTCATTTGTCACAATTTTAGCGTCAAATGTCGTTAGATGGTAAACAACATGCGGTTTTACACAATTTCAGAAATCAATGTATTTAGCTTTTATGAATTTTCAAGAGATTTTCAATAAGGCATGATGTAAATTCATCTAATAGAATTCTGTATTTACTCTGATGTAAAAAATATATTTAAAAATTTAAACTATTTGTATAGAATTTAGCTTCCATAGGCAAATCGAGATGTTACGAGGTTTTATTGCTTGTATTATTGCACTAACTATTGCAATTACTGGAATTGTACAGCCTGCTTACGCTGCTCCAGGTAACGCATACACTTTTTCTAATCAAGGAAATGGTAACTCAGTCTACATCAATGACTCTTCTCAAAACTTCAATACTGGAGTAAATGATTCTTTACTAAACTCTAATTCAGATTCCAATGATTATATAATTAAAACGGTGGTTAGTACAATACTGGGATTTACTATACCTGTTGGAATTTGTCTTGTAGCAGATGCAGCTGCCACAACTGTATTTCCTCCTGCTGGTTTTTTAGCTCCTTATTGCGCTAATATTGGGGCAATCGGAGGAGCTGGAAATACTGTCAGATTAGCTACTCAACGCTAAAGAATTAAGTATTTGTAGTTTTTAAATGTGAAGTATACAGACTACAAGTAAAGATAAAGTTAACTAAAAGTCACCGCCGTATGCTGTAATTACTTAAGCATCTTAGCGGTGATTTTTTCATGAGTTAAGACTGCAAAATATTCCTAAACCACGCCTCAAACCGATCGCCTAACGCCTCTAAAGAAAATTCTGTTTCGGCTTGTTGACGACAGGTATAGCGATTAATTTCATCTAAACGCGCGATCGCATCTACTAACCCCTCTACACTATCTGGTGCGACTAAAAACCCCGTTTTGCCATCTTGAATAATTTCGGCTGGACCACCACGGCGATATGATATAACTGGTACGCCACAAGCTAAGGCTTCAATTGCTACATTGCCAAATGCTTCTACCCAACGAGGAGTCATCAACATTGCCCGACACTGACGCAATTCTTGCTGCATTTTGGTTGTAGAAAGAAATCCTAAATATTCAAAAGGTGCGTCGGGATAGTTTTTACAAATTTGCTGCCAGTAGTTTTCATCTTGGATTTTTCCCATAATTTTGAGGGGAATTTTAGCAATTTGAGCAGCCGCGATCGCATCTTCTAAGCCTTTTTCTGGGGCAATTCTTGCTAGCCAAGCTAATTGGTTTTGAGGGTGAGGACAAAACTCGTATAAAGATAAATCTATACCGCTACTGAGATAATATATAGGCGCGTCACTCGCCTCTACAAAAGAGAATGTTTCGCCTTGAGAAGGAGTATAAAAACCAATCGTCCCTGGAAACTGCTTTGCGACTTTTGCCACAATTTCATCCATTGCTGCATAAATCGAACCCATACTGACGAAATGAGCGATGGGAGTTTTAAAAAAGGGTGTGAGATAAAATGGCAACCAGTCGTAAGCAAAATTAACAATTAAATCGTAATCTTCCTGTACTTGTCGCGCATACTCGCACATATTCGCCAAGACAGAATTTTCTGGCATAGTAATGAGTGCATTCCGTTCTTGGCTCTGGGCAATAATTTGTAGATTGCCAGGAATTTCTATTATTGGTATTGACTCAAGTTTTGACCCTTGGGGGGCAAGAATTTGTAACGTATGCCCCCGTCTCAGCATTTCTTGAGCGATATTATACAGGCTTAATTCTACTCCACCTCCTAATCCTGTACCGAGAGGTCCAACGGAAGTAGAGATAAATAATAATTTCAATGGTAATGGGTAATGGGTAATTGGTAATTGGTGGTTGTGTTACAACTCAATAAATTTTATTCTACTGGCGATCCTTTTGTGTTGAAGCAGCTATATCAGCTTTCCATCTTTGCTCATCTTCAGGCGTGTTGTTATAGACAGTTCCTTTTTCCCGCATACGTCTCATAAACTCTCTATAAAGATTGGCATTAGTTTGCATTTCACCCTTTTCTAGCCGCTCTACTAGTTCTCCATCTGACATTGTAAAATAGTCAGTATTAGACATAAAATTCTCTCCGCGTCCATTCTCCACTTTGTCTACTATAAAGGCGGCTTAAGTATTACCCATTACCAATTACTTATTACCCATTACCATTATCATTTGCAGGTAAAGACACTGTTTCCAAAATTTTCTCCGATTCTGATGAGTATGGCTGTTTAACTGTAGCTTTTTGAAATAATTTGTCTAAGTTCTCTCGTTGATTGACTAGGTAGATACTAACTAATGTCAATGAAACACCTGTCCATTGAATCGGGCTGAGGACTTCGGAGAGAATTAAGTTACCAAATAAAAGAGCAAATACTGGTGTGAGGAAAGTGAGGGCGCTGAGACTGGTAAGATTACCGCTAGAGGCAAAGTAGAAGAATAACCCATAGGCGATCGCACTACCAAATATCGTGGCATAAGCCATCGACATCCATCCAGATAAGCTAATATCTGCCCATTGTCCAGTCTCTAACCCCGCAGAAAGGGCAAATAAGGGAATTCCCCCAATAATCATATGCCATCCCGTGGCTGACACCGGATCGGCGTGACGACAGACGAATCGAATAGCTACCGTACCAACAGCCATCGATAGGGCTGCTAGTAACATCAACCATTCACCGCTTTGAAATAGGGAGTCGGGAGTTGGGAGTGGGGAGTGGGGGGTAACACCAGAAAATACATTCAAAATTAGATCGTCTGGTAAGCCAATTAAACTAATTCCCAGGACACCGAACAGCAATCCCAGCCATCCCCATAAACCGATTCTTTCGCCAAACAGCCAAATCGACATCAAAGCCACGGCTAGAGGCTGGGAGTCAATCATCACCGATCCTAAACCCGCCCCAGTTCTGACTAAACCTTCTGCTAAAAAACCTTGAAACAACGATCCGTCAATTAAAGCAAATAGACTAATCCACAACCACGCCGCCCATCCTTTAGGCTGAGGTCTACCCATCGCCATTGCTGCCCCTAATACTAGTATGCCAGCAGGCAATAGCCTGATCCCTGCCATGAATAGAGGTGTCGTATGAGGGATAACGCCTTTCATTGCTACCATTGCTGTTCCCCAAAGGAAAAATGGCGCAATCAGCAGGACGGAGGCGAAGGGTAATCTTGATTCAGTCAGTTTTAGATGCATGGGATGGCTGACGGCTGGGATGAGAAAATGACATTTCTCCGATCTTAATCGATTATGTATTTTTGTGAAGCGATTGCCGCGCACTGCAACAAAAATCTACAGATAAAAAATGGTCTATGCTTAGTCTAAATTGAGTTACGTCTGGTATATAACGGTACATGTTGCGGCTATTTAAAACCCCTTTTCGCAAACAAATTGCGCGGCTAGAGATTACTGGGGCGATCGCGAGTGCGACGCGCAAGAGAGTTCTAGAAGCCCTCAAAACTGTAGAGGAAAGGCGCTTTCCCGCCTTGCTACTCCGCATTGATAGCCCTGGCGGAACGGTGGGAGACTCTCAGGAGATTTATAGTGCTTTAAAACAATTGCGGGAAAAAATCAAAATTGTTGCGAGTTTTGGCAATATTTCTGCTTCTGGCGGCGTTTACATCGGCATGGGAGCCAGTCATATTGTGGCAAACCCAGGTACGATTACGGGTAGTATTGGGGTAATTCTACGGGGGAACAACCTAGAACGCTTGCTAGATAAGATCGGTGTTTCGTTCAAGGTAATTAAATCCGGTCCCTACAAAGATATTTTGGCTTTCGATCGCCAATTGACAGAAGCAGAACAACATATTCTGCAAGAATTGATCGATACCAGCTATCGACAATTCGTCCATACTGTGGCTGAAGCGCGAAATCTGACGGAGGAGGCTGTCAGAAGCTTTGCAGACGGGCGCATATTTACCGGACAGCAAGCCCTAGAATTAGGCGTTGTCGATCGTTTGGGAACTGAAGAAGATGCCCGTCGTTGGGCAGCAGAGTTAGTAGGACTCGATCCAGAGAAAACTAAGTGTTTCACCCTGGAAGAACGCAAGCCACCATTGCAGCGATTACTTTCTAGGGAGTCTACGGTAGCATCTGGCTTATTACCTGGGGTAGATTGGTTAGAGTTTGAGCTATCTACTAGTGGCTTACCCTTGTGGCTGTATCGTCCGTAATTGAGTTTGTTGCGGCTGATTCTATTGGAAGTGAGTAGTGAGTAGTGAGAAGCGAACAGATTAATTAGTGGTTAGTTGTTGGTGATTAGTTAATTATCTCTTATCTCTCGCTTCTGACCGCTTCACACTTCTAAACTCTTACCACTACTCACTACTCACTACTCACTACTCACTTTTTTTATGGAGGACTTCGGCGTGGAGTGGCGATTAAAAGCAATTCGCGGGGCAACAACCGTTACAGAAAATACGGCACAAGCGATTGACGAAGCCGTGACAGAAATGTTGGATGAACTGGAAGTGAAGAATCAGCTAGATCCGACTCAAATTGTTAGCGTCACTTTTACTGTCACTCGCGATCTCGATGCCGTTTTCCCTGCGGCGATCGCCCGCAAACGTCCTGATTGGGATTGTGTAGCCATGCTTGATGTCCAGCAGATGCATGTAGTAGGTAGTTTAGAACGTTGCATCCGCTGCTTAATCCACGCCAATCTCCCCGCTAACCAAGTCCAAGTTTGGCATCCTTATTTACGCAAAGCCAAGAATTTACGCCCCGATTGGAGTTCTCCCCAACAACTCGTACAGCCAGAATCGGTGCAGTCTCATTTAAGGTGAAAGGACAACTTTCAATTACAGAACTTTTCCACACAGCGCACGAAAATTTCTACTCCCATTCCCAAGGCAGTTTCATCAAAATCAAATCGCGGGTGATGGTGAGGATAAGCTAAGTTTCTGCTGAGATTAGCAGCACCTAAAAAGAAGTAGCATCCTGGTACTTCTTGCAGGAAAAATGACATATCTTCGCCGCCCATTGTCTGGCATTCTGGTACGATACCAAGGGGCGTTTCTACAACTTTTTCAGCCTGCGATCGCACTAATTCCGCTATTCCTGCATTATTGATTACAGGCGGGTACAATTGCCAGTATTCTAACTCGTAACTCGCGCCCTGACTTTGACAAACACCCGCGATTGCTTGCTCGACTCGTTGACCGAAATAACCGTCATATTTAGGATTAAAATAGCGGATCGTACCGCTGAGGTGGGCTGAATCTGCAATGACGTTATGGGCAGAACCAGCATGAAATTCTCCTACCGTAACAACAGCAGAATCAATTGGATCGACATTTCGCGCCACAATAGTTTGTAAAGCGTTCACAACTTGACTGGCAACCACAATGGCATCTACTGTTTGATGTGGCATAGCACCGTGTCCGCCTTTGCCCTTAATTTTCAAATCGAATAGTTCTACCGCCGCCATTAACGCACCGCTACGCACCCCAACCGTACCCAAAGGTAAGTTATTCCACAGGTGCAAGCCGATAATTGCATCTACGTCGGGATTTTTGAGTACTCCCGCTTCAATCATTGGTTTTGCGCCGCCTGGTCCTTCTTCTGCTGGTTGAAAGATCATTTTTACAGTGGCAGCAAAGTCTTCGCGATGCTGAGAAAGATAGTATGCTGTCCCTAGGGCGATCGCGGTATGTCCGTCATGTCCGCAAGCGTGCATTATGCCATCATGTTGCGACTTATAAGGCACGTCATTTTGTTCTTGGATGGGTAACGCATCCATATCGGCGCGAATAGCAAGAACTGGGGGTGTGGGGTGTGGGGTGTGGGGTGTGGGGTGCTTTTTGCCTTTAATTGTGGCTACAATTCCTGTTTTAGCTATTCCCGTTTGGTGTTCGATGCCCCATTCTTGCAACTTCTGGGCAATAAATTCAGATGTAATGTGTTCCTTAAACCCTAATTCTGGACGTTGATGCAGTCGTCGTCGCCATTCTACCAATTGCGCTTGCAACGCCTGAATATCTGGGCGAATGCGGTCGCGATCGACTGTGAGAGGATTTAAGGAAGTAGAAACCATGCTGAGTAAGTAATACTTTTGGGCTGAATTACGGACGTGCCTATACTCAGTTTAAGCTGCTGCGAAGAAATCTGCATTAGATAGTTAAACAGTGCGATCGCGCCTTACATTTAATGCAAATACATTTAAATACTTAATTTAAATACTTAAATTTAAATGTAGGGTGGGCAATGCCCACCCTACTAGATTTTACAATCTCCAATATCAAGCTCGTCTTCATAGTATCTTCGCTTTAATTTTTTCCCATTGCTTTCTATAAAATAATAGTAAGTTTTATTTTTGAAATGATAGAAGACAAGTTTAATCTCTCCCGTGTTTCCAAAGGTTTTACTATCTTTAGCAATTATCTCAACACGCTCGCCGATATTATATTTTGATGGGTTTCGTTTTTCAGCTTCGTTCATATCAAAAAGAAGCAGTTTTCTATTTATATAAGCTAGCAAAAAAATATTTGATTTTAGGAAAATAACGATCGCGCCGTTAAAACATATACGAGTTAGAATTATAGTCAAGCCTTACTGAGCTGCGATCGCAGTCGTTGCCGAAATTCTTTTGCTGCGGCTAAAGGGTTGGAGTTAGTAAGGCATTCAGCCAATAGATTAATATCTAAATTTAGTAAGATTTCGCTTCGATCTATTCTTTCATATCCAAAATTTTCTCTAAACTGAGAAGGCGTTTCTTCTCGCAAATGATAAATAGAAAAATTCTCATTTTGCCAAAACCAAACTTCTCGCACACCCAATCGCTGATAGAGTTCCAAGCGATTAATTCCGCCACTGGTGACTACCACTTCAATAGCTAAATCTGGGAAATCTTTATCAGTACCAATACAATAACTTTCGTCTGGTTCCCCGCCTGCTTGGCTTTCTTCCTTGCGAAAAGTCGTAGAACCTGTAGGAAAGTACTCTGTATCTGTTTCTAAAAAGCAGATTAGCAGTAAATCTCCAATACGACTTTTTCCCTTTTCATGACGGCGACTGGGCGACACAATTTCTAAAACTCCATCTAAATAAGCAACCCGATAGCCAGAATTATCCCCCAAATCGGCAACTAAGGCTTCGTATTGCTGCCAACTCACACCAGTAACAATCCGTTTCTCTTCTGGATCGTCAGCTTGCAGGCGTTGAGTTAAATCATTGAGTAACACCATAGTCGAAAGTCAAAAGTTAGGAATTGTAGGGGCGGGTTTTGACCAAGAATTTCTGGCTGTGGCTGCAATCTATTTGCTAAACCCGCCCGTACAAAAGTCAAAATGATTAATTTCATCCTACCCCGAAACTGGCTGCGGTTCTCCCACCGCCTCCACAGCAACCGTAGTGCGATCGCGCACGTATTCAATTGCCCATAAAATAGCTTCAGGGGTGGCAGGAGAAGCCAGAGGAACGTAATCTGTATCGCCAAATGCTGCTACTGCGGTGCGAATTGCTTCCCTTACCGAAAGTGCCAACATCAACGGGGGTTCGCCTACAGCTTTACTACCATAAATTACCCCATCTTGAGCCGCCCGTTCTAACAAATGTAAATTAAAACTTTCCGGTATTTCTCCAATTGTGGGAATCTTATACGTACTGGGGGCATAAGTGCGGATGCGTCCTTTTTCATCCCACACCAACTCTTCCATTGTCAGCCAACCCATCCCTTGTACGAAACCGCCTTCAATTTGTCCGCGATCGACCAGAGGATTTAAAGACTCTCCCACATCATGCACGATGTCAACTTGTCGTAACTTAAAGTTACCCGTAAAGCCATCTACCTCAACTTCACTCACCGCAGCCCCGTAAGCAAAATAATAAAACGGTCTGCCTTTACCTGTGGCATCATCCCAATAGATATTCGGAGTACGATAATAACCTGTAGCAGCAAGACTAATGCGATCGCCATACGCCTGTTTTGTCACCTCTTCAAAATGGACTCTTGCTGAAGGATAAGTCCGACAGTAAATCCAATCGTCGGCAAATACCATTTCTTCGGGTGTATCCAATTTCAACAACGCAGCCGCCACCGCAGCTAAGCGAGATTTTAGCGTTTCGCAAGCATCTTTCACCGCTTGTCCGTTTAAGTCAGCACCGCTAGAAGCAGCCGTAGCAGAGGTATTCGGTACTTTTTCCGTACTGGTAGGCATGATCCGCAAGCGTTCGATCTTTACCCCCAGAGTTTGGGCGGCGACTTGCAACATTTTAGTGTGCAATCCCTGTCCCATTTCCGTACCGCCGTGATTCAGTTGAATGCTACCGTCGGTATAGATGAGAACTAATGCCCCTGCTTGGTTGTATTGGGTTTTATTAAAGGAAATCCCAAATTTCACTGGAGTAATTGCCAAACCGCGTTTTTTGTAGGTACTAGCTTGGTTATACTGGGCGATCGCCTCTCTACGTGCGGTAAAATTAGCATTATCTTTCACCTGCTGCCAAACTTTGGCAATGCGGTTATCAAAAATTTCTTGGTCGTAATGGGTAGTATTCGTTTCCCCTTCGTCGTGGTAGAAGTTGCGTTCTCGCACTACTTCCGGCGGTAAATCCAAATACCGCGCTACCCGATCCATAATATCCTCAATAACTACCATGCCTTGGGGACCGCCGAAACCTCGAAATGCTGTATTAGAAACTTTATTGGTTTTGGTAATTTGCCCTTTGACTTCTAAATGGGGAATGTAATAGGCATTGTCTACATGTAACATTGCCCGCAACATTACCGGAGGAGACAAGTCCAAACTCCAGCCGCCATCGGAGTATAAATCTACATCCAAAGCGACGATTTTTCCCTCGTTGGTAAAACCAACCTTGTACTGTCCTAAAAAGCCGTGGCGTTTACCCGTCAAGATCATATCGTGGTGGCGTTTTAATTTTACCCGCACCGGACGACCTGTTTTACATGCTGCGATCGCGGCTACACCTGCAAAAGGGTTTGCCTGCGATTCTTTTCCGCCAAATCCGCCACCCATTCTGATACAAGTCACAACAACTTGATTTTTAGCAATTCCCAATACGCGAGAAACAACAATTTGAGTTTCTGTGGGATGCTGGGTAGAAGCATAGACTTGGTAATTACCTTCTCCATCTGGTATAACCCAACTCGCATGGGTTTCTAGATAGAAGTGATCTTGACCGTTCATTGCCATTTCGCCTTCAAGATAGCAATCTACCTGTTGTAAAGCTGTCACCGGATCGCCTCGCTTGATAATTCTCGGTTTAAGATGAAAGCTATCTGCTGCGATCGCCTCTTTTATTGTCAAAATTGGTTCTAGGGGTTCGTATTCGACTACAACTTTTTCCGCACCCAACCTCGCAGCTTCATCTGTTTCCCCTGCTACCCAAACTACTGCTTGTCCGTAATAACTAATTTCCGCATCGGGAAGCAGGATTTCATCGCAAACAATTGTTCCAGTATCGTTTACTCCTGGTACGTCGGCGGCGGTGATGACAGTCACAACTCCTTCAATTTCGTATGCGCCACTGGAATCGATTTTGGTAATTCGCGCCTTTGCGTGAGGAGATAGTACGGGGTAGAGAGAAAGCATCCCTGCTGGTAAGCGTTGGTCGTCAGTATAAATTGCTTTACCGCTAACGTGTCCGGCGGCGCTTTCGTGGCTTCTTGTTTTCCCTACCGTACTCATGTGTTTACCCCCAACGAATTATAAGATTTTGGTCGCGCAAAGACGCATCAGCCGCAGGCGAAGCGAAGCGTTAGGCGCAAAGATGTGTAGGGGCGGGTTTACCCGAAATCTTTGTCGGAGTCAGAGTTGTTTGGTAAACCCGCCCGTACAAAAGTCAAAATCACTAACAACCGCCCATTACCCATTACCCATTACCCATTACCCATTTCCACATAAAACTTCTCAAACAAGTTAGCAACCAACATCTTGCGATACTCGGCGCTACCGCGTAAATCTGTTAGCGGTGTAAAAGCTTGTTTCAATTCTTGCTTTGCTTGTTTTACCGTCTCGGCGTTCCAGGGTTTGCCAATTAGCATTGATTCTACTGCTAATGCCCTAGCTGGTGTTGCGGCAACTCCGCCATATGCGAGTCTGGCGTGTTGAATTCGATTATCTTCGCCCAAATCGATCGTGAATGCGGCTGCGACAACACTAATATCATCCGTGCCGCGTTTGCCAACTTTATAAGATTGACTCAAGCGGTGAGTCGCGCCTGCTGTAATAGTTTTGGGAATTTGGACGGAGACGATGACTTCTCCTGGCTGCAAGTCTGTTTTTCTGTATCCTTTGAAGAAATCTGCCAGAGGAAGAATTCTTTCACCTCCAATTCCAACGATACGCAGTTGGGCATCTAAAGCGAGTAATACTGGGGGCAAATCGCCAATTGGTGAAGCTGTACCGATGTTACCGCCTAATGTGGCTCGATTTCTGATTTGACGCGCCGCAAACCAGTGCAGCATCTCATCCATTGCTGGAAAGACACTGCGTAAGTTATCTTCAATATGACTTAGTGGCACTGCTGCCCCAATTTCCACTAATTCTGGTGTCTTTGTCAGTATTTTTAATTCTGCTACTGCTTCTAAGGAAATTAGCACCGGAAAGTCTTTGCTATGGTGGCTCATTTCCAGTCCTAAATCTGTCGCTCCTGCAACTAAGCTAGCGTCAGGATGCTGTTGCAGTAATTCTAAAACTGTCTGTAGTTGCGTCGGGCGATAAAATTTTTGGTTTTCACAACTGTAGCTAATTTGACTGAATTCAGTTGTCGTTTGTGCTAACTTCTGATTGAAATAATCGCTGGGCGGCTGCATTTGCATGACTTGTCGAGCCGCACGGCGAATTGGTAAATATCCCGTACAACGACACAAGTTTCCCTCTATTGCTAGATCGTCAACTTGGCGATCGTAGTAAGCAGCGAACATACTCATGATAAAACCAGGGGTGCAGTAGCCACACTGGGAACCGCCTGTTTCTACCATTGCTGCTTGGACTGGATGTAACTGTCCGTTGGCAACGCCTTCTACTGTAATAATTTCTCGTCCCGCTACCGCACCCAAGGGAATGAGACAGCTATTAACTGCTTGATAGTGGGGTTTTCCATCCGCACCTTCACCTACAATGGCAATAGTACACGCCCCGCAGTCGCCATCGCCACAGCCTTCTTTTGTGCCGATGCGTCCGCTTTGCCGCAAGTATTCTAGTAGCGTTATCGTCGGTGAGACATCTTTTAGGCGAACTGTTTCGCCGTTGATGGTTAAGATTAAGCGTTCTGATGATAATTGCTGCACTTTCTAAATCCACATAGTTAAAAAGTGACTTTGCGATCGATCTTATCCGGCTGAGCTACTCAGTGCATGGAGGTGCTGAAGGAATGCGATCGCCCTAGCCAATCAAATCAATATGGGTATACTGTATACAAAAAAAGGAGAAGCAATAGTATTCTTAAATACTTAAATCAATATTGGTTAGAGTTTTGTGGTGGCAATCGCCCCACAGAGAGATTGACACGATCGCGATCGCCACTAATTAGCTGAGAAACTCTTAACTCTACTTTACTATTGTTAAAAATTTTTAGGAATCGCCGCAGCGATCGCAAATTGCAGTAAATTCGTTTTTGGTTGTAGTCTTATATTCAAAGGAATCTAGCAATATGTTTTCAGCATCGTTTTTACCATCAATCCTAGTTCCACTGACGGTTCTGGTGTTTCCTTCCGTGGCGATGGCTTTATTGTTTCTCTACATCGAGCGAGAAGATCCTTCAGGAATCTAGAGAATTCGGAATCAATCCTGGTTAAGTAGGCACTGTTTCTGAATCCCTAACTAAAAAACCGCCTATCCAGCTTGGGTAAGCGGTTTTTTAATTTAATCAATCGATAACGGTATGCTCGATTGCGAATGATTTCAGCTAGCTAACTCAGCATGGCGGAAATAAAGCAACCGTTCAAAATTAGCCAAAAGCCTTTAACATAAAGTTTTTAACTTTGGACTTTTGACTTTTGACTTAGTTCTTACAACGAGGAACCTAAATGAGTGTAAGAACCGTAAAAGAATGTTCCAACAACAACAATCACGCCTAAACCAGCAACAGTTGCTACAACCCAAAGGGGTATTCTTCCACTTCCAGACACAGCTTTTCCTCCTACCTAAATTACACGGTTAATTAAATTAAAGACAACAGCCTTGAATCTAGTTAATTGAAGAAATAACTAGAGAACAAAATACCAAGCACGAACACCAGCAACAAACCCAAATACAGGGAAGTCCGGTTTAATTCTACAGGTTGGTTATTAGGATTTTTCGATCTGTCTAACGGTGCCATAATCTTTTCCTATCGCTGAATGAATTGCATAGAAGCGATCGCACCTAAGAAGAATACTGTCGGTACAGCTAAGGTGTGAACGGCTAGCCAGCGGACGGTAAAAATTGGATATTGAATCGGTTGGTTGACTTGATTGCTGTTCATGTCAAATTACTTTCCTATAAAGTCCTCGATTTGATTTTTCGCTTCAAAGCGATCGCTCACGATTGGCAACTCTTGCCGTTCTTGAGGATAGTATTCATTCGGTCGGGGTGTCCCAAATACATCATAGGCAAGACCAGTACTTATAAATAACCAACCTGCAATAAACAAAGCTGGAATCGTAATACTGTGAATCACCCAGTAACGCACGCTGGTAATAATATCCGAAAACGGACGCTCACCTGTCGTTCCTGACATTTACCTTCCTCCATTAAGAACCATTACTTTCTTACTCATTATCCTACGAAATCTTGACCAGTGGTTAGCTGTTAGTTGTTAGTTGTTGGTTCCCAACTCCCGACTCCCCACTCCCTGATTCATCAAGCTGATTCTGCCTGACCTTGGTAGCGTAGCAAAACTCCGCGCTGACCGATAATAAACCCTTTTTCTGGAGAGAGAAAGACAATCTTGTAAAGATTCGAGGGGACTGATTCTACTCCTCGGTCTTTTTGCCAAGTTTTACCGCCATCTGGACTGTAAAGCAGGTTTCCACTACCACCAGTGACCCATATTTCTTCAGGTGTCCGGTAAGCCAGATCTAGCAATCCCCAACTGGTAGATAGTTCTGGATTTTGTATTTCTTCCCATTCTTCCGGATTATCTTCCTTGGTAAATTGCACCTGACCGCCTCGTGCTAGCATCCAAATGCGTCCGTCTTTACCAAAGCCCATATTTTGCAGGCGGCGGGAACTATTGCGGTTATGACCTTGCCACGCCGTTTGTCCTGGTTCCCAAGTCGAGTAGAAATTCCCCTTGGCAGAGACAGCAATGTACTTACCATCTTCAGAACGCGCCACGTTTCGCACCACGCCTACGGCTTCTTGTACCATTGCTTTCCAGTTTTTACCCCCGTCAGTAGTGCGGTAAATTGCACCCACATCAGTCGTCATCTCTGCCGATTGTTGCCCTAGAGCAACAATTGTATTTGGATTGCCTGGTAGCTTTTCACTTAAGAGAATCCGCGACCAAGTTTCGCCACCATTATTTGTGTGTAGCAACAAAGATGGTTCGCCAACAATCCATCCTTCCTGACCCGAAAAACTCACAGAAGACAAAACATAGTTTTTGTCACCTAGATCTAAATTCTTCTGCTGCCAAGTTTTGCCACCATCTTTAGTTTCAAATAAAGCAGATTTATTTCCCACTAGCCAGCCATGCTGGAGGTCTGCTGTAAAGCCAACATCTTGCAAGTTAACATCCGTGGGTAAAGTAACTGTCTCCCAAGGATTGTAACTAGTAGAGGGAACGCTACTACAACCGATGCATAGCAAGACGACTACTACGAGGGCAACAAGCTTTTGCCAAAATTTCAACAATGAAGACATTCTGATTTTATGTTCTCTCTTTAGACAAACTGAATGTATTTAAGAATATTTAGTATGCCGATAGGTTAATAGTGCGCCTATTGCTTTTCAGCATACAGATAATTGTTCAGGCGATCGCGCTGCTCGCACTAAATCTCAAAAGCAAGTTCATTGCAACCCGTACAGGCTGAGAAAAAACAAGACAGCGATCGCCAAAGCACCGAAAATCAAGACATTCTTCTGAGTTGGCGTGAGTTGATTTACGCCAAGACCGTAGCCGAGATTTTCCTTAAAACCAGATGCTTGACCGACTGGACCAATGTTAGCGAAGGCGTTTTTTCGCGCCCCACAAACAGGACATCGCCAAGTCGAAGATAGTTCTGCAAACGGCGTACCAGAAGCAATATCATGCTTATCATCACCGCGATCGGGTTCGTACACGTAACCGCAAGCCCGACATTCATAGCGGTCTAGTGCTTGGGTATCAGTAGCTGGTTCGCTCATGGTAGGGCAAATGAGAAATTAGAGGCGTAAAGCTTAAAACTCTGTTAAAAATTATGACGCGAAATCATCCTGAAGACAAGGGGCTAGAAGAGAGCTGAGGGAGCTAAGGTGGCTCTCGGGGGCTGAGGGAGAAATTACTGCTCCCTAGCTATGTATAGATTTTTTCAATTAGAAGCAGAACTGAATCGAATGGTGTTAATCAGCAGGTTTTGCTAGTGGGTGAAACCCAAATATATATAATATGTAAAGACAGATAACAAAATTATTGACTCTAGCAACGGTAATTATCCATCGTGTTTGTTCTTAGCGGCTACGAGTATTTACTAGGCTTCCTCTTAATCTGTAGTTTAGTGCCTGCGCTTGCCCTTTCTGCATCTAAGCTCCTCCGACCGAGCGGACGCAGCCCCGAACGCCGGACGACATACGAATCAGGCATGGAACCCATAGGCGGAGCTTGGATTCAGTTCAACATCCGCTACTACATGTTTGCACTGGTCTTTGTGGTCTTTGATGTAGAGACAGTATTTCTCTATCCATGGGCAGTTGCATTCCACACCCTCGGGCTTTTGGCATTTATTGAAGCCCTGATTTTTATCGCAATCCTAGTTGTTGCCCTCGTATACGCTTGGCGTAAAGGAGCTTTGGAATGGTCTTGAATATGGATTCAGCAGGACAAAAAGAACGCATCATCAACCCGATCGAACGCCCTTCAGTTACTCAAGAACTTTCTGAAAACGTCATTCTCACTACAGTTGACGACCTTTATAACTGGTCTAGGCTGTCTAGTTTGTGGCCTTTACTGTTTGGTACGGCTTGTTGCTTTATCGAATTTGCCGCTTTGATTGGTTCGCGATTTGACTTCGATCGCTTCGGACTCATCCCCCGTTCTAGCCCCCGTCAAGCCGATCTAATCATCACTGCTGGCACGATTACGATGAAGATGGCTCCGCAATTGGTGCGGCTTTACGAACAAATGCCGAATCCCAAGTACGTTATTGCTATGGGAGCTTGTACCATCACTGGCGGCATGTTTAGTGTCGATTCGCCTACAGCAGTACGCGGTGTAGATAAACTCATTCCCGTTGATGTATACCTACCTGGCTGTCCTCCTCGTCCAGAAGCCATTATTGATGCCATCATCAAGCTGCGGAAGAAAATCGCTAACGAATCGATGCAAGAGCGGACTCCAATCAAGCAAACTCACCGCTACTACAGCACGACTCACAGCATGAAGTCTGTAGCACCGATCAGCGATGGTAAGTATTTGCAGGTTGCTGCACGGCAAGCACCACCGAAGGAATTGACAGAGGCAATTGGTATGCCAGTACCACCCGCTCTGCAATCTGTCGCCAAAAAAGAAGAGGTGAACCGTGGCTGAAGAAGAAACCAAACCCGTACCTGCTGAAGAAACAAAAATTGTCGAAGCGGGAAAGACTTCTAAGTGGTTAAAGGAAAATGGCTTCGATCATGACATTATGGAGCCAGACCACCTAGGTGTGGAGATTATTAAGGTCGATCGCAATTTCCTCTTGCCGATCGCCACAGCACTATACGCATACGGGTTCAACTACCTTCAGTGTCAGTGCGGCTATGATTCTGGTCCTGGGCAAGATTTGGTCAGCATGTACCATCTAATCAAACTGAGCGATAATGCCGACCGACCAGAGGAAGTACGGATTAAAGTTTTTCTACCTAGAGAAGACCCCCGCGTACCCTCTGTTTACTGGATTTGGAAAGCAGTAGACTGGCAAGAACGAGAATCCTACGACATGTTTGGTATTGTCTACGAAGGACATCCCAGCTTGAAGCGGCTGTTGATGCCAGAAGATTGGGTTGGTTTTCCCTTGCGGAAAGATTACGTCTCCCCCGACTTCTACGAATTGCAGGACGCTTATTAAAATACAAAGGATGAAACTGTTCATCCTTTTTACTTTGTAAATGCTCTTTCTACACTACTCACTACTCACTACTCACCGCTCACTTTTTTGACATAAATGCGATCGCAGCGTGCTGTTTCTACCCCTGTTGCAGGTTGATAGCCACTGCTTTCGTATAATTTAATGGCTTCTACTAAAACACTGGCAGTTTCAATCCAAATTTGCTGAAATCCTTTAGTGGCGATCGCTTTTTCTAACTCTTGTAATAAAAATCTTCCTAACCCCAGTCCTCTTACTTGAGGTAATAAATACATTTTCCTAATTTCTACAGCCTTCTCGCCACGATGAAAGGGATAGTAGCCAGCCGTTCCCACTACTTGACCTTGGGATTCTACTACCCAAAACTCTCCACCAGTTGCTAAATAATAATTTTCTAGCTCTAATACATCTCTGTCTGCGCCTACAGGTTCCCAACCTAAACCGTATTCTGCCAACACAGAACCAATAACTTTCGCCGCCGAATTGCGATCGCTTTGCTTCCAATCTCGAATCAGAAAATCTTTGTAAATAGCTTGCATAACTGGTAATAGGTAATAGCTAAGTCAAAAGTCAAAAGCCAAAACACTCTTCACTACTCACTACTCACTACTCACTACTCACTTACGACCAATGACAAATTAACTATGAATCCTCGGTTGAGGATGTAGAGTTGATAATAACTGACTTTCTACTACTGCTAATTCTTCTAGCCTTTGGGTAAACACAGCGCGATCGAAATAAGTATCAGCTAAAACCCAATAAGTTCCAAAGTGCCTCGCTTCTGAAGCCATCAAACCACGATAAAATTTAGCTAACTCTGGTTCTGGGCAATGGGTAGCTAAAAGTCCCAGCCGTTCGTGACTGCGAGCTTCAATTAAACCAGAGACGAGCAAAGAATCTAACATCCGTTCTGGTTCCTTGGGACGAATTTGCGCTTTTAAACCCGCACTGTAGGGAGGTGGCGCTAAGGGTGCTAGAGAAATTCCTCGCCGTTCTAACCATTGATTTACTTGCTCGAAGTGTTCTAATTCCTCCCGCGCGATCGCTGTTAGCATTCGTACCAACTTCTGACTCGACGGGTAACGAAATATTAAATTTAAGGCTACCCCAGCTGCTTTACGTTCGCATTGGGAATGATCCAATAAGATGGTATCCAAGTTCGCGATCGCCTGTTTTACCCAATCCTTATTGGTTGGGGCTACGAGAGCGTTCATTTTAGTCCCTGTAAAATCGGCTACATGCATACTTACTTAGTTTCACCAGAGCTGAATTATTTGGCTTAAGCCATAATTAAAATGAAAGATTCATATCTTCAAACCATTTTTTACCTATTCTTTAACCAACACCTCCTTGAGTACAGATAGGCTGAAATCAACAAGCGGTATTATTGTTAACCCAAAACTTCTATGAGCGCAGCGCACCAACGTCGCATTATTATCGGTGATGTGCACGGTCACTATGACGGACTGATGATCTTGCTAGAGGCGATCGCCCCTGGCGCAGCCGATGAAGTTTACTTTTTGGGAGACTTAATCGATCGCGGACCGCAAAGCGCGCAAGTAGTTGATTTTGTCAAGCAAAGTCCCTACTACTGCTTGCTCGGCAATCACGAACAAATGCTGCTAGATGTGCTAACTAGACGCGCTTCCAATCAAATTCGCCAAGCTTGGCTATATAGCGGCGGATACGAAACTCTCAGCAGTTACAAAACAGCCACTATTCCTCGCGATCATATCGAATGGCTGCAAACCTTGCCAACCCACCTCGATCTGGGCGATGTTTGGTTAGCCCATGCAGGTCTCGATCCAAGGCTTCCCCTACAAGAGCAGTCGGTCGAGCAGTTTTGCTGGGTACGGCAGGAATTCCACAGCATGAAGCAGCCTTTCTTTGCCGATAAACTCATCATCGTCGGTCATACAATTACATTCACGCTACCAGGAGTACGACCTGGAGAACTTGCCCAAGGACAGGGTTGGCTGGATATCGATACAGGTGCTTATCATCCCAGAAGCGGTTGGCTGACAGCAGTTGATATCGACAATCAGATTGTCTATCAAGTTGATGTTTACGACAAGTTAGTTCGTACCTTACCCCTGTCGGAAGCAGCGATCCGGATCAATCCCGCTCAGGTGTTAGCACGATTGTAGAGTAGAGACGTAACATTTGTAGAGACGTAACATTTTACGTCTCTACGAATCAAAAATTTAACGTAAAAGCGGACGAATGCTGGCTCTATAAGCAGCACTATCTAACCCGTCGCCATTTGCAGTTTCAGAGTCAATAGCCTCTCTGAGTCTGGCAATGCGGCTTTGAGTGGCTGGGTGGGTACTCAAAACAGTAGGTGTAGAACCACCTTTCTGTAATAATTTTTCCATGAAAGAAACCATTGCTTCTCGATCGTAGCCAGCCCGCCCTAAAATCTCTAAGCCTGTCGTGTCCGCTTCGTACTCGTCTTTACGACTATTAGGACGACGTAAAGCCAAATCGACACCGATCGCCACAGCACGGTTACGGTCTAAGCCAGCCGCCGTTGCAACTCCTCCCGCGATCGCCGTGCTACGCATTTGCTTAATTAAGTGGCGATTAGTAATATGACCGATTTCATGACCTAAGACACTGGCTAATTCCGCCTCATTATCGGCAGTACGCAGCAATTCTGTGGTGACGTAGACAAAACCGCCAGCCGTAGCAAAGGCATTAACACTGTTATTATCTACGACTTGAAACTGGTAAGGCAGATTGGGGCGATCGCTTTCGGCGGCTACCCTTTCTCCTACCCGTTCTACATAACGATTGACACTAGCGTTGCGATAGAGACGGAATTCTCTCCCTACCATCTGTTGATTAATTTGCTTACCTAATTCAACTTCTTCTGATTCAGAAACATTTGACAGTTGAATGATTTGCGCTCCCTGCCGAATTATATCGAACCAAGAAATAGCTTTCGCTAATCCAGCCGAACCGAGCAGCAAACCGACTACTACTGATAATGATATGAGCGGATAAAGCCAGCGACGCTGGGCGCGACGAGAGAATGAAGAGAATAGGTTGAACATCGCCGGAGATTGTTGTTTAAAAGACTGAAAATATTTTTAACTAGCTGTAACAATAGACGAATAAAAAAGCATTTGGTTGCCGTAACTAGAGGCTAGGGGCTGGGGAAAGAAAGAGGGAACAAAAAGGACAAAGGAGATCGTTGCCGAATTGATTCAAATCGTAAAATATCTGTCATTACAGTAGAATCGTGCTACCCTTTCTATGACCAGTTACCAGTTACCAGTTATCAGTTATCAATTATCAATGAATGACTGAATTGTGAATTGGTAATTGCTCCCTCATCTCTTTTCTTTCCCTAGCCCCCAGCCCCTAGCCTCTAGCCCCTTCTTTTAGTGTATGAAAATTTTAGACCCCCAAGGGCGTTTATTCGGTAAAATTAGCCTCCTCGACATCGGAGCAGCCTTAGTCATTTTGTTAGTTGTGGTAGGGATATTTTTCTTCCCTGGCACTTCTGGAGCGCAAATTGGTGTTGCCACCAAACCCGTAGAAATTGACGTGATCGTGCGGGGGTTAAGCGTGCGCGACCCTCAACAATTGTTTGAACAAGGACTAAAACCAGGTGGAAAAACTAATATCATTATCCGCAATCAGCCTCACGGTCAGATAGATGTGAAAGCTGTCAAGCAATTACCAAGAACTACGCTCGTACCTCAACCTGATGGCTCCGTGAAAGTTTTGCCTGATCCACGCGAAAACCAATACATCATGGACATGGTTGTTACCTTGGCAGGTAATGCTCAAATGACCAAAAACGGTCCCGTGATTGGTAATAGCAAACTCAAAATTGGCGTTCCAGCTCAGCTAGAAGGTTTTAACTACGATTTTACAGGTGGTGTAATCGATTTGAGATTTCCGCAGAAAGGATAAATGAGAATTCGGAATTCAGAATTGAGAGGGCGGACGCAAAATCTTGCGTCCGTAAATTTAAGCAACAGCAGCCACAGAGCTAGTTAATAAGGGTAAAAACTGGCGAATTAATCCGATAGTAACGGCTGGCAGTTCTAGCTGGGGTGTCAGTCCGACTTCTGGCAGAGATTGGAAAATCTTAATTGCCTGGGGATTAATCTGGGCAAATCGTCGTCCAATTTCTGGAGAAGTAAATTCAGATTTTTGTCCCCAAATGATGGTCGTAGGAATACTCAATTGGGGAATGTAGAGGGATAGATCGAAGCACAAGTCGCCGCGAACAAAAGATAAAGCGGCGTACTCAGCATTGGGTTGAGTGGCGGATTCGAGGTATGCTTCAACTATTTCTTCATAGATGCGGTTGGGTTGGGCAAACTGGCGCTGTTCTAAAAAATTGCGAATTCCGTTACTCGTAGCAACACCCGTGCTATACAGTAGACGATCGAGAACGGGAACGCTGATGATTTGAGCAAAGAAACTGCGTGAATAGTCTTCGCCAAAATCAGATAGTCCGGCGGGTGTGGTCAAGATTAAAGACTGAAATAATTCTGGACGAGCGATCGCGACTCGAATTACCATCGCCGCTGTCAAAGAAGAAGCAATAACTGTCACTGCACCCTGACAAGTCTGTTCTAAAAATTCCGCGATCGTTGTTAAATAATCTTCAACGCGGTAACTCCGCGCCGGATGTTCCGACCGTCCCCAGCCAATCAAGTCAGGCGCTACAATGCGATACTCAGCAGCAAAAGCTGGGTAAACCTTCGACCATTCGTAGGCTGAAGAGCCGCCGCCAAAACCGTGTATAAAAACTAAGGTTGGCTTCTCGGCATTATCTGCCTCACTTTTCAACCAAGGCTCTCCAGCAGCCGTATAGTAAACCATTCTGCCTAGAGAGGTCATTACAGAGCGTCGTTCAAATCCTGGTGGTAAAAACATAATTTGTCATTTTTAACAAGTGAGTAGTGAGTAGTGAGTAGTGGAGAGTGTTTTTCTCTGCTTCCTTGTCCTCCTTGTCCCCCTTGTCCTTCCTCTAGACTCTAGCCCTTACCTCACGGGTTCTGCTTTTTCTACCGATTTATTAGTGATTCCCAAAGTTAGTTTTAAGGGCGTGCGTGTGGGATGAGCTTTTACAACTTGGCGATAGACTTGATAATTCGTGGGTAAAGTAACTTGGCGATCGCCTTGGGGATAAATAAACTGATAATCGACAGATTTGATTAATTCTGGAGTACTTGCTCTTTCGCCCGATTTTTTTCTTTGTTCTATCTCATCTACTGTAGGGCGCGGTGGTAGAGCTGCCCACCACAGTCCTCGATCGTCGGGACCTGTGACCGCACCTATTGGTTTAATTCCGTTACGATTGATTAACGATGTGGCGGCAAAGGTTTCAAATCGAGGTGATTTATTGTTTAGATCGACAGCATATCTAACTTGCCAAGTGTAAGTCGTTTTTGCTGTAGCTTCGTATTGGTCGATCGTCAGGTTAGAACAACCACTCAGGGCGATCGCAATTACACTGCCTATTAGCGCCAGCCGATGCCAAGAATTACTCATCAGTTGTCAGAAGAAAGTGAGTAGCGAGTAGCGAGTAGTGAGTAGTGGTAAGTGTTTTTTCTTCTGCTCCCTCTGCTTCCTTGTCCTCTTGTCCCCCTTGTCTCCAGCCTCTCATTCATGCAAATAGCTCCGTTCCTACCCCTAATGTATCGAATTCTCAAGCCTTCGTTTCCTAGTTGCTTGTGGTCGGGTCACGATCGCTCGCGCACGATCGCTTTGACTTTCGATGATGGTCCCCATCCACGCCATACGCCGCCTTTACTAGAAGTTTTAGATCGCTATGCTATCCCTGCTAGTTTTTTCTGGCTGGGTGCTTGCGTGCAGCGATCGCCCGATCTGGCTAAGGCAATTTATCAACGAGGACATTGGATCGGTAATCACGGCTACGACCATCGCTCTTTTCCCCTGCTGACACCTAGCGAACTACAACGCAGCTTGGTGGATACTCAAGAGGCGATCGCGACTGCTTGCGACTTGCCTGTTACCCGCATCCGCGATGTTCGTCCGCCAAATGGTCTATTTACGCCTCAAACATTAAGTTTATTAAACCAATGGGATTACAGACCCGTGATGTGGAGCGTGGTTCCTGAAGACTGGGTTTGTCCTGGGGTGGATGTTGTCGTCCAACGGGTACTAGAGCAAGTGCAAAATGGTTCGCTGATCGTACTGCACGACGGTGCTTGCGGTGGTGCTGATGTTGCCGATATTGCTGCTATCTTAATTCCCCAATTGTTAAGTCTGGGTTATGAATTTGTCACGATCGATACGTTGTGGCAACAAGCTCTATCCCGCCCGAACCGAGCTTTTTCGCCGTTTCTACCCCAGTAGCGATCGCTCTTTTTGACACAACTTGAGTGAATTTCTCGTAAGGGGAGCTGTCATCTAGCTTCAGTATTAATTACAATGGCAGAGAAAAGTTTATTAATTTGTCAAGAACACATAGGTTGAAATATCCGTACAACCTCGGTTAACTTGTGATTGTGGCTGGTAACTAAAAACTCAGTCGCCTTCTCAATTGGACATAGAACACTTGAACTACTCCGAGGACTTGGCGTTTTGGCATTGTCCAAAACCTAGTAACTTGGCAGTTAAAAGTTCCTGACATTGCTATTTTCGATCGCGAACAGGTAACAGAATATGAACGAGTAAACACAGATAAATCGATGGTCTAGACTGTTTTGCTTCGCCAAACACGGCAAGGGCAAAAAATTCTCTAATTCAGTTGTTTCACCCTACCAATGTTTCACGCTACCAAACATTGCACATCACGAACAATTTGTGCTTGGCAACCTGGGTAGATCTACGCGATTTTTCTCCAGATGGCGGAAGACAAATTTAAGATGTAATTCGTAGGTGTAGCAAGAAATCGGAAAAGAACCAAAATCGTCTTGACTTTCTGACTTCAGAATTAGAACACTAAATTCGCCCAAATTTTGTGAAACAGGCTACAATCGGAACGGTCTTCATTACCTCAAAGATAAATAGCTATTGGTGCATCTATCCAAGGCTAGATTTATCAAGTTGAGCAGAGCCTATTTTAGATCGATCGCTTAACCTAAACTATGTCTTCAGGCAAGAATCCTACTACCATATCGTTCGGATCTGCCCACGAATCTTCCCAATGGAGAAGCTCTTTACAGCTAATCGCAGCTGAGGTGATAAGAGCAATTTTTAAGTGACTAAATGTTTGTTGAATCAAGGAGCATGAGGAACGCGGCATGAACCAGGCAAATAACGTACTACTCGAAAATATTCAACAGTCTGAACCCCCAATAGCTCGCCAGTCTGATTTCGAGCGCGATTTTGACTTCTCAATCGAAGAAGCAGAGGAGTTACAAAGCTTAGAAGTAGATGATAGTGATGGATTTTTAGAAGTTCAGCCTGACGAGGATGACGCTAAGTCTGGGAAAGGTGGCAAAACTCGTCGACGGGCGCAAACAAAGAAAAAACAATATACCGAAGACTCGATTCGCCTCTACTTACAAGAAATTGGTAGAATTCGCCTCCTACGCGCAGATGAAGAAATTGAATTGGCGCGGAAAATTGCCGATTTACTAGAATTAGAGCGAATTAGAGAAAAGTTATCCGATCGCTTAGACCGCGAACCGCAAGACAGTGAATGGGCAGAAGAAGTTCAGCAAAATTTGCCTGCATTCCGCTATCGCTTGCATGTAGGACGGCGGGCTAAGGATAAGATGGTACAGTCGAACCTACGCTTAGTGGTTTCGATCGCCAAAAAATATATGAATCGGGGGCTGTCGTTCCAAGACTTGATTCAAGAAGGTTCGTTGGGTTTGATTCGGGCGGCTGAAAAGTTCGATCACGAGAAAGGATACAAGTTTTCTACCTACGCTACATGGTGGATTCGCCAAGCAATTACCCGCGCTATTGCCGATCAATCTCGTACCATTCGCCTCCCAGTCCACCTCTACGAAACTATTTCTCGCATTAAGAAAACTACCAAGTTACTGTCGCAAGAAATGGGTCGCAAGCCAACGGAAGAAGAAATTGCTACCCGTATGGAAATGACAATTGAAAAGCTGCGGTTTATTGCTAAATCTGCCCAGCTACCAATTTCGCTAGAAACACCCATCGGTAAGGAAGAAGATTCCCGCCTGGGCGATTTTATTGAGTCGGATGGAGAAACCCCAGAAGACCAAGTTTCTAAAAATTTATTGCGGGAAGACTTAGAAAAAGTCTTAGATAGCCTCAGCCCGCGAGAGAGAGACGTATTGCGCTTGCGTTATGGCTTGGATGACGGTCGGATGAAAACGTTAGAAGAAATCGGACAGATTTTTAACGTGACTCGCGAGAGAATTCGTCAGATTGAGGCAAAAGCCCTCCGCAAACTTCGCCATCCCAACCGTAATAGCGTGTTGAAAGAATATATTCGTTAGAAAAGGAGACAGGAGACAGGAGACAGAAGCCAGGAGAACATATCTGATTCTCGCGCAAACTGAATTCTAGTTCTTAAACAGGTATTACAGGCAGCTTCTCTAGATTGTTTCCTCATTCTGGCGAGTAAAAACGAGCAAACATTAATTAATTAGTGTGAAGATCTTCTCGGATGGTCTTCACATAAAAAAGACTTGGGAATTTGCCTTCTCAAGTCTTTTTGCTTTGATAATTCTAATACTACAGATTTACAGAATTCCCCAGAAGTGAAGGAAACCCTGACCGGAGAACAATTCAATTGCAACAGCTGCCAAGAAACCGATCATTGCCAAACGACCATTCCAAACTTCTGCTTGAGGTGTGAAGCCCCAGCGCCAAGCATTGCGATCGTCCATAACTGGGGTGGTGATTTTGGTTGTATCCTGCATGATTGATGCTCCAGCTTGAATTTGTATTTGTTTATTTAGCTATGTAAATTAATATAACAAAGTCTTGCTAAAAATGCAAGAAATTAAATGAGATTGAATTGCAAAAAGAATAAATAGCTCGGAAAAGCTCATGCTATGAAAAGCGAATGGGAGACTGATTTTCCAGCTCCCATGTCGATAAGTTAGTAATAATTTATACTATTTACTTTAGTTACAGAATCGCTCAAAGGATGCCCCAAAAGTGAAAAAAGCCCTGCTCGGAAGACAACTCGATGAATAGAGCGACAACAAAACCGAGCATGGCAAAGCGACCATTCCAAAGTTCTGCTTGAGGAGTAAAACCCCAGCGCCAAGCATTGCGATCGTCCATCGCTGTATCGGTCATTTTGGCAGTACTTTGCATACTCCTACTCCAGTAACTCTTAGCTATTAAGAAATGCAACAGAATATGTAAATTAATGTAAAAAATAAAGATCCTGTTGCGCTCTATCTTAAGGAGGAGATAATCAGTTATCAGTTATCAGTTATCAGTTATCAGTTATCAGTTATCAGTTATCAGT